>JADMIO010789659.1_pt1 | contig 116038 bp, 101 predicted proteins | sample 8958161 | NCBI WGS metagenome assembly JADMIO01 (sample SAMN16585339, study PRJNA669376) | soil metagenome | isolation source: Crop rotation soil | place: USA: Cullars Rotation, Alabama | collected 2011 | reverse complement strand
CCGCGACTTCAAGTCACGTGAATTCCAAGCTTCGGATCCCACTGTGCTGGAAAGGCGGTTCTTGAGCCGTTCACGCCAGCGCCGCCACCGCGAAGATGCAGCGCGACGCGATCGAGTCCCACAACCATGGCGCCAAACTCGCGCGCTGCGCATTCGGCCAAGTCGCCCGATCCTGTGCCGGTGTCGAGGACGCTGCATCGAGTGAGGTCCGTACGCCGCAGCTGTTCGCGCATCAAGAGGCGTAAAACGCGCCGTCCGCCGAGCAAGGTGTTGACGCGCCGCAAGTCAGCCAGGCTACGCTTGACCTCGTCGGGCGATGCCGTTCCTGCGTCGAGAATCTCCTCGGTGTGTACGCGCTCGCCTGACCGGAACCCCATCCTTGAATGATATAGTTGAAAATAGTGGACGCCTTCGCAAGCAGCGACACGCAGCAACACCCATCGGTCGCTGCAGACCAGATGTCCGTATTGCCCGCGGAGATCGACGCGGTTCCTCCATCCGAGGAGAGCGTGCCGGCTCCAGAGACAGCGTTGCCGGCGATTATCGTGAGCGAGGCCGTCGAACCCGAGGACAAATTTGAAGAGTCAAGACCGGTTGCGCTCGCGCCGGAATGGATCGGAAGCATGTTCTCCGCGCGCCTGATGGCGGGCCTGCAAACCGGCGTGATCGCGGGACTCATGACCACAGCTTGGTTCATCTTCGAAGCATGGCGCACCGGACGCCCGCTATGGGCCGTGCTCAACATGATCTCGACCGTGATTCTAGGACGCTCCGGATACGTCTACGCCTTCGGTATCGCGACGATCGTCGGCATATCGATACATCTGTTGGTCAGCGCGCTGTATGGGATTATCTTTTCAATGCTCGTCTCGCCGCGCGCGCGGCCGTTTTTTGCCGCAAACATTGGACTGCTCTACTCCTTCGCCGGTTTTGCATTCACCTTCATTTGGATTCTCCCGCGATTCGCGCCCATCATGTTTCGCAATGCCCCCCGGTTGGAATGGGCGGGCGCGCATTTCCTCGGCGGCATGGTTCTGGGTCTGTATCCGGACATGGCAAGGAGCCTGTTGCGGCGTCCGCTGCCCGTGGCAGTGACGACTCCGGAGCCTGTCGTTGAAACCGAGGTTGCGCCGGCCGCCCCAGACGGGCTAGGATCAGCCATCGGCGATGTTCGCTCGTAGAAGCAGAATCGTTGGCGTCCTGCTCGGCTTGAGCGATCTGGCCGTCGTCGCGCTCTCGTTTCAAATTGCCTATCTGATCCGTTTCAGCTTCTTTCCCAATCTCAAGCCATTCTTCTTAACGTCGGGAGTCGCGGTCGGTTTGCTGCTCGGCGCGCTCGTCATTTGGTGGTTTGCGGGACTCGTCACCGGCGTCTATCGGCGCGTGGAGATTCACGATTCCATGCGGGTGATCCGCGGCACGCTGCAACAGGCTTCCCTTGCATCTCTCTTTTTTATAGGCGTCCTCTTCTTGCTGAAGGAGGATATCAGCCGCGGGTTTATTCTTACGTTCAGCGTCTTGACGCCCGTGCTTCTGATGATCTATCGCCTGGCAGGACGCCGCGTCCAGCGAATGTTGCATCAAGATTTGAGCGGACACTGTAACTACGTCATCGTCGGCACGGCTGAACCTGCGGTGGAAATGGCCCGCATGATCGAAAGCGGCGGCGACTTGGGCAATCGCATTCTGGCCTTTGTGCGCGAGCGTGCGGGCGCAGAACTCCCCGTCGATGCCGAAATGCTTTCGCGCACGTATCCAGTGCGCGATCTTGCCGACCTGCCGGGGATGCTGCGCGATCACGTCGTCGATGAAGTAATCTTTGCGGTGTCGAAGCAGGATCTGGAGTCGATGCACGACTTGTTTCTCACTTGCGAGGAAGAAGGCGTCAAGATTCGGGTGCTGGTCAATTTCCTGCCGCGCGCGATGAGCTCCGAGGTGTATCTCGAAAAGCTGCAATCCACGCCGCTGCTGACGATCTCCTCGACGCCCGAGAATGAGTATCTGCTGTTCGTCAAGCGTCTCTTTGACGTAGCTTTCTCCGCCTTTCTGCTAGTTGTATTTTCGCCGCTATTTTTGCTGGTCGCGGTGTTGGTGAGACTGACGTCTCCTGGTCCCGTGATTTACTCGCAAGTCCGCTGCGGATTGAACGGGCGTCGCTTCCGTCTGTATAAGTTCCGTTCCATGTACAAAGACGCGGAAGATCGTCTCGACGATGTGCGCCACCTAAACGAACTCGACGGTCCGGCGTTCAAGTTGAAGAATGATCCGCGCGTCACCCCGCTTGGACGCCTCCTGCGCCGTTTGAGTATCGACGAGTGGCCGCAGTTTTGGAATATCCTCAAGGGCGAGATGAGTTTTGTCGGCCCGCGTCCTCCCGTGCCGGCAGAGGTAGAGCAGTACGAGCGCTGGCAGCGGCGTCGCTTGCGCATGAAGCCGGGACTCACCTGTCTGTGGGCGCTTGAAGGACGCAGCAATCTTGATTTTCGCCGTTGGATGCGCCTCGATATCGACTACATCGAGCAGTGGAGTTTGATGCTCGATCTCAAGATTCTCTTCCGTACAATACCGCTTCTACTTACAGGGCGCGGGGCGCACTAAGTTTGTTCCACAGAATTCCAGCGATTAATCCGACAACGGTAAACCCAACCGCAAACTTGATGTAAGGCGTCTTTGCCGTGCCGAAGATGTACAACCATCCAGCCATGGCGATGAGCGCAGGCACTGGATACAGCCACATCCGGTACTGCAATGGCGCGCCGGAACGACGCAGCAGGAAGAGCGCGATAATCTGCCCGACGAATTGCACGAGCACGCGCAATACCATCAGCATGTCGATCACTGCGTCGAGCGGGAACAAGCTTCCCACCGCCGAAAGCAATCCAAGGACGATCAGCGCCACATGCGGGAAATCTTTGGAAGGGTGCAGCTTTCCGAAGATGCGGAAGAATCCACCATCGCGCGCCGCTGCAAATAGAATCCGCGAACCGCCGAGCAGCAGCGCGAAAACGGATGCGGCCGCCGTCCAAAGCACCATCCAAGTGACGATAACGGCGGCGCGGTGTCCCGCCACGCGCTCCATGAATTCGCTGCCCAGGAACTCGGACTTCATCGCCTCGCGCCACGGCACGACGGCGATCATGCAGACGTTCATCAGGAAGTAAATCGTGGCCACGACGACGATCGAGATCATGATCGAGGCGGGAATCGTGCGCCGCGGTTCGCGCACTTCTTCCGCTACGTAGCAAACGTCGTAGTATCCAAAGTAGTCGTACATGGCGACGAGCATCGCGGCGCCGAGTCCGTGAAAGAAGGCGCTGTTCAGCGTGTAGGCGCCGGGCGGGGCGATGAGCTTTGCCGCGTCGAAGTTGCGGATGCCCAGAATCACGATGATGCCGATAGTCGCGAGCATTCCAATCCACATCACGACCGCGAGTTTTCCAATGCTCTCGATGCGCCGGTAGAGCAGCGCCGTGCAGACCAGGCAAACCAGCGGCGGCGTCAGATGCGCCAGCAGCGTCAGGTTGCCCTTGAACGGCTCGCTCAGGAATCCAAGATATTGCCGGAATCCGATCGCGCCGGTTGCGATCTCGGCAGGTCCACTGATGAGGAATTGAAAGATGAATAGAAATGCGGCGATGCGTCCGAACCTTCCGAAGCCTTGACGCATGTACAAGTAGGTGCCGCCGGATTCCGGCATCGCCGTCGCCAGTTCGCTCCACACCATGCCGTCGCACAACGCGAGGATCAGGCCCGCGCCCCAGCCGATCATCGCTTGTGGCCCGCCCATTGCGCCGAGGATTAGAGGGATGGTGATGAAGGGCCCGCTGCCCACCATGTTGGCCATGTTGAGCGCGGACGACTCGACGAGCGATAGACGGCGCTCCATCAGCGTTTTTTCTGGCAGCGCGGACACCAGACTGTGGTGCGTCCGGCAACGACGCCGGTTTTCAACGGCGTCTTGCATCGATAGCAAGGCTCGCCGGCGCGTCCGTAGACTTTGTGATCCTGCTGATAACCGCCTGACTCGCCGCCTCCGTAGAGGAACGTGCGCACCGACGATCCCTTGCTTTCAATCGCTGCTCGCAAGACTTCTTGCAGCGCGCGATGCAGGTCCGCCGCGCGATTCGCCGGTACGCGAGCGCCGGTGGCGCGCGGCGAGAGTCCGGCGCGATGTAGCGCTTCGTCGGCGTAAATATTTCCGACGCCGCGTACGAAGCTCTGATTCAGCAGCAGCGACTTCAATCCGGTGCGCCGCTTCCGCAATGAGCTCACGAAGTCCGCTTCGCTGACGTCGAGAGGTTCAGGTCCGAGGATGGAGAGCCGTGGCGGCATCTTGCGATGAACTTCGATGCGTCCAAACATGCGGGGATCGACGAAGCGCAGTTCCCGGTCGCCGGTATCGAGCGCGAATACGCCGTGGGTATGTTTTAAGCGCGCTTCCGATGCGGGCTCGACGGAAAGACGTCCGGACATTCCTAAATGGATGAGCAGCCAAACGTCGCCCTCATTCGACGCGTGGATGACGATGTTCTTGCCCCAGCGCTCAATGGATTCGATCGTCGCGCCTTCCAGGCCCTCGACAATCTTCTTCGGCGTTGTTTTGAGGACCTGCTTGCGTCCCAGTTCCACGCGAGTGATCTTGCGTCCCGGCAAATGCGGACGCAGATCGCGAACGACCGTTTCTACTTCTGGAAGCTCCGGCACCCGTTCAGTCTATACGAACGGACGCGGCGACTTCGGCAGCTTGGCGATCATTTCCTTCGAGATCCCCAAATTGTCGGAGAGGATTCCCGGCGGATTGCCCGACAACCAACTGGTGATCGAGATCTCCTCGAAGAACGGACTATTGAACATCGCGATGAACTTCAACGGCTCCGTGCCGATGTTCTCGACATAGTGTCCAAAGCCTTGGCGAATGAATCCCACATGACCCTTGGAGAATTCTTCCGTCAGGATGCGTTGATGCCCGCCGAAGATGCGCACGCGCGCCTTGCCGGACAAATAGTATTGCCACTCGTCAGCATTGGGGTGCCAGTGCATTTCGCGCATGCCGCCCGGCTCGATGACTTCGACCGCCGCGCTCAGCGTCGATTGAATGGGAAATTCCTTCTGCGTGACGAGCTTGATCCAACTCTTGCCAGACTCGACATGCGGCGTCGCCTTGCCCAAACGATACTTGTGCGGATGCTGATTCTCCGAGGGATTGCCGTTGATGAACGCTTCCGGCACCGCGGGCGGAATCTTGCCCGGCGTAATGTAGACCTCTTTGCGCGGCAGCTTCGCGACAACATCCGCCGGCAGTCCCAGGTTGCGAACGACGACTTCGGGCGAAGTGAGAGCAAGCCAATCGGTGACGCTCAACGTGCCGAACTCGGAGAACGCTCCATTGTCGAAGACGATCAGAAAATGCGCGTCGCCCGGTCCGAGGTTTTGCAGCGCGTGTCCGTGACCCTTTGGGAAATACCAAATGTCGCCGGGTCCAAAGTCGGTTTGCTCGGCTTCGGTGTTCGGCGAGATTACCGTGGCGCGCACATTTCCTTCGATGACGTAGGCCCACTCGGCGGCAATCGCGTGCCAATGTAGCTCGCGCATCGCGCCGGGCTTCAAGCGCATCGATACTCCGGCGATGCTTTCGGAAACGGGGAACTGAACGATCGTCGCTTCTTTCGCCGATCCGCCTTCGCCGGTCCAGTGCGTCTGCGCCTCAAGGTCGTACTTGAAGTTTTCGAGCGGCAGAAATTTTTTGATCTTTTCCTGGGCCTCGATCGTGGTTGGTCCCGCAACTGCCGCGATTCCTGCGGCTGCAACGCCGGCCGCGCCGAATAAATCTCTACGAGTGGTCTGACTCACTGGTTCATTTCCTTTCAGCTAATATTCGAAAGGCTATCGCCTTTCGGCGGATTTGCCAAGAGGCGGCTTCACGACCGCCGGAAGCAATATCGACACGGCCATCACAGCTGCAATGGCAAACAGCGCCGTTCGGTAATTGCCGCTATCTTCGCGCAGACGCGCCATGATCAGCGGACCGAAGGCGCTGGCAAGCCCCCAGGCCGTCAGCATTAGTCCATAGATCGGTCCAATGTTTTTTGATCCGAAGTAGTCGGCCGCAAAGGCCGGCATGGTTCCGAAGCCGCCGCCGTAGCACATCATGATGGCAAACGATATGCCGGTGAGCAATGTCGTTGAATGCAGCCCCGGGAGGAGCCAGAACAGCAGCGCTTGAATGGCGAACATCACCATGAACGTTGCCTTGCGCGTGATGCTATCGGACACTGCGGCCCAGAACATCCGCCCGAGCGCGTTGCCGATGCTGACGATTCCCACCATCCCTGCCGCGGTCGCAGCGCTGATCTTTGCTAACTCTTGGAATATCGGCGACTCATGCGAAATGAGGGATATCCCCGCGGTGACGTTGAGAAACAGCAGCATCCACAAAACCCACCATTGCCATGTCTTCAGTGCCTCGCCGAGTCCATAGTCACCGGACGCGCGCTGCGAGAGTTGCGAAGCGCTAGGCTCCCATCCTTCAGGCTTCCAATCCGCCGGTGGATTGCGCAGAAACCAAGCGGCCGCAACGGTGACGACGAAGTATGCAATGCCCAGATAGGAGAAGGTGCGCAATACACCGACGCTGGCTATCAGTTGGGTAGCCGCCGGAGCTGTGACCAGTGCGCCCGCGCCGAAGCCTCCGACGGCGATTCCGGTGATCATCCCGCGGCGATCGGGAAACCATTTGACCAGTACCGCCACCGGCACTATATATCCCAGCCCTAGTCCGATTCCGCCGATCACGCCATAGGTGAGGTACAACCACCAAAGTTTATTCGCAGAGAATCCGGCCAGAAAAACGCCGGCGCCATAGAGCCCTCCGCCGGTCATGGCGACAACGCGAGGTCCGACGCGATTCAGCCAGAGTCCGCCAAAGAAGGCGCTGAAGCCCAGCGCCATAATGGAGATGGTGAACGTCAACGTAACTTCAGAGATCGACCAGTGGAACTGCTTGGCGAGCGGGACGCGGAACACACTCCATGCATACACCGCGCCAAGCGCCACTTGCATGACGAATCCCGCCGCAGCGATGCCCCACCGATTGGAACCAGAGCGATTCAAGCGGGGACTAGCGTAGCACGATTCCCCGCGACACGCGCCCGAAGAGGAATTCGCCTGTTCCCCTTAGCCAAACACTCGACTCAACAAGTTCGTTTTTGCGAGATCGACGACCTCGTCGCCGCGTCCGCTCAAAACGGCTTTGGCGAGGAAGAGATTGAATCCCGCGGCTTCTTTCAAAGTGATCGTCGGCGGCAGTGACAACTCTTGACGTTCAATAAACACTTCGACCAACGCGGGACCTTGATGCGCAAACGCGCGTTCGATCGCTGGCCGTACGTCTTCCGCCGACTCGGCGCGGATGCCGAGCAGTCCCGCCGCTTGCGCCATCGCTGCGAAGTCGGGGTTGTCCAATCCGACGGCCCAATCGAGGAGTCCTGCCGCTTGCTGCTCTTGCTGTACGAATCCGAGAGTATTGTTGCGATACACGATCAACTTTACCGGCAGCGCCAGTTGACGCAGCGTCAACAAGTCGCCCATCAGCATGGCGATACCGCCATCACCGCACAGCGCGACGACCTGTCTAGTCCTGAACGCCGACTGCGCGCCGATCGCTTGCGGCAACGCTCCAGCCATCGATGCATGCGTGAAGCTTCCAACCAAGCGTCGCTTGCCGTTCATCTTGAGATAGCGCGCGGCCCAAACGGTCGGCGTTCCAACATCGACGGTGAAGATCGTGTCATCGGCTGCGAGATCGTTGACGATCCGCGTCAAATACTGCGGGTGGATCATGTTGCATTCCACTTCTTCCGCGGCCTTTCCATTCGCCTTCGATTTCGGTTTACCGTTGCCGGTCGAATGACCGTTGAGATGCGCTGTCGCCTTCTCGTCCAGTTCTTTGCGCGAGGATTGATAGTTCTTCAACGCCGTCCGGAGATGACGATCGTTCTTCTTCTGCTTCAATAGCGGCATCAGAGCGCGTAACGTCGTCTTGATATCGCCGACGAATCCATGATCCACGTGGGTGCGGCGCGCCAGTTGATCGCCGCGCAGGTCGATTTGGACGATGGTTGCTTCCGATGGATAGAACTGTCGATAGGGGAAATCGGTGCCCAGCATGAGGAGCAGGTCGCAATCCTTCATCGCTTGATAGCCAGAGGAAAATCCGAGCAGCCCCGTCATGCCGACGTCGTAAGGATTGTCGTATTCGATGAATTCTTTTCCACGGAGTGCATGGACGATCGGAGCTTGCAAAAGCCCAGCCGTTGCGACCAACTCAGCGTGAGCATCGACGCATCCCGCGCCGCCGAGGATCGTGATCTTCCCGGCGTTGTTGAGAACGTCGGCAAGCCGCGCCAAGTCCGTCGGCGCAGGACACACTGACGTGTTCGAGGCCTGGAAGCGGCGGAATGACTCAGTCTCCGGCGCAGGGAGCATCGCGATATCGCCGGGGATCGCGACGACCGCGACACCGCGTTTCGAGATCGCCGTCTGAATCGCGATTTCAAGAACCCGCGGCATCTGCCTGGCCTGCGAGATCAGTTCGGAAAAATGGCTGCATTGCGCAAAGAGATAGTCAGGATGCGTCTCTTGAAAATATCCGCCGCCGATTTCGTTACTCGGAATCTGCGCGGCGATCGCCAGCACCGGGACGCGACTGCGGTGGCAATCGTAGAGTCCATTGATCAGGTGAAGATTGCCCGGCACGCAGCTTCCGGCGCAAACCGCCAGTTCCCCGGTAACGTGAGCTTCGGCACCAGCCGCGAATGCCGCGGACTCCTCGTGGCGTACATGCATCCACTGGATCGTCTTCCGCGCGCGAAGCACATCGGTAATCGCGTTGAGCGAATCGCCGGCCACGCCATAGATACGGCGCACACCCGCCGCTTCCAAAGTGTCAATGAAGAGATCTGCTACGGTCTTGCTAGCAAGTTTGCCTGCCATTCACATCCTCCAGAGGACGAAGTCGGCAGACGAAGTGGAAAGCTTGCTTTCAGTATACTATGCGCCGTAGAAGTTACGGTCCCAGCGATGCGCGCGCAACTTCTCGATGACATCGGAAGGCAACGGACCACGATCGCTCGACGCGCAATTCTGTTCCACGGAAGAGATGCGGCGCATGCCCGGAATCACCGTCGACACCGCGGGATCGCTCAAGCAATAACGCAGCGCGGCATCGGGCAGCGAGACGCTCGAATCCTTGATCACCGGCATCAGTTTCTGCACGTGATCCCAAACCTGCTGCGGACGATCGCCGCGGAAGTAGTTGTTGCGCCAGTCGTCCTTCGGAAATGTCACGCCCGGTTTGATCGATCCAGTCAGACTGCCTTCGTCAAACGGGCAGCGCGCGATGACTCCAACTTCGTTCTCCGCGCATAGACGCGTCAATCCATCCCCAGGACTCTGGTCGAAGATGTTGTAGATCACCTGTACCGTGTCGATCTCGCCTGTAGATACGAGCGGCATCACCGAGTCCGGCTGATGATCATTCACCGAAACGCCGAAGTACTTCACTTTTCCGGACTGCCGCAGACGCAGCGCAGCTTCGCGCCACTCGTCCGAGTTGATCCAGTCCGCGGACCACACATGCAACTGCTGAAGCGGAATCTGTTCGACTCCCAGATATTTGAGCGAGCGCTCCGTGCAAGCGATCACCCAATCCATCGGAAACACTTGACTGATCGGAACACCGGGCTGCGCCGGCCAGCGATAATTCTTCGGCGCGACTTTGGTCGCGACGATCACCTTCTTATGACGCTTCAACACCGGCGCAATGACTTGCTCGCTGTGTCCATCGCCGTAGACGTACGCCGTATCGATGAAGTTGAGTCCCAGCGAGATTGCCTTTTCCAGCGACTCAGTCGATTGCTTGTCGTCGGACTCCTGCCACATCACGCCGCCGATGCCCCAGGCGCCGTATCCAATTTCAGACACTTCGAGTTCAGTACGTCCCAGCTTGCGATATTTCATCTACTCTCCTGAGGTCGGTTGCGCCAGCCAATGCACGCCGTTAGTGATGATCTTCTGCACTTCGGGCTGGAAGAAGATCGGATACTCTTCGTGCCCCGGACGCCAGTAGAAGACGCGTCCCTTGCCCACGGTCCAGCAGAGTCCTTGACGCGCGTGTTGTCCATCGGGGTACGTTCCGCTGAAGACCACGGTCTCGGGACCCGGCACTTGGAACGGCTCGTCATAGCGCTCGGTCTTCGGAATGGTGAATCCCTTGACGCCCTTGGCGATGGGATGTCCAGGATCGGTGACGGTGATCACCGTCGGCTTGCCATCGTTGATATACGCGCGCCATGCGCCGACATCTTTTACCGGCGCGATCTCGCTCAATACCGCTTTGAACGGCAGCGCGAAGTGCGACGAATGCACCGGCATGTATCCCATGCCCTTGTCCTTGACGTGAGCGACGATGCGCTTGATGACTGCTTCGGGCACCTCGGCGTGCTTCTTGTGTCCGAACCAGATCAGCACGTCCGTCTCGTCGAGCACCGCGTCGGAGACTCCGAGATCGGGATCGGTGATGTTGGCGGTCTTCACCGATAGCGCCGAGTCTTTTTCAAGGAATGCCGCAATCGCACCGTTGATCCCATTCGGATAAATCTCGGCAGGCTCGGTCCGTTCGGACCAAACGAGCACGCGAATCTTTTTGGCGGGCGCCGCAGACAACAGAATCGGCAAGGCAAGCAAGAGAATGGTGAGTCGCATCATGAAGGTTATTTAAGCATATTATGATTGCCAGATGGCGCTTCAATTCACAACCAGCTATCTTGAGGACTCCATCTCGCTGTTTCGCTACTACAAGACGCTCGCTGAACGTGCTATCGCACAACTGAGTGACGAGCAACTGGTCTCGACGCTCGACCCGGAGATGAACTCGATCGCGCAGATCACCAAACACATGGCCGGCAACATGCGATCGCGATTCACCGACTTCCTCACCACCGATGGAGAGAAGCCGACTCGCAACCGGGACTCCGAGTTCATGGACCCGCCCGCCACGCGCGCGTCGTTACTAGCGACATGGGAAGAAGGATGGCGATGCCTATTCACCGCCATCGAGCCGCTAACCGACGCCGACTTGACGCGGACGATCACGATCCGAGGCGAGGCCCACTCCGTGATGCAAGCGATCAATCGACAGGTGGCGCACTACTCGTATCACTGCGGACAGATCGTGTTCCTGGCTAAACACCTGAGAAGTTCGGAGTGGCAATCATTGAGCGTTCCACGCGGAAGTTCAGCGGATTTCAATCGACGCGTGCAGGCGGGCGAAGCAAGCCAGCGCTGATATTCGCATTGTTATTTCAAATCCAGCGCGACGATTCTCTCGCGATCTCGGACGTACAGATTCGTGCCTACTAAAGTCGGCGGAGTCCAGGCGATATGCTCCAACACAGCCGCTTTCGCCATGACCGTCATCCCTTGCGGTGAGAGACGAACCAGAGCCAACTGGCCGTCCTCGTCCAGCAGAATCAACTTTCCATCGGCGTAGACAAACGTGGCTTTGGGAAACGCGCGATCCTGCCAAACCACGTCGCCGGTCTTAACGTTCACCGCCGTCAATGGTGCGACGGCGGAATTGCCGCTCGATCCGAAGACCAGATCACCCACCCGAATGATTGTGCCGTGATGCACACGCATTCGCTTGCTGGCCCACAACTCCTTAACTGTTGTCTTCCCGCCCGTTTGCTTCAATTGCAGCGCACGGCTGCCGCAGTCATAAGCCGAAGAGATAAATAGAGTATTGTCTGCGCCCCACACCGGCGGTGTGATGTTGAATCCACCGCAGGGGTGTGGATGTTGCCACAGTAGCTCGCCGGTGTTCGGGTCGATGCCCGCGACGTCATCGGCAAAAGCCACCGCAAGTTGATCCTGCCCATCCACATTAATCTGGATTAGCGTCGAGAAGGAAAGCCGGAAGCTCTGCTTCTTCCAAACGACAGCACCCGTTCTTAGATCGAACGCCATAAGCGACTGGTCTGCGCCGCCGACCATGACGATGACCAGGTTTTTGTAAACAAGAGGGCTACACGTATAACCGCGTTCGGATCGCTTGCCGCCGTATTCCTTCCACAGGTCATGCGACCACATCACATTGCCGGTTTGCTTCTCGAGAGCCTGGAGTTTGCCGAGGATGCCGGCCGTAATCAGAAGATTGCCTGCCAGCAGCGGTGTGGTATGCGGGCCTCTGACCCGAAACGATTCAACTTGTAAGTTCAATCCGGCAGTCGGCGCGGCATAGCCCTTTTCCCAAATGGTCTTGCCGTTGGCCCGGTCCAGCGCGACGACGAACTCCTGGTCCCCTTTGCTGTACATCGTGTAGAGGCGATCTGCGTCCGCGATGATGGAAGAGTGGCCTTCGCCGAGTGGGCGGCTCCATAAGCGTTTGGGGCCGCTGGCCGGCCAAGTGTCGGCTAATCCTTTCGCGTCGACCATGAAATTGCGTTGCGGCCCGCCCCATTGCGGCCAGCTTTGTGCGGCGGCAGCGACGCTCAATGCCAACCAACACAACCATCGCCCGTTCGTCTTCATCGAGAATCCTAGGAGTGCCGCAACGCCGTGAGTGGATCCACCCGACATGCCCGGATCGCCGGAACGCTGACCGCCGCCGCTGCGATCAGCGATATTGCGCCCAAGCCGGCGAGAAGCACCCCAGCGCCTGGCGCCGAGACTTCTCCCATGTAGTGCTTCACGGCGACATACCCGAAAAGTGCGATCAGTGTTCCCGCCCCGGTCCCGATAGCGACGAGCATCAATGCCTCGCGCGCCACCATCCACAATAACGATGGCGTGCGGCATCCTAGCGCCACGCGGATACCGATTTCGCGCGTCCTCCGGGTGACGGAGTATGCCAGCACCCCGTAGATACCGACCGCCGCAAGCGCCAAGGCGAGAATGCCAAATACGCCGGCGAGATTCGCCACCATCCGCTCGCGTGATAGCGACTCTTCGATGCGGGTTTCCATCGTCTTGATGTTGAATACCGGGAAGCCCTTGTCGATGGCGTTGAACTCGCGCAGGATATCGGTCGTCATCGCCGCCGCGTTGGAGTCGTTGGTGCGGACGTGAAGCGTGGGCATGTAGAGCGGATACTGTGGAATCGCAAACCACGCCATGGGCACCGGCCCCTTGCGCGGATCAAAATATTCGGTGTCGGCCACCAAGCCAACGATTTCGTACTCCCACGGCGCCGTGCCTTGGCGCGGCACGACCAAGCGGCGTCCAACAGGATTCTCCTCGCCGAATAACGCGCGGCCGAGGGATCGATTGATAATCGCGACGTGTGGAGACGTCGCGTTATCGTTCGCAGTAAAGTCGCGGCCACCGAGCCATGGGATGCCCGCCGTTGCGAAGAATCCCGGAGTAACGATATCGTTGCCTGCCGTCACCACTGCATGCGTGGGCGTCTCAATTTGTATCTCGTCCTCGCGACTGCCGAGCGGCCCAAACTCGGCGAGCGCCGCAGACGCCACTCCGGGGATCGCGGAAACGCGGCGAATCAACTCCGCTCCGAGGACCATTTTCTTTTCGTCGGTATAGATTTCCCTTTGCGGCTTCATCGTGAACAGCAGGACGCGTTCTGGATTTGCCACAAACTTGCGCGGACGAAGATCGAAAGAGGTTCGGACAAATACGCCGGCAGAAATCACAAGCGCGAGCGAAAAGGCGACTTGAAATCCGACCAGCGTCTTGCGAATTCCGGCGCCGTGCCCGCCTCCTGCCGACGCAGCAGAGTCCGTCTTCAGAGCGGCCGCTAAATCTCCGCGCGTCGCATTCAGGGCAGGAAAGAGGCCGAAGATAATGCCGGTAGCGAACGAAATCGCCACGGTTGCCGCGAGAACGCGAGAATCCGGAGTGAGATCGAGCAGGATCGGTATGTGCCCTTTGGGCATGAAATGAATCAGCAGATTTCCGTTCCATTCCGCAATCGCGACACCGAGCGCACCGCCGAAGAGTGAGAGCAGCGTGCTTTCTGCCAGCATCTGTCGGACCAGCCGCCAACGACTCGCGCCGATCGCTGCGCGAACACCGACCTCTCGAGCGCGGGTGGTGGCGCGCGCCAGCAGCATGCTTGCGACATTGGCGCAGGCGATCAGCAGAACGATCGCTACTAGCGCCAGCAATACGTAAAGCGGCGTCTGGAATTGGCGGAGATTCTCGTGCAATTCAAATTCGGGCACTAAGCGCAAGTGCCCGTACCCGTCATCGCGGAATCGCTGGACAGTTGTCGTGCGAAGAAACTCCTGAAAAAGCGCGTCGGCTTCGGCTGTAGCTCGTGCGATATCAACTCCGGGAGGAATACGAGCTAGGGTCGCCAGCGTGCGGTTGGACCGTCCACCAACTAACGCCATCTCCGGGATTTCCCTGCCGTCAGGGAGGATCGGCACTCGCAAGTCGTAGTCCAACCCTCGAGCGGTTCCGTAAAAGCCGGCTGGGGTAACGCCGACGATGGTGAAGGATAGCGTGTTCAGGCGAATCGTCCGCCCGATGATGTTGGGGTCGCCGCCAAATCTCCGCTTCCAGAAGTTGTACGAAAGCACGGCCTCCGGCGCCCACCGCCCGGATTGAACTTCAGGAGTAAAGCATTGGCCGATGGCCGTTCGGACACCCACGACAGAACAATAACTCGGACGCACCGCCTCGCCGAGAATGCGCTCGGCTCGGTCATCGTATGAGAAACTCAACCCATCGCCGGTGATTGCTGTGACGCCGCTCAACGCTTTCGCCTGGCGCAACTGTGTTAGAAATGCCAGCGGCATCGGCGCCGAAGCGTCATGACCTGGCCGTGAAGCCACCACTCGAACCAGTCTTTCTGGATCATCAATCGGAAGCGGTTTCCAGAGCACCGCATCGAGCGCCGCGAAGATCATGCTATTTGCGCCGATGCCTAAAGCGAGCGACAGCACCGCCGTGATCGTGAATCCAGGACTCCGGCGAAATGCGCGCCAGGCATATCGCAAGTCGGCGGCAAGATCCTCCATCCATTGGATCTGCCACGCAGTTCGAGAATCCTCGTGGACCGCTACGACCGATCCGAACTCGCGGCGCGCGCGTCGTAGCGCTTCACGCTGGGATACGCCTTGTTCTTGCAATTCGGCTGCACGTGTCTCGATGTGAAACGCCACTTCATCGGCGATCTCACCGTCGAAACGATTGCGCCGGTTCAGGTAGCGAAGTTTGCTGATCCACTCATTGAAAATCGACATCGGAGTTTCCTCAAGCCGTACGCATCACCATTTGGATGCTCTTGACCAGTTTGTCGAACTCTTTGGCTTCCGCCTGAAGCTGTTTGCGTCCTTCGGGCGTGAGTTGATAGAAGCGGGCTTTGCGATTGTTCTCCGAGATTCCCCATTCTGCCGCGACCCATCCCTTGACGAGCATGCGGTTCAGCGCGGGGTAGAGCGACCCATCCTCGATCTCGAGTCCGTTGTCGGATGCGTCCTTGATCTTGCGGGCGATGGCGTAGCCGTGCAGAGGTCCGCGTGAGAGGGCGCGAAGAATCAGCAGGAAAAGCGTCCCGGGAAGAAGTTGTTGTGGAACCTGAGGCATCTGTTCCCCTTTCCAGTCTATGTATAGTCTAGACCAGGGAGACGCGTCAAGTCAACGTTTGTCAACGGTGGCAGTCCGGCGATCGGCTGTTGCATAATGGCGGCCATGCCAATCACAACCCTTCTTGCAGCGTTCTTGTTCTTGATGCAGGCCGGAGCACCGCGTCCCGCGCCTTATACGCAAAAACTCCCGGCACTGGATGGAAAGCAGTTGCGCTTGGTCCAAGTCGAGATCAAACTTGCGCCGGGACAGAACTCGTCGCAGCCGCATAGCCATCCGTGTCCGGTTGTGGTGCGGGTGATCGAAGGATCGATCGTCACGCAAGTGGACAATGGTCCCGCTACTACGTATAAAGATGGCGACAACTTTTATGAGCCGCCGAACGGAACGCATGTGTTCACGAAGAACGCCAGCGACTCTGCACCAGCGCGTTTCATCGCCACGTTCGTCTGCGACGCCGAAGTCCCGCTGACGAAAGCGCCGCCGACCGCGCCGAAATAGTCGCGATCCGCCGTGCCGCAAGTAAACTGGAAGGGTTGAAGCGATTCGTCCTTCTAGTCGTGGGATTCGTACTCAGCCTCGCCGTCGGCGCGGGATTCTATCTCGGCGCGTCGATGCTGCTGGTCAAACTTACGCACCGCCCGGACACGCCATTGATCTTGTCTCTGCCACTGCTGACGATCGGCGTGGTGATTATGGCGAACGTTCTTTGGCAAGAACGCTTCGTTCCGCCTCGTCCTAAGGATTTGTACAGTACTTCAAAGTATCGGTGAAGCCCACCACTTCGATTGGCGCGCCCTTGGCGACGATGAACTCACTGGCTCCGTAGCGAACGAAATTTCCCTTGTCGTCGGTGGCCCAATCAAACGTGTAGCCGAGTGCGGTCCACGGATATTGATTGGGAGTGGCGGTCGAGAATGCCGTGTAGTACTGCGAAAAGATCCACTGTGAGTGTTTCGATTTATCCGGCGGAGGACCAGCGGCGCAGGTGGACGTATTGGTCGCGGGTGATGTCGCGCAAGGACGGAAGAAAAACTCGAGGTTCGCCGGTTCTTTGACGATCAACTCCAGAAAGCCCGTGTCGCCCGATCCAGGCGGTAGCCCGATGAGCTGTTCCAAGCGCACATTCAGTTCGTCGAGATTCGCGCCATGGTCCGCCGTGAATTTGCGACAGAAGTTCTGTGCTTGCGGGACGACGGTCACCCAAGTATCGCCGGGAGCCGACGTTTTCCACGCGCCGTTTTCCTTGAAGCTGTTGGTCGAACGCGCCCAGGTGACGACGTGGACCGGCTTGCTGGTATCGACCTTCACCAAGGACGTGGAAACCTGCGACGGCTTCGGCAGCATCGTCTCGATGATCGATCGCTGATAAGTCTCATAACGCGCGCGGCGCACCGCCGCCTCTTGCAAGGCCGGAATGCAGAGTTGCGCGCCGGTGGGCATCGCGAAGGGATTGTTGAGGTACTTGTATCCCGTTTCTCCGGCACGTGCATTCGTCGCGTTCAGAATGGCTCGATCATAAGTCGCGTCGCCGAAATAGAACGTCGATAGCGAAGCGAGTGTATCGGCGGGCGCCGTGACATGAACCGCCTGACAAGCGGCCAAGGCTGCGAGAAGGAAGAAGCGCATGGCCTACATCTTACCGCTAACAATATCGGCGAGTGATATTCTGAAGAACCATGTTCGGACTCAAAACCAAAGTTGCGGCAATCACCGGCGCAGGATCGGGAATCGGACAGTCGATAGCCGTGCAGTTCGCTCGCGCCGGAGCGAAGATCGCGGTATTGGAAGTGAACGAGCAAGGCGCTGCGGCGACGCTCGATCTAGTGTCGAAGGAGGGCGGCGAAGCCGCTGCGTTCTCATGCGACGTATCGAACGCCGCGAGTGTCGATGTCGCGTTCAAAGCGGTCGATGCCAAATTCGGCAAGCTCGATATTCTCGTCAATAACGCGGGTGTCTCGCACATCGGCACGGTCGAAACGACGACCGAAGCGGATTTTGACCGTATCTACAGCGTCAATGTGAAGGGCGTCTTTCTTTGCTCGCGCGCTGCCGTGCCGATCCTGCTGCGTACCGGAAACAACGGCGTGATCGTGAATATGGCCTCGCTCGCGTCTCTTCTCGGAATCGTCGACCGATTCGCCTACTCGATGTCCAAAGGCGCCGTGCTCACGATGACCCGCTCGATCGCCGCCGATTACATGAAGCGGATCCGCTGCAACTGCATTTGCCCGACGCGTGTGCATACGCCATTCGTCGATGCCTACATAGCGAAGACGTATCCGGGCCGCGAGGCCGAGATGTTCCAGAAGCTTTCCGAGTATCAACCGATGGGCCGCATGGGCCGCCCTGACGAAGTTGCATCGCTGGCGTTATATCTTTGTTCCGACGAAGCCTCGTTCATTACCGGACAGGCCTATCCTATCGATGGTGGAGTCCTCACACTATGAAATTGATCCGTTTCGGCGACGCGGGCAAAGAGAAGCCCGGCGTGATTCACAATGGCAAGCGTCTTGATGTTTCCGGCTTCGGCTCGGACTACAACGAAGCCTTCTTCGCGGGCGACGGAATTACTTCACTCGCTGCGTGGGTCGCGGCCAACGGCGCATCCGCGCCCGTAGTCGGCGACGATGTGCGTCTGGGTCCTGCTGTGGCGCGTCCCAGCAAGATCATCTGCATTGGATTGAACTATCGCGATCACGCCGCCGAAAGCGGCATGGAACTGCCGAAGGAGCCTGTGATCTTCTTCAAGGCAACGTCGGCGATCATGGGTCCAAACGACACTATCGTCATTCCGAAGAACTCGAAAAAGACGGATTGGGAAGTCGAACTCGCGATCGTCATTGGCAAGAAGGCCAGCTACGTCTCCGAAGAGAAGGCCCTCGATCACGTTGCCGGATACGTCTTGCACAACGATTACTCCGAGCGCGAGTTTCAACTCGAGCGCGGCGGACAGTGGGTGAAAGGCAAGAGCTGCGATACTTACGCACCGCTCGGTCCATTCGTTGCTACGAAAGACGAGATTGCGGATCCTCAAGCGCTCTCGATGTGGTTATCCGTCAACGGCGTGAAGCGCCAGAACAGCAATACTTCGAACTTGGTTTTCGGTGTGAAGACGCTGGTGAGTTACTTGAGCCAATTTATGTCGCTGCTGCCCGGCGACGTGATTTCAACAGGCACTCCCGGCGGCGTTGGCATGGGGATCAAACCGACGGCGGTGTATCTCAAGCCTGGCGATGTCGTGACGCTCGGTATCGAAGGATTGGGTGAACAGAAGCAAACGGCAGTCGCGTACGCTTAAGCGACCACTGGGGTGGATAGCGAAAGGACAGACGACCCTCTTGCAGAGGTACGCAGGTGCGTAACGGTAGTCTACTTTCGACGCTTGCGCCGGTTCTTCTGGTTCGGCAACGATTCCTCCGGTTCGGGGACGACGACGACTGGAATCAGCAAAGCACTGCCGTCACTACGACGTTCTAATCGGAACGTCTTGCCTGCATAGCGCTTCCCTAACGACAGTTGACCGCTTAGCCCGACTACCTTGATTTCGGACCCGTCCATCATTCGCATGATTTCACCTCTTTCATGCCGTCATGCTAGCATATCTCGCAGACGATCCGTGTAAGTATTCCCCCCGCCGACGATGCGCGCGTACGCGCCTTGCGCAAGCTCTTCACGCGTACGATCCGCTTGGATGAGCGCGGCCGCCTTGGCGTGAAGCTCTTTCAAATCTCTGAAGTACCAAACCGTGTCACCGAGGATCTCGTGATGTTCTTCGGTATCTTCCGTAAGCAGACAACCCTGCATCGCAGGGACCTCGAACGATCGCATGGAGTGTCCGTCGCGATTCGCGCGTCGGACCAAACCCAGCACCACCTTCGATCCGCCGATGACGCGGCGCAATCCAGCGGGGTCGACGAAGCCGCGTGCGAACGGCCGCGTCTTCGGATCGCGGTCCCAGTAGCCGCCGTAAAGCGCGACGCGGATTCCGCCATCGATCAATGCCTTCACCGGACCCATCCGGTCGCGATCTCCGCCGCCGACGAAGACCACATCATGATCGGGAAGGGGCGTCGCGTTCGGATCGGGGAAGTGGATGTTCGGCGCGTACGCAAACGGCAGATAGCGCACATCCGGCGCGCCCGCCCGCTTCAGGTCGTCGATGACAACGCGGCGTGGAGAGAAGACCCGGTCATAGTGCGGTACGGCGCGGATAAACCACGGTGAGTGTTGCGCCCGATTCCAAGGATCGTCGGTCAAAAAATTGAAGCGCGGAATTTTGAGTTGCCCGAGCGCCGATGCGGAGACCGGCGCAATTCCGGTGGTCAGGAGTGCGTCCGGACGAAACTCCGCGGCCGACGCGACGACTTCTGCGCTGAATGCGTCCAGGCGAGAAGGCAGATGTCCGCGCAGCCACCAGTTGACGCGTCGAACGAGCGATGGTCCTCGGAATGCCTCTTCCACGTTATGAATACGTACTTCAATGTCGAGTTCTTTGGCGGCGTAAAGAAGATGCGCGCCGACGTGCTCCACTCCCGGATTCGCGACCAATAGAAGACGCTTGATCATGACGTCACCGCGCGATACGCCTCGGCGATCCCAGCGGCTGCGCGCGACATCGTATATTGCGACTCGCGATCCTGACACGCGCGCGCGATCTTCGGATCGCCAGTGCGCGGCAGTAATCGCTCGATCGCCGCGCGCAATGCCGCAGCATCGCCATGCGGAAAAATCTCGCCGGTGACGCCGGACGTAATCAGATCAGCCGCGCATCCGACGCGATCCGATACGACGCAAGGTAATCCATGGAAGAGCGCTTCGTTCACGACGAGTCCCCAAGTGTCCCACATGCTTGGCAAGCAGAACAAGTCAGCGGCGTGAAAGTAAGGGCTGATCTGCGTCTGATTTTGAAAGCCTGCGAAATGCGTGTCGCCGCCCATTGATTCAACCTTTGCGCGCAACGGACCATCGCCGAGGAAGATCACCGATACGGGCAAATCGCGCACCGCTTCAACCAACAAATCGGGACGCTTGATGTCCGTCAATTTGCCGGAAAAAAGAATCACTTTGCGATCCGCAGGGATTCCGAATTTTTCACGGATTAATTCGCGCGGGCCCGAGCGCGTAAACGGCTCCGTGTTGACAAAGTAAGGCGAGAAAATCAGCTTCGACGACACAACGCCGTGCCCTGCGTAATGACGCTTCGCGCTCTCGCCTATATAGAGGATGCGTCCGCAGCGCCGATACATCAGTCGCAGCGCAATAGAGCGTACAGCCGATCCGGTGGTCATGTCGGTTGTCTCGCCGCGAAACAAGATCGGCTGGCCGAGCCGCCACGCGTGAAAGAACGCAGACTGGTGATAGCGAGGACTGTAGCCCGTGATGAGCACAGCTTTCGGTTTCACGCGATTCAACGCCGCGCGCAGCCCGTCCGAGCGCACTTCCTCCATCGATCGCGCGCCGCCGTCAGCGACACGTGAAAGAAAAACGCTCTCGTATCCGCTCAACAGATCGACGTCCCAACTCAAGTCCGCCGCGAAATCGCGATCGCGATATCCGGCGACGCTGAAGTCCGACCCGTAGATCGCGGTCACCGGCACGCCGAAATCGCGCTGCAACATGCGATAGAGCGGGCCGCGATACTGAATGGGATGCGTCTCAATGACGGCAAGCATGAAGAATGAAGATAGAATAGCATTGTGCGCATGTGACGCCGCGCCGGCTAGCGCGTCCATGCAATTCGCAGGGGGCTTCGAAACTTTCTTTGAAACATTTTCTAGCATCAGTGCAGCAACTATTGGTGTCTTACGGTGTCTGGGGACTCATCCCCATCGCTTTCATCGACTCGGGCTTGCTTCCGTTGCCTGAGGCGATCGACGCGCTGATCATTATTTTTTCGGCCCGGAATCCGCGCTTCATTCTGCTCTACTCACTTGCCGCGACGCTCGGATCGGTGCTGGGATGCTTGTTCCTTTATTACGTGGCGGCTCGCGGCGGTCACGCTTTCCTTGAGAAACGCATCGGACAGAAGCGGGCCCAGCGGATTCGCGTGCAATTCGAAAAATACGAGTTCGTCACGTTGGTGCTCGCGGCGCTTTTGCCTCCGCCGGTTCCCATGAAGGCCTTCGTGCTGGTCGCGGGAGTCGTAGAAGTCAACGTCGTGAAGTTTTCGCTGGCCTTGATGACGGGTCGAATGATCCGTTACGTCGGCGAAGGATACCTTGCCTACAGATACGGCGATAAGGTGATCGAGATCATCAAGACGCAAGGACCGATTGTCGGAGCCGTGGTTGTTAGCGCGATCGCGCTGGTTGTGCTCAGCCTTTGGATTCAGAAGAAAGTCCGCAAGCCCGCGGCTTAACGCAACACGCCTGCATCGCGGAACGAGAAGTGTTCGCTGACAACGCGCAGGTTCTTGTCTAGCTCCACGCGCGTCACAGCGCCTTTGCGCAGCATCATCGTGCCGTACTCGTAACGCAGATCGCGAAACACCACTTCGTAGCCGTCTTCGCGCGTGTCCATATAGATGTATGGATACTCCGCGAAATCGAGGAATGCTTGCGCCGTGGCGGTCTTCCGTGCGGCGTCGATGGCCGGATGCGGCTCGGGCGGATATGCGCTGCGTGTCGCCGTGGGATCGAACTCGCGAAAGACGTTTACGTCCACTTGCTCGAACGTGGCTTGCGTATCGATCACGCAATGCCATTCAAAAGGACTCGCCGATTCCGGGTACGCGCTGACCCGCACCGGATCACGCCCGTGATACACATAGCTATCGAGTTGGGCCAGTACGCGCCGGTGCGCAAGCGCGCGTCCAGTGCCGAGAAGCGCAAAAACGATCAGGACGAAAATCGCGGCCGGACGAAAGCTGGTTTTTGTCGCGCCGATCTCAGAGCTGATCAGACGGAAGAAGAATGGAAGCAGCATTGCGATCAGAACCAGCGGCATCAGCCAGAGATCGAGCACCGGGAAAATGTCCCACGCCACGCGAGCGCTTGAAAACGGCCAGAACAGACGCGTTCCGTACGGCGTGATGAAATCCAGCAACAGGTGGCTGAGCACGCCGATCCACCCCAGGAAAATCGCTCGCGACCAATAGAATGGCATCCCCGCGCTCTTGCGTCGAAACCACAGCCACACAAGCAACGCAGCGATCGCCGCGATGAATGGCGACGCGACAAACGAATGCGTGATGCCGCGATGGATCGTCAGGTATCGCGCGCCGTTTCCTCCCCACGCCCAGAAGACGTCGATGTCGGGGCCATTCGCGCCGAGCGCCACGAGCCAGGTCGCGTAATGCTTGTTCCACGAACGCGGCGCGATGCGATTCAGTCCGGCCTCGGCCAGCGCGCAGGCGAAGATCGTGTGGGAGATGTTGTCCAAAAATCCATACTATCATTGCAATTGATGGCGACTCATCGAGAGAGCGCGGCGGAGCGCGACGTCCGCACCTTGCGAGAACAAATCGAACACCACGAGCATCGCTACTACGTGCTCGACGATCCGGAAATCAGCGACGCGGAATATGACGCGCTGATGAACAAACTGAAGGCGCTTGAGGCCGAGCATCCCGAACTGATCACGCCGAATTCGCCGACCCAGCGCGTCGGCGGCAAGCCGCGCGAAGGATTCGTCAAGGTTGCGCATTCGCATCCCATGCTCAGCCTCGACAATGTGTATTCCGCCGAGGAACTCGCCGACTTCGATCGTCGCGCGCGTGAACTCACAGGACGCGAGCAACTCGAGTACGTCGCCGAACTCAAGCTCGATGGACTCAGCATGGCCATCCGCTTCGAGGACGGACAGCAGACGCAAGCGATCACACGCGGCGACGGCGCGGTCGGCGAAGAGGTAACGGCGAACGTCCGCACCATCCGTTCGGTGCCGTTGCGGATTCCGCATCAAGGCGCGATCGAGGTGCGCGGCGAGGTGATCTTTCCCCGCGCTGCGTTCGACAAACTAAATGCTTCGCGCGAAGAAGCAGGACTCTCAAAGTTCGCGAATCCGCGCAATGCGGCGGCCGGCGGCGTACGCGTGCTCGATCCCGCGATCACGGCGTCGCGCGGACTGATGTTCTTTTCCTACATTCTGTTTCCTCCGCACGCCGAGCATTCAAAGACTCTCGAATGGCTGACGGAGCAAGGATTCAAGGTCGAGAAGCATTGGAAGCTCTGCAAGGGCATCGCCGAAGTTCAAGAATTCTGCGATCACTGGGACGAAGCGCGCCACAAGCTCCCTTACGATACCGACGGCGTTGTGGTGAAAGTGAATTCTGTCGCGTTGCAGCGTGAACTGGGATTCACCGCGAAAGCCCCGCGCTGGGCGACGGCGTACAAATACGCGGGACGCTCCGCTGAAACCCTGCTGCGAGAAATCGCCGTCAATGTCGGACGCACCGGCGTACTCACGCCATTCGCAATCCTTGAACCAGTGTTTGTCGGCGGCGTAACGGTCAGCAAAGCGACGCTGCACAACGAGGACGAGGTACATCGACTCGGCGCGCGCGCCGGCGATACGGTCGAGATCGAGCGCGCCGGCGACGTGATCCCAAAGGTTCTGCGCGTCGTCAAGAAAGGCGCGGACACGAATCCCGAGTTCGTGATGCCCAAACACTGCCCGGTGTGCGGCGCCAATGTGGTGCGCGAGGAGGGCGAGGCCGCGTCGCGATGCATCAACAACTCGTGTCCCGCGCAGGTGCAGCGGACTCTCGAGCATTTCGCAGCGCGACGCGTGTTGGACATCGATGGGATGGGCGAAGCGTTGATCCATCAGCTTGTCGGTGCAGGGTTGGTGAAGAGCGCCGCTGATATTTACGACCTGACGCAGGAGAAGCTCGAAAGTCTGGAACGCATGGGCAAGAAGTCCGCGGCCAACATCATGGAGCGGATCGAAGCGAGCAAGAAGCTGCCACTCAACCGCGTTGTTCTGGGACTCTCGATTCCCAACGTTGGCGAACGTCTCGCCAAAACGCTCGCCGATCATTTCGGATCGATGGACGCGATCATGGACGCGACTCCCGAGCAATTGCAGGAAGCGCCCGACATCGGTCCGATCGTCGCGCAAGAGATCCACGATTTTTTTGACGAGCCGCGTAACAAGGAATTGGTTCTGCGTTTGAAGAAGGCTGGCCTCACAATGACCGGTGCGGCGAAGGCGCAGCCGACGTCCTCGCATTTGGAGGGAAAGACGTTCGTGCTCACCGGAACGCTGCCCGGATACACGCGAGAACAAGCGCAAAAGCTGATCGAGGACGCCGGCGGAAAAGTGTCGGGTTCGGTGTCGAAGAAAACGAGCTATGTCGTCGCGGGCGATGAAGCGGGATCGAAGCTGGATAAGGCAAAGTCGCTCGGCGTTCCGGTCATCGATCAAAAAGGACTTGAGGATCTCTTGGAGTTGTAGGGGCGGGCAGAACGGTGTGCCAAGCAACATAGCGACAATCGCCGTTCGATAAATTTGCGGAACGCGCTAAACTAAGGTCGTCTCGGGGGGAGACGATAGATGGGATACCTGCGCACCGCTTTTCTTCTATTTTCAACGGCCTTATTCGGACAAGGAATTATTACAACCTTCGCCGGCACCGACCCGGTCTTCAAGCCGCTGCCGGCGCTAGCGGTCAACACTCCATTCGGCGAAATCGAGCACATCGCGATTGCTCCGAACGGCAACATGTACGTGGTCGACTGGGATCAGAGCATCGTGGTCTCGATATCTCCAAGCGGCGCGATTACTCTCGTTGCAGGCAACGGCATCGCCGGATTTTCCGGTGACGGAGGGCTAGCGACCAAAGCGCAGTTGAATCACCCCGACTCGGTTGCGGTCGACTCCAACGGCGTCATTTATATTGCGGACAGCGGAAACGGACGGATTCGCCGCATTGGCCCGGCGGGTAACATCAACACGTTCGCCGGAGGTGGATTCGGGCAGAACTTCGAGAACGTCAACGCTCGTAGTATTCCACTATTTAATCCACGCGGTGTGGTCGTCGATTCGGCGGGCAGCAATATTTACTTCATCGACGGCAACGGACGAATCCGGAAAGTTGTCCAGAGCACGGCAACCATCACCACAATCGCCGGCGCGATTCAGCCCAACACTAACGGTCCCGGCGATGGAGGACCCGCGACCAGCGCGAATTTCCAAAACGCCGCAGCGCTGTTTTATGACGCTCCAACCGGATACTTCTATGTAGTCGACAACGGCGCGAGTACGATTCGCCGCTTCAAGGAAGGCGGCACGATCTCCACCTATGCGGGAGCGGGCGGCGACGGATACAGCGGCGACGGAGGCGCTGCTACCAAAGCGCAACTGCACGCACCGAACGGAGCGTTCGTGGATTCGGGCGGGAACTTGTACATCGGCGACTCGGGAAACAACGTGATCCGCCGCGTCACTCCGGCCGGCACGATTTCCACTTTCGCCGGCAACGGTCTGCCGTTCGGAGCCGTGGGCGATGGCGGGCCCGCAACAAACGCGATTTTCTCGAGTCCGCGCGGTGTGGCTGTCGATTCCTCCGGCAATATCTTCGTCAACGACTCCGAAAACGGACGCGTTCGCAAGATTGACGCATCCTCGGGACTCGTCTCCACCTACGCGGGCAATGGGCTCTACTCCTTCGGCGGCGATGGCGGCCCAGCGATAACCGCGCTGTTCAATTCACCGATCGCCGCGGCGTTCGATAGCGCGGGCAACATGTTCGTTGCCGATGCGGGCAACAACCGTATCCGTAAGATCGATACCGCGGGAAATGTGAGCACATTTGCCGGCAACGGCTCGACCACTTCGTCCGGCGACGGCGGCCAGGCATCGCAAGCCGGGCTTCCGGTACCCAGCGGTCTCGCGTTCGATGCAGCGGGGAATCTCTATTTCGCGGAATTTGTGACGCACAGGATTCGCAAGGTCGCGCCAAACGGAACGATCACCACGTTTGCCGGCACCGGCGTCGCGGGATTCTCGGGCGACGGCGGCGACGCGCTGAAGGCGCAGTTGTACCTGCCCGCGTTCGTCAGCGTCGATGGGCAAGGCAATGTGTACTTTGTCGACTTCTTCAATTCACGTATCCGCAAAGTTACACAGGCGGGCATCATTTCCACCGTTGCGGGTAATGGACAAACGACGACGAGCGGCGACAATGGGCCGGCTATCAGCGCGGGCATGTCGCCCGGTGCGCTTACGGTCACTTCCGCCGGCGTGATCTATATCGGTGATGGCAACCGCGTTCGCAAAGTAGCAAACGGAACGATCACGACCGTCGCGACCTTGCCGCTCACTCCCGCAGGGAATATGTCGATCGATGGCGCTGGTAACGTCGTCGCCTGCGCTGGGCCGGAATCATTCGACGGAGCGGAGGTGTTCTCCGTCTCCTCTGCCGGAACGACTGTGATCGCCGGCACGGGCGCCCGAGGATTCTCTGGCGATGGCGGAGCCGCTACCGCAGCAAAGATCCGATGCTTTAGCACGGTGCTCGATAGCGCGGGGAACTTGTATCTTCCCGACGCCGATCAGCGCCGCATCCGCAAAGTCAGCTCCGTTGCGCCGTCTGTTGTCGCCTCGCCGACGTCGCTTACGTTTACGACCGTGGAGGGGACCAGCCCCGCGTCGAAGCAAATCTCGGTGACGGGAAGTTCCGGCGCAAGCGTCGCGGTTTCAGCCGGAACGCAATCCGGCGGCAACTGGCTTTCCGTATCGCCGGGATCCGGGTTGCTGCCATCCGCGTATACCGTTGCCGTAGACGCGTCGGCGTTGACGGCAGGGACGTATCAAGGCACTGTCACAGTTCAACCGGCGGGCGCGGCGATCCCAATCAGCGTAACGCTCACCGTTACGGCCGCGCCTCCAGGGCAGCTCTTCGTATTTCCAGGCAGTGTGGATTTCCAGGTTGTTTCCGGATCGACGACCACCTCGCGTCAAGCGATCACGATTGGAAACAGCGGCGGCGGATCATTGAACTGGAGCACCACGGTTGCAACAGCCGACGGCGGAAGCTGGTTAAGCGTGCAGCCCGGCACGGGATCAGCCACTTTGCATTCTCCGGCGACTTCCTCGGTCGTCGTGAATCCACAGAATCTGTCGGCCGGCGCTTACAGCGGGACAGTCACGATCAACCCTGGAGGACTCGTCGTCAAAGTGCGCGTGCTTGCGACGGCGGCCGGACCATCCATGCGTCTTGCGCAAAGCGGCGTGACGTTTACGGCAGTGCAAGGCGGCGGCGTTCTACCGTCACAGAGCATCAACGTGATCAACGTCGGCACAGGCACGATGAACTGGACGGCCCAAGTTCTCGCCGGAAAATGGTTGAGCGTGTCGCCGCCAAACGGCGGCAGCGGATTCTTATCGCCGCAAGCGGTGCAGTTGACCGCCGACGCCACAGGACTCTCCGTCGGCCCACATTACGGATTGGTGCAAGTATCGGCAACGGGAGCCGCCAACTCTCCGCAGTACATAACGGCGCTGATCATCGTGCTGCCAGCGACATCGCGTCCTGGTGTTGCGGTGTATCCTCTCGGATCGATTTTGATATCGCCGCAAGGCAGCACTGGCGGCATCAGGAACGACACGATTACATTGTCCACCGGATCGCTCAATGCCGTTCCGCTTTCGGTCAGTTCACGCGTCAACTCGGGCAGCATCAACTGGCTGACCGCGTCCGCGCGTGGAGGCTCGGTGAATCCCGTAGCGTTTGTGGATATCGCCGCCGATCCGAAAGGATTATCGGCCGGAGTCTACGCGGGGACCATTTCGTTGCTGTTTGGCGACGGCACACCCTCGAAAGATGTCAGCGTTGTATTCGTTGTGACGCCATCCAGTTCGCCCGAGCCGCAAACGATCCGTGCGCAGTCCGTCAGCGCACCCGCAGCGACTTGTACCGCGACAAAGCTGGTGATGGTCACGCGACAACTGGGCAGCAACTTTTCATCGCCGGTTGGTTGGCCCGTGAATCTCGAAGTGCAAATCACCGACGATTGCGGAACCGTAACGAACAATGCAACGGCCCTAGCCACATTCTCGAATGGCGATGCACCGCTTGCGCTGGTCAACGCCGGCAATGGAATTTATTCCGCCACATGGAAGCCTGGCAATACGGCGTCGGCCACGAAGGTAACATTGCAAGCTTTCCAGTCGCCGCTGGCATCGGCAACCATCACGCTCGATGGAGCCTCGACAGCAAACGCAACACCGCCGCCATCGGTCGGCAGCGGAGGCGTGGTCAACGCAGCGAGTTTCGCCAGCGGTCAGGATGTCGCTCCCGGCGCGATCATTTCGGTCTTCGGGACGAATCTCGCGACGTCGGACGGCAATCAAGCCGGATTCCCGCTTCCGTCGACGCTGGGGAACATCAAGATCACGATCGGCGGCGTCGATGCGCCGTTGTTCTACGCCGGCAAAGGACAGGTCAACGCGCAAGTTCCTTTCGAAGCCGCGCCAGGATCTCAAGTGCAAGTGGTGGCGCGCGCCGTGCCGAACTCGGGCGAAGAAGTGTCCGCGGTTCCCGAGCCGCTCTTGATCGGCGCGGCTCACGCGGGCATCTTTACTACCGACGGCAAACAAGGCGCGATTCTCGATGGCGTGACCAACAAGCTCCTCGATGCGTCTAATCCTGCGACGGCCGGCAGCATCATCGTGATCTTCTGCACCGGACTTGGGGCAACGACTCCCGCGAATGTCACGGGACAAGCTGCATCGTCGGGCGTCGCGGTTGTGCAGCCGACGGTCACGATTGGAGGCTCGAACGCGGTCGTGCAATACGCGGGAGTTGCGCCAGGATTCGTTGGCTTGTATCAAGTCAATGCTGTCGTTCCGACAGGAATCCCTGCGAATGGCGCGGTTCCCGTCGTGATTACGCAGAAGTCTGTGGCGAGCAATGCCGGTACGATTGCAGTAAAGTGACGTGCTATTCTGTAACGGATCGAATTCGAAATTCACGCTTGAGGGGGATGTAAAGATATATGAAGAAGTACCTTCTGATTGTTTTGTGCATTGCGGCGGTCGCAATGCCGGCTACGGCCGAAAAGTGGAACCTGGACGCGAATCACAGCAAGCTGAAATTCGCGATCGACGCGCGCATGATCGGCGCCGAAGGCTTGTTCCATACCTACAAAGTGGACGCGGACATCAACGAGCAGGCGCTCGAACAGTCCAAGCTCGAACTGACCATCGACATGAACTCGCTCGACACTAACAGCGAGGGCCGCGACAAGCATCTCCGCACCAAGGACTTTTTCGATGTCGCGACCTATCCGACGGCGACCATCAAGGTCAATTCGATCAAGAAAATCGGTGCGGACAACTACGAGGGCGAAGGCGAGATCACCATGCACGGCGTTACCAAGGCGATCAAGCTGCCGGCGCGCATTCTGCTGAATGAAGGCGGTGTGCTGCGGTTCCGCGGAACGCTCGAACTGAACCGCAAGGATTTCGGCATGACCTACAACAGCAACATGAACAAGATCGAAGACGTTGCGACGGTGACTTACGAGTTCAACCTGCGCAAACCGCGTCCGCAAGGCGCGGGCGGTCCTCCGAAGCAGTAGCGACTACGATCTAAGGCTCTCCACATAGACGCTGTCGGCAACCGGCGTAAGCCACGGCAGCGTCTTCCTCAACATCTCCGACGCGCGCACCGTCGCGCGAAGACTCGCCGGCATCAAGGCGAGGTCCGAAGCCTGCAATCCAATTCCGAAGAAGCAATCGATGGAGAATCGCGTCTCGCCGACGCGTTCGCCGAAGACGCGCCGCAGTTCGCTCAAGCTCCAGTAGCGGACGTCAAAGCCTTGCGGCTCGCGGAATCCACGATGCGCTTGATGATAGATGCAGCGCAATCCCAGGATCGTCGGCATTTGCACCAGCGCGCGGCCGCCTTTATGCAGAACGCGTCCGATTTGCGCGATCGCCGCTGCTGCGTCATCTTTGCTGAAATGCTGAAGAACGCTGTAGGAAAACGCAACGTCGATCGATGCGTCGCGGATCGGCAGAAATCGCGCATCGCCGACGATGAAGTGCGTCTTGAGACCCAACTGTTTAGAGACTCGTTTAGCCGCGAGCACCGCGCCCAGTTGCGGATCGATGCCGATGGGTTGATACCCGAGTCGCGCGGCGGCCATCGACCAGCGTCCCCAATTGCAGCCGATATCGATGAGCCATTCGCCGTTCGAGCGCGGCAATCGCAGGTCGGGGATCGGATACTCGCTGAGGTTGCCGATGAGGTGCTTATACGCAATGCCATTCGTCGCACCGACAAGAAACGACACAACCGGATCGATATAGCTGCCAACGAAGTCTGGAGATCCTGCTTGAGGCTGCGCCGATTTTTCGAGGACCGTGACTAGTTGCAAGCGCTCCTCGTCTGAGATCCCAATCGTATCGATGAAGTACTTCTCGCCCTGCCACGCTGAACGGGCCGCTGCCCGCGAACTTTCCGCGACCCACAGCGTCTGCGGACCTTCGTCGAGCATCACTGGAATGTCTTCGACGACCGGGTAGTCGTGTCCTGCGCCGCAGATCAGCAGCGAGCCGGATTCTGTTAAAGGTGTCCCGTGGCGCGGGCAAGCCAAGCGCTCGAGTAATTGAGGATCAACTGGCATTGCTTGACGCCGCGGTTAGCGCGGCGCCGGCGTCTGCGCGATCATCACCTGCTGTTTGAATTGATTCGCCATATCCGGCGTCAACCGCACCGACGTAGGACGCTTGGCGAGACTCATGGTGTCGATCTTGTCCTGCAACTTCAGCAGCGCGTAAAACAAATTCTCGGGACGCGGAGGGCATCCCAGCACATAGACGTCGGTGGGAACGATCTTGTCCACGCCTTGCAGCACCGCGTAAGTATTGAACGGTCCGCCTACCGATGAGCATGCGCCCATCGAGATCACCCACTTCGGATCGGGCATTTGATCGTAGACGCGCTTCAACACCGGCGCCATCTTCAACGTCACTGTGCCGGCGACGATCATCAGATCGCTTTGCCGCGGCGAGGGACGAAACACTTCGGCGCCGAATCGCGCGATGTCGAACCGGGACGTACTAGAGGCAATCATTTCGATCGCGCAGCAAGCCAGGCCAAAGGTCATCGGCCAGATCGCCGATTTGCGCGCCCAGTTGAAGACGTAGTCGACGGATGTGATCAGAAAGTTCTTCTCGAAACGATCCTGAAGGTAGGCAGACATATACGGCACTAGAGTATCACTTTCAACTGGATTCTGTTAGTGTTGGCGCGTGGAAAAGTGGCCTCGCGCGAGCTAACCACCGTCGATTCCGCGGAGTCTATTTCATGCAATCCCAGGGAGAACCTATGATTCGTCGAATTCTTGTTCTACTCGCATTTGCCGCCGCGGCCGCAGCCCAGACCCCAAGCGTCGCGGGTGACTGGCAGACTACGTTCGTGCAACTTTCTGGCGCGCGATACTTCCTGCTTCACCTTGAGCAATCCGGCGATAAGGTCACTGGGACGCTCGCCGGCGGCATCAAGATCGATGGGACGTTTCGCAACGGCACGCTCGACCTCATCATGCATGAAGAAGGCCGGCCACAAGGCCACATGACCGCGAAGGTGCAGGGCAATGAGATCACCGCCGGCACCGGTCAAGACGACGATGGGACGATCACCTTCACCGCGCATCGTCCTGTTGTGGCAACAGGCGCACCAAGAACGCATCAGTTCACGCCCACGCAGTTTCACAATTACTTCTCGTCGAAGATCGCGCCCGCTCTGCATCTGATGCCCGGCGACACGGTCGATACTCGCAGCGTCGATGCCGGCGGCACCGACGAGAACGGCAAGCGTCGCGCGCTCGGCGGGAATCCCTTGACGGGTCCTTTTTACATAGAGGGCGCATTCCCCGGCGACACGCTCGTCGTCAAGTTGAATCGCGTGCGCTTGAATCGCGACAGCGCGATCAGCAGCGGACAGATCGTTCCGAATGCTCTGGCGCCTGGATACAATCGCAACGCCAAGTACGACGACAAGTTCGACAGCGACTGGAAGATCGACCGCTCCGCCGGCGTCGCGAGCCTGAAGAATCCGACGAGCCGGTTGAAGAACTTCACCGTGCCGCTGAAGCCGATGCTTGGATGTATCGGCGTCGCGCCTCCGCAGGAGCAGTCGTATCGAAGCGGCTTCCTCGGCAATTACGGCGGCAACATGGATTACAACCAGTTCGGCGAGGGCGTGACGCTGTATTTGCCCGTGTTCCATCCAGGCGCGCTATTATTCCTCGGCGATGCGCATGCCGCGCAAGGCGACGGCGAGTTGACCGGCAACGCTCTCGAAACCTCAATGGAGTTTTCCTTCACCGTTGAGCTGATCAAGGGAAAAAACGTTCCTGGACCGCGCGCCGAGAACGCCCAGTATCGGATGGCCTCGGGTATCGCCAATTCACTGCCGGAAGCCTTGCAGCAAGCCACCACGAGTCTTGCGCGCTGGCTCGAAGACGATTACAAACTGACCGCGAACGAAGCGGCCGTCGTGCTCGGATCGTCGATCAAGTACGACATCGCAGAGGTGGTGGACCCGCTGGTCCACATCGTCGCGAAGATCGACAAGAGCGCTCTCGCGAGGATTCAGCAGTAAAATCGAGCTAATGCGCACCTGCCGAATTGCTCTAGCTCTACTGGTCCTTGCGCTGACCGGCTGCAAGACGTCTCGCAATCTGACCGGAACTTGGCTCATGCAAGAGCCGCTAAAGGACGTGGTGCCCGAGAATCTTCGGAAGGCTCACGGAAAACTCGTCCTGAATTCTGATGGAACCTTCACAGCATCGGACGTGCCGGGCCTGTGTGTTTTCGAGACGTTGCTTCCTTTCGCCAAAGATCATCCGCTTCAATTGGATAATGGAAGGGGCACATGGAAAATAGGCAACTACTTCGGCGAGCAGTCGCTCTATCTCACGTTCAACTACATTGACGATTGGGATGCCAAGGAGCTTCCATTTGTGCGCTCTATCGAGATTAGTATGTGGCCGTCGTCGGATTTGCACTTCGAACTCGGAGATCCGGACTCGAACAAGCGAATCGTATTCTTGAAAGCGCCTGCGTCGTCCTGAGGCGGCTACTGCTGTTCACATTAACGCGCGGAGATCGTTATTGCCGGTATGAAGCTGTTCACCCTAGCTCTGACCTTTAGCCTAGCTGCGCTGGCCCAAACTCCAGCGCAGTTATCTTTCGAAGTCGCCTCGATCAAGCCGTCGAAGAACACCGACCCGGCTCCGCCCAATGGACGCGGTGGATCGCTGCGCCTGGATGGATCGGAGATTCGCGGCGTCAACGTGTCGCTGTGGAAGGTCGTCGCCATGGCGTACGGCGTCAGCGAAGACAAGGATTACGCCATGTCCACGCCCGACTGGTTCAAGACCCAGCGATACGATATCGCCGCCAAGCTTCCGGCGGGCGTCTCGCAGAATCCTGGCGAGATGCGCAAGCAGATCGAGCAGATGATGCAGACGCTGCTTGCCGAGCGATTCAAACTGGTGGTCCATCGCGAGACCAAAGTTGTGTCCGCCTACGCGTTGATTGTCGGCAGGAACGGATTGAAGATCCCGGAGGCGGAAGCAGGACCGGGCGGCGGGACGCAATCCGGACGCGGACATTTCGCCGGAAAGAAAGTGCCGATGTCCAAATTCGCGGATTTCCTGTCGCAATGGCTGGATCATCCTGTGGTCGACAAGAGCGATCTCAAAGGTGTGTACGACATCAAGATCGATTGGTCGCCGGAAGAGGCCAATGCAAGCGCGCAAGGGCCGTCGCTGTTCACGGTCATCGAAGAACTCGGACTGAAGCTTGAGTCACGCAAGTTGCCGGTGGAAGTCCTCATCGCCGACCGCGCGGAGAAAACTCCCACCGAGAACTGACGCCTACTTCGCTTTGACCGCGTAGAACGACGCAACAACTCCGGCCGGCGCGATCGCTTTACCATCCGTGCCGGTCGGATGCGGGATCGTGCGCGTCACAGAACCGACAATTGCCGGGACCTGCTGCGTCTCGGTGCTGTTCGGCCACACCGGGACCAGCCAGCCGATGTAGTCGTAGATCCACTCCGCGTTGCCGACGATCCCTTTGCCTTGAAAGCGCACTTGCGCGGGCGATCCGTATGCGCGAGAACCATGAAGCTTCAGCGACCATCCGGTGCCGCCGATGGTGCCGATCAAAAGCTCGGGCGAGGCTTCGGCAATGACGATGGTTCCCCATCCAAACAGCAGCGGCTGGATCGCGGGATCGTCGCCGTTCGGCGGCGCATGTAAATCCGGATCGTTCAAGAAACTGCGATAGCTCCACTTGCCCACAAACGGATTGTCGCTCATGATTTCTCCTCTTCAGTGCGTTCCACGCTCACGTACTTCTGCACTCCGCTGACGTCGTCCCACGCTTTGTTCAACGCCGACGCCGGTACATACGGATTGCGAATCACAAATCCCAACTTCGACCATTCGGTGACCATCTTCAGATCACCGGCATTGGTGCCCGGGACGCCACGCGCCCACTCCACGAATCGATAGACCGGGTTGCCTTGCACGAACGTCACTTCCCAGGCCTGCAAGGGACGATGCGCCGGCCACCAGAGCGTCTCCCACGCGGCTTGCTGCAGCTTCATCACCGGATCGTTGTTGCTCGATGGATCGATGTTGTTCCACATGTCGTAAGTGATATCGATCGGCTGCGAGGTGCATTCATTGAAGTCCGATTGCCAGGGCTGCGACATGTACTTTGTCAGATCGCCCGGCTGCAGGCCCTTCTCGAAATCGTTGCCGAGAGCGAGATCGTCTTCCACGTACGATGTGTAGTCGCGCTCCGGAATCGTCAGGTCGCGACTATTGGCATTAGCATTCGCCGCGGTTTGACGGAAGTTCGAAAACTCCGGATCGGCCTTGATCCGGTACGGCTCGCGATAGATCGATGGATTCCGCGCCACCCAGTTCACTTCCGCGCCCGGACAAAACGCGCCTCCAAGCACGTTCATCAATACGCCTCGATCCAGATCGCGTCCGGTACGATTCTGCCAATTCAGGTACGGCTGGAAGACCGGTACATCGTCCGCCGGAACCCATCCTTCCAGGATCTCGTTATAAAAATTTCCGCGCGCCCACTGGCGAATCAAGAACAGTTGATAGTCGGTGAGACGCAGAAACTTCGACGGCACGTCGTTCGTAAGCGGATTGTCTCCGCAAAGCAGCGGCATCAGCGGCAGGTGATGAATGCGGCTGTTTGGTTTGCCGCTCAGGCGGAATTCGTTTTCCTCGCCCGGTTCGCGCAGCAGGTCGTACAGGAACTGCCGGTTCGCCGCGTAAGGATCGCGCCGCGCGGACGCCGTATCTTTCGCGTATTGATCCTGCAACAGTTTTCCGGTGCGGAATGATTTCGCGTAACGCTCGATCGTCTCGCCGATTCCCAGAGCGTCTTCCGCGCGAGGAGCGGGCTCAGCGTTTCCTCCACGCCGCGCTTTGAACGCGACAACGTCGGATGTTCCTTCTTCCTCCGCGGCCGCGTGCGAATCCGGAATCGGCGGACGCAGCGATTCGAGCACCGCATTCAGTCGCTTCTCGAAAGCAGCGGCAGCTGCTTCGTAACGCTTGCGCGCCGGATCGTCCGCTGGAGCCGTTTGCGCCTTCGAATATGCATCGAGCCATTGCCGCAGATACGCCGCAGGATCCCCTCCGGGACCTCCGGGAATAATTGCTGCCGCGAATTCAGCCGCAGCATGCTGCAACTCTTCTCGATTGGAATGTCCGTCGTAGATCAACGAGCGCAACGGAGCCAGGCTTGCGGCGTTCGATCCTTGACGCTGTTGCAATTTGTCTTCAACGGTCATCAATGCGGGATCGAGCGCTTCCAGCAGCAGATCGCCGGACTGATTCTTTTTCGCCGCGTCGATCTGATGATTCTTCTCCGCCGTGGGAACGATAAACGGAGGCAGCGATAGAATCTTAGGATCGAAGTTGCCGCGATTCGTCTGGTTGTGCGGAAAATTCGATTGCTGTAAAACGTTGGTGACGAAGTTCATCTCATCCGCGCGGAACAGGATCGGCCAAATGTCGCGATAAAACCACGGACGATACGCCGAGTTCCATTCCAATCGCGCGGCCTTCCAATGCGCCAATGCTCCTGGATCGCTCGAATCGACGGGCTTAGGATTCGCAAACGATCCCAGCGGTCCATAAAGATCGGGACGCGCCGCGAACTCGCGGATCGACATATCTTCGACCACTTCGTCGAGCGTAATGATGTCCAGCAACTCGGGACAGTATCGCGGATACGCCGCCATCACCCATGCCGGATACTCCACGTCGATGAATCGCTGGCGTCCCACTTCTTCGGAGAACATGACGAGCCGCGCCATCACCGAACCGTCCGACGTATCGTCGAACCATCCATCGTTGTTGGCATACTCGTCGATGCGCGGATGTCCAAAGCCCTTCTTGCAACTGCCCGAGTGTCCGTGTCCGCCGAGCACGAGCAATCTTCCTGTGTCATCGGTGAGGATTTCTCCCAGCGTATCGATCGGATGCGGTTGAAGATGCTCCGGCGGAAACGTCGGCGCATATTGTCCACTGCCGCTGCGGCTAAACTCCGCGCGACGCGTCGATGTGGAGTCAACGAAACGCGGCCCTGGATCGATGATCAGTTGCTGGCGCGCGTTGGGATCGGTGATGTCGGCGTTGCGCAGCGGATGCTTGTCGTCGTATCCATGCTCGCCTTTCAACGCCTTGAACTCGTACCACGATGCCTTTTTGTTCGCGAGATAGACGCGCCATTGAATGTCGACCAGCGTCCCGTGATTTCCGCCGCCTTCCACCGGATCGCCGAATTGCAGCGGACGCCCCTCCGGCGACTTTTCATCGTAGACATAGATGCTGAAACGCGCGGCTTGGCGCTTGATGCGTCCTTGGGAGTCTTTGAACTTGCTGATGGTACGCTCGGTGGTTCCGTCCGGCGACATGAAGACGTTCCCGGTGGCGTCGCATTCCAGCGGCAGCGCCGCCGGCTTTTCCGCGGCAATGCAAAACTCCGAGGGACTGTTGCCGAGCCGCGCAACGCCGATCGCTGGATGAATCCGATACTTTGTGGTGGCGGTCTTATCGCTCATGGTGTCCTCTTCTTAGTCCAAGAAATTCAGCGACACGCCTTCCAGGCGCAGCAGTTCGTTATCTTCGGCGTAGTCCGCGCCGATGACGACCAACGTGATCGTCACCGCTTTGGCGCCCTGGGCGATCAAACGCTTCGCGCACTCCGTCACATTGATGCGATGATTGCGCGGCGTATTGTGATGCCGCCCGCGCAAATCAAAAGGACGCGGCCGCGACGGTGGAATGTCGCAGTGTCCAGGACCGCCGTAGCATTCGCCGTGTCCGAACACGGCCATGTATCCTCCATAGTGTTCGTCGGTCAGCGGAGTCTGCGCATTGGCGTCGGGCAAATTCAAGAAGACGCGCACGAAGCAGGATCGCGGCAACTGCGGCACTCGATGCAATCTCACTTCGGCTTGCTGGAATCCGGCGCGAACGTTCTCCGGAATGTCGAGACGCCGCGATGTGAAGCGTCCGACAGGCGATCCCAAACCAACCGGCTGCACATGCGAGCTCTTCACGTATTCGTATCCGAAGCGGCTCATATCCAGCGTGTCGCGGATGGTATACGTCCAAGGACTCAGCGCCGAATCCAAGTCGGCCGGCAGCGATTCGGAATGCATCGCCTGCCACTCCGACCACAGCCGATCGACGTTGGCATGCACCGGCCAGAAGACCGGATCGTACGACGCCGTCAAGTTGCTGAGCATGTCGCCGGTCGGCTGTTCCTTGTACATGTCCTCGCGCTGGTGGAATTTGCGGTTGTTGAGATTGACCGCCTTGTTGCGATCGGCAATCGGCGCGGACGCCTTGACGGGATTGAATCCGCCGGTCCAAATGTGCAGCGTGTTGTGCGGATTCTGATCGAGGAATCCAAACGAGTCGTTATACAAACTTCCGCCGCCGAAATCACGGAACGTTCGAAGACTCATGATGTGATCCACGTCCGACTTGCTCGGATAGTGATAGTGAATCATCGTATTGATGGTTAGCTTGCCGAACTGCCCCGGATAGCGCAGCGGATACCACATGGAATTGGCGTCGAGCAGGGCATCGATGAATCGCTCGCGATGCGCGCCGCGCGTGTAGTCCTCGCCGATGCGCTTGGTGATATCGGCGAAGAATCCGCTGAGCGTCGGATATGGAACTAGCAGCATGTCTTCGAGCTTCTTCAGTCTGTCCGGCTTGATGATCGGATTATGCGTGTCCAGAAATTTCAGCGAGTCCGCAGTAAGGAACATCTGCAAGGCCTTGGGAATTGGGTGCACCGTCGGATAATCCGGCATCACCCAATCCCAATAGGGCATCGTGACGTTGGGGCAATGATCCTGCAGCGCCTGCTCGAACTCGTAGAGATAGACGCGATGCCAGGGCAGGAAGCGCTCCCATCCATGCTGGCAATGATTCTGGTGAATCAACGCCATGTTGTTGTAGCTGCGAATATCCTGCGGCCAGCTGTTCAATTCATACATCGCACGAAACGCCGCGCGCAGTTCGGCGAGTTGTGTGTCGTTCAAGCAATCGATATTCATGCGCTGCTTCAACTCGCCTTGCTGATACTTGTATGCGTTCGGCGACGGTTCTACGACGACGCGTCCTTCACTCTTGATGGTGACGAGTCCATCGGCGATCTGGATCGTTCCGATTTCCGCGCCTTTACTGGCAGCCGGCAGTCCATCGTTGATCCAGTCGGCGATGAATTGAATGTCGCTATCGGCGACGGTCGTTCCGCCCCACATCATGCGCGGAAATTGCGATCCGTCAAATGGCGCTGCGCCTCGAAGTCCTTGGATCAAACCCGAGCGCTCCGCGCGGCTTATTGTCGGCGCTGGTTTCGGCGCGCAGCAAGAATGCGACGCTTCCTTTTCCGGTGCGATCAACCGGACCCCTTCGATCGACGCTTCGCTCAGTTGCGCGATCGTCAGCGTATTCCAGAAGTGATCGCCGAGTCCGCCATACGACGCGGTGCTCGATCCCGCCGCTTTGTCGAGAATCTGCTTCACGCGCTGATACCGGCTCGCCGCGGCGGCCGGCGGTGCTGCTGCGACCGATTTCGCGGCGGGAGGCGCGCTCGCTTTCCGCGACGAGCCAGCCCCCATTGATTTCGACGCAGACGGAGTTTGAGGCGGTTTCGCGCCGGAACCTGCGGAGTTTTTCTTTGCCATATCGATAATCTCCTTCACGCTGCAACACTGACTAGACGCCCGCGCCGCTGCCAGAACGGCTGATTCGGCCAGCGGCGCTCCTGGCTGTAGTACCAGCGTTTGGTCTCGCAATAATTCGTATACTCACCGGCGACGAGCTGCTCATAACGCGCGCCGGAATCGCGTCCATTCAATGCGTCGAATGCGACGTACGCGGCGACGCGTCCCGAGCGCATCGCTTTCAAGATGCCGAGCGACGACAACGGATCGTAAGCGGTCGCCGCATCGCCGGCCGCAACCCAGCCTTCGCCGCGAAGGCGACTCAAGCGCTGCGAATGCGCCGCCCACACTCGCAACGGCTGAAGCAATCCGCCGCTGACGCGGGCGCGCGTCCACGTTGTGTGTTGTAGATGCTCCAACCACCGCGCTGGATCCGACATTCGCGAATCGCGTACGAGGTCGGAGTCCGACATCCAAGCGACAACAGTACAGCTTGCGACAGCAGTGTCCGAGTCGGAAATGGGTGCGGAATACCACCAGCCGTCGGCCTCGGCTTCCACTAACGTAGTGGCATCGCGATCCGATGACTCCAGGAGTCCGCAAACTCCGATCAAGCGATCATCCGCAATCGGCGAAGCACCGAATTGCGTCGCGAAGCACGCCGCGCGTCCCGTACAGTCGATGACGAATCGCGCGCGAATCGTCGCCGCCCCGCGCAATACGATGCGGAACGACGACCCATCGCGATCCGCCTCAATGAAGCGCCCGTCGATCAACTCTGCGCCGGCTTCTCTCGCGCACTGGACCAGTAACGCGTCGAATCGCGCGCGATCGACATGCCATCCACTGCCGCGCATCGAAAAGACAAAGTCATTGTCGTAAACGTCGGCGTCGCCCCAAACCGCGCGCGTCCCCGGCGACTTGCGAAACCCAGCATCTAGAAAAGCCTGCCAACATCCCAGGCCATGCATGATCTCTTGACATCCCGGCGATAGCGTTTCACCCGCTCGCCACGCATCGTATTTCGACGACTCGACAATCGCGACACGCAGACCCGCATCAAGCTGCTTCAGCGATATCGCCGCCGCCGCGCCCGCCGGACCGCCGCCCAATATCGCGACATCGACCGCGATATTGCCGTCGTTAGTGATGTTCGAGTCCATTGAGCTTGCAAGCCTTGTTCTTGTCCGCACCGGCCGGAATCGTGCGCACCAACTGCATCATCCCGCGGTCTTCATGGGCCAGGATGTGGCAATGCAATACATATGTCCCGAGGAAATCGTTGAACTTCTGCCGGATCAGCACCGATCCACCGTTGGGCGGGATGTTGACCACGTCCTGCCAGACGGGATTCCCCGTCGGACGATACGTCGATTTGTTTCCTTTCGAATCGACGCTGGTCACTTCGATCACCTGGAACGGATTGATATGGATATGGAACGGATGCGCCTGATTCGAGGCCGGGCTGGTGTTCATCAGCAGCCAATCCTCGCTGCTATTCACCCGCACGCATTGGTCGACCGTGGTTTTCACCGTGCCGTCTTTATTCAAGCTGAACTGCGCGCCGTCAATCGTGAACTTGGGCGGAGGATTGTTGGGCGGACCCTTGTCGGCGGAAAAAGTAACGACGTGCGGATCCTTGGCGTTCGGCGGAGGCGGCAGATCCGACAAGAACACGGGCATCGGCGGATAATCTTTCTTGTCGTTCAACGAGAAGAAGCGCATCTGTTTAATCGGATCGCTCGTCGGAACCGCAACGTTGACCGTCAGCATCAAGAATGGCGTGCCTGGAGCATTGTTTAAGTCGCCAGTCGCGGTGAAGCGGGAAATGCCGGGCGTCATTGGCGCGCGAACCAGAATATCCGCGCGATTTCCGGCGGCGAGCGTCAAACCCGGCGGTGTCAATCCCAGTCCGCCATTCATCGAAGGACTCGAAAGGAACGGCTGCACTAGATAATTGTCCCAACTGAACTGCACACCGTCGAAAGCCACTTGCTTGATATCGAATCCCGCCGAGAGCAGGCTATTGAAGAAAGTCGGATCGATCGTTCCCTTGCCCCCGCCGCCCATCGCGTTGACCAATCTCCAAAGCTGAATCTCGCCCGGCATCATCGAGATCGTCGGATTGATCTTTCCGTTGATCAGCTTTTGATTCATGCCCCCTTGCGGATTGTCGCCGGTGCCCGTTCCCTGCGTCTTTTCCAAATTCTGCGCCGGGACAATTTGCTGAAAGACCATGACGTTCTCGACCAGCTTGCGCGACGCCGGAAGCTGCTTCTGGAAAAACGCGCGCAGCTTGTCGTCGTAATCGCCCTCGATGATGAGCACTCCGGAGAGTCCACTGAGAATGTGCATCGAGGTCGATCCGTGCTTATGCGCGTGATACCAATGCGTACCTGGCGCTTGTCCGGCGTGAAAGCCAGCCGTGCCGCCCTTGTAGTCCGGCAGTTCAAGTGCATTAGGAAACGCGCCGACCACATATTGCGGCCACACGCCCGCGGCAACTTGCGTGATGTCCGCAAGCCACAGCGACTCCGGCGCCGGACGCCCCGCACCTTGCGCCTTGGCGAGCTCCGCCTTGTCGTAGTCGGCGACCAGTCCCTTTGGCGTCAGCTTCTTTCCTGCGTGCGCTGCGTGCATGATTTCGAGAGCCGTGTATCCAAGCTGCGTGGTTTGATAATGCGCCGGCATCCCGCTCCAGTTCTGCGGCGGATGCGGGGCGTTGAAGATCGCGTCGAAGTCTTTTTGCCACATCGCCTGATTCACGTTCTTGTCGGGCAGCACCTGAATCAGCACGTTATCGCCGACGCCATCGGGACTGGTGTGCGTCCCATGAAAATGCAGATTCGACGTACTCGATCCGTGAAAGCAATTCGGCCAAACGTCGTTGAACGGATATCCGCCGGCATGATCGCAATCCGCCGACGTGGAACTACCGTTCGTATCCGTCGTGTAGTGAAAGTTGCCGTCGTCGACTTTATTGAGGAACATCACGTCGACTCGTCCTCCCACCCGCGATCGCAGCGTAGGACCCGGCGCAACATTGGCGGCTGGCGGCACCGGCGTCGGAATCACTGTGCTTGCGCCGCCGACGTAGGGCCATCCTTGAAACATCCGCAAATGGGTGCGCGAGTTTCCATTGGGCACGGCGCGATCCGCGTCGCCCAATTGGATGACGGCCTTCAAGTGTCCTTTTTGATGGACGAGTTCCGGTGGATTCGCAAACGCTCCCTGGCCGGATGCTGCCAGTGGAAGAAGCAAAGAGAACGCGAGAGTCGGGACGATCCGAAATGCGTTGCGCATATTGATCCTCGATTTAGGAAACGGTCAGCAGATAGGTTTGAGTAACGTTATTTCCGAGCGAGTCTTCGGCGGTCATGTCGAACGCGAAGCTTCCGGTATCAGACGATCCCGGCGTGCCGCTCAGCACCGGCCCTTGCCCCGCGACGTTATTCACCGTCAGGCTGGCCGGTAAGTTCGAATTGGATACGGAAAATGTATACGGCGGCATCCCGCCGGTGGTGAGATTCGCGGAATACGCCTTGCCTTGATTCGCTCCCGGCAATTGATTGGGCTGGGAATAGAAATCCGCGCATACGTTGATTGTCCCCGATTCGCCCTTGTGCAATTGACAGGCATAGGTGACCGGAACCACTTGTCCCTGCGGAATGGCGCTGCCATTGGGATTCGACGATGCGATATTGCCGAGCGAGGGCTGCAGGTTATCCGAATTACTCTTCGGCCCGACTTGATAAGCGAGCGTCAAGGGCGGCGTGACGGCATTGAAGATGGGCCAATGCGGCTGGTCGTCTTCGTTCTTCCAGAAGATCATCTCGCTCTGCGTGACGCCGATAGTATTGAATGACGCGTTTGCCGCGCCGGTCGTGCGCGTGATCGTTACGTGGTCGGGCATTGAAGCCTCCTGGCAAATCGAAGCGCTGAACCGTTTGGGAAAGTGGTGGTTGCGAAACGAATTTACGTACAACGCGCGGGAGTGTCAAGGACAATTACCGAATTTTCACGCCGATATTATTGTTTCGACGCAAGAACCCTGTCAGGAACGATCGATTAAGTAGTCTGCCGCATCCCTCAACCTCGCGATTCTTCTAGGTGGGCCTGGGACCTTAGTTCCATAAATCGCTGACCGGAGTTCCGATGCCGATTGCGCTCATGTATCTTGATAAAGATTGTGTTAAGAACTATGCAGTTGGTGTACACAATAGGGGCAACGATGAATCCAGTCTACAGCGCCGCCAAATCTGCCGCAACCATTGTGCTCGTTGCTACCCTTGCTCTTCTGCCCTTATGGGCAGAGGACGCCAAATCGGACGCGACGCTGAGCGTTCGTCAAGTGGAGCAATTGAAATCCCAGATCGCCGCCCAGCAGCAGCAATTAGAGAGCATGCGGAGACTTCTCGACGAGCAGCAACAGACGCTTGACCGATTACTGACTCGCATCGCCAGCACGACTCCAATATCGCCCGCCGCAAAAATGTTGCCCGCCGCTAAGGCCGATCTCAGCCCGCCGATTCCAATCGTACCTGCCAAGACTGACGATCTCGCTCCACTCAGCTTCAAAATCGGAAGCGCTTATCTGACGCCGACCGGCTTCATGGATCTTACGTTTGTCCAGCGCGACACCAACCCCGGCAGCGGCATCGGTACAAATTTCGGGAGTCTTCCTTTTGGCGATACGGCGCCGGGCAAACTCGGTGAGACTCGACTCAGCGCGCAGAACTCACGGGTGGGATTCCGGGTCGACGCCAAAGTGAATGCCGCACGCGTTCTGGGCTATCTGGAGTCCGATTTCCTTGGCGCAGTGCCCGGCAACGTAGCCGTCACCAGCAATAGCACGCCGCTGCGTCTGCGCCTTTACTGGGTCGATGTACGCCAAGGCAAGTGGGAGGTTCTTGGCGGCCAATCCTGGAGTATGCTGACGCCGAACCGCAACGGACTCTCGGCGCTTCCGAGCGACCTTTTCCATACCCAGGATATCGATGTGAATTATCAGGCCGGATTGGTATGGAGCCGCGACCCTCAAGTGCGCTTGATCTATCACCCGACCGGTCGCCTGAGCCTGGGCGTGTCCTTCGAGGCGCCAGAACAGTACATCGGCGGCTCAGCGGGCGGCGGGCTGGTTACGCTGCCTTCGACCCTCTCCGCCGTGTACGCGACAGAGTTGAACAACGGAAGTACGTCGCTAAGCGTGCCCAACGCGCGTCCCGATATCATCGGCAAGATCGCTTACGATTCGCGGTTTCACGGGCGTCCCTGGCATGTGGAAGTTGCCGGCGTTTCGCGAGAGTTCAAGGCTTACAATCCAGGCAATACTCAGATGTTCACCGCGAACGGGCAGGGAGGATCTTTCAATTTCCTGGTCGAGCCGATCAAGAATATTCGCCTGATCAGTTCCAACTTCGTCAGCGCCGGCGGCGGACGCTGGATTTTCGGTCAAGCCCCGGACGTGGTGGTTCGCGGCAATGGATCGCTTTCCCCGGTGCACGCCTCATCCACCGTTTCGGGAGTCGAAGTGCCGGCAGGCAAGACGCAGTTCTACAGCTACTACGGCGGAGTCTATATTCAACGCAATGTGGCCGTCGATCCGGCGAATGGCAAACTGGTCGGCTATGGATTCGCGGGCGGTTCTTCAGCTCAGAATCGCACGATCCAGGAACTGACCTTTGGCGCCAACCGCACGCTTTGGAGCGAACCCCGCTTTGGCGGGCTGAGCTTGATGGCGCAGTACTCCCATATTTTTCGCAATCCCTGGTCCGTGACGCCTGGGGGGCTGAGTCAGGCTGTGTCCAACGTGGTCTTTATGAACCTGCGCTACACCCTTCCCGGCGCCGCCCCGATACTGAAATAGCGGCCTGGCGTTCTGAAAATCTTTTGGAACGCCGCGCGCTTCTCGTGGCAATACATTTGAAGCCGATATGGATTCGCAGCGCGGTTCCGATGCGGAACTGACCAAGCAGTTTCGGAATGGCGATCGCGATGCCTTTGCCTCGCTGTATAGGGTCCATTCACCGGCGGTCTTCCGGTTTGCATTGCATATGACAGCGGATCACAACGCGGCGGCGGACATCACCCAAGAGGTTTTTGTTTGGTTGATCCACCATCCCGCTGAGTTCGATCCCGAGCGCGGCCGCCTCGACGCCTTTCTCTGCGGCGTGGCGCGCAATATGCTCCGCCGGAGGACGCGCACCGAACGCCGCTGGCTCCCCCTCGATGAAGTGGCCGAGCCTCTCGAAGCGGAAGATGCTTTGCGGCGTCACGCGGAAGCGCTCGATGCCGCAGTGCTTCATCGAACGATTGCCGCGCTTCCGGAACGCTATCGCGAGGCTGTCGTACTCTGCGATTTGGAAAACAAAACGTACGACGAAGCGGCCGCCATTCTGGGATGTCCCACCGGAACTGTTCGATCGCGCTTGCACCGCGGGCGAGAACTATTGGCACTGCGGCTGCGTCCTGCGCGAGTAAAGGTTGAAAAGATATGAACTGCGATAACTACCGTCCGTTGCTGATCGAGGTTTCGCGTGCGATGTCGCCACCCCTGCATGAGGAGCCGCAGCTTGCCATGCATCTGGAGTCGTGCGCGGGGTGCCGCGAGTTCTTCGACTCGCAAGTCGCATTGACCAGCGCCTGCCGGGCGTTGGCGGAGACGAACGCCCCAGCTGCAGTACCGCCGTTCCTAGAAACACGCCTTCTCGCGCAGTTTGATTCAATGTCACGGCGTCGCGCGGATCGCTGGTGGAGCCGTCCTGTCTTTGCGGGCTTCGCAGCCTGCTTGATGATCGCTATCGTTATCGCGCGATCGCCCGCTCCATCGCTCGATCCGCTGAACCTAGTTGATGATCGTCCGTTCATCGAGATCCCCTATGTTCCTCCGCTGGCGCCGTACGAACGGACCGAGATCAAACGGATGGACGTGCCGATTGCCACACTGATGGCTGCGGGCCTCAAGGTGCGGACGGGGGAACCGGTCGGCGCAGTTGCTGCCGACGTCATCGTTGGGCAGGATGGGCTTTTTCACGCGGTGCGCATCGCTCCGGGTACCAACGCAATCCTTGATTGAAGAAAGGGAGATCAGAATGAAACGCACTTGTTTGCTTTCTTTCACACTGCTGCTGTTTTCGATAATGACGTTCGGACAAGTCTCGTCCGATCGCGGCCTGCATGATCGCCGCCTAGACGCGCAAACCGGACCCGTTGCCGGCAAGCCGCTCTCCGGCACGCAGATCAGCAGCCTAACCAAGACGCTTGCCGACGGGACGCACGTGGTCCAGAACGATAGCAGCAAGTTTTTTCGTGATGCGCAGGGCCGGACGCGGGTCGAGAGCACATCGCTGGCCGTGATCTACGATCCCGTTGCCCATGCGACGTATCATCTGGACTTCCGCCGCAAGATCTGTCAAGAGATTCCTTTTGACGAAAGTGCGCAGACTTATTCGATTACCGCATCCTCCAGTCATACGTCGACTAGCTCGTCGAACAATGAAACCACGTCGTCAACGTCCCACCAGCGTTCCTATACGACGACGCACACTCAAACGGAGAATCCGCGCGGTCCGGTTACCGAGGACCTTCCGGCTCAGGTGATCAACGGTATTCCGGTCAAGGGAACCCGAGTCACTCAGCTCATTCCGCAGGGCGCAATCGGTAATGAACGCGAACTCAAAGTGATTTCCGAGCGTTGGTATTCCGATGACTTAAAGATACTGGTCAAGAGTGTGAGCAACCATCCGGTCACCGGTGTATCGACGTACGAGTTGACGAATATTGTGCAAGGCCCGCCGGATCCCGCATTGTTTCGACCGCCTGCCGACTTCGAGTTCCGCAAGGATCCGCGGCCGTCCAAAGCCCGTTAACGTAGCCGAAAACTAGAGAGACAAATTATGATCCATCGAATCATGCGCCCGAAGTGTGCCTGGCCATATGTCTGCTCGCGGTACTTCTGGAACGTAGCCTGTTTGTTGCTGTTGACCTTCGTCGTTCCAAGCGTATGCGGCCAACAGGCCTCATTGGAACATCCCGGCGTGACTTTGATCTATCAGGCGATGGCCGAATCCGAGCGCGGTGATTTCTTGACGGCGAGCGCGATGTTGGAACGCTCGCTCGCGCTTCTTGAAGCAGAATCGGGGGCGGATCACGGGGTCACGTTGGTTGCCGCGCGTCGTCTGGCGTGGGTATCGATGCGACTGGGACGCTTCGGCAAAGCGGAAGCTCTACTGCGTCGCGTGATCGATACGGAGAATCGGCTGCAGCGTCCCGACGCCGTATTGGCTGCCGGCGCGATGAGCGATTTAGCGGTCCTCTATCTCTTGCAGCGCCGCCCTGCTCGGGCCGAGCCTTTGGCGCGGGAAGCCCTCGGCATTCTGGAGGCGGGCGAGGCGAACAGCAATTCCAAAGGATCGGCGCTGCTCTCGATGGCTTGGGTGATGTTGATTTATGGACGCGCGAGTGAAGGCATCCCCTATGCGGAGCGCGCGCGGGATGTATTGATAAAGGGCGGCGCTCCGATTGCGAGTCAGTTGGATGCCGCCGCGACTCTCGGTGCGTTGTACATGATCGACGGCCGCGACGATGCGTCCCTTAGTTGCTTGGCGCAGGCGGTTCGAGATGCGGAGTCGCACTACGGAGCGGATCATTTCCAAACCGGACTGGTGTTGCGAGAATACGCGTGGGCCTTGCGCTTCGGGAAGCGCGCCAACGACGCGAAAGCCGTTGAAAAGCGTGCCGCGCGTATTCTGAATGCGTCCGGCGTGGACGTTTCGCGATTGCGCGTCGATGTGACCTCGTTTGCCCCGAAGGACAGGAAATAGCTATTTGGCTGGCCGCGAGGAGAAAACCTTGTTCGCGATCTTCCAGGTTCCATCGACCTTCAAGAGGACGAAATAGTCGGTCGCGATGAAGCCGCCTTGGACGAGAGTTGCGCCAGCCGCAGCTGCCGTGCCCGACACCTCAATGCGGTCGATGGTCCGCTTGCGGGAGCTTTCGTCGTCGGCCGATTTGCCGGGGAATCGCGCGCAGTATTCGTCGACGGTCATCGAGAAGAACTTGCCTTCGCGGATGCCCTCGATGTGCGCGGTTGGCCAAAACACCTTGCGCATCTCCGCCGGATCGCCGGTTGAGTGTCCGCGGAAGTATTGCTGGATGACGGCGCGGACGGCCCGCTCGTCCGCTGTCGGCGCGGGCTGAAGGGCGGATAGCATCACGGAAGAAATGACAATGGCGACGATCGTTTTCATACTGAGGGGTCCAGTTTGCGCAAGGGATTCGAAAAATTCAACAGAGATCGGGAAGAACTGTATTCCGGAATACAATTGCCGCTCTCGCAAGAGTTGTTTGGCGAATGCTATGATCGCCCGGTGAGCTACGAGCTATTTTTTCGTTCTCGTTCCGGAGGGAGGCAGATCAACAATGGTGCGTTTGCCGAGTACTTCTCGAATCGGCCTCGCTACAAGCTTCAAGGCTCGCGAGGGGTGTACTTAAACGACGACACAAATATTGGAAGTGGAATTTCGATCGCTCAAAAACGCAAGCTGAACTCGGTGTCAACATCTTTGTGGAGGGTGTAAAAAGAACTGTGTAAACGGCCATGGGAAGGGGAAGAATGAGGAGACCCCATGGCCATTGATCCAAAGTTGATTGACCAGTTGTTGGCGGATTATAAGAAGCCGGAAGATGTGGTGGGCGAGAACGGATTACTCAAGCAACTTACCAAAGCGCTGCTAGAACGCGCTTTGCAAGGGGAGTTGACCGACCACCTGGGCTATAAGAAGCATGAGGCCAGCCCCGGCAAGAGGGGCAACACTCGGAACGGCAAGACCACGAAGAGTTTGAAAGGCGATTTCGGCGAGATCGAGTTGGAAACGCCGCGCGATCGCCAGGGTACGTTCGAACCGCAGATTGTGGCCAAAGGGCAGACGCGCTTTACTGGTTTCGACGACAAGATTCTTTCGATGTACGCGCGTGGGATGAGCACGCGCGAGATTCAAGGACATCTGGAAGAGATTTACGGTGTAGAAGTCAGTCCCACGCTGATCTCCAACGTCACCGATGCGGTTGTGGAAGAAGTGCTGGCCTGGCAGAGCCGGGCCTTGGATGCGATCTATCCGATTGTTTACCTGGATGCGTTGTTCGTGAAGATTCGCGAGTCCGGACATGTTCAGAATCGTGCGATTCATGTGGTGATTGGCGTGACGCTGGACGGTCAGAAAGAAGTTTTGGGATTGTGGACCAACCAAGCGGAAGGAGCCAAGTTCTGGTTGCAAGTTCTGACCGATCTTCAGAATCGCGGCGTTCGCGATATCTATATCGCCTGCGTGGATGGATTGAAGGGCTTTCCGGAAGCGATTGAGACGGTGTTTCCGAAAACCTCGGTGCAGTTGTGTATCGTGCATCTGCTGCGGGCCTCGCTGCACTACGTTTCCTGGAAGCAGCGCAAACAAGTGGCCGCGGATCTGCAACCGGTGTATAGAGCCACGACGGCCGAGGAAGCCGCGCTGCGGCTAGAGCAGTTCGGCGCCAAGTGGGACGCCGCGTACCCCACGATCCGACAGATGTGGCTCCGGCATTGGGAGCATGTGACACCGTTCTTTGCTTATCCGGCGGAGATTCGGAAAGTGATCTACACCACCAACACAGTGGAATCGTTAAATCGCTCGTTGCGAAAAATCATCAAGACGCGCGGTTCGCTTCCGAATGAAGAAGCCGCGCTGAAGCTGCTCTATCTGGCCTTGCAGCGAATCACGAAAAAATGGACGATGTCGATTCAGAACTGGAAAGCGGCCTTGCAGCGTTTTGCGATTCTGTTCGGCGATCGCGTGCCGGCCACCGTTTTGGCTTGAGGACATCGGAATGAAGTTATCGGAGCAAAGCGATCTGGAGTTGGGGGCGCTGCCCCCAAACCCCCGGGATTTTACGCTTTCGCGCCAGGATTCCTGGGCCGCAAGAACGAGCTTGGCTCGCTCCTGCGGAATCCCGGCCTCTGAGTCGGCGCTCGGGTTGCGTCCCCGCAGTGCCCTATCCTCCGCTCAGGTCCGCTCAGTTTACCAGGGACGTTTTGATTATCGCTGGCCGTTTACACAGATTGCTTGACACATCCAAGCGTTCAGTAGCGTCAAACGCAAGCAAGCCGAAGACATCCTAAGCACAGCGCTAGCGTCCCTCGCGTCGATGAACGTTCCAGTCGTCTATGGTGCCGCAGACGTTGCCAAGCTATCGAATACCAGCTTTGGTTCCGCCGATCCTACAGACGTAGCTTTTCGCATCTGCCTTCGAAACGTTGAGGCTTGGATGCAGGAAAGAGCGTCTAGTGACTTGGCAATGGTTATCGCAGATGACAATAGCAATAAACAACTAAAACGCCAGCTTCAAGACACGTTCCACCAGTTTCGTTTTCGAGTTAATTCCAGTCCAATGGTCAGAGGCGAACTAGGCCATCTTCTGGATGACATGTACTTCGGTGATTCAAAGTACTCCGTAGGCATCCAGCTTGCCGATATTTGCGGGTTTCTCATAGGACGACACCTTCTAGGAAAGACGGACACCAGCACTCTGTATGAACAACTTGCGAGCAATATCTTCAAGGGGGAAATTAACCCATGACCTTAGCTACTGAACGGGTCCAGGGTCGCCGTAAAGCTCGTGCATCCAAAGTGCCATTCGCTTCTGAAGCTCTGCGGTTATCTTTCCCGAAAGTCCTTCCAGGTGCCCGTGAGGGGCTAGTTTCTTGGCTTCGTCTACTTCGGAATCTGAGAGAAGATTTTTACGATGAAGCGCGTTCACAACGCCTTCAATCTCGAACGAATGTCCGGCGATCACGTCGGACACAGACATCACCAGTGAAGTGAACAGAGCGTCGATGTATTTTTGATCCATGAAAGCGTAGTATACCGCTTTGTGTGTCAAGTCAGTTATTACCACTAAAAGCGTATATTGTCTGTTTACGGGGTAGGCCCCTGCGAATAGAAATCAATTTCGGAGGCGACGAACAGTCTGGGACAGTGGTGTGAGTGTGAAAAAAGGAGGGGACGTCAGAGGAACTCAATAAAATCAGCATGTTATCTCTCTGTTTTCGGTCAGAGAAAGGTCAGAGAACGATCAGAGAAAGAAGCGGACCCCACCGTATAAAGCGTTTTTGCAAAACGAACCCAAGGAGGACCTAACCTTCGTAGAATCAAAGGACTTCGACTCAACGATTGCTGCACCAAAATGCAGCGGACCTTCGTGGACACCTTCGACAGCCTCTGTTAGAGTTGATGGTTCATGAGCTCAGACCCGGGCGGGACCTTGCGGCGTACAGCGCTCCATGCCGTGCATAAAGGCTTGGGCGCCAAAATGGTCGACTTCGGCGGGTGGGATATGCCCGTCGAATACTCCGGCCTCATCAAAGAACACATGGCCGTCCGAACCGGCGTGGGACTCTTCGACGTCTCCCACATGGGCGAGATCGACGTGCGCGGCCCTCACGCCCTCGACCTGGTTCAGAAAGTCACCTGCAACGACGCGTCAAAGCTCAAACTCGGACAGGCCCACTACACCTGCCTGATGTACGAGCACGGAACGCTGGCCGACGATCTGCTCTGCTATCGAGTCGCCGAGGATCACTTCTTCCTGGTCGTCAACGCCAGCAATCAGGATAAAGACTTCGCCTGGATCTCGGAGAACAACGCGAGCATCGGCGCGACGCTCGAGAATAATGGCGACAACTATAGCCTGCTCGCCGTGCAAGGACCTCGCGTTCAAGAAGTCCTGAAGCCGATCACCGACGCCGATCTGGCGACCGTCAAGTATTACTGGTTCACGCACGGCAAAGTCGGGGGCGTCGACTGCCGCATCGCCCGGACCGGCTACACCGGCGAAGATTGCTTCGAGCTGTTCTTCGCGCCTGAGCACTCCGAACGCATGTGGACGCTGTTGATGGAAGCGGGCAAAGACGCCGGCATCATCGCTTGCGGACTCGGCGCGCGCAACACGTTGCGTCTTGAAGCGGGGATGTCGCTTTACGGACACGAGATCGATGCCTCGCATACGCCGCTCGAAGCAGGACTCGATCGTTATGTGAAGTTCGATAAGGGTGAGTACATCGGACGCGCCGCGCTGGCCGCGCAAAAAGAAGCAGGACTGAAGCGCAAGTTGGTCGGCATTGAAATGACTGGCCGCGGAATCGGTCGCGACGGTTATCCTATATATGCGAGCGATTCCGAGGGCGACGCTGCAGGCATCATTACAAGCGGATCGCCCGCGCCGTTTTTGAAGAAGAACATCGCGTTGGCGTACGTGCCGGCCGATATGAGCGAAGTCGGCCGCGAACTGTGGGTCGGCATCCGAGGACAACGCGTGAGCGCCGTCATTGTGCCCACGCCCTTTTACAAGAGGAAAAAATAATGGCCTACCCAGAGAACTTTCGCTACACCAAAGAACACGAGTGGATCAACGTGGAAGGCGACGCCGGAACCATCGGCATCACCGACCACGCGCAGGAAGCGCTCGGCGATATCGTCTTCGTCGATCTGCCCGCGGTCGGGTCGCTCGTGAAATCCGCCGTGACGTTCGGAACGGTCGAGTCGGTCAAAGCTGTGTCCGATCTGTTCGCGCCGGCTTCGGGCGAAGTGATCGAGATCAACGAGTCGCTCAAGGACGCTCCGGAAATCGTCAACAGCGATCCACATGGCAAGGGATGGCTCATCAAGGTGCGTCTCACCGCGCCGGAACACGTGCATCAATTGATGAACGCCGAAGAGTACACCAAGTACGTCGCATCGGAGGCGGGACACTAAATTGCGCTATCTTCCGAAGTCCGACAGTGAGCGTCAGGAAATGCTTGCGGCGATCGGCGCCGCCAAACTCGAAGACCTATTCAAGAGCATCCCCGCCGAAGTGCAACTGAATCGCGATCTCGACTTGCCTTTGGGCAAGAGCGAGTTCGAAGTGATGGATTACTTCCGCGCACGCGCGCGCGATAACGCGCCGGGATATCACAGCTTTTTGGGCGCGGGCGTTTATCATCACTTGCGTCCCGTGGTCGCGGATCACATGATCTCGCGCAGTGAGTTTTATTCGGCCTACACGCCGTATCAACCGGAGATGGCGCAAGGGACACTGCAAGCGATCTTCGAATTTCAGACCATGGTCTGCCAGTTGACCGGCATGGAAGTTGCCAATGCGTCGATGTACGACGGATCGTCGGGCTTGCCCGAAGCCGTCATGATGGCGTGCCGCATCACGGGACGTTCCAAGGCGCTGGTCGCGAAGTCGGTGCATCCTGAGTATCGTCAGGTGCTCGCGACTTACGCGAAGCATCAAGGATTGAAGGTCAAAGAGTTTGGATGGAATCAGGAGTCGGGACAAGCCGAGTTGCCTGAAGCGGACGACAAGACCGCAGCGATCGTGATTCAGTCGCCGAACTTTTTCGGAATCATCGAGCAAGTAGAAGCGGCGGCGGAACGCGCGCATGCAACCGGCGCGATGTTGATCGTCGTGATCGCCGAGCCGATCTCGTTGGGGATTCTCGCGCCGCCGACTGCGGCCGATATCGTGCTGCTCGAAGCGCAAGGATTCGGTATCCCGCCGAGCTATGGTGGTCCTTACTGCGGCGTGATCGCGACGCGCGAAAAATACGTGCGGCAGATGCCGGGGCGTCTTGCCGGTCAAACGGTCGATACGCAAGGACGTCGCGGATTCTGTTTGACGCTCTCGACGCGCGAGCAACATATTCGCCGCGAGAAGGCCACGTCGAATATCTGTACGAATCAATCGCTGTTCATGTTGATGGCGACCATCTTCATGACCATCTACGGCAAGCGTGGGATGCGCGAACTGGCCGAGCGCAACGTTAGTCAGTCGCATTATGTGTCGGGCAAGTTGCCGCTGCGATTTTCGGGTCCGCACTTCAATGAGTTTGTGGTGAAGGCGGCAGGCAAGAAGAATCGCGCGTTGCTGAAGAAGAAGATCATCGGAGGGCTGGAGTTGAAGCGCTTCTATCCAGAACTAAAAGACTCGCTGCTCGTATGCGTTACGGAAGTGCAGCCGAAGCAAGCGCTCGACGCGCTGGTGGAGGCATATGGTTCGTAAGGTATCGCGCCACATCAGCCAGAACGAAGGATTGATCTTCGAGCGATCCTCGCCGGGGAAGTACGCATATCAGCTGCCCGAAGCTACCGTGCCGGACGGTGATCCTGCCGCAGCGCTCGGCGGCGTTGCGCTTCGCACGGAGATTGAAGATTTCCCCGAAGTCAGCGAAGTCGAAGTGGTCCGCCACTTCACGCGACTCTCAACCTGGAATCACGGTATCGATCACGGCATGTATCCGCTGGGATCCTGCACGATGAAGTACAACGGCAAGATCAACGAGTACGTCGCGCGACTCGAAGGGATCGCGGGCGAGCATCCATATCAGCCCGAGGAGCTTTCGCAGGGATGTCTCGAGATCATGCGGCAGTTGCAGCAGTATCTGCTCGAGATCACCGGCATGGACGCGATCACGCTTCAGCCTGCGGCGGGTGCGCATGGCGAGCTTACCGGAATTCTTTTGGTGCGCGCGTATCTGCAATCGCAAGGCAAGGCGCGCAAAAAGATTTTGATTCCGGACTCCGCGCATGGAACGAATCCTGCGACAGCCGTTATCGCGGGATATGAAGTTGAAGGTATCCGCTCGAACTCGCGCGGGTGTTTGGATCTTGAAGCATTGCAAGCTGCGGTAACCGAAGATGTCGCCGCGCTGATGGTGACGAATCCCAATACGCTCGGCATCTTTGAAGAGAACATTGCGAAGGCCGCGGAGATCCTGCACGCGAAGGGCGCGCAACTCTACATGGACGGCGCCAACATGAACGCGCTCGTGGCAATGGCGCGTCCCGGCGATTTCGGCGTCGATGTGATGCATCTCAATTTGCATAAGACGTTCTCGACTCCTCATGGAGGCGGTGGTCCTGGCGCGGGTCCTGTAGCGGTGAAGAAGCATCTGGAGCCGTTCCTGCCGGTGCCGGTTCTCGAAACCAAAGAGAACGGCAAGTTGACGTTGAATCACAAGCGCAAACAAAGCATCGGACGCGTTCGGGCATACGTCGGCAACTTCGGAGTGCTGGTCCGCGCGCTGGCTTACACGATGACCAACGGACGCGATGGACTGCGTCAGACGACGCTCGACGCCGTGCTGAACTCCAACTACATCCGCGCGAAGCTGAATGATCTGTACGATCTCTCTTATAGCGGCGAGACGTTGCATGAATGCGTCTTCAACGACAAGAAGCAGCTTGCCTTCGGTGTTCGCACCGGGGACATCGCCAAGCGTCTGATCGATTATGGATTCCATCCCTATACGGTCAGCTTCCCGCTGATCGCCGCCGGCGCAATGATGATCGAGCCGACTGAAACCGAAAGTAAGGAAGAACTGGATCTGTTCATCGCCGCCATGCGCGATATCGCCGCCGAGTGCGAAACGGATGCGGAAAAAGTCAAGACCGCGCCGCACTCCACTCGCGTTACGCGAATGGATGAGGTAGCGGCGGCACGCAAGCCGGTGTTACGCTGGAAGCCGTGAGTTTCCGACGCGCGTGGCTGACAAGTCTTCTGATATTTGTAGCAGCCGCGCACGGCGCGGATAAGAAGCAACCGCCCGACCCGCGCGTTCCGATTGCGCTCGATGAGATTCACTACTACTTGACCGATCCCTCGCGCGCGGTGTTGTTTCTGGAAACGCACTTCGGCGCGCGGAAAGTCGATCAGCCTTACAAGTTCGTCACGCAACTCAGCCTGGAGCCGAATGAAGGATCATTGCAGATCTCCCCGCCGGGTCCGTTTGACGGCGTCACCGAGATCGAACCGAAGACTTGGCTAAAGGACTTCGTCCCGCCGGCAGTGAATCTCCCATCACGATACGGCATCTATTGGGTCGGGATCCGCTCGTCGAACTTCAAGAAGGACGTGGAACGCATCGAGGCCCGCGGCGTCACGGTGCAAGAGCGCTCTATCATTCTGCCCATCGATCCGCGAGCGAAAGCGACATCGGTGTATGGACCGGACTACAACGTATTCGTGTTGGTCGATCGCGCGCATCATCGCAACTCGGGTCCCTTTGGCCTCGATCACGTGCAGTTGCTGGTGAAAAACGTCGCAGACAACGTCAACTTTTTTCGCGACGTGTTGTCCGCCACCGTGCTGGGACAGTCCGAACATGAAGCCAACATCATCGTCGCCGGATTCGCCATCGCGATCTCCGATCCCGAAGGACTCGACTTGAACCGCGCTGAAATTCAAGAACGCAACCCCGCGCAGTTCCGCTTCGAAGCGGATCATCTCGGATTTTTGTTCACCGACATTCACCCGGCCGTAGAAGCCGCGAAAGCCAAAGGACGCAAGTTCTCGATCGAGCCGCGCCGCTTCGAATACTTCGGCAAGCCTGGGCGAGAGACCTACGCGGTCATCGAAACACCGGATCATCTTCCGATTTACCTCGTGATGAAGGAGAAATAAATGAGCAAAGCAATTCGCATGCACAAGACGGGCGGTCCTGAAGTCATGGTGTGGGAGGATTACGATCCGGGCAAACCAAAGGCCGGTGAAGTGCTGATCCGTCACACCGCCGTTGGACTCAATTTCATCGACACCTACATCCGTTCGGGACTCTATCCCGCGCCGTCGATGCCGTGCGTGTTGGGCACCGAAGCCGCGGGCGTCGTCGAAGCACTTGGCGAGGGCGTGACCAGCGTCGAAGTCGGCGATCGCGTTGCGTATCCATCGCCGATTGGAGCGTACTCGGAGCAACGCGTGATCCCAGCCGCAAGGCTCGTCGTGATTCCGCCAAACGTCACGGATCAGCAAGCCGCGGCAATGATGCTGAAAGGAATGACTGCGCAATATTTGGTCAAGCGTATTCATCTTCCTGCGAAGGGTGAGCATGTTTTGATCCACGCAGCAGCGGGCGGCGTCGGGCAAATTCTCTGTCAATGGGCGAACCATCTTGGTGCGATTGTCATCGGCACCGTGGGTAACGACGAGAAGGCCAAGATCGCGCGCGAACATGGATGCACGCACACCATCGTCTACACCCGCGAGAATTTCACCGATCGCGTTCTCGAAATCACCGGCGGCGAGAAACTCGCGGTGGTTTATGACTCCGTCGGCAAAGACACCTTTGAAGGATCGCTCAACTGTCTGCGTCCTCGGGGAATCATGATCAGCTTCGGAAACGGATCGGGCCCCGTGCCGCCGTTCTCTATTGGACAACTCGCGTCCAAGGGATCGCTGTTTCTCACGCGTCCCTCGCTGTTTCACTACACATCGACGCGTGAAGAACTTGTCGATACCGCTAACGACCTGTTCGACGTTGTGGGACGCGGCATCGTGAAGATCAACGTGAACCAAACGTATCCGCTGAGCGAAGCCGCGCAGGCGCATCGCGATTTGGAAGCGCGAAAAACTACTGGATCAACGGTCCTGCTGCCGTAGTCCACAGGCCTATTGCCCTAGGTCTTTAACTCACTCCTTGGCTCTGCAACGCGATTGGACGCGTCGCGTCTCTTGTAATGGGGGAGGGCAGAAGTCCGGCCCTGCTCAACACAAAGGTGCGGAGGGTCGTCCTTATATGCTCGCATCGGTTCAGGAATTCATTCATTCTCCTTGGGGCGTTTATGTAGTGAGTTGGATCGTTGCGGGCCTTTTGATGTGGATCGGCGCGCACGTAGCAGGATTGGCGTATCCAACGATTGTCCGTTCACTTGTGGCGGCGATCTGCGCCACGCTTGTCACCTGGATGCTTGCGGCATTGCTTGCCGACTCCCTCGGCGTCTGGGGGTTTCTCGTCGCCATCTGCGTGACGGTGATCATTATCAAGGCCGTATTCGACACCAGTTGGGAACGCGCCATTGCCGTATGGATCTTCAATGCGATCGCGCAATTCTTGCTGGCCGCGATCGGCTATAACTCGGGCGTGCTGCAAGGCGGCGCGTTGCCTCATTTGCATTAGGGCGCATCTGCATTAAGCGGACAGTTTCGCTTCCAGTTCCTCAAGCGTTCGCGGCCAATCCGATCCGAGCAAGCGCGAGAGCGCGCGATCCGCGAGCAGCTTGTCGCCCGTTTGGCAATGCGGACAGTAGTTAGTTTCATTCGCAGCGTAGCGGATGCGTTGGATCGGCGTCCCGCAATCAGGACACGGCTGTTTGTATTTGCCATGCACCGCCATCTCAGGACGAAATGCCGTCACTTTCTCCGGAAACTCGCCGCGTCGATCCGCACGCAGGCGTTCTGTCCAAGCCTCCAGTGATGTCCGCGTCGCGTCGAACAGCGCGCGAATCTGATCCTTCGTCAAACGCTCGGTCCAAACTACAGGCGATAGTCGCGCTCGATGCAGGATCTCATCCGAGTATGCATTGCCGATGCCGCTGAACAATCGAGGATCGGTCAACGCGCGCTTCAAAGTGTGATTCTCCGACGTGAGCACTCGACCGAACTCATCGACGGTCGTGTGAGGATCGAGCACCTCAAGACTCGCCGGAGCCAACGCGCGCATCGCCGCGTCTCCTCTCGCCAGATGCAGCGACGCGCGACGCTGGGATCCAGCTTCGGTGAGCATCAACGTGCCATTGGAAAAATCGAAGGCGGCGAGTCCGCGCTTGCCTGGGAGCTTCGAGCCGTGTTTCATCCAATGCAGGCGTCCGGCGATCATCAGATGCAGCACCATCCAGATGTCGTTATCGAGTCCTATAGCGATGCGCTTGCCGAGTCGCCGGATTTCACGGACTCGCGCGCCCGCCGCCGCGGAGATCGGCGGATCGACGCTGCGCAGAAGAAACGGACTTCCCAGACGCACGCGTTCCAGAGTCTCGTTGAGTATGCGTTCCTCGAGCGCTTCAATATACACGACGATGTCGGGTAGTTCGGGCATCTCTTGCTATGATCGTCTCATGTTCATTCTGCCATTGCTACTCGCCGCCGTAGGCCTGCGAGTCGGCGACAATTTCGGCGTGCTCGAACAGAACAAGCTGGTTCCCGAGATCGTCAAGTACGGAAAGCTCGAGATCTCGCGCTTTGAAACGACGCGCGCGCAATACATCGTCTTCGATAACGGATATCCCGTCGAAGCCGGCACCGGAAATTTCCCCGCCAACGGGATCACTCCGCGACAAGCTGAAGCCTACGCCGGATGGTTGAGCGCGATCGTCAATAAGACGTGCCGATTGCCGAATGAAGACGAGGTCGCATCGCTCTACAAAGACGCCGGCGAGAGAACCGGCAAACTCCATGAGGTCGGCGCCGGGCGCGAGGAAGGCCCTGTCTACGATCTCGGCGGCAACGTCAGCGAATGGGTTGTAGGCAAAGACGGCAAGTTCAAATTGATGGGCGGCAGCGCCGCGCAATCGACCAACCGCGAAGATCCCGATCCGATGTTCAGCGGCTTCCGCGTGGTCTGCTCAAAGGCCAAATAAAAAGGCGCCCGGATCACCGAGCGCCTTCTCCATTTCATTCCGCGCAGCGATTAAGGATCGCGACGCTTCAACGTCGGACGATCGCCGTCCGCTTGCTTATCCGTGGTCGTCGATGTGCCGTTCTTGTCCTCGGCCGAATCCGTCGACGCGGTCGATGTACGGCGCAGTGTCGGGCGATTTGGATCGTTGGACTGTCCGCTCGGCTTGCGGCGGTTGTGCATCTGCTCCAAGCGCGCCTTCACTTCGTCGAACTCTGAGGTCGTGACAATGTGCTCTTCGCGAGCCGGAAGCACGCGGGCAATTTCATTCTGCGTCGCCGTGATGCGGTCCGGAGTCTGCGGATGCGATGCGAACAACTTGGATAGCGTTCCGGGCTTGCGGCGTTCCTTGGCCTGGATCTTCTCGAAGAAGGTCACGAAGGCTTGCGGATCGTATCCCGCCTTGTACATGTACTGAAGTCCAAGTTCATCGGCTTCGCGTTCGAATCCACGCGAGAACTTCATGAAGCCGAGAGGAATGATGAGTCCCGAAGACTGGCGAATCAGGTACGGCGCGAGTCCGCCCATGAAAATCAAGGGCAGGGAAGCGTAGTTCATTAACTCGGCGCGGGTCTGTCCACGGGTGCCGTGACGAGCCGCAACGTGCGCGATCTCATGCGCCATGACGCCGGCCAGTTCCGCCTCTTCGTCGGCTTCGAGCAGCACGCCCGTGTTGACGAAGAAGAATCCGCCGGGAAGGGCGAACGCGTTTACTTCATCCGCGTCGATCACCTTGATGGTGAAGGGAACTTTTGCGTCCGAATTGCGCACCAAGTTCTGTCCCACGCGGTTCACATACTCGCTGATCACCGGATCATCGACCAATCGCGATTGCGCCTCGACCTGCTGCGCCAGAGCCTTGCCGATCTGGATCTCCTTTTCAAGCGAGAACCAGTTCAGCCCCTTGCCGACATCGCGGTTGCCGATCTCATCGACATCGTCCTTGCCCTTCTTCGGCTTGGACGCTTCTTTCTTGTCCTGCTTGGCGGGCTTGGTCGCATTCGCGGTCGATCCTTTCATGAGTTTCGGGTCATTGGTAATGACCTCGGAACTCTGGTTCGGATCTTGCGTTGCAACCGGCGGGTTTTGCGCCTGGTCTTGAGTAGGAGTCGCTTGAGTAGGACTTTGGGCTATGAGCGGCATGCCGGTAAAACTTAAGGCGGCAACCAGGGTTAATGATAGCGCGCGGTGATGCTTCATTCGGAGAATCTCCTTGGAGCGAGTATACACCTGTGGAACTGGATTGGGTAGTCCCGCGTCCCTGATATGTTAGAATGCGCGACAAGGCAGTTTGGTTACGGTCAAGTTAAGGAGAACATGCAAAATGATTCAGCGGCTCGGAGTAGTACTACTATTGGTCTGCCCGGTTTTGACATTTGCTCATAACGACCCAGTCCCCCCGCTGGAAAATTTTTATACCGGATCAAAAATCTTCACTGGAGATAGCGTTTGCTACTCCTGCCACAATCAAGGAACGGCCAACCAAGGAAATGTAAAGCTGACCTTCAACGGAGACGGATCGGCGACAAGCTATACCCCCGGCGCGACGATTCCGATCAACATCGTCATTACCGACACCGCCGGCGGACGGCCGCGTCCCACGTGGGGCTTCGAGCTTGCCGCCAGATTTTCGAACGGCTCTGCGGCCGGCACTTTGGTCGCCGTGAATTCAAATACAAAAGTGAGTACTTTGTCATTCCCCAATGCCGGCAAGCCTGTGATCTCTCACAATGGCGCGGTCGTGGCCGCCGGCAATAGCTTCACCTTCACGATCAATTGGACAGCTCCCGCAGCAGGATCCGGCAACGTTGTGTTCAGCGTCGCCGCGAATGCCGCTAACGGCGACGGCGATCTGACCGGCGATCGCATCTACACCTTCGAGACGACGCTCTCACCCGCGGCTTCGAGTCCTCCGCCGACGATCGGATCGGGAGGCGTTGTCAATGCGGCGAGTTTCGTCTCGGCGCCCAATAATCAAGTCGCCCAAGGACAACTGATCTCCATCTTCGGCAGCAACTTTACGACGGGTGGTCCTTATGGCGCGTCGACCGTGCCGCTGCCCACGACGCTTGGACCCACCAACACATCGGTCAGCGCCTGCGGCAAGGCGGTGCCATTGATCTTCGTCGCCGCGACGCAGATCAACGCACAGCTTCCTGTGGAATGCTCGGTATCCGGCACGTCGCCGCTGACCGTGACATCTAACGGCCAGACCAGCACGGCCGAGCCGGCGAGTCTAGCGGTCGCATCGCCCGGCATCTTCACCGTTCTCTCGTCTGGTGTCGGCGATGGTGCGATCACTCACGTCGACGGCTCGATCATTTCGCAGACGAGTCCCGCAAAGCCCGGCGAGACCGTGATCGTCTACTGCACGGGACTCGGCGCCGTACAAAGTCCAGTCGCGACGGGAGCGGCGGCAACGGGCGCGGACAGCACGACCAACGGCGTCACGGTCCAGATGGGCAGTGGCAAGGTGAACGCGCCGGTGGCGTACGCTGGACTCACGCCCGGATTCGTTGGTCTGTATCAGATCAACGTGGTCATCCCCGCAGGACTCACTACGTCCGGCGCGACGCAAGTACCGATCACGGTTACGGTGAGCACGAACTTGGTGAGTCGCACTGGCGTGACGACCTGGGTCTCGCCGTAAGAGCGATCCGGTGGCAATCCGGCTAGTGTCGCGGCGCAAGCGATATAATGCCGCTGTGACTCCGCCGACAGCGCACATGCAGTGCATGGAAGTGTGGGGAGGCAGCCAACTCACCGCACAGGGAGTCGAATTCGGTGGACTCGATGCCTGGGTCTACAGCAAGCCCTACGGCGAGGCGCAGCGCGGAGGCGATGTCTACTACGCCTCCAGTTGCGGCACGGGACGCATCACTCGCCTCTTGCTCGCCGATGTCTCGGGTCACGGGACTACTGTCGCGTCCACCGCGGCCGATCTTCGAATGCTGATGCGGCGGTTCGTCAACCGGCTCGATCAAACGGAATTTGTCACCCAACTCAACAAGAGATTCGCGGAAATGTCCACCGGCGGGACGTTCGCAACCGCCATCGTCACGACGTTTTTTTCTCCCACGCGCCGGCTGATCGTCTGTAATGCCGGACATCCGCCGCCGTTGATCTACCGCAAGGCCAAAGATGAATGGAGCCTTCTGAGTCATGAGCAGACCGGCGGTTCGATTAGCAACATTCCGCTTGGACTCATTTCTATTGCCGAGTACGAGCAGTTTGATGTGGAACTTGATCCCGGCGACAGCCTGCTCTGTTACACCGATGCGTTGATCGAATCGAAGGACGCCGACGGTGAAATGCTTGGCGAGGACGGCTTGCTGAGGATCGTGCGCCTGCTCACCGGCGGAGACGGAGCGCCTCCAGCCGGGCCGCGCGAGATCACCGAGCGGCTTCTTGAAGAGATCGGCGGACGCTATCCGGAGAATCTGAGCGAGGACGATACGACTGTCTTAGTTGTAACGGCCAACGGCCGCGTGCCGATTCATCCATTAGGCGATCAATTGCGGGCTTTTGGACGCTTCCTCAAATTGTTCTTCCGCTGGCTGCTTCCCGGCGCCGAGCGTCCGCCGTTCCCGGACTGGCCGCTGGCCAACCTCGGCGGCTACATCATTCCGGCGCTCGCGCAAAGCTGGCGTCCGAAAGAACGTCGGGATCACGCGGGCCGCTGAGCTTTCTGCGCTTACATTGCTATAACACTCAGTGTTATACTTATCTACAGCCGATAATCCTGAAGCGAGGGCTTGTGCGCGTATTCACGACTAGGGTCTTCACGCGCTTCGCACGAAAGACCGCGCTCACCGAAGATGCGCTGTGCAATGCCATTCGCGACGCCGAAAACGGTCTGATTGCAGCGAACCTCGGAGGCGGCGTGATTAAACAACGGATTGCGCGCCCGGGATCGGGAAAATCCGGCGGCTTTCGGACCTTGATCGTTTTCAAGTCCGGCGAAAAGGCGTTCTTTGTTCATGGCTTCGCCAAAAATGAACGTGACAACATTTCATCAAACGAGTTGACCGCTCTGAAAAAGCTTGCGACCGAACTGCTCAGCTACGATGACGCGAAGATTGCAGCGGCGATGAATTTGGGCATGCTATTGGAGGTTTGTTGTTATGAAAAAACAGTATCGTAGCCGCCTCACGGCCTCGATCCATGAAACAGCGGCGGATCTGCACTCGGCAGGCCTCATGAGCAAGCGGACGATGCGCGAGTTCGATGAACTCTGTCTGACTCCGGTGCGTCCAATGAAGCCGCGGCAGATTCGCGCCCTGCGCCTTCGTGAAGGAGCCAGTCAGCCGGTTTTTGCGCGATATCTGAATGTCACGACAGGACTTGTCAGCCAATGGGAGCGCGGTACGAGATCGCCTCGAGGCGCATCTTTGAAATTACTCGCGCTAGTGGAAAAAAACGGTCTCGAAGCAATGGCCTAGCGAGCAATTCCTCAGCAGTAGGTTTCTTTGCGCCCGAACATAATTCCTTCCTAACCGCGGCGACAGTAGTCCGTCTACCCTTATGAGGCGATCGATGGTAGACTCTCTACCGACATATGTTGAAAGAATCTTCGAAGCGGATGGAACTGGTGCAGGGGACGCTCGACATGCTGATCCTGCGGACACTCCTGTTTGGCAAGGCCCACGGGCATCAAATCGCCAAGCATATTCAACGCACTACCGACGACGTGCTGCAAATGGAGCATGGATCGCTCTATCCCGCGCTGCATCGGCTGGAACGCAAGGGGCTGATCGCGGCCAAATGGGAGACGGCGAGCAAGGATCAAAAGCGCGAGTACAAATATTACCGGCTGACCGCGGCAGGGAAGCGGCAGCTCACCGCGCAGGAGTCGAAGTGGAAACAATTGGCGACGGCGATTGCGCAGGTCATGTGGCCGACAACAGCCAGCCCGAGTCCCGTTCCGCCAGAAGGAGATTGATATGCGATGGTGGAGACGCAAACAGGAACAAGATCTCGACCGCGAAGTTCGCAATCACTTGGACCTCGAGGCCGCCGACCAGCAGGACGGTGGCGTTTCGCCCAACGACGCTCAATACGCAGCGCTGCGAGCGTTCGGTAATCCCGTTGTCGTAAAGGAAGACGTTCGCGAATCCTGGGGCTGGACGCGCTTCGAGCAGTTTTTCCGTGACCTCGGCTACGGGCTGCGGCGTCTGCGCATGGCTCCGGCGTTCACCGTCTCGACGGTGCTTACGCTGGCGCTGGGGATCGGCGCGACCACGTCGATATTCACTTTAGTCCATGCCGTGATGTTGAGTTCGCTGCCGGTCGCCAATCCCAACGATCTTTATCGCACGGGACGCGTCACGCAATGTTGCTATCGGGACGGGTACAGCCAAGAGGGCGGATTCTCGATGGTGTCTTACGAGCTGTACAAATATCTCCGCGACAACACCAAGGGCTTTTCTGAGTTGGCGGCGATGCCCTCGATTCAGTCGCTGCTCGGCGTGCGTCGTTCCGGCAGTTCGGAAGCAGCGCAAATCTATCCTGGCGAATTCGTATCGGGGAATTACTTCGCGATGTTCGGCCTCAGCGCTTATGCTGGACGCACCCTGACCGACGCCGACGATCAGCCCGGAGCGCCGCCCGTGGCGCTGATGAGCTATCGACTATGGGAGCAGAAATTCGCCGGAGACCGGTCGGTCATCGGCAGCATCTTTAACGTCGACGACAAGCCGGTGACGATAGTCGGAATCGCTCCGCCAGGGTTTTTCGGCGATACCATGCGGCCGACCTCTCCGGATTTCTTTCTGCCGCTGAATACCGAACCTCTCGTTGAGACGGATGCCGATCTCAACAAACCCAGTTTGCATTGGCTGTATCTCATTGGCCGCCTTCGACCGGGCTCGAGTCCCGCAGGCGTCGAAGCGGAAATGCGCGTGGGACTGCAGCAGTGGCTGGCATCGCACTGGAACCAGATGAGCGCGGACGATCGCGCAAAGCTTCCATCGCAGACGCTGTACCTGAGTCCGGGCGGCGCGGGCATCACCAGCATGCGCGAACAATACGAGCGCTGGCTGCAAATCCTGATGACCGTGGCCGGATTCGCGCTGCTGATCGTTTGCGCGAACGTTGCAAATTTGATGCTGGTCCGCGGCATAGAGCAACGGCGACGGATCGCCGTGAGCATGGCGCTCGGCGCAAGAGCGTCGCGAGTGATGCGGCAGCCGCTCATCGAAAGCGTCATGCTTTCGTTGCTGGGCGGAGCGGCGGGATTGGGAGTCGCGTTTGCCGGCACGCGTCTGATTTTGCATTTTGCGTTTCCCACGACGAACGGACTCGACGGACCGATTAGTGCGTCGCCGTCCATGCCGGTGTTGCTGTTCGCATTTGCAATTTCTCTTTTCACTGGCATCGCCTTCGGCATCGCTCCGGCGTGGATGGCCACGCGAGTCGATCCGATCGAAGCGCTTCGCGGAGGCGGACGTTCGACGGCGCGCGTCGGATCGCTGCCAAGAAAGACGCTGGTGGTCTTGCAGACTGCCCTGTCGTTGGTTTTGCTTTCCGCGTCGGGATTGCTGACGGTCGCATTGCAGAGTTTGGAGAATCAGAATTTCGGATTCGAGCGGGATCACCGCCTTGTTGCCAACATGAATCCAAAGCTGGCCGGATATCAGCCGCCGCAACTGTCGTCGCTCTACAAACGCATCCATGATTCGGTCTCCAGCATCCCCGGCGTTGCGTCGGCGGCGCTCTGTCTCTACGCGCCTCCGGGCGGCGGATGGGGCTCCACCGTTTGGGTGGACGGGCGTCCGATTCCCGGCAAGAGCGACAATCTCGCCGCGTGGAATCGAGTTACGCCTGGATTCTTCGACGTCATCGGAAGCCCCCTGATCAAAGGTCGTGATATCTCGGAGCGAGATACAGCGAGCTCGCAGCGCGTCGCGGTGATCAGTGAAGCCTTTGCGCGCAAGTTCTTCGGCAATGACGATCCGATCGGCCGTCACTTCGGACGCACGGCGGAAACCAGCCGCGAGTTCGAAGTAATCGGCGTCGTGAAAGACGCGCGCTATTTGACGCGCGGTCTCAATCGTCCGACGGATCCGCTCTTCTTCTTGCCGGAGATGCAAGCGGAGTATTCGCATAAGAATCTTGGATCGCTATTCCTGCACGACATCGTCATCCAGGCGAAACCGGGCGCGAATCTCTCCGCCGTGGACGTCAGCCGGGCGATCGCTTCAGTGGATCCTGACCTGCCGGTGATCTCGATCCGAACGTTGCAGGAACAAGTGTCGGTGCAGTTCACGCAGCCGCGGCTCATCGCGAGGCTCACTTCGTTCTTTGGAATTCTCTCGCTGGTGCTGGCGTCGATTGGACTCTACGGCGTTACCGCATACAACGCCGGACGCCGCGTCAGTGAGATCGGCGTGCGAATGGCGCTTGGTGCAAATCGCGGCCATGTTGTTGCGCTAGTGCTGCGAGGTGCGTTTGCGCTGATCCTGCTCGGGCTGGGCGTTGGAGTGCCGCTGACGTTTGCCGGCGGGCGGCTTCTCTCCAGCCAACTGTACGGCGTCAATCCATACAACCCTGCGGTGACGCTTGCCGCTGCGGCTGCGCTTGCGCTCGCGGCGTTCATCGCGTCGATGATCCCGGCATTGCGGGCGAGTCTGATTTCACCATTGGTCGCATTGAGAGACGAATAGGGAGGAGAGGGTATGAAGAAATCTGTAATGATGTTGATCGTTGGTGCGGTATCGCTTGCGTCAGCTCAAACGGTGGATCAGTTGACGCCGCACAAGGTCAAACTGGAATCCGTCGAGTATCAAGGCAAACGCGCAGTTAAGGTGACTGAAGACGGCCAGGTGCCGAACGGCGAGGCCTACGCGATTGTGAAAGGCAGCGCGTTTCACAACGGATCGATCGATGTGGAGCTCGCCGGGCGTCCTAACGAAGCCGCCGCGGGCGGCGGCGCGCGCGGATTTATCGGAATCGCGTTCCGGCTGCAAGACGGCAAGTTTGAATACATCTACCTGCGTCCGACCAACGGCCGGGCCGACGATCAGGTCCGGCGCAATCATTCCACGCAGTACAGTTCACACCCGAGCTTCAGCTTTGCGGAATCCCGCGCGCAGGCTCCGGAAAAATACGAGAGTTACGTCGATCTCGAACCTGGGGTTTGGACACGCTATCGGATCACGATCGAGGGCACGAAGGCGCGTCTGTATGTGCATGGCGCGAGCCAGCCCTGCTTGATCGTGAATGATCTCAAACTCGGCGATTCGTCCGGCCCCGTGGCGTTGTGGATCGGACCCGGCACCGAAGGATACTTCACAGGTCTCGATATCAAAGCCGCGAAATAGTTGTCTTGCTAGCGGTGGTCAAATTTCTTGTCGACGCTTGTATACTGGCAGGCGTCTATGAAGAAAACGTTCTTGCTCATTCTGCTGTTGTCTGTCTCGGCGTTTTGCCAGCCTGCGCCATCTAGCCGTACGGCGGCTTTCGATTCGCCTGCGAAGCCGTCACTTGCGCCCGATCGGTTGGCGCGCATCGATCGTCTCCTGCAACAGTACGTCGACGACAAGAAGATCGCCGGTGCTGTAGCGTTGGTTCTCCATGAAGGCCGGCCGGAATACGAACACGCCTTCGGATGGAGCGACAAGGAAGCCAACCGGCGCATGACCACCGACACGATCTTCCGTATCGCCTCGCAAACCAAGGCCATCACCAGCACGGCGGTTTTGATCCTGATGGAAGAAGGCAAGATCGGACTCAATGAGCCGGTGTCGCACTTCATCCCAACGTTCGCAAAAACCAGCGTGATCAGTGGCGAAGGAACGGTGCCCGCCAAGCGTCCGATTACGATCTTCGACCTGTTGACGCATACCGCCGGCATTTCCTATGGCACCGAAAGCCGGGTCGCCGCGATTTATGAAGCGAAGGGGCTAGGTCCCGCGGCAGGACGCGGTTGGTATACCGCAGACAAAGACGAGCCGATTTGCCAGACGATGGAGCGTCTCGGGACGCTGCCGTTTGTCGCACAGCCGGGCGAGGCGTTCGTCTACGGATACAACACCGACATCCTCGGATGCGTTGTCGAAAAAGCGTCAGGAATGCCGCTCGATCAATTTGTACGCACGCGCATCACCGAGCCGTTGGGCTTGAAGGACACGCGATTCTTCGTCCCGCCCGCGGAGAAGAATCGTTTAGCCGCGGTTTATGGCAGCGGCAACGATGGACTGGCGGTGCGCTCGCCGGAAGGATCGAAGGGGCAAGGGCATTACGTGGAAGGTCCACGGAAGAGTTTTGCCGGCGGCGCGGGACTCACGTCCACGGCGCACGACTATGCGCGATTCCTGGAGATGATCCGCAACGGCGGGTCGTTGGGAGGAGTGCGCATCCTGTCGCCGCGCGCCGTGGCGTTGATGACGACCAATCAAATTGGCACGTTGCATTCGACGACCGGCCTCGGATTCGGCCTGGGTTTTGAAACGGTGGATCGCTACGGCGCTAAAGACATGGCCGGAGTCGGCGCATTCGGATGGGGCGGGGCATACGGCACCACCTATCAAGTGGATCCGAAGAGCCACATGGTGATCGTGCTGATGATTCAATTGATCCCGAACATGACCGACATTCAGCCGAAGTTTTCAACCGCCGTGTATCAGGCGCTGGTAGAGTAATTTTCCTAATGGAAGAAACACATCACGATCATCCGCAGTCCGCGGTCAGCAAGGCGCGGCTGGAGTTTCTCTTTGATGGCATCTTCGCGATTGCGATGACCATCCTGGTGCTTGAATTGAAGGTCCCCGAATTGAACGAGCCGAAATCGGTGCATGAGCTCGGGCATGCTCTGCTGCATCACGCGCCGACGTTTGGAAGCTATCTGCTCAGTTTCATCATGCTCGGCGTCTTCTGGTACCGGCACAACAATCAATATCGCCATTACATATTGATCACTCGTCCGATGTTGATCTTGCATTTGATCCAACTGGCGGCTGCCGCGTTCTTTCCGTTCTGCGCCGCGCTTTTTGGACGCTATCCCACTAATCCTCTTTCGATGGTGATCTATACCGGCTGCGTGTTCGTGTATGGCTGGACGACATTCGCGAATTGGTTGGTCGCGAAGAAGCACGGCGCTTTTGCCGCGACATATCCCGAGGACGACTATCTGAAGACGCGCCGACGGACCCTGCGCGGATGCTTAGCCATTTCGGCGATGTTCTGCACTTATCTACTCCAGGCTCTGCAATAGGCCTGGCGCAGTGTTTGGTAACGGCACGATCCAGGACGCAATGCCCAATGCCGTGACGATCGCCGCCAGCAGCCAGAACATCTGATCGTACGATCCGGTGCGACGCAGCGTGTCCGCAAGCAGCAGCGGACCAACGGCGGATGCAACGACGGTCATCATCTGCGCGCAACCTTGGATGCGTCCCAGATGTGCGCGTCCGAAGACTTGTCCCCATACCGAGAAGAACACCACGGTGACGACGCCTCCCGCGGCGCCCATTGTGATGCCGTATCCAATCACGTGCAGTTCGCTTCGCACCATCGGGAGCGCCATGAGCGACATCGCGAGCACCGCCATGCCGATGCCCATCAATCGCTGGATCGGCCAGCGCGAGGCCAGCCAGCCGCCGCCAAAATTTGCGGTGAGTCCTACGAAGGTGCTGATCACCAGGACCTTGTAATACGTCGATGCGCCGAATCCGCGCTGCTCGAGGATCGATTGATTGAAGAGCGCGATGCCGGAGTAGACCAATCCGAATGCAGCGCTCGATAACGCGAAGGTCCAAAATGCGGGAGTGCGGAGCGCTTTCCATACGGTCAATTCGACTGCTGCGGCTGCGGTGGGATCGGTCGCGCCGTCAAGTTCAGCGCGATCTTCCGGACGATTCCGTACGGCGATCCATCCCAGGGGCGCGATGACGACCAGCAAGAACCAAGCCACGCCGGACCACGCGGCGCGCCATCCGAATCGTTGGACAGCGGCGCCAACGGAAGGGAATGCAGCGATGAATCCAAAGCCGACGAGCAGTGAGTAGACGCCCATCGCCATGTTCAGGCGGCGTCCAAACCATTTTCCGACTAGCGTCAGACTGACGACAGACAACGCGCTTTGTCCAAAGCCGCGGGTGAGCGTCACCGTTACGGCGAGCATCGCCCAGCCGGTCGCGGAACTCATCGCGAGCACCGTAGCGCCGAGCGCACCCGCGACGCCCGTAAGAACCGCGCGCGATCCGAAGCGATCGACCAACTTGCCGCAGGGTAAACAAAACAGCGCGCCGATCAGCGTCGCCCAGAGATTCAACGTCGCATAGTTCACGCGATCGATATGCATATCGCGCAGCAGAGGCTCGGTGATCAACCCGAGTCCTTGAGTGCGGCCGGGGAGCGTGCCGGCCATGGCGAGCGCCGCGAGTGCGACGTTCACCCAACCGTAGTACACTCGACTGCCGTCGCGTTTGAATTGCACTGGGTCATTCTAACTTGCAAACGATACTGCTGCTTTGGACAATCCGCGTTGCCTTCGTGCTCTACCTTACGTCGTTCGTTGCGTGGAGATTGCGGCGCGATGAGATAGCGCGAGCTACATGGACCCTTGGTTGCGCGCTCTATCTGGTCCACGTAGCGGCGGCGTTTCAGTTTGTCCACCACTGGAGCCATGACGCGGCGTATCGCGAGACGGCGCGTCAAACCGCCGCGCTGTTCGGATGGAACTGGGGCGGCGGGATCTACTTCAATTATCTATTCACGCTGATCTGGATCGTGGACGCCGCATGGTGGCAGCGCGGACTGTCCGCGTATCGCGAACGTCCGCGCTACATTTCTATCGGCGTCCATGTGTTTTTCGCGTTCATGTTTTTCAACGCGATCGTGTTCGCCGTCTACCGCGCTATCTGAGCTAGGAGCAACTCATCGGACGCGCTGCCGGCGGGAAGCTGCCGCAAGCCATAAGTGCGTCCAGCTTCGCTTTGTGCGCCGGATCGAGTGCCAGATAGCCGAGACTCAGGATCTTCATTGCGTCGGTGACGGTGTACGCCTCTTTGATGAGCGCCAAGACGTCGGGAGTCGGCGCAATGCCGGCCAGATTCAGCGTCGTTTCCGTGTTGTTGGCGTAGCCGACCGACTCGGCCGTTCCCATGCCGATCTTCACGCCCTCGCCGTCTCCTCGTCCTTCGATGATGTCCACCGCGGCTTCGACGTACTGCGATCCGTTGGCGAAGAACAGCGCCTGCGTCTGCGGGCAAATCGGAACCAGGTGGAAACAGCGCAGAACCTTCGGCAGCACCGGCTCCATCAGTTCGAAGGACCAGCGATGCGGGAACCAAGTGTGAGTATCTCCATATTTCGCGGGATTCGGTGAATGGTCGGACTTGCGCCACTCGTCGACGATCAACATGCCGGATACGTTGAAGGGGACGCCGAAAGAGTCCATGTATTTACCGACGACTTGCGAGGTCATCTTGCCCGGAGGTGTTGGTCCGGTTTGATGCACGAACGGCAAATTCGAAGTGTTGTGGATGCCGTTCAAGGTGATCGAACGATTCCCGTCGAAGTTCAAACAGAAGAAATCCCAGCCGGGCACGGGAGCCGGCGCGAGATTCCCCGCCGCGCGCATGGATTCATAGTGCGGCTTGCCGCTGGGTGTCAAACCCGTGCCCCACTGATGATCCATCCAGAACGATCCGCCGCTCAGCGAGATCCGCTCGCCACCGACGCTGATGTGGCTCGCTTCGGCGTCAACTACGAGTCCGGGAATCGAGTAATAGCGCGTCCCGATGCCGCCAACGAGCGGCACTGCGCCGTCCCAGCCTTGCAAGAGGTAATTGCGGCCGCTGGAAATGACCAGATCGATCTCGATCGCCACCGGCTTGTCGCCGCTGCGGTCGACTCCCTTGGCTTTGACGCGGATCGGAAATAGTCCCTTGCTCCCAATGGACTCGGCCGATGCGCTGCCGACCTCCAGACATAAACGCTCCGAAGTGCGGATCTCCTCTTGCAGTCCGCAGTGGAGTTCAGGATCCGACTGATACCACTTGCCTCCCGCTTCGCCGATCGCTAATTGAACATCGACCACTTGATTCTGCAAATCGGAGATGCCGAAATGTTGGGCATAGGTCTTCGGCAGGAGTGCGTTGTTGAAGAGCATGCAGAGCACGCTGTAGTCTTTTCCCTTGTCGGAACTGACGCGTCCCGCGAAGTAATACCATCCCACCTGGCAGTCGGCTTGAAATGCGTCCACGTCGGGGAAGACCAAGGCCGCGGTGTTGGGCATATCGGGATAGCCCTTCGCGCTGTCTCCGCCCAAGAGCATCGACATCGCGAGCGCTTGATGCGGAGTCAGAGCATTCGCGTGGTTGATGAGTACGTTATAAAGGTTCGTGTAGTCGGGAAGAAACGTGTAGGGATTGGCGAGCAAATCGCGCAACCGGTATTGCATGCGTTCGCCGAATGCTTGGGGACTAGCGAGATCGAGTTTTTGGGCAGGTACAGCGCTCATGACGTTTGTTCCTCCTGAAGGATAGGCCGATTGTTTCACACTGCTTGTACCAAATGCCATTACTTAGCTTCCGCCATCGTATTTTCACGAGATTCTCGCGCAATATTTAGGGTAAATTCGCAGGGATGCGGTTCCGGTCGATCTTGATCTGCTTCGCTTGTCTCTGCCCGCTGTGGCTGGAGGCGAATGCGAGCAATCCGCCGACAGGATTTACCGGTGGATTCGGTGAGAGGACTTGCCTTGAGTGTCATGCCGGCACGCTGAATTCCGGAACCGGCAACGTCGCCGTCAGTGCGCCGAAAGTCTATGCGGGCGGGACGCGCTATACGCTGCAGGTAGTCGTTAATGATCCCGGTGCTATCGGTTGGGGGTTCGAACTGAGCGCCCGATTCACCAACGGCGGCCAGGCCGGATCGTTTCCCTCCGCCGTAGCCGATCAATCGGTGCGTACCTCCACGTCCAATGGATTTCAGATTCAATATGTCGCGCAAGCATCGTCGATCGTGCAAGTCGGGCGGAACGTCATCTTCGATGTTCCTTGGATGGCGCCGCCGGACGCCGCGGGCGGCGACGTGGTTTTCAACGTCATCGGTGTGGCCGCGAACCACGACGGCGGCACGGGCGGCGATCGCACTTACCGCGCGGAGATCCGCTCGCTGGCGGGTTTCCCCACGATCAACGCGAATGGGATTGTGAATGCGGCAGACTTTCAGCCGGCGGTCGCTCCTGGATCACTCGTGTCGATATTCGGGAAGTTCTTTATGAGCGGGGATCCGGCGCAACCCTCGACCCTTCCGTTGCCAACTAATTTTGGCGGGGTCATCGTGGGAGTGGCCGGCGTCAGTTGTCCTCTGCTCTACATTTCTCCCACGCAAATCAATTTACAGATTCCATTTTCCTCTCCCAGCGTAGCTACCGTGTTCATTTCGTCGAACTCGGCGGCCAGTGCCTCGGTGAATCTGCAAATCGCGCAATATGCGCCGGCGATCTTCACTACGGGAACGACGGCAGGCGGCACGGCAACAGGAGCGGTTCTGCATGCCGATTACTCGGCGGTCTCGGTCAATAAGCCGGCGTTTCCAGGTGAGACAGTATTAATCTTTGCGACCGGATTGGGCCCGGTCGTTCCGTCCGTAACGTCGGGCGCTGCTGCTCCGGCGTTCACGAATACCACATCGCCCGCAACTGTTACCATGGGTGGAACAGCGGCCTTTGTCAGCTACTCCGGACTCGCGCCCGGATTTGCCGGTTTATATCAGATTAACGCCACAGTTCCCCCCGTTTCAGGTATCGTTGAAGTATTGGTTACGGTTGGTGCGGTCACCAGCCGGCCCGGTGTGACAATTCAGACTCGCTAGGCGAGGGGGAATTTCTCGTGAAGCATTCCACATTGCTGCTTGTAGCTACAGTTGTCTCCGCTCCCGCGTTATTACATGCGCGTCCCGAGTTTCTGGCCCGCTACATGGCCGATCCGTTTGCGCGTCCTGAAAAAAGCAACTGTTCCACCTGCCACATCAGTCCAGCGGGAGGCGGCGCACGCAACGAATTCGGACGCGCCTTCGCCGCGGCAAATTTTCAGATCACTCCTGCATTGCGCGCGCAGTTCCCGGCTTGGTTTGTTCCAGCCAAAACCGCGGGCGACGCAGTGAAGGTCACTTGGGCGTCAGGCAAGGAAGGACAAAGCATCATCCAGATCGGCGGCGATTATTACCTCGCCGATCGCAACGAAGGCACCGTCAAGAAAATCGACGCGGCGCAGCTAGCGGCGTTTTCCGCGCCACAAGCGGCGGTCTCGCCCACAGGTGCAGCACCAGCGACGCAAGCGGCGCAAGCACAAAAACCGGTCGACGATCTCGATTCCAAAACGCTTGCCACCTTCGATAACTACCTGGTCGATCTGCCGACGAATCGTCCGCGGCCTTCCGGCGAGCTGCTGATGCGCTTCACACATCGCTTCGACATGCCGATCACCGGCAAGACCGGAGCGTTGCGTGATCTGTTCGGTTTCGACAGCGTCTCGTCGGTCTCTTCGTTCGGTGTCGAGGGCGCGATCAACAATCACGTTTCGCTGCTGGCCTATCGCATGCCGATTCGTGGGACGCAGACCATCGAGATGGGCACGCACATCAGCCTGCTGCAACAGAGCAAGTCGATTCCGTTTTCGCTCGGCGTGCGCGCGACGATCGAGGGTCAATACAATTTCACCGAGCGTTATACGACGAACTTCCAGCCGATCATTTCGCACGCTTTCGGCGATCGCGCCGAATTCTTCGTCGTGCCGACCTTCTCGATCGCCGTTCCGCGGCGCACCTTGACCTTCGATTTCCCGATCAATACAGGCGAGACGCGCGACAACGCCGGGGCTATAGGACTCGGCGGCAGCATCCGGATTCGCCCTAAAGTCGCAATCGTCGGCGAGTGGATTCCGCGCGTCTATGGATTCCGCGGCGTAGGCACCAGCAATACCTACTCGCTCGGCATCCAGCGGCGGACGAATCGCCACGTCTTCGGCTTGATTGTGACGAATAACTCCTTTACCACCACGTCGCGATCCGTCATCAGCGGGCAGGGGGACCTGCGGGTGGGCTTTAACATCGCGCGAAGGCTGTTTTGATGTAACCCTGGTTTTGATGTAACCCGTTGAGCGCGAAAAGCCGTCCAACTAGGTATACGTCACGCTATCATCATTCGAGGGGGAAACTTCGTCATGAAGGTACTTTGCACGCTCGCGTTGGCTACATGTGCGTTTGCGCAGCAACCGGCCGCTCCGGCTCAAGCTCCTGCACAGGCGGCCGCGTTTGTGGTCACCACCGGTACGCGGATCCCGCTGCAGCTCATCAACCGGATCAGCACCAAGAACGCTCATGACGGCGATCAAGTATATCTGACGACGGCGTTCCCCATCGTTGTGAACAGCCGCATCGTGATCCCTCCCGGCAGCTATGTACGTGGGACGATCACGCAAGCCAAGCGTCCCGGACGCGTTGCCGGCAAGGGCGAGTTGTACCTTCGTTTCGACTCGCTCACTTTGCCCAACGGTGTGACGCGCGACTTTCGTGGACGCGTTGGCGCAATCGACGGTAGTTCCTCCGACACACTGGATCAAAAAGAAGGCAAGATCGTCAGCGACGGCGCAAAGGCTAAAGACGCCGCAACAGTCGGCACGATCGCCGCAACCGGAGCCGGTGTTGGCGCGATGGCTGCGCGTAGCGCCATGGGCGCGGGAATCGGCGGCGGGGCCGGCGCAGTCGTTGGTCTTGCGGCGATTCTATTGACTCGCGGACCAGACGCCGCGCTTGAGCGCGGAAGCACTGTGGACATGGTTCTCGATCGTGAATTGAGCTTCACTCCGGAAGAGATCAATTTCAACGGAAGTGTTGGCCACGCCCTGGGAGCCGCACCAGTTGCGCCTGCGCCGGTGAATCCTACGAATCCGGTATTGAGTCCCGGACGGCTACCGATACCGGGGCGTCCGTAAGATTTTACTTTTTCTTTGCATCGTTTTGTAACCCGCATCACCCCAGAATCTCTCTCTGCGCGGTACCATAAAAAGATGCGTCTCGTGGTGCAGCGTGTCATACGTGCTCGTGTGCTGGTGGATGGCCGTGTAACCGGCGAAATTGGACCGGGGCTTACGGTTTTTGTCGGTGTCGGCGCCGAGGACACCGTTCAAGATGCCGCCTATTTGGCCGAAAAAACCGCCAACCTCCGAATCTTCGAAGACCTCGACGGGAAGATGAACCTCTCCCTGCTCGATTTGATCCTGGCCGGCGCGGACGACGCGCGTCCTGGAGCGTTGGTGATCTCGCAGTTCACTCTGTATGGCGATGCGCGCAAGGGCCGGCGTCCTGCGTTCGATCAGGCGGCGCGTCCGGAAGTGGCGCATGAGCTATATAACGAGTACGTCGCGGCGTTGCGCCTGCTCGGCGTCTATGTGCAAACCGGGATCTTTCAGGCGCACATGGCTGTGGAGTTATCGAACGACGGTCCTGTAACGCTGCTCGTCGATTCGCAAAAACTATTCTAGTTAGGGTTTCTTTTTCTCTTCAGCGGCCGGCTTGATCTCGCCGTCGTGGACGGAGTATTGTCCGTGCGGCACGGCCAGTTTCACTTCGATGGTTTGCTCGTCGCCTGCGATTTCAAACTCGTCGCCGAAGGTTTGGTATCCCTTGGCGTAAACGAGCACCTTCATTTTTCCGCGCGGGATGTAGGGAACCGTAACGGTGCCCTTCGAGTCGGTCTTGACGTCCCACTGGGCGCGATCTTTCTTCATGAGAATGTTCTTGCCGCGGACAAAATTGAGCGTAATGGCAGCCTTGGGAATCGGCGTGCCTTTCTCGGTGTCGGTGACAACGAGTCTGACTTCGGTGTAATCCTTGGCGGGAGCCGCGAAAGCGGGCATCGCCGACAACAGCAACAGGATCACAGCAGAGAAGCGGCTCATGGGGAAATTGTAGCACGGTATGATGGAGCAGTGAAACGACCACCCAAGCGCGGTTTCTCGACTCTTTCGATCCATGCGGGGCAATCTTCCGATCCAGCAACCGGGGCCATTGTTGCCCCGATTTATCAAACCTCGACGTTCGCGCAGGAGGGCCTGGGACGCAACAAAGGCTACGAGTACGCGCGCGTCTCGAATCCCACGCGGACGGCTCTGGAGACGAATCTGGCGGTGCTGGAAGGCGGCGCTTTAGAATCAACGTCGGCCTTTGCGTTTGCGTCGGGGATGGCGGCGATCGATGCGGTGCTCTCCACGCTCAGCGCGGGCGATCACGTCATTTGTCAGGACAATCTCTACGGCGGAACCGTGCGATTGTTCAATCAAATACTGACCCGCTTCGGCATGGAGTTCACCTACGTCGATGCATCGCGCGTCGAGAATCTGGAGGCGGCGCGGCGTCCCAATACTCGACTGCTGTTTTTAGAGACACCGACGAATCCGCTGATGCGGCTGATCGATCTGGCGGCTTGCTCGAAGTGGGCGGCGCGTCATGGATTGCTCACCGCCGTCGACAACACGTTCATGACTCCGTATTTCCAGCGTCCGCTGGAGCTGGGTGCGGACATCGTCATTCACTCGACGACGAAATACATCAACGGACACTCCGACGGCATCGGCGGCGCGGTCGTCGCGCGCGATCCGGAAGTTGCCGCGAAGATCAAGTTCATGCAGAAGGCGGCGGGAGCGATCCTTGCGCCGTTTGAATGCTGGCTGCTGCTGCGCGGTGTCAAGACGCTCGGCGTCCGTATGCGTCAACATGACGCGAACGCCAGAGAAGTCGCGCGTTGGCTGGCATCGCACAAGAAGATCGGTGTGGTGCATTATCCGGGATTGCCCGATCATCCGCAGCACAAGTTGGCGCGTCGTCAGATGTCCGGATTCGGTGGGATGTTGTCGTTCGATTTAGGATCGCGCGCGCGGGCCGCAAAATTCTTCGAGCGCCTGCGGATATTTTCGCTGGCGGAGAGCCTGGGAGGCGTCGAGTCGCTGGTGGCGCATCCGGCGACGATGTCTCATGCCGGCATCAGCGCCAAGGAACGCGCGGCAATGGGCATCGGCGATGGATTGGTGCGGGTATCGGTGGGGATCGAGGATTGCGAGGATCTTATTTCCGACCTCGAACAGGCTTTGCGCGCAGTATAGCTTTCGGCACCGGCGCGAGCTTTGCAACCGCCGCCGCAGTGGGATTCGATGGCGCTGGAGCCACCGATTCTTCAAGCCAATTCATGTAAGGATCCGCGCCTTCGACAATCGGCAGGCAGATGATCTCGGGAACCTTGTTCGAGTGCATCCGCTCGATCGCCTTCCGCAAATCTGCAAACCTTGCCCTCGACGTTTTGACGATCAGCAGGACTTCCGCGTCGTTTTCGACGCGTCCTTCCCAGCGATAATAAGACTCGATTTTCGGCACGACGTTGACGCAAGCCGCCAAGCGTTCCTCCACCAGCGTCGATGCAATCTTGCGTGCTTCCTTCATTCCCGGCGTGGTGACGAGCGCTACGACCTTGTCAGTCATATGAAAAGTGTAGCAAAGTGGAAGATACATGCCGACACCTAATCAGACAAAGATCAAGTTCGGAACCTCCGGATGGCGGGCGATCATAGCCGATGAATTCACCTATGCCAATGTTCGACGCGCTGTGGAGGGCATTAGCCGCTATGTTGTCGCGCATGCGTCCGGTGCGCCGTCGTTGCTGATCGGCCACGATCCGCGCTTCCTGGGTCCGGAACTGGCGCAAATGGCGGCGGAGATCGCCGCAGGACACGGGATCCATGTGCTGCTGTGCAACGATTCCGCGCCGACTCCTGCGATCTCCTTCGGCATCCGCAATCGCAAGACAGGAGGCGGCATCAATTTCACTGCCTCGCACAATCCGCCGCAATACAACGGCATCAAATACTCGACTCCGGATGGCGCGCCGGCCTTGCCTGAAGCGACAGGCGAGATTGAGCGGCTTATTGAAGAGGGAACGTCAGCTCCGGCGACATCCAGCCGAACGTCGGCTTTTGATTCGCCCGCAAAGGGCGGCGGGAGTATCGAGCGCATCGATCTGCGAACCGAATACTTGGCCGAGCTGGAAAGCAAGATCGACATCGAGGCGATCAAGAACGCCGGCAAGCTCGGCCGGAAAATGAAATTTGTTTTCGATCCGATGTACGGCGCGGCGCGTGGATATCTCGATACGCTGCTCAACAAACATGGAGTCGAATGCGGAACGTTGCATGATCACCGCGACGCCTTGTTCGGCGGACACGCGCCGGAACCGTCCGATGAACACATCGCCGAACTGCAAACAGCGGTGCTCGAAGGCGGCGCTGCGCTGGGACTCGCGACCGACGGCGACGCCGATCGTTTCGGGATCGTCGATAGCGACGGGCAGTTCATTCATCCGAACTACATCATCGCGCTGTTATTCGATTACCTGCTGGAGTCGCGTGGATGGAAGGATGTCGGCGCAGGGAAGTCCGTTGCGACAACGAATCTGGTGAACGCTGTTGCGGATCACTGGAAGGTCCCGCTGTATGAAACGCCCGTAGGATTCAAGTACGTCGGTGCGCTCATCGAGCAGGACAAAGTTGCGATCGGTGGAGAAGAAAGCGCCGGACTCTCGATTCGGAATCACTTGCCGGAGAAGGACGGCGTGTTGGCCTGTCTGCTCTGCGCCGAGATGGTGGCTCATCGTCGCTTGCCGCTAGGGACGCAACTCAAGGCGTTGTTCCGCAAAGTCGGCGCATATTATCCGACGCGCGTGAACATCGAGCTAACTGATGAGATCAAGGCGCGATTCACCGAGCATCTGAAGAAAGATCCTACTGAGTTTGCGGGAAGGAAAGTGGATCAGTGCGTGCGGACGGACGGTTTGAAGCTAGTCTTGGATGACGGATCGTGGGTTTTGTTCCGGCTGTCGGGCACTGAGCCGGTTTGCCGGGTATACGCAGAAGCCCGCAACGAGAGCGACCTTCCGGCGCTCGTCGATGCGGGCAAGAAATACGCGTTGCAGTAACTCTTGGCGCGTCGAGCCGCTGGTTTGATTCGCTGGCGCCATCTAGCCGTACTGCGGCTTTCGATTCGCTGGCGCCCGGACTTCCCTCAACGTGGGACGCGAAGGGAAAGATTATGCCGAAGGAAGCCGGTCGCCGAGCGTGGGGGCTCGAGCGTGCTAATTCTTGATCACCATAGGCCAGTGTGTTCTTGGCTGGCTATTTCGAGGAACGTCGCTATCGACGATGTCCCCCCCAATAGCCGCGATAGTAGCGTCCGCCGTAGTAACGCGGGGACACCCAATACGCCCCAACGTAGGGACGCGGAGCCCAGTATCCGGTGCGCCAGTAATAGCTGGCTCCGTACGGATAGTAGTAGCCCGGGACGTAGGCGTATCCGGGGCCGGGGGCAGGCGGGGTGTAATATTCATAGCGCACGGGAGGAGGCGGTCCATAGTAGCCGGGATAATACCCGCCGCCGCCAAATCCAATTCCGACGCCGACACGAACATGTTGTGCAGAAAGTGCGCCGCCGCTTATGGTCAGCGCCACAGCAAATAACAAAGCAGGTACCACTAGGCCCTTGGTTCTCATTGTTTAATCCTCCCTGTCCCGTTGGACGAACGAGGGCGGAATTTCGGTACGAACTTTTCGCCCGGTGTCGAAAGTGGTACGGGCGGGTTAGGCGAGATGACTGCAATCCTGCGATATGTTACATTTACGAAAAGCGAGGGAGAGAAGTATCCGAATTCGAATCGAAGGCGATGAGCCGTTAGTACGCACCGTTCGAAGATTTTTCTTCGTCGCGGTGGGAAGTGTCTGCATGCTGGCCGTCGGGTATCGCGCCCTGGGGCCGAGCGGCTACCTGCTGCTGCAAAAGCGTCAAGCCGAAAAAGAAAAGCTGGAACAAGACGTGCGACGCCTCGCCGTCGAGCATGTACGCTTAGCGGCCGACGTCGAGCAATTGAAGAACGATCCCCAGTCGATCGAGAAGGTCGCGCGCGAAGAGCTGAAACTAGCCAAGCCCGGCGAAGTGATCTACGTTTTGCCTGCGACGAATCAAAAACGGTAACTTCGTTCAGACACCCTCGGTGGATCGCCGCCGGAGCGATGTCTTACCTGCCAAGTTCGATGACTCGACGTTCCGCCGCAGAGCGATAACAAGCCCACACCATTTCCAACGTTTTCAGATTGTCGCGGCCATTCGTTTCGGCCTCGCCACCGGTCTTGATCGCTTGAAGCAGGCTGCCCATCGGTCCGGCAAAGGCGTCGGGAAACCAGCGATCCGTAATTTCTACCTTGTGCCACGAAGTCTCGTCGCGCAGCGTGTACTCCATCGCATCGGGACCACCGTGCGGGTAGTTGTCGAGATGTCCGAAGCGTCCACGGATGATTCCAGCGGTGCCCTCGACGCGCCATCCCATTACTTGATCGTCGGTCCAGTTGTTGTGGTGAACGTTGATGCGCACGATCAACTCGTTGGGATATCCGAACGTGGAAAAGCTGCGCGTCTCGGCGACTTCTTTTTGACCGGGGAATTTTCCGGTGGTGCAGAAGACCCACTCGGGATCGCCGAACAGATAGCGGAGCGAATCGAAGTAGTGGATCGAGTGCAGCATCAGGTCGAGATGCGGAGCGGGCGGGATCCACGTCCACTGCGCCCAGTCAGTGAGGACGCTTTCGTCGAGCGATACGTTCACGATGGTCCCCAGCACGCCGGACTTTTGCAGGCGTCGAGTCTCGCGGATCATCGGGTCCCAGCGCATTTGTTGATTCACGGCCAACTTGATCCCGGCGCGTTCCGCTTCGGCGACGAGCGCGGCGGCTTCTTCGAGAGTCCAGGCCAGGGGCTTTTGACAAAGTAGATGCTTCTTGCGAGCCATGACGGCGCGGGCCATCTCCGGCTGATAGTTGGGCGGCACGGCAATATCTACAATCCCAACATCCGTCAAAGAGACCAGTTCCTCGAACGTCGCGCAGGCGTGCGGGATGCCGAACTCAGACGCCGCGGCGCGGGCGCGCGCTGGGTCGCGGTCATAGATCGCGACCACGTTGTATTCTGCTTTCTTGTAGGCCGGAAGGTGTGATGACGTGATGATCGCCCCGGCTCCGGCGATTCCAATTCCAATTGCGGGCTTGTTCATTTCGCTGGCATAGCATATCGTCTACGGCATGATTCGGACAAGGTTATCGTTAACTCTCTTAGCGGTCATGGGGCTGATCGGTGCAGGCGTGGGGTGCAATCGGGAGTCGGGCAAGAAGACCGTGGCGGTGATTCCCAAGGGGCAGGCACATATCTTCTGGCAGTCCGTACATGCGGGTGCCGCGCAAGCCGGACGCGAGTTCGGCGTCAACATCGAGTGGAATGGTCCGGCGTCGGAGATCGAATTCGCGAAGCAGATCGAGGTGGTGGAAAACATGATGTCGCGCCACGTCGACGGGATCGTCCTCGCGCCGACCGACAAAGTGGGACTCGTCGGCGTCATCGATAAGGCGAAGAAAGAGAATATCCCCGTCGTCATTTTCGATTCCGCGGCCGATACGCAGAATTACGTCAGCTTCGTCGCGACCGATAACTACGCGGGCGGACAGATGGCTGCCAAGCGCATCGGCGAGCTGCTGCAAGGCAAGGGCAAGGTCGCGGTGATCGCCACCGCCCCCGGCGGCGCGTCGACGCTCGACCGCGAGCGCGGATTCGAAGAAACCATCGCCAAGGATTTTCCGGGCATCAAGGTTGTCGCCAAGCAGTTCGGCATGTCGGACTATGCGAAGTCGCTCGCGGTCAGCGAGGACATCCTGACGGCGAATCAAGATTTGAACGGCATGTTTGCGTCGAACGAATCGTCTGCTGTGGGCGCGGCGCAAGCGTTGAAGGCGCGCGGACTCGGCGGCAAAGTTCCGCTCGTCGGATTCGACTCCTCGCCGCCTTTGATCGAAGGCTTGAAGGCTGGCACGATCGATTCGCTGGTTGTTCAGAATCCTTACAAGATGGGATACGAGGGCGTAAAGGCGCTTGTCGATCTATGGGCAGGACGCACGCCGCCCAAGCGCATCGACTCCGGCGCGACGCTCGTGAAGAAGGACGATTTGGAGAAGCCGGAGATCAAGAAGCTGCTGAATCCGGAACTCAAATTCTGAAATGGTGATTCGGGCCGTTGGACTGAGCAAGGCATTCTCCGGCGTCCCCGCATTGCGTGACGCGTCGATTGCGGTATCGGCGGGCGAAGTGGTCGCCGTCATGGGCGAGAACGGAGCGGGGAAGAGCACGCTGATGCGGATCCTGAGCGGCGCGCTTGCGCCCGATGGCGGCGAGATCGCTGAGCGTCCTCGCAGCGTGGGGATGGTCCATCAAGAGGCGATGCTTGCGCCGCATCTTACGGTCGCCGAGAATCTGTACTTGGGTCGCGAGCCGCAGCTTGCCGGACTCTTCCTCGACAATCGCGCGACGATCCAACTGGCTCGCGAGTATTTGCAGAAGCACGGATTGAATCTCGATCCCACCGCGAAAACCGGCAGCCTGAACGCCGCAGGAAAACAGATGCTCGAGGTAGGACGCGCCTTGCGCGCCGATCCTGAGCTGTTGATCCTTGACGAGCCAACGTCGTCGTTGTCGGAGAAAGAAACCGGCGAGGTATTGCGGATCGTCGAGGAATGCCGTTGCCGCGGGAAGGCCATTCTTTACATCTCGCATCGATTTGAAGAGGTCCGCAAGGTCGCCTCGCGCGTGATGGTGTTGCGAGACGGTGCGACGGTCTTTACCGGCGATCTCGCGCGGCTCAGCGACGCGGATCTAGTGCGTCACATGGCCGGCGACGTTCCTGTGATCGTCCGCCACGCCGTCGCGGATCCGCTTGCCACCGTTATGGGGAATGTGGATGCTAGCCCTGCGGATGTTGCGAAGCTACATGCCGTCCATGTCGCGCGTGACGCAGCGCGGGCTGTCGTCGCACAGAAACGTCGCGATATCCTACTGCGATGGCGCGGCGACGGCGTCGATCTAACGTTGCACGCTGGTGAAATCGTAGGACTCGCAGGACTCATGGGGGCGGGGCGCACCGAGCTTTGTCAGGCGCTATTTTGCGTGCGTCCGCGCGGCACGGGTGAGTTTGAATTGTTCGGCAAGGCTGTGGCAATCGAGTCTCCGCGTCAGGCGCTCGATGCAGGACTCGTGTATCTGAGCGAAGACCGCCAGCACTTCGGCATCCTTCAAGGACGTGGACTCAGCGAAAACATCACCATTGCGGCCTTGCCGACAACCAGTGCGGGCATGCTGTCGCTCTCCCGCGAACATCAGATTGTCGATGGCATGATCGCGCGATTGAAGATCCGCGGACGGCTTTCGCAGGCGATTCAAACCTTGAGCGGAGGGAATCAGCAAAAGGTGCTGCTGGCGCGATGGATGCTCACCAAAGCGCGCGTCTTCATGCTCGATGAGCCGACGCGCGGCATCGACGTCAACGCCAAGGAAGAAGTATTCGCCCTGATGGCTGAGTTAGCGTCGCAAGGCGCCGCCGTGCTGATGGTCTCGTCGGAGATTCCCGAACTGCTGCGCGTCTGCGACCGGCTGCTGGTGATGCGTCAGAACAAGATCGTTCACGAACTCGATCCCACGACATCGACGCGTGAGGAGGTTTTGCATTGGGCTTTATGAAACGCTTCGAACGGCTATGGCCGTACGCGACGCTGGTGTTCCTGTTCATCGCGCTATCGATCTCTTCGCCGCATTTCTTGACGGCGCGCAATCTGTCGAGCGTGGCGCGGCAGACGGCGGTGATCAATATCATCGCCCTGGGGATGACGCTGGTCATCGTCTCGGGCGGCATCGATCTCTCCGTCGGCGCGCTGCTGGGATTCTGCTCCATCGTCGGTGCTAACGTGCTTGCCAAGGGCGGCGGGATCACCATGTCGATGGGCGCGGCGATGGGATCGGGCCTGCTGTGGGGCGCGGTGATCGGGTCGGCGATCGTGTTGTTCGGCATCACGCCGTTTATCGTGACCCTGGGAATGATGGGCGTAATCCGCGGCGTCACGCTGGTTATTTCCAACGGACTTCCGGTTTCCAATTTGCCGCCGGAATTTGACCGAATCGGCGAAGGAAATATCGGACCATTTCCGGTGCCGCTTGCGATGCTAACCTTGGGCGCCATAGCGATGCACTTTCTGCTGGAGCGCACCAAGCTTGGTCGATACGCCTATGCCATGGGAAGCAATCGAGAGGCGGCGCGTTACGCCGGTGTCCCCTTGGGCATCTGCACCGTGGCGATTTACGCCATCCTGGGGATGCTTACGGGACTCGCATCGATGGTCGAAACATCGCGTTTGATGACCGGACAGCCAACCGCGGGTGAGGGCTACGAGCTGCGCGCGATTGCGGCGGTCGTGATTGGCGGCGGGAGTCTCAATGGCGGAGAAGGCACGGTATCGGGCACGCTGGTCGGCGCCTTCGTGATGGGCTTGCTCGCCAACGGCGCGAATCTCCTTGGTGTTTCTTCATTTTGGCAGCAGGTCATCATCGGAGCGGTGATCATCGCTGCCGTGGGGCTTGATGGCTGGCGCAAGAAAAACTCTTGAACCAGCCATTTCAGCCATTCGAGCGGAGAATTTTCATTACCGTACTTTCGTTGGTCCTTGCCTCAAAATGTGCGATTAACGGAAACGGAGATTAAGCTTCTACTGCCTGCGTCTTGGGGGGACGACCCGGGGGACGGCCACGCTTGGCTTTGTTCGTTGATCCCGGCGGGCGGCCGGGTCCGCGCCGGAAGATGCCTGCTCCGGCTTTCTTCAGGCTGAAAAGGAGCGGTGGCCGACCGGGACCCCGCCGCCGTTGCCGGCGCCGGGCGAGCGGCTCGATTGCACGGATCGCCTGATCTAAATCCGCGCGCTCATCAATAAGTTCCTGCAGGATTTTGTGGTAGTTCATACGCCAACAAAAGTATTAGCGGACAATTAATAAGTCAATATCAAAATACGCTACACAATTTGTTTTCTATGACATACAAGTACTATTGCAACCTTCGTCCGAGTCCATTAGTTCCAGTACGTAGAGGCATAGATGTACTGGAACTGCAATTCCTGAACCGGCACTTCGGCCTTGTGGTAATGTGATCATTGGATGGCAATTTCCCCTTCGTCCCGATGAAGACGCGCGTTCAACTCAACCGCGGCTTCGAATCTTTGTTCGGCACCCACGACGAGAATATCCGTTTGCTGGAAAACGCCCTTGGTGTGACCGTACACGTCGCCGACAACGCACTCGAGATCGAGGGTCCCGACGAAGGCGTGGAGCGCGCGGGCCAAATTCTAGAGGACTATTCACAGCTGATTCGTGAAGGGTACACGTTTTCGAACGGCGATCTGCATGGATACTTGCGCGTGGTCACCGACGATCCGACGTTGAATCTTGCGTCGATCGTCACCAGCGGCAAGCAACGCAACTTCGGTCGCAAGACCATTCAACCGAAAAGCGCGACGCAACGCCGCTACATGGAATCGATCGATCATCACGATATGGTCTTCGGAGTTGGTCCTGCCGGTACTGGTAAGACCTACCTTGCAGTGGCCATGGCGGTGTCGTCTTTACTGGCTCGAAGAGTCAATCGAATAGTCCTGGCTAGACCTGCCGTGGAAGCCGGAGAGCGTCTAGGGTTCCTTCCTGGTACCCTCCAGGAGAAGGTTGATCCCTACATGCGTCCGCTGTATGACGCTTTGTACGACCTCCTGGAAGCGGAAAAAGTGGAGCGATACTTGGAGCGGCGCATCATCGAAGTGGCTCCCGTGGCCTTCATGCGCGGACGCACGCTGAACGACAGCTTCGTGATCCTCGATGAAGCGCAGAACACCACCGGCGAGCAGATGAAGATGTTTCTCACTCGTCTTGGCTTCAATTCCAAGGCCGTCATTACGGGCGACGTGACGCAGATCGACTTGCCAAGCGGCAAGCGCAGCGGCTTGCTGGAAGCGATCGATGTGATCACTGGCATTCAAGGAACGTCCTTCGTATACTTCAACGAAAAAGACGTGGTGCGGCATAGCCTGGTGCAGCGGATCATCAAGGCGTACGAGGCGCGGGATTCGGCCGCGGGCGGTATCAATGCACCCAAGCCGCGTCTGAGCACGCCGGGCACGAGCATGCCCGGCTCAAACATGCCCGGTTCAAACAACGAGTAGTATCCGCGTGGTCATCAATCGACAACGTCGCGTGAAGTTTCGCAAGGCCGATATTGCCTCGTTCGTGGAGCAGTTGGAACGCGAGGTCTTCACGGGTGGGGAAATGGGCGTCGTCATCGTGTCGGATTCCGTGATCCGCCGCTTCAACCTGCGCTTTCGCAATGTCGACAAAGCAACCGACGTCTTGTCATTCGATCCCTGCGATCTGATGATCTCGGCCGAAACGGCGGCGCGGCAGGCGCGGGAGTTCAAGCATTCCATTGAAATTGAAATGAAGGTGCTGGCTTTGCACGGCGCGCTGCATCTGATGGGTTACGATCATGAGAAGGATCGGGGACGGATGGCGCGCGCGGAACGGGAATGGCGCACGCGCCTGGGTCTGCCAATGTCGTTGATCGAACGGAGCGCATGACCTTTCTCATCGTTATCGGGCTTCTCATCTCGACAGCGCTGTTGACGTTGTTCGCCTACGTCGACCGCCTCTATAACGAGATGGGCAAGTTTTTCCTTCGCGGCGTTGAGGACAACCTCGACGTCTTCGACAGAGAAGTCGAGCCGTATCTCAAGATGGATCGCGGACGCGCCGGCCTGACCTTCGCCCTGCTGACGCAATGGATGATCTTGGTGCTCTCGGTAGGATTGGCCTACATCGTCTTTCGCCGCGAACAGGTGCATTGGGAAGAAGCGGGCGAAGCGCTGCTGCTGCTGGCCGGCGGCGTTCTAGTGTTCGCGCACATTATCCCGCATGTGTTGATTACCCGCACCGCGGGCACGTGGATTGTCCCGCTACGTCCTTTATTACGGATGGGCGCTTTGGCCGCGCTGCCGGCCGTTGTCGCGTTGTCGTTCTCGTTTACGGTATCGGATCTTGCGACGCCGGAAGAAGAAGAGCGCGAAGCCACGCCAGCCGAGGAGATCCAAGCCTTGATGGATAAGGGCGAGGAACACGGCGTGCTGGAACATGAGGATCGCAAGCTGATCCAGTCGGTCGTCGAGTTCGGCGACAAGGTCGTGAAAGACGTGATGACTCCGCGTCCGAAGATCTGCGCGGTCGAGCACGATTGCACGTTGGAAGAACTGCTCCATGCGATCTCTGAGACGCATTACTCGCGCGTCCCGGTGTATCGCGAGACGCTCGACAACATTGAAGGATTCGTCCATACTCGCGATCTCATCCAGCTTACCGACCCGGAGTTGAAGCAGACCCACGCCTGGCAGCGTTTGCGCGAGCTCGTGATTGTGCCGGAAACCAAGCGCGTCACCGATCTGTTGCGCGAGTTGCAGCGGAAGAACCTGCACATGGCGATCGTCATCGATGAATACGGCGGCGTCTCGGGTCTGGCCACGATTGAGGATCTGGTGGAAGAGATTGTCGGAGAAATCCGCGATGAGGGCGAGCATCGCGAAGATCCCGATGCCACGCCGCAAGCCGATGGATCGTGGCTGATCTCAGGACAGGCGACGCTCGATGTATTGGAGCGCGCCTTCGGATCGATCCCCGAACACGATGGTGGATCGACCACGCTCGCGGGGCTGGTCAATACGCGCGCGGGACATGTGCCGCAAAAAGGTGAAGTGATCGACGCGGATGGATTGCGCTTCGAGGTACTGGATTCCTCGGAGACTCTCGTGGAGCGCTTGAGAGTCTCGCGAGTTCCGTAAGCTACTTCTTGTACGCTACTTCTTGTTGATGCGCCGGCGAAAACCTGCGAGCATGCCGGTGCCGCTCAACATCGCGGTCCACGTGGCAGGCTCCGGGATCGGATCGACGAACTCGCCGCCCAGATACTGGCCTGCGGGTAATCCCACCGGAGTTCCCAACTGAAGCAAATTGCCGTTGGTATCGTATTGATAGAGGACGTTGGTGAGTCCACCGATCATCCACAGCGTTTGGTCGTGAGGATCAAAGGCCAGCGCCACGTTGCTGAACGATCCGGCCGGTACGAAGGAACTGAGCAACGTTCCATCCATCGCGTAGTCGCGAACCACGTGATCGTTCCATCCGCTGACCCACAGCGAATTGTTGAACTGATCGTAGCTGATGCCGCGAAACTCACCCTGGCTGACTCCTGGATTTGTTTGCACCGAAAACAGCACCACGGGATTCTGCCAATTCGAATCGGTGCGATAGACATTTTCGGTGTGGCTATTCGAAGGGGTGACGCCGAAATCCTCGACGAAGTAATTGTGGATGCCGTCGGTCGTGCCGTCGTAAGCGAAGTCGGCGGTGAGTCCGGCGGGATTGGGATTTCCGTAGTTCACTCCCGTTGGCGTGCCGGCAAAGGTGTATTGCCCACCGTGTCCGGTGTCGAGGCTGTAGTAGCTACGGGTTTGAATCTCGTTGAAGCCCGAGACCGCGATGACGGATTCGGAGAATCCGGGCGAATAGGTTTCGGCAAAGCTAGTGGCCAAGGTTCCGTTGATCACATAGATGCGTCCCAACGTCGAGTTGGTCAAGTAAAGCGTTCCTTGCGGACCGGTAAATGGCGCAGCCCATGCTGCGGTGGCCGCCAACAACAAGGAAAGTCGAACAAGCTTGTGCATGAATGCTCCTCATTCGACTAATGCGTAATGACTACGACAATTTGTAGGCCTAGGGCCGAATTTTTTCGCGCTACAGTTGCCGTTTGCCAGCGTGATCCGCGATCATTTGATGGAAGCTTTGGCCCAAGGACAGTCCGCGATGGATTGGTCCTCGGTCGCGCGGGTGTCGGCTCGGCACGCCGGGCTGTAGATCGCCATTAGTGACGGGCGTCACTTTTGGCCGTGATGGCGCACATTCCCGCGTGAGCCGTATCACGTCATGCTACGTCAATGACGAAGGCCACACAGATTCTGCGGAACGAACACGAAGCAATCCTGAAGATGCTTGATGCGGTGAATGTCGCGGCGGATCGACTTGATCGCGTCGATCTCCTGAAGCCTGAAACTTTGTCGGGGATTCTGGAGTTCCTGCAAATCTTTGCGGACCAGTGCCACCATGGCAAGGAAGAAGAGATTCTGTTTCCCGCTCTAGCCGCCAAGGGCATGCCCCACGAGGGCGGTCCGCTCGCGGTGATGGAGTTCGAACACCGGATGGGGCGATCGCTGGTCCGGCAACTGGAAGAGGCGACGTACGCGTATGCAGAAGGCGATTTGCGCGCCGGATTCACTTGGGCGCAAGTCGCTCGCGAATATGGCACGCTGCTTCGCAATCACATCGCGAAGGAGAACAACGTATTGTTCGTCATGGCCGAGCGGATGCTGACCGAAGACGAGCAAATCAGCATGGCCGAACAGTTCGAGCGCGCCGAAATCGAGAAGATGGGCGCCGGGATGCATGAGCATCTGCATCGCAAGATGGAAGCATTGCTCGCGAGTCTGCAACCGGAGGGCGCCGCCGTAACGGCGTGATCCTCCCTTATGGCTTCCCCCGATAAGAAGACATTTCGTCGCGCGTCGCGTGACTCGACACAGCGGCTGCGTCAGGCGATCCAGATTGCGTTTCTGCTGCTCAATCTTTGGATTGGATGGCGTTTCATCCAGTTCGTGCATCACTTTGAAGGGACCAGCAGCGCGGCGGCGATTGAGCGTCCCGCAGGCGTGGAAGGGTGGCTGCCGATTGCGGCGTTGATGAACCTGAAGTATCTCGCGCTGACCGGTCACGTTCCAACGATCCATCCGGCGGGGATGTTTCTGCTGATCGCTTTTCTTGGAATCTCGATCCTATTTCGCAAGGCATTCTGTAGCTGGCTCTGTCCTGTCGGTACGGTCTCGGAGATGATCTGGAAGTTAGGCCGGCGCATCTGGCGTCGCGGGCGTCTTCACCGCGGAGTGTCCCCGCCTCGTTGGTTCGACATTCCACTGCGCGGACTGAAGTACATCTTGCTGGGGCTGTTCCTTTACGCCGTCGGCAGCATGAATCTGGATGACATCATCGCGTTCCTTGGCGGTCCTTACGGACTGGTCGCGGATGTGAAGATGCTCAACTTCTTCCGCTACATGTCGACAACAGCGGCCGTCGTGGTCGCGATCCTGGTTATGTTGTCGCTGTTCATCGAGAATTTCTGGTGCCGCTATCTGTGTCCGTACGGCGCGCTGCTTGGACTCGGCGCATTGGCAAGCCCTTCGGCGATCCGGCGCGAGAAAGATAGCTGCATCGATTGCGGCGCGTGTCATCGGGCGTGTCCCGCGAAGTTGCGCGTCGATCAGTTGGTGACCATCCGCTCGGCGGAATGTACGGCGTGCCTCGAATGTGTTGCGTCCTGCCCGGTGGAAGATACCCTCGCGCTATCGCTGCCTGGAAAGCGCCGGATCGCCGGTTGGCAATTGGCCGTTGGAATAGCGCTGATCTTTTTCGGCGTGGTGGGCCTCGCAAAACTGACGGGCCATTGGAATTCGATTATTCCCGAAAGCGTCTACGGTGAACTAATCCCGCACGCTCGCGAATTTACACATCCGTAAATAGGTACAATGTGTGCGAGGCCTTCCTATGAAAGTCGAAGTACGCAAGGCTGTGTTGTGGGGCTTGGCGATGACTGGCGCTCTTGCCGCGCTGATCGTCGTGGGATCGCGCAACCTCTCCCGCTTCGACGCCGCGCTCGTCGCCTATACCTTCGCATCATTGTTCGCGATGTTCGGCATCACCTATCGCTATGCGCTTTGGCTGCAGCGTCCGCCGACGCGCATGTATTGGAATCGCGGATGGCAGACGTTCTTCGCGTCGGGGCATCTTGCGTCCAACTTGAAGAACTGGACGGTGCGCGTCGGCGCCGACTTCGGAGCCAACGCATTCATCTGGCGGCGCGATTGGCTTCGCGGCGCAACCCATTCGCTGATCATGATCGGATGCACGCTCGCCGGCGCGATCACGTTTCCCTTGGTTTTCGGATGGATTCAATTTGAATCGCTGCCCGGAAAAATCGAAACATATCGAGTGATTGTGTTTGGATATCCCACGTCCGCGTTCGATTCGACCACTTGGCTGGGCTTCGCCATCTTCCATGGATTGGTTTGGGCGTCGCTGCTGGTCATCCCCGGCGTGATGCTCGCAATGCGCCGTCGGATGCGCGAAGAAGGTGCCGTCGCCTTGCAGCTATTCACGGAAGACTTCCTGCCGTTGATCCTGCTGTTCGCCGTGAGCCTTTCGGGATTGCTGCTCACGGTCAGCTATACGTGGCTCAAAGGATACGGCTATGAGTTTCTCGCGATCTTGCACGCCGTCACCGTGATCATGACGCTGCTCTGGCTGCCGTTCGGGAAGTTCTTCCATATTTTTCAGCGTCCCGCGCAGATCGGCGTGAGCTTCTATAAAGATGTCGCCAGTTCAAGCGAACCCGCGCACTGCCGGCGCTGCGGACACGCCTTCGCATCGCGCATGCACGTTGAGGATTTGATTCAAGTGCAGCGCGAGCTCGGATACCGCTACGAGTCACCGGAGATCGAGCACTATCAGTGGATCTGCCCGCCCTGCCGCCGCGCGACGGTCGCGATGGCGCAAGCGCGCTTGATGCAATCGAAACTCAACAGCCCCGCGGGCGGCCGCTCCAGCGAACCGCTGCCCATGCCGCGTTATGCGAATGCAGGACTCGGCGAAGGTCCACTCGGCGACGAGGACAGCCGCAATTTTCATCCCTAAAACTATGGCCAAGCTCCCAACCAGCATTGCGGAAATAGAACGCGTCTTCGGTCCTCACCGGTCGGTGGCCACAGGTCCACGACTCGATACCGCTATCGAACCGGATCGAGCGGTCAAGACGCATTGTTGTTTCTGCGGACAACAGTGCGGCATTCAGCTTTTGACCAAGGACAATCAAGTTGTGGGATTCGAGCCATGGATGGAGTTTCCGTTCAACCAAGGAAAGCTGTGTCCCAAGGGCGTGAAGCGATATCTGCAAGGTGCGCATCCGGATCGTCTGCTGCATGCTTACGAACGCTCGGAATCCGCGCCGGGCGGATTTCATGCGATCGCCTACGATAGCGCGATTCAGAAAACGGCGTCGGCGATTGAGAGCATTCAATCGAAGTATGGTCCGCAGGCGTTTGGAGTCTTGAGCGGCGCGAGTCTGACTATCGAGAAAGCGTACTTGATGGGCAAGTTTGCGCGCGTCTGCCTGAAGACGCCTTACATCGATTACAACGGGCGTCTTTGCATGGTCAGCGCAGCGGCTGCCAATAAGAAGGCGTTCGGTATCGATCGCGCGGCGAATCCTTGGTCGGATATTTTGGGCGCCGACGTGGTTTGGGTCAGCGGCGCCAATGTCGCAGAGTGCGCGCCGATTACCACCGACTATATTTGGCAGGCGCGCGAGCATGGAGCGAAGGTGATCGTGGTTGATCCGCGCATCACTCCGCTAGGACGAACTTGCGATCTGTTCTTGCCGGTGCGTCCGGGACGCGACGTGGTGCTGTTCCAGGGCATCCTCAATTTGATGATCGAGAATGATTGGCTCGATCACGATTTCATCCGCGATCACACCACAGGATTTGAAGCGTGCGCCGCCGCTGCGAAGGAATGGACGCCGGCGCGGACGGCGCAAGTCACCGGCATCGCCGAGAAGGCGATTCGCCAAGCCGCGGAATGGTGGGGACAGGCCAAGAGCAGCTTTTTGATGCACGCGCGCGGCATCGAGCATCACAGTCACGGCGTCCAGAACTGCGTGGCAGCGATCAATATCGTACTCGCCTCGGGACGTATCGGCCGCGAGAACTGCGGATACGCGACGATCACCGGCCAGGGCAATGGGCAGGGCGGGCGCGAGCATGGACAGAAGTGCGATCAACTTCCGGGCGGGCGCGACCTGGCGAATCCGGAACATCGTGCCTACATTGCGGGCGTATGGGGAGTGAAGCCGGAGGAACTTCCCGGCTGCGGCGTCGACGCTTATGAGATGTTCCGCAAGATCGAATCGGGCGAGATCCGCGGATTGCTCTCGCTTTGTTTCAATCCCGTTGTCTCGCTGCCGGATAGCAACTACGTCCAACGGATGCTCGAGAAGTTAGAGTTTTACGCGGTCATCGACTTCTTTCTCAGCGAGACGGCGCGCCATGCCGATATCGTGCTGCCCGGATCGTTGCATGAAGAAGACGAGGGCATCGTGGCATCGGCCGAAGGGCGCGTCATCAAGATCAATGCGGCTGTCGATCCTCCAGGCGAGGCCAAGCAAGATTGGCGCGTGATTCAAGATATCGCGCAGGCGTTGGGACGTACGCATGGAATGACCTTCAGCAATCCGAAAGCGATTCTTGAAGAGTTGCGCGTTGCATCGAAGGGCGGCGTCGCGGACTATGCCGGAATCACCTATGAAAAAATCGAGGCGAATAACGGCATCTTCTGGCCGTGTCCGACCGACGATCATATGGGGACGCCGCGGCTCTTTGAACCGGGATCATACAATCCGGTGGCGAAAGGCAGCGGTCCATTTTATTTTCCTGACGGCAAGGCGCGCTTCGTGCCTGCGCCTTACACGCCTCCCGCCGAAGTCACCGACAAGGACTATCCGGTGATCCTGACAACGGGACGCGTCGTGAGCCACTTTCTTTCCGGCGCGCAGACGCGTCGTATCGGCCCGCTGATGGATCATTGTCCCGAGCCATATGTGGAGATGCATCCGCGCCTGGCGGAGTCGCTTCAGATCGCCGATAACGATTGGGTGAAATTGGAAAGCCGCCGCGGCACAATCACTTTGCACGCGCGCGTGATCACGACGATTCGCCCCGACACGGTGTTTGTACCGTATCACTGGGCAGGATCGAAGAGCGCCAACCGGTTGACGATCGCGGCGCAAGATCCGATCTCGAAGATCCCGGAGTATAAAGTTTGCGCTGTGCGCTTGTCGAAGTCGGTCGCACCGGAGGCCGCATAAATGGCCTCGCAATATGTCTCCATATCCGGCATCCCCGCGCCGGCCTTCGGTTCGCAGGAGTTTTTCCTCGACGCCAGCCGCTGCATCGGATGCAACGCCTGCGTGCAGGCGTGCAGCGAATGCGACACGCATCGCGGACACTCGATGATCCAACTCGACCTGCTGGATCGATCGACCTCGCCGCAAACCGTGCCCGTCGTCTGCATGCATTGCGATTCGCCGACCTGCGCGGAAGTTTGTCCCGCTGACGCAATTAAGAAAACCGCGGACGGCGTGGTCCAAACGGCGCGCAAGCCTCGCTGCATCGCCTGCAACAACTGCGTGCTGGCGTGTCCGTTCGGTGTGCCGAAGATGAATACGGATATCAAGCTGATGATGAAGTGCGATCTTTGCTATGACCGCACGTCCATCGGCAAGAAGCCGATGTGCGCAACGGTGTGTCCCAGCCAGGCGTTGTTTTACGGTACACGCGACGAGGTTAAGGTGTTGCGGCCCAATTCGCGCCCGCTGAATACGTTTTTGTTCGGCCAGCAGGTCGTCACGACAAAGGTCAACATACTCATGCCGGCAAATTCGCCGGCGCTTCACCTCGACGTGCTCGAGGCGATCCACGACATGCCTTCTGGGAATCAAATGGACGATGTGTTGTCGATGATGGGAGAGGCTTACGAATGAGACTGCCTGACAACGATCCGATTAGTCCCGCGCCCGACGGGCGTCCCGCGAGCGAGCAGCCGGTCTGGCGTCGGGATTTCCCCGTGGATTGGCCCGAAGATAGTCTGCGCGCGCGACGCGATTTCACGCAGTTCCTGATGCTGACCAGCTTAGCGTTTGCAACCGGTCAAGTATGGATCGCGATCATTCGCGCATTCCGGCGCGCGCGAGGACTTGCCCCCGAACTGGAAGTGGCCAGTGTGGAGGACCTCAAGGTCGGCGAGTCGAAATTGTTTGAATATCCGGCGCAGGGAAGCGCCTGCCTGCTCGTCCACGCGAGTGCGGACGAGTATGTTGCATTCGGACAAAAATGCACGCACCTCTCTTGTCCTGTGCTTCCGCGTCCCGACGAAGGGAAATTTCATTGTCCCTGTCATGAAGGCGCGTTCGACATGCATACAGGACAACCGGTAGCGGGTCCGCCGCGGCGTCCGCTGCCGCGGGTGAAATTGGAAGTGCGCGCCGGCAAGATATACGCCGTGGGATTGGAAGAAGGAATCGTATGAGCCGCACTCATTTTGCGCGCTCGCAGCGCTCGACGATCACGGCGGGAATTCTCGCCATCGTTTTGATCATCGTGGTTCTGCAACTCTGGCTATTGACCGCAACGATGGAGGCGTATCTCGGCGGCGATGATGCCATCGTTGTGCCCGCGGCGCTGGCGAGTTTCATTTGTCTGGCGCTCAACGCCGGATTGTTCCGGTACTTGCGGCGTCTAGAGAACTGATCCGATGGACTCCTCGCGTCCTTCGTTTCTTGCTACGTTATTCCCCGGATACTTTTCGCTGGTCATGGCGACGGGCATCGTATCCATCGACGCTCATTTCTTTGAATTTCGTGGCCTAGCGATGGCGCTGTTCTATTTGAATATCGCGGCGTATCTTGTCTTGTGGACGCTGACGGCGGCGCGCTTAGTCCGCTATCCTGCCAATTGCGCCGCAGATCTTCAGAATCCGATGCGCAGCGTCGGATTCTTGACGATGGTGGCCGGCACATGCATCCTCGGCAATCAATTCGCGATGTTGACTTCCTGGTTGGGCGTCGCCGCGGCCTTGTGGCTGTTCGGGGCTTTGCTGTGGATCGGACTGATCTACGCCTTCTTCACATTTGCGACGATCCGCGAGCCGAAGTCGTCGCTCGATCAAGGGATCAACGGCGCGTGGCTGCTGGTCGTGGTCTCGACTCAATCGGTGTCGGTGCTCGCAACGTTGATCGCGCGCTCCACGCCGCATCCGGGACATACGATGTTTATCGCGCTTGCGATGTTCCTGCTCGGATTGGTGCTGTATCTCTTTCTCTTCGTGATGGTGCTATATCGCTGGCTGTTTTTCGATATGCGCGCCGACGTCATGACGCCCCCTTATTGGATCAATATGGGCGCGCTGGCGATCACCACGCTCGCCGGATCGCGTTTGCTGCTCGCCGCCGGAGTATGGGAACCCTTGACGCAACTTGCCGTGGTCATTAAGACGCTGACGTTCGCCGCGTGGGTCACCGCATCATGGTGGATCCCGCTGCTCATTATCATTGGATTCTGGCGGCATGCCGTCCGCAAGGTCGCGATCGTTTACGATCCGGCGTACTGGGCGCTTGTCTTCCCGCTCGGAATGTATGCCGCCTGTACCTTGATGTTTGCCAAAGCCACGGCGTGGCCGCTGCCGGTGATTATTCCTCAAGCTTTTTTTGCCGCCGCGCTAGTCGCTTGGTCGCTGGCATTCTTCGGATTACTGCGGTCGATGCTCGCTCAACGCTAGCGCGATTGATACGGTCCATGGATCGATTTGACGCGGAACGTCTCCGCAGTATCGTCGAGGATGATCACACGAAACGTATCGCCGCCAGGATCGACGCGAACCACGATGTGTCCTTGCGCGCTGCTCAAGCGATCCAATAGTTCGCCGATGACCAGACGATTTGAGTCCAGCATGTTGGTCGCGAATACTTCGCGCTTGCCGGGGTAAAGACGCGGTGAGAGCATGCGTTCCAGAACATCGTGGCCGGGATGGTCCGATGACCATGCCGGAATCACGAAAACCTGCGGACGCAGCGCCTCCACCAGAAACGCATTCGTCGAGTCGCGATTGCCATGATGGTTCAATAGCGCTACTTCGACGGGTCCGACAGCCTGCGCCACCGGCGTCTCAACGTCATTCCAAAGTGGATACGTCTCGCGACGCTGACCCGGAATATCGCCGCCGCTGTAGTAATCGAACTTGCCGTAACTGAGACGCATCACCAGCGAGCACATGTTCTCGGTCGGATAATCGGCCGGTTGCAGGTCCTTCAGATTTGGAAAGACCTCGCGCGTGTTGGTCGCGACGCCCGTCCAGATTTCTCCGTTCGCCGCGATGTTGCGCACCTCGAAGTTCGGATACTTCTTCGGATCGCGCTTCAATACAATTTGGTCGTTGCGGCCGGGCCGGAGGCGTTCGACTTGCAAGGCATTGTTCTTGATCTGCCATTCAAGAAACGCGCGGTAATTGACGACGCCTGGATCTTTCAACGGCGTCGGGTAATCGTACGACGGCCAATCGCGATCGATCAACTTGCGGATCGGCAGATGCTCGGCAACCTCGGTGATGCCGGTGAGCTTGTATCCGCCGCGTCCGGTCTTCGACTTCTCGTCAGGCGCTCCCATATGATCCGAATGGAAGTGCGTGAGATAGGCATAATCGAGCGCCGGCGAGGCATCATGCGCCAGCATGTGCTTGACGTATCTTGCGATCCACTCACCAGGACCACGCGAAGTATCGGGCTTCGGCGTTGTGCCGCGCGGGGGGACGCGTCCACCGTCGCCCGCGTCGAGCAGCATGCTCGTGCCGTCGGGAAAAATCAACAGCGCGGAGTTGCCGCGTCCCGTATTGATGTGGTGAATATCGAGCGTGCCCGGAGTCCACGGAGGAAGCGGTTGTCCGACTTGTTGCGCGCAGACAGAAAAAGTAACAAGAACGACAGAGAGAAAAAACGCGGCCGGCCGGTGCATGGTGAGGAGTGTAACATGCCCGCGACGCAAGCGCGGTTATGAGCCCCATCACTGCGAGTCGTGACTCAGGTCCTCGTCCCAAATTTCGCCGGGGATGAAACTTCTCTTATGAAACAAGCGGTGGAATTACTCGACAGCCCGTCCAGCGGTGTGCTCGATCTGCTCACGATGCGCGCGCTGGTGTTTCATGGACCAAACGACATTCGCCTGGAGCGCGTCCCCGTGCCGAAGCCTGAGTATGGGGAGGTTGTGATCCGCGTCACAATGACGACGATTTGCGGCACGGATCTGCACATTCTTCGCGGCGAATATCCTGTTGCGCCCGGACTAGTGTTGGGCCACGAACCGGTCGGCCTCATTCACGAAATAGGGCCCGGCGTCACAGGATACAAAGTCGGACAACGCGTCCTTGTTGGAGCGATCACTCCGTGCGGACAGTGCCATTCGTGTTTAGGCGGCCACCTGTCACAGTGCGGAGGCTCGCTGGGGGGCTGGAAACTGGGTAATTCCATGGATGGCGCACAAGCCGAATACATGCTGGTACCCAATGCGCAGGCAAATCTGGCGCCGATTCCACTCGAGTTGAGCGACGAGCAAGTGGTCCTCCTCGCGGATATCGCGTCGACAGGTTTGTCGGCGGCCGAAAGCGCCGAACTAAATATCGGCGATTCGGTTGCGATCCTTGCGCAAGGGCCGATCGGTTTGTGCGCCACAGCCGGAGCAAAGTTGAAAGGCGCGGGAATGATCATCGCGGTCGAATCGGACCCGGTGCGAATCGCGATGGCGCGTCGAATGGGCGCCAAAGTTGTCATCAACCCCCTGACCTATGACGTAGTAGAAGAAATCCGCCGCATAACCGGCGGACGCGGCGTCGACGTCGCGATTGAAGCGCTCGGAACGCAAGCGACGTTTGAGAATGCGCTGCGTGTACTGAAACCAGGCGGAACGCTCTCCAGCCTCGGCGTGTATTCCGGAAAGCTCACGGTTCCACTGGAGCCTTTCTATGCCGGCATCGGAGACATCCGCATTGTAACGACACTGTGTCCAGGCGGTAAGGAGCGGATGCGTCGCTTAATGGAGCTAGTCCTTCATGGACGCCTCGATTTGACTCCATTGCTGACCCACTCCTTCAGCCTGGACCAGATTCTTGACGCGTACAAACTCTTCGGCAACCGTCGCGAGGGAGTGATCAAAGTCGCGATACGGCCCCAGGAGTGCGAACGCCTGCTGAAGGGGTGACCGCCGTCACATCACACGACAGTTTGACGTACGTCACAGATGCCGCACCCCGATACAACCGAAGATGTACATATGAAGAGAAACGGCCTGGTCAACAATATGGTCACCATCGACGGGAATGAAGCCGCCGCATACGTGGCCCATCTGCTCAACGAAGTCATCGCGATCTATCCGATCACCCCATCGTCGGCGATGGGCGAATGGGCCGACCAGTGGTCCTCGGAGCATCGCAAGAACATCTGGGGCGTTACGCCAACCGTCATCGAGATGCAGAGTGAGGGTGGCGCAGCGGGGGCGTTGCATGGGGCGCTGCAAAGCGGCGCCCTGGCGACGACATTCACTTCGTCGCAGGGCCTGCTGCTGATGATCCCCAACATGTATAAGATCGCCGGTGAGCTGACCTCGATGGTGATGCATATCGCCGCGCGCGCGCTGGCAACCCAAGCGCTCTCCATCTTCGGCGATCACAGCGACGTGATGGCGGCGCGCGCCACCGGCTTCGGCATGCTGTGCTCGAACAACGTGCAGGAAGTGATGGACTTTGCCGCCATCTCGCAAGCCGCGGCGCTCGAGAGCCGCGTCCCTTTCATGCACTTCTTCGACGGGTTCCGCACGTCGCACGAAATCGGCAAGGTCGAGAAGCTGAGCGTCGAACAGTTGCATCAGATGATTTCCGATGACTTGGTGCGCGCGCATCGCAATCGCGGACTGACGCCGGATCGTCCGATCATGCGCGGCGCGGCGCAGAATCCCGACGTGTACTTCCAGTCGCGCGAGTCGGTCAATGCGTTTTATCGCGCTTGTCCCACCATCATGCAGAACGTCATGGACCGCTTCGCCCAGCTCACCGGACGCGCCTATCGGCTGTTCGATTACTTCGGAGCGCCGGATGCCGAGCGCGTGATCGTGATGATGGGTTCGGGCGCAGAGGTCGCCGAAGAGGCTGTCGCGCGTCTGGTTGAAACAGAGAGAGTCGGCGTCTTGAAAGTGCGGCTCTATCGGCCTTTTGCCGCCGGATACTTCATGCAAGCCTTGCCGCGCACCGCGAAGATTGTCACCGTGCTTGATCGCACGAAAGAACCTGGATCGACCGGCGAGCCGCTGTATCTGGATGTGGTCGCCGCGTTGCATGAAAGCGAATCGGCGAGCGACAACAATCGTCACGTGCGCGTGATCGGCGGACGTTATGGACTCGGCTCCAAGGAGTTCACGCCGGCCATGGTCAAGCGGATCTTCGAAGAGATGCAGGAGAAGACGCCGCACAATCACTTCACCATCGGCATCAACGACGATGTAACGCACACCAGCCTGCACTACGATCCTGCGTTCTCGACGGAAGATCCCTCGACGGTGCGCGCGCTGTTCTACGGACTCGGCGCGGATGGCACTGTCGGCGCGAACAAGAACTCGATCAAGATCATCGGCGAGGATACGCCGAACTACGCGCAAGGATACTTCGTCTACGACTCGAAGAAGTCCGGATCGACGACCATCTCGCACTTGCGCTTTGGACCACGGCGGATTCAGTCGAGCTACTTGATCACGCGCGCCAACTTCATCGCGTGTCATCAGTTCAACTTCCTCGAGCGTATGGATGTCCTCAAGGCCGCCGAACCAGGCGCGACCTTCCTGTTGAACTCGACGTACTCTGCGGACGAAGTATGGAGCTATCTGCCCGGCAACGTTCGCTCGACGATCCTGAATCGCAAGCTGAAGTTCTTCGTCATCGACGCCGTGAAAGTGGCGCGCGAGTGCGGCATGGGCGGACGCATCAACACCATCATGCAGACTTGCTTCTTCGCCATCAGCGGCGTGCTGCCGCGCGAAGAGGCGATCGCGGCGATCAAGAAGTCGATCGCCAAGACCTACGGAAAACGCGGCGACGCGGTGGTGCAAAAGAACTACGCGGCGGTCGACGCGGCGTTGGCGCACATGCACCAAGTGACGCCCGCGCAGATGGTCGCGCATAGCGTGCTGCCTCCGGTAATCACGAGCGCGCAGCAAGTCCCGCCGGATTTCTACGTGAATGTCCAAGCGCGCATGATCGCCGGTGAAGGCGACCTGCTGCCGGTCAGCGCGTTGCCGATCGATGGCACCTGGCCTGTCGGATCGTCGAAGTGGGAGAAGCGCAACATCACGCTGGAAATTCCCGCGTGGGACGAGGAGCTGTGTATCCAGTGCGGCAAGTGCGTGATGGTCTGCCCGCACACCGTGATCCGCGGCAAGGCTTACGATCCTGCGCTGCTGTCGGGAGCTCCCGATACTTTCAAGTCCGCGCCCGCTCGCTGGAAAGATGGATACTTCGAGGCTTCGCAAGCGACGCGTTACTCCTTGCAAGTTGCTCCTGAAGATTGCACCGGATGCCAGTTGTGCGTCGAGATCTGTCCGGCCGTCTCGAAGACGGAGCCGAAGCACAAGGCATTGACGATGATCTCGCAACCGCCGGTACGCGCGAAGGAAGCGGAGAACTGGAAGTTCTTCCTCGACCTGCCGGAGACGAATCGCGAGTCGCTGAACTTCGCCAACGTGAAAGATGTTCAACTGCTCGAGCCGCTCTTCGAGTTCAGCGGCGCCTGCGCGGGATGCGGAGAGACGCCGTACATCAAGCTGCTTACGCAGCTCTTCGGCGATCGCGCCTTGATCGCCAACGCCACGGGCTGCTCCTCGATCTATGGCGGCAATCTGCCGACCACGCCTTACACCTGCAACACCGAAGGACGCGGTCCGGCATGGTCCAACTCGCTGTTCGAAGACAACGCCGAGTTCGGACTCGGCATGCGACTCGCCGTCGATCAGCAGCATACGTACGCGGTCGACCTGCTGACGCGCCTGTCCCATGAGATCGGCGAGGAGTTTGCGGAAAGCATCATCCATGCGGATCAGCGCACGCCGGCCGGCATCGAGCTGCAGCGCGAGCGCGTGGCGAAGTTGAAGGCGATGTTGAAAGAACACAAGAGCTGCTCCGAAAGCAAAGAGTTGGTGAGTGTCGCCGATGCGTTGGTCGAACGCAGCGTCTGGATCGTAGGAGGCGATGGCTGGGCGTATGACATCGGCTACGGCGGACTCGATCATGTGTTGTCGTCAGGCAAGAAGGTCAACATCCTCGTACTCGACACCGAGGTGTATTCCAACACGGGCGGCCAAATGTCGAAGGCCACACCGCGCGCTGCGGTAGCGAAATTTGCCGCGGCCGGCAAGCAAGCTCCGAAGAAGGATCTTGCCATGCTAGCGATGTCCCAGGGCAACGTGTACGTCGCGCGCGTCGCACTCGGGGGAGGTGATACCCAAACCATAAAAGCATTCCTGGAAGCAGAGGCGTATCCAGGACCGTCGATCATCATTGCTTACGCGAACTGTATCGCGCATGGATACGACATGGTTCACGGACTCGAGCAACAGAAGAACGCGGTGCTATCCGGATATTGGCCGCTGCTCCGATACAACCCGACCCTGGCGGATTCCGGCAAGAATCCGCTGACGCTGGATTCGCGTCCGCCAACATTGCCGCTGCACGACTATATGTCCAAGGAGTCGCGCTTCTCGATGTTGGCGAACGCGGACCCGGTAGCCGCCGCGCATCTCGCCGAAGAGGCGCAGCACGATGTGGATCACCGCTGGCGGCGGTATCAAGATTTAGCGAAAGCATAGTTAGAAAAAAACGCAGTGGGGGGCGTGCGCGCGGCAAGGCTATTACTCGCCATAGCGATAGACCTTGCCCGCTCGCATTACAAATCGCACGCGCCGCACGGCGGTGATGTCTTCCAATGGATTTCCGTCGGTCGCGACGAAATCGGCCTGGAATCCCGCGGCGATGGTGCCGATCTCCTTGCCGAGTCCTAGCGACGCGGCAGAGACGGAGGTGGCGCTGATGATCGCGTCCATCGGCTTGTCGTGCGCTTCATTCACTCGATAGACGAATTCCTCCGCGTTACGCCCATGAGACCCGGCGACGGCGTCGGTGCCGAAGACAATCTTCACTTTGTGCGCGCGAGCGCGTTGTAGCACGTCGATGGTGGGCGCGATGCCTTTTTCGAGCGTCGCGAGTGCTTGCTCCGTGAAGGTGTAGCTCGCGCGATTGTCGAGATAATTGTGCAGCACCAGAAAATTGGGGTCGAAGTAGGTGCCGCGTTGCGCCATCAAGTCGAGCGTCTCATCTTTCAGAAAGGTGCCGTGCTCGATGGACGTGCATCCGCCGACGACCGCGGCGCGCGCGCCGGAATCGCCGATGGCGTGAACGACGGTGCGGAGTCCGACGGCCGTGGCTTCTTCGCAGACCGCGGCGATTTGCGCGTCGGTCATGTTCTGATTGCCACCCGCGCCGAGTCCCGAGGTGGCGAAGAGCTTGATGACGTCGGCGCCCTCCTGCTTGGTCTGGCGCACGAGCTTGCGCAGCGCATCGATGTCGCCCGCGACATCTAGCCCAACCCCGGCCTTTGGCGCGATCGCGCTCTGGTTAATTTGACGCAATGAAGTCAGAATGCGCGGACCTGGAATCACGCCCTGATTCACGCGATCGCGGATGAGTCCATCGATGGCCGCGCCGACGCTTTGGACGGTGGTAAAGCCTCCTTGCAAGGTCATCCACGCGTCGGCCTCGGTATAGAGCGCCATGTCTTCCGGCTTGCCGCCGTTCGACACGGACTTGTGATTCTCGTCCATGTGCCAGTTCAGATGCACATGCGTATCGATCCAGCCCGGCATGAGCGTGAGTCCACTGAGGTCATAGGTGGGCTTGCCCTTCGCGGGCCCAATGGAGACGATGCGCGATCCTTGAACGACGATCTGCTGGTTGCGCGCGACTCCACCCTTGCCGTCGATGACCGTGCCGGCCTGGATGACGATGGGTCCTTGAGCGATGGCGGCGCAAGCGACGAAGAGAGCGGCGATTTTGAGTAGGAAACGCATGGGCGGATTCTAGCAGACTCGCAATGTCCGGGTTCGGACATCATCACCGCGTCGGCAACTCCTGGCTGTGGAATAATTTCGCGATATCGGTAGGTTCCTTTGTCCCCGCAGATTCAGCAACCGGTGGTTTTCTCCCCCGTCTATTGACGCCACTGGAGGCAACCAGCAGCGGTGGCGACGATTTCTTCGAATGCCGTGTCCAGAGTAGTTTCGGCGCCTCCGACCCGCGCCTTCAACAAGCGTCGGCGTCTCGAACTTGGTTCTTACCGACGCGAGAACCTCACCGCACTACGATAGTCGCCGAATTGCTGGAAAAACCAGACTGGGTGATGACCACTGGCACCGAAGCACCAAGTGCGACGTTCCCCGGAATCGCCACGTTGATCTGGTAAAGACCCACAAAGCCCGGCGCGAGCCCCGAGAACTTCACGTCGGCGGGCAGTCCGCCGATGGTCACGGTGGGTGTGGCAATCGTCGTCGACGTTGACCCTGCGGCCGCGCCCAGCGCCGGCGGGTTGATGACCGCCCCGAGGCCAGTCGCGAAAATGATGATGATTTGCCCACGCGCCGCTGGATTGCCGCTGTTCAGAATGGCACCTTTCGCGTCGGTGATCGCGCCTTGCCCATTGACGTTGGCGGGATCGGTGACGAAGATCCCTGGACTGGCCTGCGCCATCACGAGGCTCTGTTGTCCGACCACGCCCTGCTGGCCGAGAAACGATCCTGCGTTTTGATTCACCACAAAATAAGCCGTCGTGGCGGAGTTGGGTGAAATACTCAGCGGAATCTGGGCATTCACTTGTCCGGGACTGGCAAACAGCAACGGCACATTCTGCCCGCCGATATTCAACTGCGCACCGCCGAGTGAGGTCGGGATCGGAAAGCCGGCGCCCAAGGTCGAGTTGGCGAGGTTTTGTCCGAACACCGAGATCAGGCTTCCGGGCGCGAGCGCAGTGTTTGCAACAAAACTTGCTGCGTTTGTGAAGGTCGTGGCGATCTGGGATGATCCGCTCACGTTTCCACTTAACGGCGAGGTGGTTTGTCCCTTCAGGCTGCCGGACGTTGCCGTAATGGTCACGTTCTGCGGTCCCGCTTTACCCGGCTGCCACGATGCTTCGTAGAGTCCATTGCTGATCGAAGCCATTGTCAATGATGAGTCGCTGTATTGGAAGTTCGCGGTCACCGATGCTCCGTCTACGAGGATGTTGCAATTGTCGACCACCTTCGCTTGAATCTGCTTCGCGGCGCCGACCGAGGCTGAGAAACTGCTATTGAGAGACTGCAACGTCACCGTGAGTGTTGCGGCACTGCATGCTGGGTCGGCTGCTCCTGAGAACGCCTCCGCGCGGAGGGCGCCACCCGGCTTGGAACTGCTGGTTGGTCCGGCGGTTACGACAAACAAGACAGCAACGTTTTGATTCGTCAATCCGCTCGAATCGGAGGATTGTATCGTGATGTTCGTGGAGTAGGTGCCGGGCGCGAGCGATCCAAGCGTCGGCTGCACGATGAATTGTCCTGCCTGGGACGATGTAACTGCAAAATTGGTCGGCGCCAGTGTGATAGGGAAGGCCGGATTCGCGGCAACGCTCGGCGTAGCCGAAGTGGTTTCAGGCCGCGCGGAACTGACGAAGATGGTCTGTGACCCAGGCGACGAGCTTCCTGCCTGCCGCACGAAGACCAGACTCGTCGGCTGAATGATCGGGGGCAGCGAACTGCCCTTCGGTAAAACATTGAGCAGGACCAGCACAATCTGCGGCGTGTTGGACGCGCCGGAAGCAAATACTTGGATCTGACCCACATACTTGCCCGCAACCATCCCTGAGGCGTCTGCATTTACTTGCAGCATCGGCGGGCTGGCGCTGTTGGCGATGCTGGTTCCTGAAGAGGACGATTGCGGAATGGCGAGCCATGGCGTCGGACTGCCGACGATTGCGATCCAATTCATACTGCCGCCGCCGGTGTTCAATACGGCAAGCGACTGCGATGGAATCGCCCCGCCGCCTTCGATTCCTGTGAACGTCAGTGATGTTTGACTCAACAGGATCGTCGGAGCGCTCGAGGTCACGAGCAAGTTCACAGTGACCTTGCTGCTCGTGGATGTTGTCGGGCTAGTGATGGTGATCGTTCCGGTGTAGACACCGGGCGACAGTCCTTTTGAGCTTGTCGTGACTTGGAGACTGGCGTTGTCGGCGACCGAAGCAGAACCACTCGCGGGCGAAACGGAGATCCATGGACTCGCTGCGTCGGCTTGAGCCGTCCAGTTCAGCGCACCGCCGCCTGCACTGCTGATGGCAATGGCCTGTCTTTGGTCATTGGCGAACTGCGGAAGTTGGAAGTTCAATATCGCCGGCGACACAGAAAGACTCGCTGTCACTGGGACCACTGTCAAGCTCACGCTAACTGTTTCTTGCGTGGGCAGAGCGAGAGGATTTGAGATGGTAATGATTGCAGTATACGTTCCAGGCTGGAGAGACGTCGTGCTGATCCTTGCGGAGATCCCGCCAGGAGTACTTCCCGAACCCGGGTTGAGCGTGATCCAATTGGCGGAGGAAGCGGCACTCCATGACAAGCCTGGCACTGTACTGCTAACCCCGATCTGTCCGATCGCGGAATCGCCAAGGGCTAGGGAGAAGGTGAGACTCGCGGGCGACGTGGTGACGACCGGCGCCGTGCCTAACACCCTACGGACTCTGTTGCTGCCGCTGTCTGCGATCAATAGATTCCCGACGGGGTCGGCGGCGATACCAAAGGCATATTGGAGCGATGCCTCGGTCGCCGGTCCACCGTCGCCTGAGAAGCCTATGTCACCATTTCCGGCGAACCTAGTGATCAGGCCGCTAGCTGATACTTTCCGGATGTTAGGGTTACTGTTATCACCGATAAACAAGTTTCCGAAGGGGTCGACGCCAATAGATCGCGGTTGATCCAATGCCGCAGCAATGGCCGGTCCGCCGTCTCCAGACGCCCCTCCCGTTCCGTTCCCCGCTACGGTGCTGATTGTTCCGCTCGTGGAAACCTTGCGGACCCGATTGTTCGAGCGGTCCGCTATATAAAGAGCGCCGAGAGAATCCACGGCGACATCGTAGGGACCGTTCAACATAGCCGAGATCGCCGGTCCTCCGTCGCCGGAGAATCCGCGCGCGCCGTTTCCGGCAACGGTGCTGATGATTCCACTGGCTGATACCTTGCGAATCCTGTTGTTGCTGTAGTCGGCAATGTAAAGATTGCCTGACGAGTCCACGGCAACTCCCTGGGGATTGCTTAGCATCGCCGAGGTGGCCGGGCCGCCATCGCCTGAAAACCCGCTTACACCATTGCCGGCAATCGTAGAGATCGTTCCATCCGCCGACACCCGGCGAACCCGGGCGCGGTAGAAGTCAGCAAAGTAGACGTTTCCAGCACTGTCCGCCGCGAGACTTAATAGATCGCTCAACGCCGCCAACAACGCGGGTCCTCCATCGCCGGAGAAACCGTCCGTACCGTTGCCGGCGATCGTAGTGATCACGCCGCTGCTGGATACTTTTCGGATTCTCAGATTAGCGGCGTCGGCAATGTAGAAGTTTCCCATAGGATCGGCGGCAACGCCGGTTGGATCTCTCAACGGCGCTGCATTGGCCGGTCCGCCGTCACCGATGAACCTGAACTTTCCGTTGCCTGCGATCGTGTTGATGATTCCGTCGGTCGATATCTGTCGAACTCGCTGATTGGGCGAATCGGCGAGGATGACATTTCCAAAAGGATCAACGGCCACACCTGTCACCCGGTGAATAGCCGCGGCTATGGCCGGTCCTCCGTCACCGGAGAAGCCAAGGCTGCCCAATCCGGCAATCGTCGTAATCACGCCACTGGTATTTACTCTGCGGATCTTATAGTCGTAGGTGTCGGCGATGTAGAGATTGCCGGCGGAGTCCACAGCGACACCGATCGGAAGAGACAACGAGGCGGACGTTGCCTGCACGCCATCGCTCAAGAGGGCGCCCCCGCCGGCGACTGTAATGATCGTCCCTCCCGGCAACACCTTCCGAATCCGCGAATTGCCAAGATCTGCGATGAAAATACTTCCTGAACTATCCACCGCCACGCCTTCCGGGTCGGCCAGAGACGCCGAGGTTGCAGGACCGCCATCGCCGATACCGGAAGCCGGGTTTCCCCCTCCGGCGACCGTTGTGATTACGCCGTTTGGCGAAACTCTCCGAATCCGGTTATTGAACGAATCCGCAATGAAGAGATTTCCCAATGTATCGACCGCCACTCCGCTGATGCCCTGGAACGATGCCGCCGTGGCCGGCCCTCCGTCACCGGAGAAGCCGTAGTTCCCGCTGCCGGCAAAAGTGGTAATGATGCCGATAGTCGAAACTTTCCGGATCCGATTGTTGAAGGGGTCGGAGATGTAGATGTTGCCAGACGCGTCCACTGCGACACCCATCGGTTCGCCGCCATGTGTGAAGGAAGATAAGGAGGCTGCGGGTCCGGGGCCGCCGTCCCCCGAGAATCCATTGATGCCGTTGCCTGCTACGATTCGGATGCTTCCATTGAGGCCGACACGGAACACGCGAGCATTGCCGGGATCAGCAACGTAGAAGTTGCCCTGTGTATCATAAGCAACGCCGGTTATGTTCCCAAGAGGCGCGTTCTTAGCCACCGTGACGCTGGCCGGAAATACCCACTCGGCTCCGGTGACGGTGGTGATAATTCCTTGCGCTACTAGCGGCGCAATTCCGGACATAATCAAACAAGCGATGGACGCAGCCGTAGCCAGTCTTCTCATTTCAATTCTCCAGAGCGGCCAGTATACCCTGCGATGAGCGCCTCCGAAGGGGCCAAGGCCAGCGCTCTATCGATGATACGAACCGGGTTTTGGCGGACAGTTCGAAAAGATGCTCATGGATGCATGACCGACAAATACTCCGCCCAAGGACCTACCGCGTCGCGATATCTCCGCGCCATCACGCGAGAGATCTGCAGGATATGTCCGAGATCATGCGCGGTCCAGGTGGAGAGCAACTGACGCGCGGTCACCGGACCAAGCGCGGGATGAGTGCCGCGCGAGTTCAATTGCTCGGGTTGTAGATTCATCGCTGCAAGCTTTGCGAGGTTTTCGCGACGCAGCGATGCGAACTCATCGAGAAGTTGAGAAAGAGTCTTGCCTTTACTGTCGCGGAATTGAGCGAGGCGGTCAAACGGAGTGAAGGGGAGTTTCTCGCCATGCTCAAGGATGATTGCGAGACGCGGCATCCAATCCGTCTGCTCGCCGTGGATCAAATGTCCCATCACCACATAAGGACTCCACGTGGCGTCCCCGGAAGGGAGCTTGCCTTCGTCAGCGTGGATCCAAACATCGGGGAGGCCGCGGAGCAGCGCATCAAGCGTTGCGGGCGTGCGCGACAGGACCGCGGTGCATTCGTCTAAAAAAGAATTCGCCATGGGACGAATCATATATCTTGATTCGTCCCATGGCGATGATGCCGCTTACGCTGATGGGGTTATTGTCTTAGCCACAAGTTGACGGTCGAACTGGCCATGCCAGGGAACATCAACGTCAATGGAAGACTCGCAGGTGTTCCCGTCGCCGGCGGTAGCGTGGCCGGCAACTGGAAGTTGATCTGCAACACGCCGACGTATCCAGGCGCGAGTCCCGAGAATTGCACCGTGGCCGACGTGCTCGCAACCTTGACGGACGGGGTGTCCTTGGTCGTTGCGAGCGGCGACAGCGGCGCGGGTTGGCCGTCTTGCGGACCGTTGTTCAACACTCCGGCGCCGGTGGCGTAGAGCGTCAAACTCTCTCCGGCCTTCGCGGGCGTGTCCGGCGTCACCAGCGATCCGTCGTTGTGCGTGATGATCGGATCATAAACATCGGGTGTGCGCTGGTATCCGAAGATCGCCGGCGCGTTGGAGATGAACGTGGTCATCAACGGCAAGCTCGATACTCCATCGACAATCACTACAACTTGCACCGGCGTGCCTACCGGAGTCTCATACGGGACTTGGAAGTTGATCTGCGTCGGCGATACGAACGACATCGGCGACGACAATCCATTGATCAGCACTTGCGTGCCCTTCAAGTTGATCGGCAGCGGAGTCACATCGGCCGACGCGGGCGCGAGCGCCATTGCGGTGCCGAAGATTGTGGCGAGTCCGCCGGCCGCAACGTGCTCGCTGAAGTCCGCGCCGTTGACAACCTTCGAGACGACCGCGATTTCAGCGGTCACAGTCAGAGTCGCACTGCGATCGCTGATCGCGGGATAGTTCTTGTCGCCGGCGTAGCTGAAGTGCAAGGTGTGCGTACCCTTGGAAAGTCCGCTGATCGTCGCGCTGGCGCCGCCCGCGGAGATCGGTACATTCTGCGCTGCGCCGCCATCCACGGAATACGAGAGCATACCCGTCGGCCATGGAGTGCCGCTGAACGAGAAAGTCGCCGAAAACGCTTGACCCATCGGCGCGCTCATTCCAGGAGTCACGCTGAGAGAGATTTGTGTGTCGTTTGCTTTCACCGACAATCCGAGCGTATGCGCGGAAGTCGGCGAATAGTTCACATCGCCGCCGTAGCTGGCGACAAGGGTGTGCGATCCGGCGCTGAGTCCCGATACCGTGACGACCGCGCCTCCATTCGTCAGCACGACGGATTGCTGCGATCCTCCATCGACGCTGTACGTGATCGGTCCGGTCGGCGCTGCGCCGCTAGGAGCGGACGCGACGATGAACGTGATCGTGATCTTGTCGCCGACGGAAACACTCGCTCCAGGAACAATCGAGTTGAATCCGAGATCGGTAGTCGCGCGCGACACAGTGATCGTGCCGGGCTCGAACGCGAAGGAGTAGTTCGGCGCGAGGAGCGATCCTTGCGTGGCCGTGACCGTATAGGAGCCAGGCGCGGACGTGGGCGTCGCCTCGGTTGAGAGCGCCGGTGTGCCGGTGGCAACCGACGATGCGTCGCCGTTGACGAATCCAGTGATCGAATAATTCAGCGCATTCGCAATGCCGTAAGGACGCGACGATCCGCTGGCCTTGACGGTGAGAACCGCGTTGGAAATCGTCAGCGTGCCGTTGACGAAGGAGAACGTATAGTTCGCCGCGCCGAGTTCACCGCGCGCGAGGATGGTGTATGTTCCCGCAGGCGATGTAGAGACGGCCGTTGTCGTGGCGGTGCGAGTGCCGGAAATGACCGACACCGTATCGCCATTGACGAATCCGGTGACGCTGGTCGTCAACGAGGGCAATGCCGCACCAAAGACCTTCGTGATGTTGTCCGCTGTGACCACGAGTCCCACGCGGCTGACGCTGAGTCCGGCATTGACGAACGTGCCGAACGTATAGTTCGTCGCGGTCAATGTTCCAACCGCCGGAGTGATGGTCCACGATCCAGCGTTCGGTTTGCTATTCGTCAGTGTTGCGTTGGTCGAAAATGCGGGAGATCCGGAAACGACGCTCGATGTATCCTCGCCGAAGAATCCGCTATAGACCGCGGTGTAGACGGGCGCGTTTCCATAGCTGATGGTCTTGGCGTCGGCGGTGACGGTCAACGCGGCCGGAATGATCGTGATCGATCCTGTGCCGGTGGCGTTGGTGAAGTTCGGGTCGGCGCTGGTGAATGCGGCGCTCACCGAATAGGTTCCAACGTTGCGAGGAACGCTGTCGCCTCCGGGCGTATAGGTGAACACGCAGCTTCCTTCGACGAGCGGCGTCGATGTATTGATACGCGCCGAGACGCGCGGGCCGTTCGATGTCTGTCCCATAAAGCGCGCCGAGCACGTTGCCGGGTGGACACTGGCATCGTAGACTCCTCCGAATCCAACCACGGTGACGCGTGGAGTCGCCTGCGTGATGTCGGCGGTTGTGGTGGCAGTCGATGCGACCGTATAGTTGCCGGCGTCCGCACCGCTGATCATGATTTCGCTGACGGTCACAGTCTTGGCCGTTCCGACGTTCTTGTCCGCGAAACTGGCGCCGTAGCTGATGTAGACGACGTCGCCGGATACGCGATCGTCGGCCAGGCTTACGCTGGCGTTGGTGAAGTTGTTAAAGACCCTGTTCTGCGCCGTGGGCGTTATGGTCAGCGTCCGCTGCGTGATATTCGCAAATCCAGAAGCCAGCGAGTTGTAAGTATAGTTGCCGGCATCGGCGCCGGTAATCGAAATGCCGAGAACGGAGATGAGTTTGGCGTTGCCGACGAATTTGTCCAAGAAACTGGCCGACGCGTAGTTGGACGTGAAGACATCGCCGGAGAGCCGGTTGTCCGATAAGGTGACGGTGGCCGTGGCCAATCCGTCGTAAGTTTTGTTGACGCCTGTCACCGTGAAGGTCAGCGGGCGTCCAGTGATGTTGGCGGTTGTGGTCGCCGTGGTGTTCGCGGTGTAATTTGCCGCGTCCGTGCCGGTGATGGAGATTCCACTGACGCTGACGGTCTTGGCTGTTCCGGCATTCTTGTCAACAAAAGATGCGGCGGTGTAGCTGCGCGTGAGTGAATCCTCCAAGACGCGGTCATCGGAAAGTGTTACCGTTGCGGCGGCGGTTCCATCGAAAACCTTGTTGACGCCCGTCGCGCTTACGACCAACGAGCGAGGTGTGATATTCGCCGTCGTCGATGCAGTCAGGCTGACCGTATAGGCTGCGGCATCTGCGCCGGTAATCGAGATTCCGCCCACCGAAACGGTCTTTCCGTTGGCAGCGTTCTTGTCCGCAAATAGCGCTGTGGTGTAACTGACGGTGAGGACATCGCCGGAGACGCGATCATCGGAGAGAGTGACGGTCGCAGCGGGTGTTCCATCGTAGGTCTTGTTGACGCCCGTCGCCGTGACGGTGAGTGGTTTGCCCGTGATATTCGCCGTCGTCGAGGCCGTTGTATTCGGTGTGTAATTCCCAGCATCCGTACCGGAGATAGAAATACTCGTGACAGAGACGGTCTTACTATTTGCAACTGTCTTATCCGCAAACGATGCGCTCGTATAGCTATCGGTGAAGACATCGCCGCCGACGCGATTGTCGGACAGGGTCACGGTGGCAGTCGTGCCGCCGTCATACGTTTTGTTGACGCCGGTCGCGCTGATCGTCAAAGACTTGGCCGTGATATTGGCCGTCGTGGTGGTGGAACTGTTCGGCGTGTAATTCAGATAGTCCGTTCCGCTCAGTCCGATTCCCCCGACCGATACCGTCTTGCCGTTGCCGACATTTTTATCAGAGAAGGTTGCGGCGTCGTAGTTCGCAGTGATTACGTCACCGGAGACGCGATTGTCGCTCAAGGTCACGGTCGCGTTTCGATTGCCGTCGTAGACCTTGTTGACGCCGGTTGCGGTGACCGTCAACGAGCGCGCCGTGATGTTGGCGGTTGTCGAGGCGGTCGTGTTTACGGAAACGTAGCCGGCCGCATCGGGTCCCGAGATCGAAATGCCACTCACCGATACCGTCTTTCCGTTTGCGACAGTTTTATCGGCAAACGTCGCGCTCGTGTACGTCACGGTGATGTTGTCGCCGCCGACGCGATTGTCGGAGAGCGTCACCGTTGCGGCGGCTGTACCGTCGTAAGTCTTATTGACGCCGGTTGCGGTGACTGTCAACGTTTTGCCGGTGATGTTCGCCGTAGTCGACGTCGTTGTGTTGGGCGTGTAGTTCGCGGCATCGGTGCCGCTAATGGAGATGCCGGTGACGCTGACCGCTTTCGAAGTGCCGACTGTCGAGTCTGCAAATGTCGCGCTGGTGTAGCTATCGGTAAAGACGTCCCCGGAAATTCGATTGTCCGCAAGCGTGACGGTTGCCGTGTTGGTGCCATCGAAGCTCTTGTTGACGCCGGTTGCCGTGATCGTCAGCGGCTTTGCGCTGATGTTGGCGGTGGTCGACGCAGTGGTATTGGCCGTGTAGTTTGCGGCGTCGGTGCCGCTGATAGAGATTCCGCTCACGCTGACGGTCTTGCCGTCGGCAACGGTCTTCTTTCCAGCACATTGGGATCCTAAGCTTAGAATTCCACGTGGACAAGTTGTCGCG
>JADMIO010980169.1_pt1 | contig 116047 bp, 108 predicted proteins | sample 8958161 | NCBI WGS metagenome assembly JADMIO01 (sample SAMN16585339, study PRJNA669376) | soil metagenome | isolation source: Crop rotation soil | place: USA: Cullars Rotation, Alabama | collected 2011 | reverse complement strand
CGCGACAACTTGTCCACGTGGAATTCTAAGCTTAGGATCCCAATGTGCTGGAAAGGGGCGGTCCGTTTAAGTACACGCGCGTTTCGGGCAAAATCGAATTCGAGGACGGAACTCCGATCCCGGTCGGATGCCGCCTCATCTTTGTGGCGCAAAATGTCGAGGCGGTTGGCAATTCTTTTCCCCGCCCGGGAATGGCAAATGTAGACGCAGACGGGAATTTTGACTGTGTCACGAGCTACAAATACGGCGATGGACTCATTCCCGGAAAGCACAAAGTCGTAATTCAAAGTGCGTCGGAACAGTCTGGCAAGCCTGTCGTGCCCAAAGAATGCCTGAGTGAGGCTACCACGCCGCTCGAAATCGACACGGCCGATTCGCCGCTCGATATCAAAGTGCCGAAACCGAAAGGGAATCGGTAATCGATGATTCGTCTTTCGTCATGGCCGCTTGTCGCAATGATGGTCTGCTTAATGGGCGCATCCGTCGCTCCGCAGCGGGCCGCCGCCAACCCGGCGGTTTACGAGCTCGGCAGCGATCCGGCGGTCGGTTTCAATCTCATCTCTTGGTGGAATTTTGGCAGCAGCGGAGTCTCCACATGGGAAAACGCTGTCCAGGACCTGTACAACGCCGGCTTCCGCTCGGTATCGATCAGTCCTGTGCGGTATGTCACGGTGGGCACCGGTGTGATCGCAACCACTTCACAGAAGGGCCCTGAACTCAGCCATATTTCAGCCGCCGTTGCCCGGGCCAAATCGCTCGGCATGCGCGTCACGCTGAATCCGTTCGTCGAACCATCGGACTCTTCGTGGCGCGGCTTTTATAATCCCGCGCCCGGCGGCGCCGAGGCGACTCAATTTTGGAGCGACTACCAGAACTACGTCGTGGCCGTTTCCCAAATCGCCAATACGTACAATGTGGATGCATTCACCATCGGCACAGAACTGAAAGCGCTCAACGATACAGCGGGACACAACGCCAGTTTTCAGTCTCTCATCACTGCCGTAAGAGGTGTTTACCACGGTCCGCTCGGCTATGCCGCCAATTGGGACGATTATCAGAATACCAATCTGACATCGACAGTCTGGGATAATCCGCAGATCGATTTCATCGGAATCGATTCGTACTTCACGAATATGGTGACGACCACGCAGGCCGATGCATCCGGCACATATCCAAACACCACGTTTATCAACACGGTAACGACTGCCTGGAACAACAAGCTCAACACCGAAATCCTGCCGTACGCTGCCGCGCGAAAGAGTGGCAAGGGGATGCCGGTGGCTTTCACCGAGGTCGGTTACCTGCCATACAACCGCACATCACGCACGCCGCAAAACTCCAGCGGTCAGCCCCTCGATACCGACGAGCAGAAAATGGCCTTTAACGGTCTGATGAACGCGCTCGATGGCCGGGCCAGTTTGTTCCGCAGCACCGATGTCTGGGCATGGGCGATGCCAGGTTCCGATGGCAACATCTGGAACATGGACCCGACCTCGCCCGCCGATCAAACGAACAACATCCCCGCCGCGCAATGGCTTCAGAATTTCGTCGGCACCGCCGTGCTGCCGCTCGCCGGTGATTACAACCGCGACGGTGACGTGAACAGCGCCGACTACGTCCTCTGGCGAAAAAACGTGGGCAAGTATGTCACGCAATACAACGGCGCCGACGGCAGCGGCAACGGCATCATCGACCAATCCGATTTCAATGTTTGGCGCTCCCACTTCAGCGCCCCGCCCGGCAGCGGCGCGGGTCCCACCAGTGCGATTCCCGAACCCGCGACACTATGGCTCCTGCTGGGTTGCATCGGTGTAGTCGTCTCGCTCCGCAAGAGGAATCTCCGTTTCGCGCACCGAGACGACTACAATCATGCGGTATAATAGCGATTTGGTTTCGCGACACGGGTCGCCTTTATTGAGAGTTCGCTTCGTGCATCGTGCCGTCGTTCTAACTGCCGTGTTCTTCACCGCCGGCCATACGATTTGGGCCGCGGGAGTCTGCGATCTTAGCCCGCTTTATTGCTACGAGGCTGAAAACGCCACTACCAAAGTGGGGCTCACCACCGTCAACACAACGACGCAGGGTAATTCCGGTACGGGTTACCTAACCGGCTTCGATAATACGGGCGACTACTTCGAGATGAATGTCAACGCGCCAACAGGGCTTTACGAGTTGTGGGTCGGCTACCGCGTTCCAACAGGTTTCGGCGACAAAGGGTATCGATTCAGGGTTGGTAATGAATATGGGACTGGCACACTTGAGGAATCGGGCATCTTTAAGGCCGACCGGGCCGGTTTGTTTAATCTCACGGGCGGCACGACAACGCTGGGAATCTACAAAGATTGGGGCTATCACGATATCGATTATCTTCAGTTCAAACCATTCACACCGCCGGCGATTCTGCCCATTTCGGCTCACTTGTCCGATCCTGCCGCCAATCAAAACACACAGATGCTCATGAACTACATGACCGGCATCTATGGGCAGAAGACGCTCGCCGGGCATCAGCAGGACGAAAGTAAGAACCTGGCCTTCCCAAGTTCCACATATCTCAATTTGTCGGGCGGGCTGAAGCCGGCGATTCGCAGTTCGGATTTCATGGAGTATTCGCCGACGAGACTTTCGCATGGAGCAAACCCGAATAACGAATCCGAGCAGTCAATCGCCTGGGCAAAGCAGAACAACGGCATCATCAGTATGAATTGGCATTGGAACGCGCCGGCAAATCTCGTCGATACGCAATGCGGGAATAATTGCGGTCCCAACGATTATCCCTGGTGGCGCGGCTTCTATACGCAAGGAACGACGTTCAATCTTGCCGGCGCGCTGGCCAATCCCAGTGGCAGTGATTACCAGCTTATCCTTCGTGACATCGACGCCATTTCACGCGAGCTGCTCAAGTTTCAGAACGCCGGCGTACCGGTCATATGGCGGCCACTTCACGAAGCGCAAGGGAACGCGAACGGCACCTCCGGTAATGGGGCATGGTTCTGGTGGGGCGCCGCCGGCCCGGATGCATTCAAGCAGTTGTGGCGGCTTATGTACAATCGGCTCCAGACGCCGCGCGCCGATGCGAGCTTTCCGGGCGGCCAATATCCAGGACTGCACAACTTGATTTGGGAATTTACCTCTTCTGCGGCGAAGACGGGTTACCTGAATTGGTACCCGGGCGACGACGTCGTCGACATGGTCGGCCTCGACATCTATACGGACCCTACCAGCAGCATGAGCGGCGAATGGTACGACGTGCTGTCTCAATACAACGGCCGCAAGATGATCGCCCTCTCCGAGTCGGGCACGCTTCCCAACGCCAGTGCCATGAACACGTACAATATTGCCTGGAACTATTTTTCGCTGTGGAAAGACGGCTACCTGGACGACTTTACAGCTCAGCAAGTGCAAACGTTGCTGAACGACAATAAGATAATCACGCTCAACGAGTTGCCCACATTGCCATGGAGCAACTCGGCGCCCTTGCCCGGTGACTACAATCATAACGGCGTTGTCGATATCGGCGATTATGTTGTTTGGCGAAAATCACTGGGCCAAACCGGCTGGGGCTTAGCTGCCGACAGCGATCTCAACGGCCGCATCGACGCCGCCGACTACGCCGCTTGGCAATCACATTTCGGCCAACCTCCTGGAAGTGGTGCCGGAACCAATTCGAATGCCTCCGTTCCTGAGCCACCGACGCTTGTCCTGTTCCTTGCGGTGCTGGTGTTATTCCCCTATCGACCTAAGTCAATGTGTTAATCTCAGTAGGCCGTCCAAGTCGGCAATCTCCAGTGGATGGAATCCCATCCAACCAATTGGTCGCTCAGCCGGTAGCAACCAGAGCGATGAAGGCCAAGCAGCCTGTGGCAGGTCTCCCGACCGGCGCGCACTGGCTCACCTCAAAAGGTTCTCAAGAAACTCGGGTTACCCGGACATTTGCACACATTCAGACATTGCCCGGTCGAGTGCCTGCACAAAGTGTTGGAGGTGATCAGGGCTAGGGTTTGATTTTGTGCGCAAGACGTGCGCAGAAAGGTAAGCAGACATGAAACGAGAACCTCAAAGGAAAAGCCGTCAACGGGTTACGTCGACGGCTTCCTTCAAGAGCGGAGGGCACGAGACTCGAACTCGCAACCCCTTGCGGGGCACTACATTTCCAGTGTAGCCGCTAGCCATTCGCTTACCCTCCGGGGAAATTAACTAAGCATTTATCCTATCAGTGTTTGTGTTCTTTTCAACCTTGGATCGTTTCTGCGTTTATCGCTTACTCTCAACTAATTCCTCACCAGACGAGTTTACTACCCGTAGTACGTCGCCAATAGCCCGCTGCTAGTCACCGCAGCCACGCGACGAGCCCCAGCATCACGGCAAGCAGCGTCATGGCAATTAGCAGAGTGCGGAGGCTAAATCGCCAGCGTAGCCAAGGGGCAATGGCAAGTAGAGGCGTTATTAGTACCAGTGACCAATATGGAATCATTGGACCGGTGCCCGCAAGCGGGGTTAGTTTAACGTTCCAGACTTGGGTCGTTGTTACTTTCCCTTCAAAATGCTGGTAGGTTTCAACCGTAGCCCCTTTCTCGTCTACCGGAAAAAGATTTACCTTCGGGGAAAGATACAGTCTTCCTTGTGCTGACATGGCCCAGCCGGTGTCGTCGAAGTGAGTTCGGCTCCGCAGCCACAACACGATCAGCAGCACACAAGCCAGGCCCCACACAACCGACGACGCGATTCGCAGCTTACGGAATCTCATTGGCGTGTTGCTGGGAAATTATTTTCTGGCTGCGTAAACCACCTGCCCCCAGCCTTTTATTTGAATGGATTGGATGGGTCTGCGCCGGCACTTGGCGCAGGAATTGGTGCGCCGCGGCTTTCAAATATGGGTTCGCCGTTCTCATCAGTAACTGGAGTCGCCCTAGTTGGTGAAGTTGTAATCTGAAGTGAAACATTAGGATTCGACGGAAACAACCCGGTCCCAGGTACAATTGTAACTCCGTTGCGAGAACTGATTTGCTGAGTGTAAATCACGAAACCTAAACCACAACATATTGCTGTTGTTAGTAGCAAGAGCGTTATCAGCGAAAATCTAAACCGCCAAAGGTATCTCTCTAGCAACCGGTTCTGCTTCGTTTGTAGTTCAATTAGTTGTTGTAGTTGAGAATCCATTTTGCTACCTGCCCTATAATCTTTAATTCTGCGTAATAGCCACGCCCGCATGAACGCAGCAAAGACCATAATCGGTATTCTTCTATGCCTTACGGGAGCGGTGTGGTTACTCTTTATGCTTGCGATGATTTACAGCGAGTGGCACCCATTTAGACAGAATGATTGGGTTCCATTCTTTGTTTCTTTGTCTATTGGCATTGTTACTTTCGGGGTTGGCGTAATCCTGCTATTGAAAACCCGCCGTTAACGCTATTTAACGTACTGCTGATTCATGTACTGGCTAATTATTATCTTATTTCTGATTCTTGCCATCAGCCTTCACAAGGGAACAAACAAATGTGGGCACTTGCCCTGTTTCCACTAAGTCTCGCTATTCTGAGTTTTGTGTCCGCCTTGAAACCAAAGTGGCCAATACATTGGGGCAGGCGAAATGCAACCGGAGCGAGAGTGTCCGTTGCTGGCAGAATCGTAGCTGGGATATTTTTTCTAAATTCCGCAATTCTTGCGGCGATCGTCACGACCCATATTGATGAAATAAAAGCCCATGCTCCGACACCGCCGCTGTATGGCTTCTTGTTTGTAGTCAATTTCTTGTTATTGTTTTCAATGTTTCCGATATATCTGCGTGATAAACAGAATTCCAAATCGAATGATTGAGGCGGGTAGCCAACAAAAAAGCGGCAAGTTAAACCCGCCGCTCAATTCGTCTGCTAATGCCACTACTGCTTACGCCATGTCAAAGTCAAACCAACGCTTTAAGATGAGTCCAATTCTTTCCTTTTTATGTGTGGCAGTTATGGTTGAGTTGTACGTCCTAATCTGGCAATACTTTGGAAGGATCTGGCACTGGATTCTAAAATAGCGGGAGTCAATTTAGGGACCATTACGGATAGTCCACATAATCGCCCCTAGCACCAACGCAACCAGCGTCGTGGCGATTAGCAGAGTGCGGAGCGAGAAGCGTTTGGACCAACGAATCCACGACATAACACTCAACAGGATAACCGGCGCTACAACATCCCAATCTGGAATTGCGACCGCCGAATGATCCCAGGCGATTTCACCTGTAAAAGACTGAAGAGATATCTTGCCGCCAAATAGCTTGAGCGATTGCGACTTAAAATAATCGACTGGATTGTCAAAATCGAACACCCCATTGATCACGATGTAACCGCGATGCGATGATAGCCGCTGATCCTGATAAGAAAACATATCGAGCCGCAAATAGCTCCGCACCCACAGCACGATTAGTAGAACGCAGATCACGCCCCATACCACCGACCACGCGATTCGCAGCTTGCGGAATCTCATTGTGTTGCTAGGAAATCATTTTCCTGGCCATGTAAACCGCCACGCGCACCAACAAAGCAACTACTGTCATAGTGAAGAATAAATCGCGGACACTGAAACTGAATCGACTCTGGGGCGCCGCTGTCCAGTGCCTTGCTTCTACTTCTCGCCGCAGATCTCTTAGTCCCGTCAGCACCTTCGAGGCCCGATGTCGCGTCTCGTCGTCGCATTTGGCTACAGTGTAGGATTCGGCTGTCTTGATCAGCCGGTTGATGTCAGCCAGCATTTCGACTGTCTTGCGGCGCCTGTCGCTCATGCCGCCCATTCCACCGCGCATGAAAAAGCCCGCCACGAGTGCGGCTCATTGCCGGGCTACGTACACGATCAGCCCCAGCACCACGGCCACCAACGTCGTTGCGATTAGCAGAGTGCGGAGACTGAACCGCCAGCGAATCCAGGGTACGGCGGCCAATGCGACGGGCACTAGCATAGCAAACCAATATGGAAGTTTGATGCCGACTCGATTTAAGTGAGACGGGGAACTACGATTCTGCACGAACGTCCCAAATCCCCAGCCGGCGGCAAACTTATCTATCTCATATACTTGTCCAAGCGGAAACGAATACCATATCGAATCCATTTCCGCTCGTGTTTCGCCAACCCAAAACACAATTCGTCCGCGTGCCGAGAACGCAGTAACTCTAGACAGGCCATTCTGGTTGTCGCCGAAGTCGTCAGCACAACGATAGCTCCGTACCCACAACACAATTAATAGCACGCATGCGATAGTGCACCCCACCGACCACGCGATTCGCAGCTTGCGGAATCTCATGATGTATCGCATGAAATGAATTTCTTCGTCAACTCTTATGACGCCACACTCCGTAAATCCCAAAACCGATACAGAGCAGCCCAATGCAAACGCACATCGCAAATTCGTTGCCTTGATGTACGCCATCGCGAGAAAAAATAAATTGATGAGTAAACCACGTCGGGCGTGGCTTGTGGAAGGCGTAATCCATTACTGCGAGGGCCAGAAACATTATTCCGATTGCCAACATCCAGGTTGGATACCATCGTATTTTGCCAGTGCGCCGTTTCATGCCCGCCATTCTACCGCGCATGAAAAAGCCCGCCACGAGAGCACGCTATTGCCGAGTCGCGTACACGAACAGCCCTAGCACCATGGCCGTGCAAGCGCTGTTCATCGCGTGGTATAATTTTGGCCGGAAGCATGAGACGCTACTAGGGTAATACGCCAGCGATGGCCAGCGGGTTGAGTGGCCATGTATGGACGATCAAAGAACTAATCGAGAGGGCAGCAGAATGAGATTAGATACCGCATTAAAGATGCGGTCCGCGATGTCCTCCGTGCGATTGTTATTTGCGCATGCGCGATGACGGTTTGTGGGTTAATAGGCACCTATTTTGAACAACCATCGCTAAAGATGAGCACGCTTGCACCACTTTCAGAGAGGCTTATTGTCGCTCTCTATATGGGACCGCTTTCAGGCAGCGTGCTTGGCGCTATGGTCGGAATAATTCTCGCGTCATACAGGTTCACAAAAAGTTTATTTCCCACACAGTAACTTACCAGTGCCTTAATTCTCGGCTGTGATGAGGCTATGCAAATTCCTTCCGAAAACGTCGCAGTTGTGAAGGGAATTACGTTTGTGTTTCAATCGAAACCACAAACAATTTCTACGCTTAACCCGGTTGGTTCAGATGAGTTTTTCATATTTGCCGATGACTTGGAAATTACACTGACAAATAGTGTCCTGGCCGTTAATGGCAAATCAATCGGAACTGCAGTTAAGGGTGATCAAGTAATAGTAGAGGAAGCCTGCATATACGTTAATGGGATTAAGTGTTGGCCTAACCCGTAGCATCTTGGCGGGTGCAAACTGATCATTATCTCGCCGCATAAACCACCAGCCCCAATACCACGGCAACCAGCGTCGTAGCGATCAGCATGGTGCGGAGGGCGAAAAGGGAGTAAGCCGAGCAGCAAACTATTAGCTTGATAACGGAATTGCCGGCTTGCGCCCTGCCGCCTTCGCACTACCGCTCTACGGCTCGAAACGACTCCGCAATTTGCAGAAGTTCATCTCGCGTGTGATCGGAAAATACCTCAACCCAAGTTCCATCTTGGCAAAATCGTAGAACGATCATTCCGTCCTCGCTCTCAGGGTCCGATACTTGAAATCGTTGCCCGAACGCTTCTATGTCTTCCCATTCAAGCTCGTCCTCCATTGCTGGATCGGGCTTTTGGCGCAATGTAAACCAAAGCCTGTTCGATCCGGTTTGATGGTAGAAGACAGTTAGAATCTCCCCAGTGCCATCAGGCTGCAAAGGTTGATAGTGAAGGTGCGGCGAACCCTCGTACTTGTCAATCTTTGGTAGGAGCACCGTAAAGGGCACCTTGGCAAGTGCAGCCTCCAAGGTAATTGGTTCGGTAATCGGCACCGCTTTTCGTACTGGCTGACCAGCACGCGGCTCACAGGTAAAAACGCTGTCGTCGATAGAAGCGTTAAATGTCACATCTTCCACTTCAATTGTCTCAAATACGGTCCCAGATAGCAGTCCCTTTATGGATAGTAGAGAAGGGAAAACGAGATCGGCAGCAAACTCAAATTCATCCGCCTCGGCGGGTAGCCAGTGCGGCCAGATTTGATCGTCTGGCGTAGGCAGCGCTTTAATTCGTACACAATCCCGTCCGGCAATCGTGCATTCGCCCAGTTGTTCAAGCACCAGCGATGCAAAAAATTGACGGATCAGACTTCGGTCAAAGTGACGACGATAGTTTGTTGGAAGGTTGTTGCCGGACCCACGCGCTCGACTCTTCTCATTTTCGATTTCCACACTGCCGTCGGCGTTTTGCTTTAGTCGCTCGGTTCCCCTCGAAATCTCAATCGTGGTTTCAGTTCCGCCGTCTATGATCCTTGTTTCGTCCACGCGGACATGATCGGGAAGCACTGCCCAGAATTTCATGTTGACAGTCGCGATGTTCGATTTCGTAGTCGGAGTCTTTGCGCGTCCAATTGCACCTCTACGGGATGTTTCGCCACGAACAGTTGGCATCTTTTCACGTCGAATGTGCGCATGGACGCTCTGAAACGTCCGACCACTACCGTAGAAGGATTCAAGAAAGTCGCCAAGAAGTCCCATTGATTCCTCCGCGCTTCAGATTCAACGTCGTCTGTCGTCACGTCGTTTACGGAGCGAAGTGTATTCTTGATTCTAAGTAAACTGTGGCTGTTAGCGTAAGAGAACCGTGGTTTGATTCATCGTCATTTCGGCTTGCTTGTGAAGCAAAATACGGTCCATTTCTTAGTCTGATATAATTGCGCTGGGATGCATAAAACGCTACTAGGATAACACGCCAGCGATGGCCAGCGGGTTGAGCGACCACGTATGGACGACCAAAGAACTGATCGAGAGAGCGGCTGAATCGCAATGATTATTATCCACTATCTTACAACGATGATAATCCCCTTCGGTGCCGGCGTAGTTCTGTTGTTGGCTCCAGAAAAGCTAGAACGTGACCCGCGCCGCCAAAATGATGCGAGATGCTATGGATTGTGGATTATTGGCATCACGGCATGCCTCAATATTTTCTTTTAATCCCACTACTTAGATTACCAGTGCCTACAATCGCGCCGACCGTATGTATAGCAAGAATCGCACGCTGCACATCTGCAACAGCAAGGACTGTTCGTCGCGTGGTATAATTTTGGCCGTAAGAATGAGGCGCTGAAGAATCAAACGCCAGCCACGGCCAGCAAGCTAACGGACCACGTATGGACGATCAAAGAGTTGCTTGAGAGGGCAGCGTGAGCCGACTTAGCTTTTCACTTAAGCGGTTAATCATCAGTTTCACTCTTATTGCCGCAGGTTTGGCAATCAATGTCTGGTTTTTTAGATTGGATGTCGGGCCGAGAGACCTGACGATACTGGAGAAGAGCCTTTTGCTGGTGATATTCTTCGCCAGCGGTCCAATGATCGGGGCGGGTATTTTGTGCCCATTTAAGCAGACCATTATCGGAGCAGCGCTCGGAATATTGCTGTCTTGCTTCGCTTTTGTATCAATTATCTTCATGGGATTCTGAACACGCCGCAGAAAAAAATCCCACACACTAACTTACCAGTGCCTGGTTATCTGCTAATCGCTGTTATCCCGTAAGCTATCGAGCCGCCAAAACTGCGCGCCCCTTATCTGTTAAATCGTAGGCTTTCTTATATTCATCGGTGAAGTGAGTTAGGCTCTCAGCAATACAAAAGTCCGTCCAGTAGTCGTAATGGACGCCGGGATAGTTTTTCTTGTTCCATTTCTTGCCTGCTTTCGCATTTGAGACCGTCAGCTCAAGGTGTTCATACACATTTCCCTTTGGATAGCGATTGCTCAAGCTGCACCTGCGCTTTGAAATAACCAACCGCCGCTCGTTTTCAATTCGTCTGTTAGTTCGATTGCTGCTTACGCCATGTCAAAGTCAAACCAACGCTTTAAGATGAGTCCAATTCTTTCCTTTTTATGTGTGGCAGTTATGGTTGAGTTGTACGTCCTAATCTGGCAATACTTTGGACGCATCTGGCACTGGATTTTAAAATAGCGGGAGTCAATTTAGGGACCATTACGGATAGCCCACACGATCAGCCCTAGCACCACGGCAACCAGCGTTATGGCGATTATCAGAGTGCGGAGACTGAAACGCCAGCGTATCCAAGGTAGAGCGGCGAACGCGGTAACTCCTGTCGCCAGCGACCATATCGGGAGTCGTCCGATACATCCGTCGCCAATGAAGATGAAGTCTTTAGTAGGCACTGGTGGAGGTGATGGATCGTAGATTCTTATCGTTCCATCTATCACCCATAGGGGGACACCAATGATTTCGGTAGGCTGCGTGTCTCCGTAACTTCGCACCCACAACACGATCAGCAGCACACACAAGATGCCACATCCTACCGACCACGCGATCCGCAGCTTGCGGTACTTCATGTCGTTACTTCACCTTGTCGCATACACGATCAGCCCCAACATCACGGCAACCAGCGTCGTGGCGATTAGCAGAGTGCGTAGGCTATACCTGTTGTGCTCGACCGCGAACACCCAAGCAAAGATGCTTAACTGTATTACGCAAATAAGAATCACGAGCCAACTAAGCATTTGATGCTCATTCAATCAATTTTTAATTGTCCATAAGTGGTCCGTGTGGTCGCTTTGCGGAACCTCAACTACCGTACCCACAACACGATCAACAGCACGCACGCGATACCGCAAAACACGGTCCAGGTGATTCGCAGGTAGCGGAATACACGGCGACTGTTCTTAGTCGGTTCGGAAACTACTTTTTGCGACGTTTCCAAAGCATCACCGCTAACGAAATAAGAATTATGATACTAGCTACAACAGCAACAATTGCCGCAAATCTCAGCGGGTCTTCCAATCTGTAGCTGCGGTACGTTTCTGAGTGATACGGGTCATTCATTTCGCGTCTACCGCAAGTCATTACCGTGAGGGCATCGTCCGTCATTCTACCGCGCACGAAAAAGACCGCTACGCGGGCAAATCATAACCGTGCCGACCACACCGCCAGCCCCAACACCACGGCAATCAGCGTCGTGGAGATGAGCAGAGTGCGGAGAGAGAATCGCCAAGGTAGCCAAGAAATTGCCCCAGTAAGAATTGCCGCTACAACAAGTAGCCAATAAGAAACGCTCAGAGCATAAACAGTTCCGCCTGTGCTGTAGATTTTGAGACCTGCGTACGTCTCCAGGCGGTCAAACTCCGAATCTTCATACAGAAGTCGCGATTCGTTGCCAACAAACTTTCGCTGCTGTCTCTCAACAGCAATAATTCCTTCCATCGAATGAAGGTAGTATCGGTGGGTCGGCGTGACGAGTGCGGCGAACGTATGGTGGCTTGAATAAATCCACAGCACGATGAGCAGCAGGCAGGCGATTCCCCAGAATACTGACCACGCGATTCGCAGCTTGCGGAATCTCATTAGTGTGATGCTGGGAAATTATTTGCTAGGCGGCGCTGATTCAGCAGGACCAGTCCGGCCAATCGGGCCGTCATTAAGCGGCGTGGGCGGCAAACCGGTCGGGAATGGTTGGGTCGGCGGCATTCCGCTTGGGGGTATGCCATAGTATGCGCCCATCGGGAGAATTTGATACGCCGAATTGACTTTGTACATGACAAAGCCCAAACCACAACATAGGCCCGTTGTCAGTAGAAGCAACGTAAGCAGGCTGAATCTAAGACGCCAAAGGTGTCTCTTGAGCAGTTGATTCTGCTCGGTCTGCAATTCGATTAGCTGCTGCAATTGCGAATCCATTGTCGCCTCCGTGGTAAGTGGTGCCGCCCATTCTACCGCGCATGAAAAAGCCCGCCACGAGGGGCAGGCTGCACTGGTAATGGACGTATTGGGATTTAGCTATTTTTCCGCCACCGCGCGATGTTCAGGCTCAACAGATAAATACACGTAACATTCAGGACGGCTAACGCCGCTGCTATACGGGAGCCGCCGTCCCAGGCGTGTACGAAATGATTAAATGTCGCCAACACGAGCGCGAGAATTACCACACCGTTCAACCAGACATTGGCCCTTAGGTCGCCGCCCTCTCGATCAGTTCTTTGATCGTCCATACGTGGTGACTCAACCCGCTGTCGTGAGTTGTTCGGATGTTGCGGGCATCGTTAGACGCGATGGTGGGCGACCGATTTGCGACGACGGGTAGAAAGGCGGAAGATAGTCGCGGCAGCGAAAGTTAGCAGTAAGCAACTGTTAGGTTCTGGAATCTCTGTGACAACCAAGTTGTCAATTGACATACTCCCTATCTCACCGTGAGGCATGTCAAACTCGAAACCTGATATGTGGCTGATCGGCACGACCGCAGCTGAGCGACGAAAGCCATCTGTCGGATTTTGGGTCGCGAGATCGTCAATCCGAAGTTCCACCTCATCAGTTTGAAAATACAGGGTGATCGAAGCGTGGTAGTTGCCAGCAACGTTCGGCTTGCCCAATAGATTGAAAAAGCCACTCTGTATTATCGCAATCCCTGTTGTTAGCTCTGGTGTTGTCAAAAATATCGCAGGTGCAGCACTGCTGAAATTCAAATCGGCGGGAATACGCCAATCGAACGACATCTGCACGATCGGCGCGGAGCTAGTGAACTCAGCGTAAACATAGGGAACGCCGATGCCGGGCAGAGAAGTTAGTGTCAACTGATTGCCGGAACTGCCTGCTGACGTGATGCTAGAAACACTTGGCGTAAACGGACTAGAAGCGTTCCAGGCGGGGCCAACTTCAGGCAATAAACCGCGGATTGATACACCCAGTGGGTGTGCGTCAAAGTTGTCCCGAAATAAATCCGCGCCGGTTGCAATGGTTCTTGCCCCAAGGACGCAGACCCCAACAAGAATATGAATTACAAAATTTGATTTCATTGGCAATTCTCCCACCCGCCATCCTATCTTAGCCGCCCGATAACGCAATCACTGATTCACAGTCTTCAGCAACGCCCCAAGCCGCAATCCCGCTGCCAGCACTCGCTTGCGTGCCTGTTCGCCTAAGTACAATTTGCGGTCAGTACGTACGCTCCACGCGATTCGCAGCTTGCGGTATCTCATTCGCCCCTCAACTGCGCTTCCACGGCCTGCCCAGTCATCGTTGCCATACCTATCGCCCATTAGCTTGCCACCTGACCTCTGAGATTTCTGGGATTTCGCGCAGCACCTCCGCAATCAATCCGCAGTAATGAGCGAATTTGTTGCTTGGATGCCTGAATAAGATCGCCTTCAATGCATACCAGTTCATTGATACCGTCAGGTAACATTCGTCCCCAGGGTTGAGCACATTGTAGAACGTGGAATCATCAGTCGTGGCCCCAAAGCCCCACCCATAATATTCGTGCTGCTGGACCGGCGATACCGACTGCACATGGCAGCGCAATTTAGCGGCGATTGCGTTAGCCAATTCGCGCGCCCCTGGAGCTGTCGGGTTTTCGTTCTCATCGAACGTCCACTTGTCTGGAAAAGTCGAGGTGAAAACGATGGTACGGTACATTGGCTTGCATGGTGCCAAATCACGGTTGCCCGCACTCATAAGCGGCATGCCCGCCCATTCTACCGCGCATGAAAAACTACGCACTGTCTGGCTAGCACGCCGATCGAAAATTAGTTTGGTAATGGCTGGTGTATCCGGTTCCGCCACATTGGTCGCAAAGAATTGCAGATTCTACGCTCGCCACCCCTGGGCCGGTGCAAATAAGACAGATGTTTTCAAGCACCTTTCCCGTGCCTTCACAGGCGTGACATTCTATTGTCAGAACGCCAACTACCACACCTTCGCCGTCGCACTTAGGGCACTTCGGTGACATGTCAGCACGCCTCCGCCCCCCTGTGGCATCGGGTGCTGGTCTGTTTACTGTGCAATGTTTGGGCCGTCCGGGTACGGCTATTTGGCCGCTACTACGACAATTATTTCGCTTGGGCCACTGCGCATGAAAAAGCCCGCCACGAGGGGCGGGAGCTGGTCGATTGAGTAGTGGGAAAATTATTTCTTCGGACGATGGAAATACCCCCAAGCGTATAACACAGCCACACCGCCAGCAAGAAAGAGCGCAATGGCTACAATGTCTCTAGCAATTTCGAATGCGCTAAGCGATATGATCATTCGCTAGCCCTTTAGCTTGCCGCAATCAGCGCTTTGCGGCGTGTTCGATTGCGGCGGCGGGTTAGCAAAGCCGTGAATCCGATTACTGAGAGCACGATCGTGGATGGTTCGGGAATGGCACGTACCACAATTCCAAGCTCACGATAGGACCCGGCGACTTGCCAGCTAATACCGTCCGTCGCTATCGAGAAGTTACGACTCAGACTCAGTGAATGATCACCAATAACCGATGACGGCGACCAGTCAACGAGAAAGGGCGAATCACTGCCGCTTTGTCCGCTAGTGCCATTGGTTGTCCCGAATGTGATCATGTATTCATGGCTGCTGTCCAGCGGGATGTTAAATTGGCTGAAATCGAATGTTTTTCGATTGTCTCCAAAATTGCTGAACGCCGAAAAATTGGCTGCTGGGAAAGACAACGTTGCCAATTGCGCAATCGGGAATCCGGATGCGGAAGAGTAAACCGAGACGTTAAGGGGTGGCGTCGCAGACACCGGTTGACTTCCATGGGAAACCAATGCAACTACGCTTGTAAGGAAGCCGGACGAAAGGGGAGTGAATGATTGTCCGCCTTTCGTGTTATTGTCGAAGGGCAGCCTAACTAAACCCACTTCCTCTGCGGCATTTGAGTGTATTTGACCGTCGAGCAAATTACTGGCAACGATGAAGTCGCCTGAGACTGCCAACGCACGACTGGCAATTGCGATGAGAATAACTATTGTCAAAGCGGATTTAGATTTCATTAGCTATCCCTTTCGCCCATCATCCTAGCCGACCCACCCGATTTCGCAATTACGGATTTTCAGCCTTCCGCAACGCCCCAAGCGGCAATCCCGCTGCCAGCATTCGCTTGCGTGCCTGTTCCCTAAGCGCATGAAAAAGCCCGCTCAATATGAGCGGGCTGAAGTGTCACCTGAATAGTCACCTAGAGGCTGCATTCACCAGCACTCAGAGGCAAATTTGCGAATTTGCAAACGCTTGAATTCACGATAGGGAAAGTCTTAGGGCATCCTTGCGGGCGGGTTCTTTCCAATTTTCCAGTGTAGCCGCTAGCCATTCGCTTACCCTCCGGAGGTCTGCAATACGTTCTATCGTAACGGGTCGGGCGGTACGTTTAAAGGCAGGGCGGGGGCATCAGTTGGAAAAGCGTGCGGCCGGGCGCGGCGTAAACGGAAAGGGGATCGAACGCGGAATAGTTGGTCGTGCTTGGCGGGGCGCAAGATCTAGTTGGTGGTTAGTCATCGAAAAGTGGGCGAGGATTAGCCGGGTACGATACTTGGCCGGCCGTAATGGTTGCGAACGTTGGTAGTTCGTGAAGCGTGATATTGTTTGGGCCGACGATGTCGAGGACTTGCCATTCCTGCGCCACGAATTGGTCGGCGATGAGGCGGCGGTGGCAGCGCCAGGGGAGTGCTTCGGCGCACATGATGGCAGTGCGCGAGTGAGTGGCGAGCGTTTGTAGTTCTTTAAGCGCCGTTTTGAAATCGTTGGTAAGCATGTAGTCGGCGTAGGCAGCGAACGCGGCGACTTGCCAGGGCGAGTTTTTCGTGTTTTCGTTTGACGCGGTTCGGCGGCCGCCCAGGGTGGGGAAGTGAGCGTAGGTGAGACCGAGGTTTTGAAGTGTGGCTGAGAGAGCTTCGTGATTAAAATGTGGGTGGCGGCGCGAGCCGGGGAAGCAGCGGACGTCGGCGAGGGATTCTATTTTTTCGGCGGCGAGCAGGGCAAAGAAATCGTTCAGCTCGCGGTTGGAATGGCCAATGGTCCAGATCGTGTTGACTGCCATGAGGAAGCTGCGGAAGCAGGCGAAAAGCCTGACCGCGATGATGGCGGAGGAGTATCAGGGAGCCACGAAACGCACGAAAAATCGCAAAAAGGATTCGGAGAAACGATTCGTGCTCCACATGGATGCCGAATGTTTTTCTTCGTGCCTTTTTGTGTTTTTCGTGGCGACTAATCGATGGCCGGGGCGCCTTGGATAAGCTTGATGAACTCGTCGTTCGATTTGAACTTGTTGAGTTTCGTCGTGAGCTGTTCCATGGCGTCGACGTGGTGCATCGTCGAGAGCGTGCGGCGGAGCATCGTGGCTGCGTGCAGCGTTTGGGGCGGCAGCAGTTTTTCTTCGCGGCGGGTGCCGGATTGCTCTAGGTCGATCGCTGGCCAGACGCGGCGGTCGGACAGTTTGCGATCGAGCACGAGCTCCATGTTGCCGGTGCCCTTGAACTCCTGAAAGATCAGGTCGTCCATGCGGCTACCGGTGTCGATGAGCGCGGTGCCCACGACGGTGAGCGAGCCGCCTTCTTCGAACGCGCGGGCCGTGGCGAACAGCTTCTTGGGAATGTCCATCGCTTTAATGTCGACGCCGCCGGTCATCGTGCGGCCGGTGTTGCCGACCCACTTGTTGAACGCGCGGGCGAGCCGCGTGATCGAGTCGAGCAGCATGAAGACGTCTTTGCCCATCTCAGCCAGGCGCTTGCAGCGCTCGACGGTGAGCTGGGCCAGGCGGACATGGCTCTCGACGTCGCGATCAAGGCTCGAGGCAAAGACCTCGCCCTTGATGATCCGCTGCATGTCGGTCACTTCTTCCGGCCGTTCGTCGACCAGGAGCACGACCATCGTGACATCGGGATAGTTGGTGGTGATCCCGTTCGAGATGTGCTGAATGAGAATGGTTTTGCCGGTGCGGGGCGGGGCGACGATGAGCGCCCGTTGGCCCTTGCCGAGAGGCGTGAGGAGATCCATCACGCGGGTCGAAATGGGCTGCTGGCCCGTTTCGAGCTTGAGCCATTCTTCGGGATTGATCGGCGTGAGCTCGTCGAAGGATTTGACCTTCGTATAGTCTTCGGGCGGAATGCCGTCGACGTCGAGGATTTCCTTGAGGCGGGGGCCCTGGCCGCGGCGATGGCGTTGGACCATGCCCGTGATCAGGACGCCTTCGCGGAGCTGGAACTTCTCGATCATTGTGCCGGGAACGAACGGGTCGGTTCGTTCGCGGGTGAAATTGGCGCCGGGGTTACGGAGGAAGCCGTAGCCGTTGGGGTGCATTTCGAGGACGCCGGAGCCGGCGACCAGCGGGAGGAGCTCGCCGTTTTCGTGCGGTTCGAATTCGGGGCCGCGATCCTGGCGGTCTTGCTGTTGGCCGTAGGGTCGACGGCGTTGGCCGCCTCCACCACCACCGCCTCGGCCGCGTCGGCCTTGGCCGGGGCCGCGGTTGTAACCGCCGCCACCGCCGCTTTGGCGGTTGTTGTTGTCGCGGTAGCGACCACCGCCACCGCCTCCACCACCCCCGCCCCCTCGTTTTCGTTTGGCCATGTAACTCAAAGCCTCAACCTTATTACCCGCAACGGCGATAGAGATCGCGCGCGGGCGTAAAAAAGAAATCAGAATGCCTGAGATCGAAGTACGGCATTTGCCGCAAGATACTCATCCAGTTAAACAAACCAGGCTTAGAAGGCACTGGTTGAAATTGTTGCGTCGCATTGGCCGCCCTGGGGCGCCTAGCGACATGTTTCCATGCTTGGGTGCGCGTGACACCACGCGCGAGCGAAAAAGACTCAAAATTTCGCACAACCGCCGTCGCGATTGCCACCGAGCGGACAATCATTCACCGGGCGGTTAAGTCCTCTGGCAGACGTTTAGCGTCTTGTCTGCCGTGAATATGTTGGTCGGGGTCGAATGCCAAGTTCGAGGTCCCGGGGCCAAGGCTCCGACGGATAACCCCCGCGCCAAGATAAATCCTGCTGGCGGGGGAAGGCGGCTTTGGCTGTTGGCAGATAGTAAACTGCTACGCTGCCGGCAAGCCAAAGCATGCCGCCTGACAAGCGGTTTCGCCGCATTGCCGGGTCGGCCGGTAGAACCTGCCGGATAGCCGGCAAGACGATCAACTCATGCGTATTCTTACCTCTATATCGATGGCTGTCAAGCGCCGGGTAAACCCCATGCTGGCAAAAAGGCCAAGATTTCGCGGAAAACTGGGTTCGGAGCCTGGACTGGGCGAAAACTGCTATCGCCGTACACGGCTTCGGGGTGGCTGTGGACCCGATAGTCGCCGTGGCAGCAGAACCAGGCTTCGCTCGGTGCGACCCTCATGATCGGCAAAATCGTCAAGTTTTATCAAAGTGCACCGATGTGGGGGCCGATAACGGAGACGAGGGTGCGCTAGAGGCGTTGCATTTCGCTTCGCGCCATCCAGGTGCAATCTCGACGCAGAGGGCTGATCCATGCGACATCCTTGGTCGCCGCGACTTTTGTCGACGCTTATCGTGGCTTTGAGTGCGCTGCTGGCGGTGCCGGCATTTGCGCAAGAGGCCGTCCATTGGCACAAAGACTTGGAGTCGGCCAAGGTTGTGGCGAAGGAAACCAATCGACTGGTCCTCGTTCACTTTTGGACACCCGCTTGCGGGCCGTGCATGGCTTTGAATCAAATCGTGTTCAATCAGGCCGGTGTGGCGAATGCGATTGAAACGCAGTTCGTTCCGGTGAAGCTCAACGCTGACGAAAACTCAGCGACGGCGACCTGGTATGGAATTACGCGCGTTCCAACGGACGTGATTGTCACACCGGACGGGCAGATGGTGGCCAAGCTGGTCAGCCCACCGACGCCGGCCGCTTATGTGGCTGAAGTAACGGCGGCTGCCGGAAAGTTTGCGGCGAAGAGTGGACAGACTTTCGCCAAGGCCGCGGCCTCTGCGCCCGCTCCGTCTCAGCTCAATTCTGCCTACGCGAATTTGCAGGTGTCGCCAAGCGTACCGCTCGCGGTCACGCCACAACAACAGCAGCAGCCTTCATTGGCCACAGCAACGCCGTCCCCTTTTATGCCCTCGAACAAGCCATTCGCCGCGAGCTCGGAACGTATTGCATTGGCGACTCCCGCGGTGCCTGTAAACCCGCCACCGAAGAGTTCGCAGATTGTGAACAATTCCGCCGCCAATACCGGTATTCAATCGAACCAGGCGCCCGTGACGTCACCGCAAATGTCGCCGGCCCAGGTTCCAAAGCAAGTCAATAATCCGTACCTAGGACTGACCACGCCGCCGCCGCCGGCTCAACAGCTGGCCGTTAATCCGTTGATCTCGCCGGCACAGACGTCGCCAATTGGCTACGAGAAATCACCGTTGCAAACGGCGGGGATTGGGACAGCCGTCGTGCCGCCGATGCCATCGGCCGCTGCATCCGCCTCGAGCGGTCGGATGGTCGCCAATGCAATTCCCGATCCGCGCCAATTGCCGCCGGGCGCGCCGCCGTTGGGTTTCGACGGGTATTGCCCGGTCAGCATGCGTAATTCGTGGAAGTGGGTTGCCGGCGACCCGCGTTGGGGAGTCGTCCACCGAGGCCACACCTATTGGTTCGCGACTGCTGAGGAACAGAAGCAGTTTTGGACCGATCCCGATCGCTACACGCCGGCACTTTCCGGCATGGACCCGGTCTTAGCGATTGACCATCAGCAGCAGGTGCCGGGTAAGCGTGAACACAGCCTCGACTACGATGGGCTGTTCTACATGTTCGCGAGCGAGGCGACGTTGCAGCAGTTCACGGCGAACCCGCAGCGATACGCGACAGGCGTCCGGCAGGCGATGGGAATTCCGCGCGGGCGACTGGTGCGGTAGAGGTCACTGTAACGCGCTCCGCTGCGCGTCGCGGTTAAGCTAGTCCTTCTTGAGCGAGCGTTGCAATCGCACAACCTGCGCTCGCACTTCTTCCAGGCCAGGGTTCAGCCTCAGTGCGCGTCGGAAAGCTTCCAACGCGGCGACGGGGTTGTCTTGCAGCATGTAGCATTGTCCCATACCCGCCGCCGCGGTGAAGTGATATGGATTGATTTCGAGCGCTTGATGGCAGTCGCGAATGGCTGCGTCGTATTGACCCAAGTGGTAGTGAGCCGTGCCGCGTTGGCACCACGCCTCGGCTATCCACGGTGAGCTGTGAATCAATTCCGTGGCTAAACGAGCGGCTTGCGTGTGCAAGCGCTGATCGTTCAGATCGGAAACTTCACGGAGCATTTCCTGCTGATGGCGGCTGCCGATGCGGCACCACAGCTCGCGGATGCCGCTCTCGGCGATCGCTCGCACGCCACGGTCGCGATCCACGAGCGCTCGGCCGAGCACGGCGTTCGACGAGTAGTCGCTCATCAGGCTCAGCGAGAGCACGGCGGCACGGCGCGTCACATGGTCGCCGACCGAGACGAGCCGTTCGAGCGTTTGATTGGAATAGCGGCGCGCCACGCGCTTCATAAACATGGCGTAGTCGCTGTTGGTCAAATAGCGATTGTAATAAATCACTAAAACAGGGGTGCGCAATCGACGAGGGTCCACGACTATTGACTCCGTTACAACAGGCCCAAAGTAGTCAGCTCGAGGACAAACAATTGCCCATGAGGCACAAATGCCCCTAGGGGTTGCACTCTCTCTGTTCCCAATCTCGATGCGACGGCAAACTTGCCAGCCGCTCCATGAGATCCGCACCGAACGGCGCGGCAATCGAATCATTCGAAGTTAGCCGCAGGCGAAAAGTGGCGCGTCGATTTTCTTTCGCGACGCAACCGAGTTTGACCTGTCAGCCCGCCAATCTCTAGGGTTGAGTGTAATCACTATTGAAGGGAGCACAACGAAAAAATCGAATGCGGTAAAGAGATTGTCGGGGCCGGTTGCGCCGCCGATATTCTGAAGAGGGGTATGCGGCTATAATGACAGGCGCGACGTGTGCGAGAAGATGCTGAAAAGTACTTGAGCTATCGGTCGTCTGCGTGGATGCGATGTCCCATTGACCGATTCAAAAAACCTTTTCTCTTGACAGTTATAGTTGACTACCAAGAGTTCTATGACATTTCGACCAAACTCTTGACAAGGGCCATAACGCTTGTTCTCAGCGCAGCCGAAATTGTTGATCGCTGTTGCCGCGTTCGTCGCCGTGATTGCGGCTTGTTGCGGCCTGTGGGGCCAAGACGATGTCGATTCGCGCGAAAAAGCCACGCCATCCCGATCGCGGACCGTGAGCGGCGCTCCGGCCAAAAATGCTCAGCGCACCGCGACGATTCATTGGCAGCGAGTCCCACTTCGCGACGCACTGGGACGACTACGTGCGCTGTTTGACGACACCGTATTCGTCGATCGCAGGGTTGATCCCAGCATGAGGATCAGCCTTGATATCGAGGCTACGTCTGCCGAAGAGGTTGTCGCGGCGATTGCAGCTGGGCAAGACTTGGGGACGGCGCGGCTTGGCCGATTGGTGTATATCGGGCCAAGCGCTGCGGCTAAGCAGTTGCGTGCAATTTCTGCTGCTCGATCGCAAGAAGTTGGCCGACTACCGGCCGATTTACGCACTTTGCTCACGCAAAAGCAACCGAGCGACTGGCCGAGATTGGGTGAGCCGTGCAACGTGATTGCAGCGATCATCGAGCAACGCGGTTGGCGGCTCGCAAACCAGGATGCGATCCCTCACGACCTCTGGGCAGCGGGCAGCTTGCCCCCATTCCCGCTCGCGGAGCAGCTAACCGTGCTCCTTATCGGCTTCGACCTGACATTCGAACTTCGGCCGCAAGATAGAATTATTCAGGTTGTTCCAATGATGGTAAATGGGAAACCGTCGGGTCCGAGTCTAACAAAGAAACAACCCACGCCACCGGCAAGCGCGAAACGGTCAAAACAGGGTGCGCGACAGGAGTACACGCTGCGCGTGCCGGAGCAACCGGTCGGAGTCGTCTTGCAGGCGCTCGCAAAGAAACTCAATTGGACAATTCAGATCGACGAGGATGCAATTCGCAAGGCGGGCAAGTCGCTTGCGACCCCCGTTTCATTTTCGGTGGAAAATGTGGACCAAGAACACCTGCTCGACGCACTGCTTGGCCCGGCAGGCTTAGACTACCGAATCGAAGGTGAGCAGATTCGAATCATTCCGCGCCGATACGGCGACAAATGAGTTGTACGTTGCGCCCGGGTCTCCTCGAGTTGTGCGCGGGTCTCCCGACCCCGCACCAGCAAGACCGAAGGTCTCCCCGCCGTTGCAAACTTGCGATGTAGCAGGAGACCTGCGGTCGGAGGTCACGGCGAGGTCGGCAGACCAGCGCCGAACAAGAGCAGACCTGCTCCGAACAATGATTATGCCGCCACGATTTTTTCCAGCGATTCTCGAATCTCCGACTCGATCTTGCCCTTAAACATCATCGCGGCAAACGGCAGATCGCCGGCCAGATTGAGCTCGTTGTCGGCCACAGTGATGCCGCCGTCGAGCGGTATCCCGTACGTCTTGAAGTGGAACTTCAGGGTGTCGCCTTCCCACGATTGCCGCAGCTCGCTGACCTTGTCGGCGTACTTCTTCTCGATCATTTCGACAAACCGCTCCAAGCGCGAGCGTGCCTCGTCCTTCGTGAGCGTATGCGGCACTCGAACGCCGAACTTCGGCATGATGAATCCCTTCTTGTTTATGTAAGCCAGCCAAACTGGAGAGAGATTAATTCAATAACCACAAAAAGCACTAAAAGACACGAAAAGAATCCGAATGCAAATAAGCTTGGACGCTAAAAATGCATCGAACTTTTCGCGGTTTTTGTGTTTTTCGTGGTTAATCGAATTTAGCAGCAACGATTCGATTCGCCAACTTGCTAATCGGCGTCCGGGTCATCGTAGTCGGGCCGATCCGACTTGTGCCACAGCGGCAGTCCCGCGCGAACGCGAGCCGCCAGCACTTCGAGTTTTTCGTCGGTGCCCGGGATGGCGGCAGTGGCTGGATAGAGTCGCGGGTCGACTTCGTCCGGCTCGAAAAACCAATCCCCATCGCGAATTGCGTCTAAGACATTCTTTAACATGTTTCTACCCCCAAGTTCGTGAAGCCACTACTCCTGTCGAGGGTTCCGGAATGACCCGAGTATCCCGTTTCCGAGGCGGAAGTCAAGAAAATTCTGGCCGAGTTGAGGCTAGCAGAAATGGTCGCCGCTACGCCGCGGTCAAATCTATTTGCGGCGCAATAACTTAGATATCATTAGAGAATGGCCATATTCCGCGTACAACTTGCGATAGTCTTCTTCAGTTCGCGCACCTTTTTCTCTGAGACCATTCCTGTGCGACCCCCTTCGCACGCTGCCGTACGGACGGCGACGAGATCGGGAACTAGTCGCGCTGCCGTCTTGGCGTTTTGGCTGGTCAATGAACCGGCGAGGACGACGGAGATGTCGTGCGATCGCAAATCGGCTAAAAAGGTTTGTAGATCAGCAGATGGCCAATGATCGAATAGCGTCCCGCCCGACTTGTTCCAGGTGTCGATAAGTAGGGCAGGGGAGCCGCACTGGATGGCCGCGCGCAAAACGTCACGCGGCGAGGGCGATTGAGCGGCACGCCAGTCGGCATACACAACTGCTACCGCTCGCGGGTTGCTATTTGAGTTCGATGCCAGCCTATCCACTGCGTGCTGCCAACGTGTTTGCCAATCATCGAGCGCAGCGCATCGAGCCAGCCCAATCTTGAAGAGTGAAACGCCACCGACAATGGTTCGTGCCGCATCACCGTTCGGCGAGTTACTCAAGTCAACAAGTTCGCCCAACGCGGCCGAAACGGGCGCGCGACCGTTCACCGCGCAAACGATGGCGGAGATCGTTTCGTCGTCGGCTGCACCGAGCGAGCCGCGATTGGGCTCTTTCACATCGATAACATCAGCTCCGCCTGCAAGGGCCGATAGCGCTTCGGCGGCGCTGCGTACGCTTACCAACAGCCCTGGTGTATCATTCGACAGCTTCAACTTGGTCATGGGCCGCCTGTATCCTCGATCTCGTCCTTTACTTCTTTTAGCCGACGGTTAATTCTACGGATCAACTCCGAATTGAGCGGCTCGCACCAGGTGCCGCGAATGGTGACATAACCGTCGCACCAGCTTCCAAGAGCCGGCCGCACTTTTTGGCTTGCCCATTCTGTGTGCCGTTGAGACAAACGGGCGATTAGATTGACAGATTGAGGCTGCTTCGACACCGCCGGAAGATGTGCGGGGCCTTGGCCGAAGAAAAATGATTCGACAATTCCGACCGGCACCGCGATCGGTTGCCCGACGCGCAGAAAGAACAACACTTTGCCCTCGTGAAAAGCGATGCGTGGATGCCGCAGCTGGCTCAACATGATGCCGATCATAACGACACTCGCGACCAAAAAAATTATACCCAGCCACCGCCAGAAATTGCCGGGCGACTCGCTGAGTGCAAACGTCAGCCATGCGCCGATCGCCGCCAAAAGAAGCGGCGGCACACACCCGAACAGGATCGCCCGGCGATTGGGTCGCAGCCAGGTTTCGCGCATCAGGTGCTTTCCGTCGACTCTTGTGTTGCTGGTTCGCCTTGGCCATGGACGGTAGTGTCGGAGCCCGATAATCTGAACCGATCTTGTGACTCAAGATTGGGAATCAGCCGGTAAGGTCCAGTCGTTCGATGATTCATTTGGAACAACGCGGCCGCGGCCGCGACGTTGTGCCTTCCGCAATTCTGGCCCTGATCGCTCTGTACGCGGTCACGCTCATGTTGGGCTGGCCCCAGTCGGTCACCCGGCAAATTGTAGCAGATCATTCGCATCATGGCGGCGCTTCGGGCACGAACGACGAGTCGCTTGCGCGGCCAGCTATACTCGCTCCGCCGTATTGGACGATCATTCCATTCGCCGTGCTATTGGTTAGCGTTGCCGTGCTTCCGCTCTTGCCCGCGGTTGCGAATTGGTGGCACGCCAATCGAAATCGATTCCTGGTCGCGATGATCCTCTCGGCGGTGACGCTGGGGTACTACGCGTTTTTTCAACGAACCGCGCTCGAAGGGCACTGGCCGGCGCATCATGTCGTCCAACCGATGGACGGTATCGTGCAGATGGATTTCGTGAAGTCAATTCTGGCCAGCGCAATCCTACAAGAGTTTCTTCCGTTCATCGTGCTGCTCTTCAGCCTGTTTACGATCAGCGGCGGCATTCGAATCTCGGGCGATATGCGTCCCCAGCCACTCACGAACACGACAATCCTGGCCATCGGTACGCTGCTGGCCAGCTTCATCGGCACGACTGGCGCGGCGATGCTGCTCATTCGCCCGCTGCTGGAAACGAACCGCGAGCGGAAGCACGTGGCCCACACGGTCGTGTTTTTCATTTTTACTGTGTGCAATTGTGGCGGTTGTTTGTTGCCGATCGGCGATCCGCCGCTGTTTCTGGGCTATTTGGAAGGCGTGCCGTTTGCCTGGACGCTCACGCTTTGGAAAGAATGGCTATTCGTCAATGGTTCATTGCTTCTACTATATTTCGTGCTCGACGCCGTTTGGTACTACCGACGGGAAACGATTGCGAACATCGATCGCGACATCCGCCAAAAACGAGCCCTGCAAATTAGCGGCTGGCAGTTGAATGCGCCGCTTCTACTCGGCGTGGTGTTGGCTGTGGCGTTCCTAGACCCAAGCAAGCCGATTCCGGGCACAGATTGGCACTCGTGGATTTACCTGCGGGAAATCGTGCAACTTGGCCTCGTTGCAATCTCCGTCGCAGTCGGCAGCCGCGAGATTCGTTCGGCGAACCGCTTCAACTATCATGCGATCGTCGAAGTGGCGGCCATCTTCAGCGGCATCTTCATTACGATGCAGCCCGCCTTGCAGATTCTCAACGTACACGGCAGCGAGCTCGGTCTTCGCACCCCGGCACAATTCTTTTGGGCAACAGGCGGGCTTTCGGGTGTGCTCGATAACGCTCCCACTTACCTTGTCTTTTTTCAAGCAGCACGCGTTCTGCCGCAGTCTTCGGGCGCGACGCTCGTGGCGGGCGTAGAACAAATTGCCTTAGTCGCCATCAGCCTCGGCGCCGTTTTCATGGGAGCGATGACCTATATCGGCAACGGCCCAAACTTCATGGTCCGCGCTATCGCCGAGGAATCGGGAGTGAAAATGCCTACGTTCTTCGGCTATACGGTCTACAGCTGCCTGATCCTGCTGCCGGTTCTGGCGGCCATGGTCTGGTTGAAACCGTTGTTTCCCTACTGACATTTTCCGTTAATCTTCGGCGGAGTGTGTCGGCGGCCGCGAATGCGTTGGGTATATTGGGAGTCTGCTCGCGCGTAATGTGTGCTACGTGTGAGATACTTTCCTTCTGTTTTGGCCGCTTTCTTGTCCGCCGTGTCGCACGAGACGATCACCTCTCCCGCCCAACTTGCCGATTTATGCGGTCGCATTGCCCGCGCCGATCGCATCGGCATTGATACGGAGTTTGTTTCTGAGGATACGTATCGGCCGGAGCTGTGCCTGATTCAGATCGCGACCGCCGTCGATCTGGCCGTAATCGATCCATACCGCTGTGGTGACTTGGCCTCTTTCTGGAACATGCTGGCGGATGGCGACCACGTTACGATCGTGCATGCCGCCCGCGAAGAGCTAAACTTTGCCCTGAATGCGTGCCGTCGCGCGCCGGCTAATTTGTTCGATACGCAGCTTGCCGCCGGTTTCTGCAGTGCAGAATATCCGTCTTCGTACGGCTCCGTCGTCACCAAGTTCGTGAATGCCCGGCCCGCTAAGGGCGAGCAACGAACCGACTGGCGCCGCCGACCTCTCACCGAAGAGCAGATCGACTACGCCTTGGAAGACGTGCGTTATTTGCTGCCGCTTTACGACGCGCTACAAAAGAAACTAAAGAAGTTGAATCGTCTCGACTGGCTCGCGGAAGAAATGGAGCGATGGCTCGCCGAGGTCCAGGATTCGCGCGATCGCCCGCGCTGGCGTCGCGTATCGGGCGTCGGCAATCTGTCGCCGCGGAGCCTGGCGATCGTGCGCGAATTGTGGATGTGGCGTCGCGCCGAGGCGGAGCGGAAGGACCTGCCGCCGCGACGCGTTCTGCGCGACGACTTGATCGTAGAGCTGGCGAAGCGTAAGAGTGACGAGATCGAGCGCATTCAAGCCGTGCGGGGAATGCACCGCGGCATGAAGCCGCAGATGCTCCAAGAACTGGCGGCCTGCATTCGCCGAGGATTGGAATCGTCCCTGGATGATCTTGAGAGAGAACCACGAGAATCGATGCCGCCGCAGCTCAATGTGCTTGGCCAGTTTCTTTCGCCGGCTCTTGCGAGTATTTGTCGCAGTGCGAACGTGGCCACTAGCCTCGCCGGGACCGCGACCGACGTACGCGATCTCATCGCCTATCGCCTGGGCTTCGCCGGCGGCGAGGCCGACGATCCGCCGGTATTGGCATCGGGCTGGCGAGCCGAGCTAGTCGGCCATTTAATTGACGAATTGATTAGCGGAAAAAAATCGATTCGCATCGAAGATCCCCTCAGCGAGCATCCACTCGCGTTCGACCCGGTGGGCGGTGACGACACAACGCTTGATAGCGACTAGATGTCGTTCCTCCTGTGTTTCTGCGTCTGTGTGCCACTGCTTGCAGCCCACCAATCCTTGTGGCTACATTGCACAGCGCAGTCACTCGAAAGTGAATGCAAATAGTAGGGAAGCAAGCAGTGCTCCCCGAAAGCCGTGTCGCAACGAACCAGCACGCGTAGGCGCGCGAGAAAACCTAAGGAGCAATACGTTGGCCAACGATCCTTACGATGTCGACATTGACGCTTGCCGCGCCCGCCAACGGCGTCTCCTCGAAGCAATCAAGCCGCTCGAGGCGGATTTCGCACTCCTCGGACGGCGAGAAACCATTCAATGGCTAACGGGAGTTCACGTCCGCTATCCGTTCCAGCCGCTCGCCATTCTTCGGCCCGACGGACATCTCACACTCGTCCTCCCCGACCGACAAGTCGAAGAACGATCGGCTGCCGACAAAGTTTTCGGCTATGAAGCCAAATGTCACTCAACAACGCGCGACGAGCAGCTCGCCGCCAGCTCGGCAGTCGTGATGGAAAAGATCACGGACAAGCCCAAGCAAGTCGCCTGCGAATTCGAAGCTTTCCCGCCGCAATTGCTGCTGAGTTGGACTGCAACGCTCGCCGAAGTCGACGCGATCGTTTTCGACTTGCGTCGCCGCAAAGACGCAGACGAAGTACGACTGTTGACCCGAGCGAACGAAGCCAACCGCGCCATGTATGAGCGCGGCCGCGAGATTGTGCGTCCCGGCGCAAATGAACTGGATATCTATTCCGAATTGTACTCGGTTGCCGTTCACGCGCTGGGCGAGCCGCCAACCTATTTTGGCCAGGACTTCCGATCCAATGCGCGCGGCGGCGCCCCGCGCGATCGTAAGATCCAAGCCGGCGAACTCATGATCTTGGACCTTGGCGTCGGCTTTCGCGGCTACCATTCCGATAACGCGAGAACACTCGCTGTCGGCGGTGAGCCGACCGAAATGCAGCAGCATGCCTGGAATTCGGCCGCTGCCGTGTTCGAGATTATCCAGTCGCAAGCGCGTCCCGGAATGAGCTGTCATGCGCTATTCGACGAGGCTCAGAAACATCTGGACAAGTTTTTGCCGGGAGTCTTCAACCATCATCTGGGCCACGGCGTCGGCCTCGCGCCGCAGGAAGGCCCGCACCTCAATCCGTGTTGGGAAGATACGTTGGCCGAGGGCGACTTTATCGCCGTCGAGCCGGGCCTCTATCACGAAGACTTACGCAGCGGGGTCCGCTTGGAGCAGAACTTCCTGGTGACCGCAGCCGGGGTGCAACTTATGACCGATTGGCCGCTCGAATTATGAGCGTAAAAAACCGCCTTCTTGGTGCCCGCGAGATAGGCCCGACTGCTTGACAAAGGGCCATGGTTACTGCATAAACTAACACTGACAGCTGGGGCCGCCGATTGACAATTGGCCATCGCGTGATGATGCTAAATTGGTCCTATATCCCTCCACTTAAGGAATGGAAAAACATGAAACGTATTCTAGCTTCGGTTTTGGTGTTGAGTGTTATGTCGGTTGGTCTCGTCGGCTGCGGCGACAAGACGAAGGTTGAGAAGAAGGATTCGGTCAAGACCCCGACCGGTTCGGCGACGACGACCACCACGACTGAAACCACGAAGACTGGCGACAAGAAGTAGTCTTTAAGTAGTCTTTGCTTTTTCGCATTGGCGGCTGCCGGAGATCTATCCGGCACCGCCAATTTTTTTTGGCTCGACCGACCGGCGCTCACTTCGCGTCGCTACGGAGCGTAAAGCTGATGCCGTGATACCCGTTGTCGGTGTCATACATTATTCCACCGCCCGGCGCAAAGTACGGCACAAGCACGTCGAACGGCGGCAGCTGGTTCTTTTCGAGCGTTTCCGCGAGTGCCGCGAGAATCGGATTCTTGGCCTTATTCTCGTTAAGCTGTTCGCGTGTCTTCGGCGACGTCAGCATATCGTACCACTGCCGCACCGACGCTTCGAAGCGGCTCAAGGTAAACATCACGGGCGTCTTGCCCGAGGTCTCATGGCCGATGACCGCGCTCGTTCGCTTAAATTCAACGGAATCGACCAGCCGGTCCACGGTGCCGTCGCGAGCGGTGATGCAACGCTCGAACTGTTGCGTCGACGTGCCCAAGAATAAGTAGCCATCCGTGACGGCAACAAATGGATGGATCGGCACCTGGTCTTCCGGCATATCCTTGAACGGCCTTACGACGATCGCGTAGTAAGTCACATTGCCGAAATGCTTCTCTTCGAAACGATCGGAAAACTTGCCAATAACGGTTTTGAGCGCCTCAGCGACTGCCTTCTCATCTTTCAATTCTGCCGCAAACACGTGCTGATGGCCCTGCATTCGGGCAGGGCTGTCGTAGCCAATCATCCAACTGTAGCGGCCTTTCAAGTTGTCGATGATCTCGTGGGGAACGTCGATTCCCAACTTATCATTGATCTTTTCCTTCACAAAATTTTCAACGGTGACTTTCGCACCAAATCGCTCCACAAGCGCGAGCACCCGGTCGTAGGTGGTTCGTAAATTCAAACTCCACGCCATGTAGGTTTCGATCGCCCGCGGCACAAAAGCCTGCGGCGTCGTATCGCCAGCTTCGAACGCCGGCAATTGCACGATTCCCGCGCGCGGGTTTTCGAGAAGGACGTGGAGCTGCACAAGATCGTCGTACTCATTAGTGGAGTAGGTAATCGCACCGCCCATTCCGCTCACTCCGTCGAGGCCTAGCATGGGCAGCATTGCCAGGACCATTTGCAAGCCGCCGTTGTCGCGGCCAAGATTCTTCGCCAAGCTAATCGGGTCGACGAAAAAGATGAGGTGCGGAGGCGGGTCCTGCTTCCGCCGGCATTCTTTTACGATCGTGGCGAACCGCGTGTTTTCGGCCAACGTGCGCGTTGGAACAAATTCCTCGTCCTTCGGTTTTTGCGTTTTGTCTTTGGATGCATTGTTCACCTTCGAGTCGGACTTCGCAGCGGTCGTGGTATCGGCCGGTTTCTCGCTCGTAGCGGCCGCGCTCGGGGTTGCTTCGCCGGCGTGGTCCCAATGCCAAAGCACGTTGCGCAGCACTGTCGAATCGGTAGCCACCACGATTGTGTTGTCGCGCTCGAAGAGGCCAAACATCCGACCTTTGCGATCGGGGTCGCGAACAACCGTTATTTCCACGTCGCCAACTTTCTCCTTCGAAAATTCGCCGCCCTTCTGCTCGGCAAAGTCGAGAGCTTTGTCGACCAGCTTGTCGGCCACCGACACTTCATCACCCTGATCAATTAACAACACCAGTGCCGGCCGGCGGTGATCGCGGGCGACGACTCCAAAGGCCACCTCTCCCTTAGGAAGCTTCTTGAGATCATCCCAAGTGATGCCAACTTTTCCCTCGGCGTGTTCGGCGTACAGATCGCCCGCCTTGCCGTACAAACTATCGACGAACGGCTTCATCTGTGGGTCTTGGATCATCCGCCCCATCGAAGTCTGCCGAAATTTCTCGCCGAGTTCATGCGCGTCTTTCACACGCACGAATACGACAGTTTCCTCGGGGAACAGCTTCATGGCGGAAGGTCGTTCCGCCTTCGCGCTCTGGCAGACGGCCAAAACGACGAGCGTGGCCTTCACGCACGTCGACAATCGGCCAAAAAACGGACAGAATGCTCGAAAATCGGCAAAGCGCATGGCATAGCTCCAGGTGGCAATAAGCGCCGGGCGTGGTCGGAAAACTCGCCCTGTCCGGTCTTCTTGCCGGTTTGGCGACGTCTTATAGGTGAGAATTCGCTGCCAAAGGCCAAAACTTGGCTGCCTTTGGCTGCCTTTATACGATACCCATATATAATGGGAGCGACCACTCTCCGGAGGACTCGGGCTATGATTCGCCGCCTATTCGCAGTTTCTGCCGCAATCGCGCTGGTTTCCACACTTGGCGTCACGGCTTTCGCGCAAAGCTTTGGCAACTCTGGACGCGGCGGAATGGGCGGCAGCGCTTTTGGCTCGGGTGGCATGGGCGGCGGGGGATTCGGTGGCAGCGGATTCGGCGGTAGCGGATTCGGCGGGGGAATGGGAAGCAGTGGTTTCGGCGGCATGGGCGGCGGGGGATTCGGCGGCAGCGGAATGGGCGGCGGTTTTGGCTCATCCGGATTTGGCAACAGCGGGTTCGGCGGCGGCAGCTCGATGTTCGGCAACTCCGGTTTCGGTAATTCCTCCGGCTACGGTGGCGGCCAGAATTTCGTCGGTCGCGACGCAAACGATATGCAAGCGACGTTTGGTCAGATGGCCAAGACCAGCATGCAATACATGAACAACATGAACCGCAGCATGCGCAGCAACAGCAGCCGTCGGTCCACGAAGAAGACTGTGCAAAACTCGGCGCAGCCGGCGCGCGTCGAAGTAAAAGTGGCGTTCACTCCGCCGCGACCCACCTCAGATCAAATGTCCCGTGATATTCGCACGCGACTTGCCAAACTGCTCGCTGCAAATCACATGTCGCAGCCCACCGTGAACTTCGACGGTGACACGGTGGTTCTCAGTGGCGCCGCCGCGAGTGAGAACGAGCGCGACGTCATCAGCCAGCTGTTGGCGATCGAGCCCGGCATCCGAAACGTCCGCAACGAGATGACCGTCGGAGAACCGGCCGGTATGTCTAACGGTATTGCGCCGATGCCGGGGAGTTGACCGCCGTGGTTGGCGCCGACAGATTCGGCGCTAGCGTCCATGATTGCATCGTCGATTGTGGTGGCCGAATCGGTGGCGGCTGCATCATCGGCTGTTGAATAATCGGTTGCTGGTAGCCCTGCTGCTGCACCTGGCCAGTTGCCGAGTTCGATCCGACTGGCGATTGCCCCACCGCCTGCACGACCGGGTAGCTCGCTGGCGAAGTGGCTGGTAAATGCTGCGGCGGTAATTGGTTGCCCATATACGATTGCGCGGCACCCATCGGTTGATTCATTGCGCCCGGCACCGCCGCTTGTTGCAGTTGCATAGCGTTCGGCGGCATCTGCCTGATCGCCTGTTGATAGCCGGCCGACTGTACTGCCGCGTTCAACGCGGCCGTATCAGGCAATTGATAATTCTGTGGCAACGAAATAGTCGCCGCCGTCAGATGCCTTTCCGGCGTAGCGCCCGTTGGGAGTGTGGCATTCGCAACGGCCCCTTGCTGGCCGCCCGCCACCGGCGCTTCGAAGCTGGTCTGTTGCGCTTGCTGCTCGGCGTTGCGCTTAGCCTGTATATCTTCGAGCGTCTGGCGTGGCGGCTTCGACGGAACGCCTTCCGGCACCTTCGGCGGCTTCTGCGGCCCCGAAGTTGCGACCGAGCTATTCACCGTACCCGGCAAAAGATGATGCGTCTGCTCGCCTGTGACGACTGCGCCCCCCTTTGGCTCGAACCGGCAAATGAGGCCTACCTCAGTTTTCGGTCCGCCAGCCTCGTCCCAAGGCAACCAGAAGCTATACGAAGCACCCATGTCACACTTGCTCATATGAATCGCCATCTGATCGGCCGGAAAAACATAGCGCCTGGTCGGCTTGTTATCCGTCGGCTGACGATTTGTTTCGTCGAATGCATAGACCACCAGTTGGCCATCGACCAGAATCGGCTTCTTTCCCTCTTTGTCGTAGAACATAATGCGGCCGCCGAATCCGCGCTGGGGCTTCTGCCCGGCCTGCGACATCACGGTGTCGGTCCAAGCGCCGACGATCCTCACTGGAATGCCTTCTTGTGGCTTGTCTTTATCGCGAAAGGGCCAGGTGTTATCCAAGCGGAACATCTTCGGCACCGTCCATGCGTGAGCCGTGCCCACGCTGGAAACGAGCGCGAAAACCACTGCGAAGGAAATCGCTTTCATGCTCTTGGATATCGTGTTCATCGTGCTACCAATATCTGTGATATAGCCGACCCGTTTCGGGTCGGTTTCCTGCGCTGTCATCGCAAGGGAAAAAAAGGCGTGTACGTAATCCGGCCGAGACGGCCGGGCTATATGTTCAAAATCTGTTGTCTTACGTGTTTGCTTTCCACTATTTGCCACTCGCCGACGGAATCTCGAGCGGTGGGGCCAGATACCGGACCGGCTTTACCCCGTCGCCCGGCTCGACAACACCATAGCGATTAGTGACCGGCCGGCCCGCTTCCGGCGACGGCCGTGGTGTGGGGATCGGCTCCGAGCCATTTGCGGGCGGCATCTCAGGCGATACAGTGCCTGGCGTACAACTCGGCGAATTTAGCATCGGTTGACCCGTCGGCGACACGTGGCCTTTGGCAAGCGGCAGGAAGCCCTCCTCCGGAACGAAGTTCGGATAAATCGATTCCATTTCGCCGTCGGCCCACTCGTCGCAGCGGCTTCGCAGCCCGGCTTCGCCGTGCAGGTTGATGACGTCCGACAGGATCCAACTCATGCGCGACGATTCAATCTGCTTCACTAGATCTGAGTCGTTCTTCGTATAGATGATTTGTGGCGTGAGAATGATCAACAATTCGCGGCGCTCCTCGGAGACGCTGTCATATCGGAACAAGTCGCCAATGAGCGGAATATCCGCAATGATCGGCACGCGGCGATGGATATCGGCCTTCGTGGTTTCCAGCAAGCCGCCCAGAATCACCGTCTGGCCGCTCAAGGCGCTGATGGTCGTGATCGCTTGCGCAACGTCGATTCGCGGCGCGGTCACGACCTGGCCACCGGTCGAGATCGAAATCGGAATACCCGCGTCATTCGAAACCTGCGACTTGTTTGCGTTGATTTGCATCACAATCAGCCCGTCCGGACTGATCCGCGGCTGGACTTGCAGAATGAGACCCACTTGGCGGTAGTTGATCGTATTGACTTGACCGAAAGTGTTTTGAGTGACGTTAGACACGGTCGGCACGTCTTGACCGACCTGTACGTAACCGACTTGCCCATCCAGTGCCATGAGTTGTGGGCGGCTAAGCACTTCCAACCGTCGCTTTTCTTGCAACGCCCGGAGCAGCACGCTGACCGCATCACTCGACGCCGAAAAGACAAATCCGCCGAACCCGAGACTTGGGTCGGCACGGTTGACGGCAAAATTCGATAGTGCCTGTGCGCCGACCCGACCGGCTGTCGAAATCGTGCTCTGGTTGAGCGTGGTGGCAACATTATTGCCGATGGGCTGGCCGCTATTGAAGTTGAAGCCCGGTGCGCCGGTGGCGGTGACAATGTTTTGACTCGTCGTCGATACGACGGCGCCGCCTGGGCTGGTGTTGTTGACCGTCTGGGTGAGGGGCGTAATTTCCGTCAACAGCGACCGATCGAAAAGCACGGAGTCTTGCAGGCCCAATTCAACGCCGAACTGATCGGTGTCATTGAGTTGCACCTGAGCGATCATTACCTGGATGAGCACCATGGGCGGCCGCTCATCCAGTTCCTTGACGACTCGAACCACTTCTTCGAAGAATCGCGGCGTCGCGCTAATGATCAGGCTATTGGTCGCGCCTTCCGGCACGATAATGACTTCGCGTTCGATTTGCTCAAACGGGCTGAGCGCCAGGTCCGGCTGGGCTTCAGCCTGTTTCTGCGTCTGTAACCATTCATTGAGTGCGACGGCGACAGCCTGCGCCTGCGCATTGTTCAGTCGATAGACAGTCGTCTTACGCTCGCGCAAGTCGCCCTGATCGAGCCGCAGTAGAATCGACTCGACCACGACGAGGTCTTCGCGACTACCCACCGCGATAATACTATTCGTCCGCGCGTCGACCGAGAACTGCATGCGAACGGGCCCGCTTTGGCCCAGCCCGCCGCCGCCTTCGTTGGCGTTTCCGCCGCCGCCGCCACCGCCACCGCCACCACCTCCACCTCCACCTCCACCCCCTGCTGGCGCGGGGACAGAAAACAGCGCGCGGAGCGTAGTAGCCAGAGCCTCTGCATCGCCATTGGCGATCGTGAAAACCTTCAACTCGGCCGCGGCGCCTGGTGTATCGATGCGATTAATGAGCGCCGCGATTTCTGCTATGTCCCGCGGGCTGGCGCTAACGATCAGCGAATTGGTCCGTGGATCAGCAACCACCAACGCGCGAGGTTCTAGCGTCGGAATCTGCGCCGGCGTCGGCGCAGCCGTTCCGCCTCCGCCAGTTCCGCCTGGTCCTGTAGGAGGCGTTGGTCCGGTTGGTGCTGCTCCAGTTCCCTGACCCAGGAAACCGTCGATGAGCGTCTTAGCCTCGGCCGCGCTTGCATGCTTCAGCGGAAACATTTCGAACCGAGCCGTAGGCACGATCGGCTGATCGAGCCGTTGAATCAGCTCGATCGCCATTTTTACATTTTCCGCGCGGCTAATGAGCATCAAAGCGTTCGGCGTGCCGAGCGGAATGATGGTCACGCTGCCGATGCGAGAACCCAGGACGCCCCGGGGATCGTAAAGCTGCTGCAGAAGGGCCCCAATGCGGGTGCTATCAACATTCTTCAGCGGATAGATCTCGATTGCCGGCACCGTTACCGCACTGAGCTCTTCGATTTGTTTGATGATCTCCATGACGCGCTGCACGTCGCGCTCGCTGCCGCGAAGCACGATTACATCGAGTCCTTCGACGAATTCGACTTGCACCGGTCCTAGCAATCCACTTGCCTCAGCCAATTTTGCCGCATCGATGGTGGATTGGGGGCTGGGTGCGACTTGTGGGGACGGTTGCGGCGGAATCGGGGCAGGTGTCCCCGTTTGTCCCGGCGCGCCCGCCTGCGGCGCCTGGCCGGCCACGGTAGTTGCGTTCTGTTGAAAGATCGTGGAGAGCAAAGTTGCGTTTGCCGAGGACCTCGACCCGCCGTCAGTTTTCAGGACTTCCAGTGCCTTACGCACCCGATCATGGCTGGCAGACTTCGTGTTGAGGATCTTCGTAACTTTGTCGGCCGTCGGCGGAGTATCGAGCGCGTCGACCACGCTCCGCCACGCCGCAACCTGTGCCGGCGGACCATCGATGCGAACCTGGCTCGATCGCAAGTTGACGCTCATCGCCACGCCGACTCCCGGCGCAGTTTCCACCTGAAAACTCTGCCACTCGCCCGATGCATCCACCGTGGCTGGCAACGGCCGCGACAGCAGACCTTCCAGGCGCTGGTGCACTTCACCGGCCGGCAGTTGTCCCAATTGAAGCAGCGCGGCGCCGTTGAGTCCCGGCAATCCTACATTGGGAGTTGGAGTGACCGTGTTCTTGGCTGCCAGCTCCTGCTGAATCTGCGCTTGAACCAAGGGCGGAGCGAATACAAGTGCCTGCGAGGTGCGCTCGTCGATGGCGACTCGCATGTCCGTGCGGCCCGCAGCCAATTTTTGCCAGGCGGTCAGCACTTCTCGCGTTGCAGCATTCAGCGGATAGGCTTCAACCTTGGACTCCGCGGCATTTGTCGGAGAAGCAGGTTGATTGATCGAGGGGAATTGAGGAGCGGTCTGCCCCATTGCGCTAGGGCACAGGTAAAGCACCAGCGTCAGCGCCGTCATCCGCCCGAGGAGGGGCAAGAACGGCATTTCTCGATGGGTTTTCGAGTAGTGGCTTCGCATGTTGCGGATCAACTGCACGCGGTTTATTTGGGCCGGAACGGAACGCGCACCGAGCGGCGCAATCGCTACGATCGGCATAACCGGAATAATCGGCAAAGTTTGCCCTGTTAGCCAAGAATTCTGGCCAATCCGCGGGGGTTGCTTGGAAAATGCCGCGACGCAGAAGCTTGCAGCGAAATCAATGCGCGCAGAATTAGGACGCTGTCATCCTTGAGGGAGCCTCGGCGACCGAAGGATCTCAGCGATGCCGAGTAGATTCTTCGCTGCGCTCAGAATGACACGATGCCCTAGTTACTTCGCGTCGGCCAGTTTCACTTTCGCCGTCACCTTGTACGGCTCGCTAATCGAGAGGCGGGCGGAAACGTTTACCTTAGCGCCCGGTGGAATTCGCGCCCATTTCTGCACGTCTTCCGTATCATCGAGGGCAATGTGAAATTCGACCGGTTTGGCCAGCTCGACCGGATGAAAACTGGGGATCACCAATCCGCCCGGCGCCGCTTCGACTTTGTCGACAACAATCTGCCAATGCATGTCGCCAAGCCGCTCCGAGATTGCCGCGGGCGATTCCGCCTCCGGCGAACGGGCCGGAGGTTCCGGACCTCGTTGTGCTACCACGATGTCATTCATCTCACGAAGGTCGCGCAATTCGCCCCAATCGACTGTCGGTTTACCGGTTGGGTCGGCTCCCACACCTATATTTGCGGCAAATGAACCAAGGTCGGTCCGCCAATTCTTGCGATCTGCCGAACCTCCCGCCTTGGCTGGGACCGGCGCCGGCGGTGCGGTGGCTGGGCCCGTTGGCGGGACACTGCCAGGTCCCGCTGGCAGAGCAACCCCAGCTGCTGGCGTTACCGGCGGCAACTCGGCGAATCCTAACGGATCAGGTTCCGACGCACTCGGATCCACTTCCGGCCCTGCCGCTGGCGGAGTAGTTGCCGGTTGCGGCGGAGGCGCACCGGGACCCGCGGCAGAACCTTCCGGTCCCTGTCCATTTTGCGGATGCACATCACGCCCGCTCGCCATCCGAGCGCCCGGCCCTTCCGGTCCGTGACCGCCAGAACCGTCGCCTTTTGCCGCGGCGGCAGCAGATAGCTCGTCGAGCCTTTTTTGAAGTACGTCTATTTGTTTGACGCGTGCCTGGCATGTCTTGTTGAGTTTATCAACCTCGACATCGAATTCCTTGAGGACTCGATCCTTGCCAGTACCTCTGGCAACCGAGAGTTTTACCTGCTTCAGATCGGGATCATGACTAACGTACTTCGCTATCTGAGTCTTGCCGGTCGCACCGCCCCACTCCTGAAACTTGACAAGGTTCAGATATCGCTCCGCAGTCGCTTTGATCACGCGATCCTTCGAATGGCTCAGCTCGACATACTTATTCTCGGGCCCGGCGGCGCCTGGCGCGCCTGGCGGGTGGGCACCTGGCTGACCTTCTTGAGCGCGTGCCTGAACGGACCCCAGGCAAATCACGAAAACAGCAAGCAAACAATGAATGCGCGAAGTCATCGGTGGTTGTAGGTCAGGCTTTAGCCTGACGCTTTCGAGTTTCATGTCAGGCTGAAGTCCGACCTACTTAGGTCATCGATACCGTAACAGTCTTCAGCTCAGTGTAATTCGCCAACCCGGCCTCACCCAGCTCACGGCCAATACCGCTTTGCTTGAAGCCACCAAAGGGCGCTGCCGCATCGAACACGTCATAGCAGTTGATCCACACCGTGCCGGCCCGCACACCCTTGGCAAAGCGGTGAGCCTTGGCGATGTCGCGCGTCCAAACGGCGGCCGCGAGGCCGAAGTTCGTGTCGTTCGACCGCTTAATGATCTCATCGACATTTTTGAACTTCAGCACGCTGAGGACGGGGCCGAAGATTTCCTCGCGGGCAATCCGCATATTATCGGTTACACCCGAAAACAGCGTCGGCTCGATAAAGTAGCCGCGGTCGCCGATGCGCTTGCCGCCAGTGACCATCTTCGCGCCGTCGCTCTTGCCGTAGTCGATATACTTCAAGATTTTATCGAACTGCGCCTGGTCGACCTGCGGGCCTTGCTGCGTTTCGGGATCAAACGGATCCCCCACGCGGCGATCTTGGTTCTTTTCTCGCATCCGGTCGATCAGCTCGTCGTGGACCTTCTCCTCGACATACAACCGGCTGCCCGCACAGCAGCATTGACCTTGGTTGAAGTACAAGCCGAAGTGGGCGCCTTCGATCGCGGCCTCCAGGTCAGAATCGGCGAAGATCACGTTGGGACTCTTGCCGCCCAGCTCAAACGTCAGCCGTTTCATCGTCTCAGTGGCTTCGCGCTGAATGATCTTGGCCGTGGTGCCTTCGCCAGTGAACGCGATCTTATCCACGCCCGGATGTTTGACGATCGCAGCACCGGCCGTCGGGCCGTAACCAGGAACGACATTGATCACACCGTCCGGAATGCCGGCCTTCTGCGCCAGCCGCGCCATCCGCAAGCAAGTCAGCGGCGTCTGCTCGGCCGGCTTCATGACAATTGTGCAACCCGCCGCGAGCGCCGGGCCCCACTTCCACGCGACCATCAGTGCCGGAAAGTTCCACGGAATGATCTGCCCGACCACGCCGACCGGCTCGCGTCGCGTGTAAGTAAAATAGTCGCCGCGTACTGGAATCGTGCGCCCTTCAATCTTGTCGGCCCACCCAGCGTAGTACCGCAGGCAATCGATCACGAGCGGAATATCGGCCGCCCGCGAATCACTGATCGGCTTGCCGTTGTCGAGCGTCTCAAGCGCCGCCAGCTCGTCGGCCTCTTCTTCGATCAAATCGGCCAACTTGTACATAAGCGCGCCGCGATCGCGAGCATCCATCGTCGCCCACGGCCCGTTCTCAAAGGCATCGCGAGCTGCATCGACGGCCGCATCGACATCTTCCTTATCCCCCTCGGCCACCTCGCAAATAACTTCCTCCGTAGCCGGGTGAATCGTTTCAAAAGTCTTCCCGCTGGCCGACGGAACCCACTTGCCGCCAATGAAGCACTGCGTTTGCCGAACCTGCGGACGCCGAATGGTTTCAGTAATGGTCGCCATGATATGAGACCTCCTGTGCGAAAAGCCTTATAGAAAAGCGGAGCAGTTTAGCTCCCGCCTGGGTTTGCCTAAGCAATTGTACTCTTGGGGTCGGAAACTTGTCACCTAGCCCAGGTGGACCACCCTATCTCAGGAGATCCGTAAACTCAAACTTCCCACCGTCGAACAAGCCGCGATCGCTCAGCTTCAGCGCCGGAATCACCAGCAGCGCCATAAACGACAGCGACATATAAGGTGCCCGCAACGTGGACCCCCAGGCTTTCACGAGCTTGTCCAGTTTGCCGTAAGCCCGGCCGACTTCTTCACACGTGCCGGTCGCCATCAATCCGGCAACGGGTAGTGGCAACACTTCGGTAACGCCTTCCGCAGCGCACGCCGCCGACAAACCGCCGCCCGCGTCCATTACCAGATTGATCGCCGCCGCGATATCGGCATCGTCGGCACCGACAGCGATCACATTGTGTGAATCATGCGCAACGCTCGACGCCATCGCCCCGCGCTTCAATCCGAAATTTTTGATGAACGCAATCGCGGCCGGCGCTTGGTAGTACCGGTTCACAACTACCAGCTTGAGAATATCGAGATCAAGTTGCGCATGTACGGCTTCATTGATCACCTGTACCGGAAACTCGAGTCGATTTGTAATCAACTGCCCGTCGAGCGCCTCGATTACCTGCAGCTTCAATTTCGAATCCGCAGGCGCCGACACTTCAATATCCGCCGCCGTGAACTTCGTGGCGACGAATTTGTTGACAACCTTCGGCTCCACGCGCGGGATCGTCGTCCTTCCATTTTCCGCAACGACCTTACCATCTATCCACGTTCGAAGCACGCCCAAACTCCCCAGCGATTCGACCTCAATGAAATCAGCCGGATCGCCAACACGCAGCTGTCCAACGGACAACTTGTAGTGCTCAATCGGCGTGATGCATGCGGCACGTAGCGCATCGTACAAGTCAATTCCTCGGTCCACCGCCCGCCGCACTAAACCGTTAATGTGGCCGACCAGCAGCTCGTCTGGATGTTTGTCGTCGCTGCACAGCATTGTCTGCCCTGGATGCTCGCCCAGCAGCGTATACAGCGCATCGAAATTTCGCGCCGCCGATCCTTCCCGAATCGAAATCTTGCACCCGGCCGCAAGCTTATCGAGCGCTTCTTCCTTGGTGAAGCATTCGTGATCGGTCGTGATGCCAGCCGCGATGTATTGAGCGGCCTGCTCCCCACGCAACCCCGGCGCGTGCCCATCCACCGGCTTCCCACGATCGTGCGCCGCCTTCACCTTGGCCAGACAGCCCGGGTCGCCGTACAGAATGCCCGGAAAATTCATCATCTCGCTCAGAAAGAGGATCCGCGGATCATCGAGCAGCGCCTCGACCTCGGCCACGGTTATCTCGGCCCCGGCCGTTTCGAAAGTCGTCGCCGGCACGCACGACGGCGCACCAAAGAAAAACTTGAACGGCACCTGAGCCGCGTTCTCCAGCATGTACTGCACGCCACGGGCGCCAAGCACATTCCCAATCTCATGCGGATCGCTCACCGTCGCCACGGTCCCATGCACCACCGCCGCCCGCGCAAACTCACTCGGCACCAGCATCGAGCTTTCAATATGCACGTGCGCATCAATGAAACCCGGCAATAGATAAGTAGTAGGCCGCACTGCTGATTCCGTAATTGCCGCGATCCGTCCCTTCTCAACGGCAACTTCCGCGGCATACGTCCGGCGGCCCAAGATATCAACGACGTTACCAACGATCTTAAAACTGCTAGCGGTCATAACTCATTTTCCAAATGCCAACGACACTTCGAAACTCCCGTACATCGTGAGTTCCTCTGCCAGCATTTCATAGCCACAAAAAGCACGAAGGCTTAACCCCATGCGTTTTCGCGCCTTTTTGTGCTTTTCGTGGTTACTCTCGTCGCTTGCAACGCCCGCAATGCCGGCAACTGAGTTTAACGATTCCGTAAACTTTTCCGAAAGTACCCTGCAAAGCCGGACGATATACCACGGCAGGTATTGATCCAGGGGGGATCCCCGCGCTCGCTGCGCGTCGTGCGAACGACATCAGCAGGCCCGGCCACAACGAGAATTTCCGCTTCCCCCGAAGGATCGACCATGTTCCATTCCCGCCAAACTGCACCGCGGTTCCTGTCGCCTCTCGCCGCGCTCCTCATCACGGCAACTTTGTCCGGGCTCGCAGCCGCCCAATCGGCCGCAACCTCAGGCGATCAGTGGCGAGCCGCGGGCACATCGTCGCCTGCCAGCTCGCAATCCGCCGCGACGTCGAACTCCAACACAGCATGGCGACTTCCGAACGGGCAATCGAATACGAACGACACGCAACTAGTCGACGAAGACTCGAACCCTCTTCGACAAACTCGCAAACCACAGCCGGCCACCAAGGCGCCTGAACCGCGCTCCTTCCAAGCGCCGGCGAACGCGACTCCAATCAGCGCCGCGACGCCAAACAAAGTACAACCAGCCAACCAGCAGCGACCCGGTTCCGCGGCCGTCTCGACCCGACCAGGGATGATGAATACGCTGGCCTACCTCGCACAGCAGCCGCAATTCAACCGCGCACCAGCCAACATGCAGCGCCCATACGTTCAGCCGAACTATCGGCCGACCGCAAACAATCAAAATCGATCCAATTCGTCAGGCGACAATCTCTGGGATACGATCACCGTCGCCTTCCAAGGCCCGCCGGCAAACGCAAATCCGCCGGCAAACACAAAGGTCGCACCCGCCCCACAAAACTCCGTCATGAAGAAGCGAACTGAAAACCTCCCGCTTCCCGGCGAAGGCGACTACGAATCGAATGATCCGGTCATGCGCTACCCCGGCGGCCCCGGCGAATTCGCCGACCACCTCGGCGGCCCCTCCTACCATCCCTACGGCGAACAAGGCAACTGCTGCGACGACTCCTGCCCGACGGGTTGCGCCGGCCCATGCTGCGGCGAAGGTTGCGATTGCCCCTGCGGCCAGCCATGCGGCGAGCCCGGTTGCGGCTGCCCCTGCGGCAACTGCAAAAAAGACGTCTTCTGCATCGGCCCCGGCGATGATGAGTCGTGTCACATCGTGCAAGTCCGCTGGCCCAAGTGGCAGGAAGTCGTCCTCTTTGGCGGCGTCCAAGGCTTCAAAGGCCCGTACGATCGCGAGCGCGACAGCGGCAACTTCGGCTTCAATGAAGGCTTCAACATCGGTGCCAAAGTGCCGTACTGCCCGATCGGCTACCAATTCGGCTACCGCGCGACGGAAAGCCAGCTCAACGGCGACAAGAATACCGACATCAACGATCAGTTTGTGCAATCATTCATCACCGCCGGCCTGTTCCATCGCACGTGTGAGGGTTTGCAATTCGGCGTCGTGTGGGACGGCCTCGTCGACGAACGCGAACAAAAGAACTTCCACCAGATTCGCAGCGAGTTCAGCATCGTCGGCGGCAACTGCCACGAAATCGGCGTCGGCGCCACCGTCGGCATCAACTCCCACAAACTCGCAGACCCCAACGGCGGCGACGACCTCACCTACCAGGCCAGCGATCAATACGTGTTGTTCTACCGCCTGCACGGCCCCAACGGCGGCGAAGGACGCATCTACGCCGGCTTCAACAACGACTCCGACGGCATCCTCGGCGCCGACACGCTCGTCCCCATCGGCGGCAGCTTCAGCCTGCAAAGTGGCTTCACGTACCTCATTCCCCACCAGGACAACGGCACGGCCGGCGCCACGAACGAAGCCTGGAACATCGGCGTCGGCCTCGTCTGGCACTGGGACGGCCAGGCCCGCAAGTGCTTCGAGAATTGCTATCGGCCATTGTTTAACGTAGCCGACAACGGCACGCTAATCGTGGACCAGCAGAATTAGCGTAACTAAAACTAGCGCTACGCTCACAAACACCAATCCCAACGGGATTGCATATTTCAGCCCAGGGTAGGTCGCGATAGCGACCTACCCTGGGTTTTTGTATTCAGCAACCTTACGCTGAAAGCGTTACACAACTGAGCGCATGCCAAACCGTTTGCGGCTGGATATCGTATTGGACGGCGCCGATCTAGATGATTTTAAAGTCCTAGCTGAGTTCGTAGCCGTCTTATGAACATGATAATTGCGCCGTCGCAAAAACGTCGATCGGAGTCTGCTTGTACATCCTCGTCTGCCACTTGCATGGCAAAGTGGCTCGACCTGGCCCACAAAAAACTCGACAACGCCGTCTTCGCCGCCTACGTCTGGGACCCCGCCATCTCCGACGACGACCTCCTCGCCGCATTGCTTGCGCTTAACCTCGAACGGGCCGCGTCGCAGGGAGCGTAGGGTTTTACGCCTGTCTTAACGGGTAGCCCCCTCCCCAGCCCTCCCCGCCGAGGGAAGGGAGCCAGACGTTTGATAAGGTCATGCCGAGGGGAGGGAGGCATACGTTAAAGGAAACTTCCGGCTCGCGCCGGCCCGAAATCAAGCGTCCGGCTCGCGCCATCACGAAATCAAACTTCCAGCTCCCTCCCCGCCGAGGGGAGGGAGCCAGACATTAAATCAAACTTCAGGCTCACGCCGACCCGAAATCAACTTTCGGTTCGCGCCATCCTGAAATCAAACTTCCGGCTCCCTCCCCGTACCCGGGGAGGGCTGGGGAGGGGCGCCTCCCGTACAGAACTCATGGTTAACAGCTATGCCGAGGGGAGTGAGTCGAGCCAAATTTAGAATGTTCGTGCCGCATGTTGTGCGCGGGTCTCCGTTCGGCTGATCTCACGCCGAAGCTCGGCCCCGTACTGTGAGCGACCGAAGGTCTCCTGTGTCGCGCCGTCCCCTCGTTTCGCGCAGAGTGGCCGTTTATTTTCGTTGACTCTCAATTTCAATTTGCTATGCTATCCACGCGATAGTATACGCATGAACATATATGCATCACTGCGCCTATTCAGCGCCAATGGACTTGATCCAAGTGTGCCGCTGCGATGAACGCTCAACCAACCGTCACATGCCAATGAATAGCGATTCGCGACATCTGCAACGCAAAACCAGTCGAGTATTGCGCGCTGGGTCTCTGCATTTACACTTCACCTGTCGCTCCGCTTCGCGTCACGGCCACGCACAATGGGAGGGTTTTGCACCGCAAAAGAAGATTTCCCAATTCAATGCGAAACTCAAAACGTTACGCACCACCAACTTGCTTCATCGACTTTCAAACCCCCAAATGCAAAACCCTCCAAACGTCGGAATTTATGATGTTTTGGGCTTTAGGTCGCTGAATCCGTGGTGCAAAACCAACCTCCCAAAACTGCCCATCTTCCAAACCGAATTCACGCCGATTGCTCCAATTGCACATCAACTCGCCCAAGTTCCGCCGTACCCCTTCGACGCCAATCGTGCTAAAATTGCGAGTCTTTGTCATTTTATCGCCCGCGACCCGGTCGCCCGCCGCCACCCCTCCCACCGCCAGTTGTCCCTCCTGATGTCTACAATTTCCGCCAGCCCCCCAGCGGGCTCGACCAAAATGCGCCGCTCCGACGTTCGAAATATCGCTATCATCGCCCACGTTGATCATGGAAAGACGACGCTGGTCGATTGCCTGCTGCGCCAAAGCGGCGAGTTCCGCGCCTCGCAGCTCGTCGGCGACTGCATCCTCGATTCCAACGATCTGGAGCGCGAGCGCGGCATCACGATCCTGGCAAAAAATATCGCCGTCCACTACGAAGGCGTGAAGATCAACATCATCGACACGCCCGGCCACGCCGACTTCGGCGGCGAAGTCGAGCGCGTCCTCCGCATGGCCGACGGCGCGCTCGTGCTCGTCGACGCCGCCGAAGGGCCGATGCCGCAAACTCGCTACGTGCTTGGCAAAGCACTTGAATGCGGGCTGCAGCCGATCGTCGTCGTCAACAAGATCGACCGTCCCGATGCTCGTGCCCATGAGGTCCTCGACGAAGCGTTCGAGCTGATGATGGACCTCGGCGGCGAGCATTACCTCAACGACTTCCCACACATCTTCGCCACGAGCAAGCTCGGCTATGCAACTGATGATCCCGACAAGCTGGGCGATTCGATGAAGCCACTCTTCGAGTTGATGCTCGAAGCGATCCCGGGTCCGGAGATCGAAGAGAACGCTCCGCTGCAAATGCTCGTCACCAATCTCGACTGGTCCGACTACGTCGGCCGCATCGCCGTCGGTCGCATCTACTCCGGCAGCGTCAAACCGGGCCAGCAAGTTGCTCTGATGCAAGCGGACGGTGAATCGACGAACGCAAAGATCGTCGAAGTCCACCTCTTCGACAAACTGGGCCGCGTCCCCGCCACCGAGGGCACCGCAGGCGACATCGCCGCAATCGTCGGCCTCGAAGACGTAACGATCGGCGACACGATCAGCGACGTGCAGGTACGTCGCGCGATGCCGCGCGTGACCGTCGATGAGCCCACCATCCAGATGGTCTTCAGCATCAACTCGTCACCATTTGTCGGCCGCGAAGGCAAGTACGTCACCAGCCAGAACCTCACTCAGCGTCTAAAAAAAGAGCTCGAGCGCAACGTCGCGCTCAAAGTCGAACCGACGGATAGCGCCGATTCATTCCAGGTTTTCGGCCGCGGCGTGCTTCACCTGTCCGTATTGATCGAAACCATGCGACGCGAGGGCTACGAGCTTTCGATTTCGAAGCCGCACGTCGTGCTTCACGAGAAAAACGGTATCACCGAAGAGCCGTTTGAAAGCCTCGTGGTCGAAGTGCCCCACGACAAACTCGGCCCCGTGATGGAGCTTGTCGGCGCCCGGCGCGGTCAGCTCGTGGAGATGACGGCGCACGACAATTACACCTTCGTCAACTTCTCCATCCCCGCCCGGGGACTCATTGGCCTGCGGACCCGGTTGCTCAACGCCACGCAAGGCACGGCCGTTATCCACCACCGGTTCGAGAAATTTGCTCCGCAGGAAGGCGACGTTCCGGCGCGACCGAACGGCGTGCTGGTTTCGATGGTCTCCGGTCGAGTGAACGCGTACGCTCTCGACACTTTGCAGGAGCGCAGCGAGCTGTTCGTCTCGCCCGGCGATGAAGTCTACGAAGGAATGATCGTCGGCGAAAATGCCCGGGACGAAGACATGGCGGTTAACCCAACGAAGGAAAAGAAGCTCACGAACATGCGAGCGAGCGGCACCGACAAGAACATCCTCTTGAAGCCGCCCCGTCAGATGTCGCTGGAAATGGCGCTCGAGTACATCGAAGAAGATGAACTCCTCGAAGTTACTCCCACGAAGATTCGGCTTCGCAAAAAAATCCTCAAAGAAACCGACCGCCGTCGCCTGGCGCGACAAGGCGCCTGATGAACCGCACCCGCCTAGAGCGAATTAGTTGGCAAAGCACTGGCGGGACTCTGCGGATTCGAAGGTTGGACGTTGATCTCGTACGCAGCCACCTCCGCGGCGTTACGCAGAAACAGCCGGTTTCCGACCAGCACCGGCCCATTCCAAGTCTTCCCGTCGATCGCCTGAAACCGGCCGAGCTCCGTCGACCCTTCGCGGTTCACTGAAACCAAAATGATCTCTCCCTTATCCGACGAGACCAACAGCGCATCCTGATCGGCCAGCAGCAACATCTGGCCGTGCCCGAGTCGCGATTTTTTCCAAAGCTGATTGCCGGTCTCCAAGTCGAGGCAACAGAAAACGCCGTCGTTAAGCCCGAAGATGCATCCTTTGTGAATCACAAAGTCGCTGAAGTCGGGTCGCAGCTTGTTGGTCTCCCAGCGTGGAACATTTTCCGCGCCGCCCTGGCCGGTAACCTCGAAGCGAGCCATTCCGGGTGCGATGGACACAACAAGATCATTCGCGCCGACGACATGTGGCTGCAGCATCGGCAGCGACATTTCGCTGCCGTTCGGATGATTCCACGCTTCTTTGCCATCTGTAATGTTGAGCACGCGAATCGCGGTCGTGTCGTGCATCACGATTTGCTTTTTTCCACCCAACGTTGCCACCTGCGGCGAGCTGTACGACTGCTTACCGCCAGCGGCCGTCCAAGCCACCTTGCCGTCGTCGGCGCGGTACGCCAAGACACCCTTATCACTCGTGCCGCCTGCGAACACGACGACCAATCCATCGACGACCAACGGCGAAACCGAATAGCCCCATTGGGGCAAATCAGCCTTTGGCACATCCGCGTCTTTAATAATGTCGTGGGACCAAACAACGTCGCCGTTTTCGGGCTTCAAACAGTTCAACGTGCCGAGTCCACCGAGCGCATAAATACGGTTGTTAGCAAATGTCGGAGTTCCGCGCGGCCCGGCGCCGGCAAGTGCCTCTTCGAATCGCACCGTGTCGTCGTGCGCCCAAAGTTCGTTACCCGTTGTGGCGTCGTAGCACACAACGCTTTCCACCTTGTCGCGCTGTTCCTGAGTCACCACGTGGCCATCGACGACAATCATTCCGGACCAACCCGGTCCCACCTTTCTCCGCCAAAGTTGCTTGGGTGGGTGCTCGTTCCAATCTGCGACGACCGATATGCCGGTCAGGACTCCGTCACGCTGTGGTCCACGAAACTCTGGGCAGTCGCCTGGCTGAACGGTCCAAGCCTTCGACGGAGCGCCGACGATTGCAGTTGCGTGGGCCGCGTTGGCGTGACTGGTCAAAAACTCTTGCTCGTTCGTCGGCGCCCACCGCCAATGAAATTCCGCGTGCTGGAGGGCATCAAGTCCGTCCCAGCGAATCAGGGCGAACGGGGCAATCGTAAGAAACATCGCCACGCAGAAGCCGATGCGCTGGACGCGCGGTTCGAGCGATCGCGCGATGACGAGCCAAATCGTCCATGCGGTCATCAAATAGGGGAACGATATCAGCAGGATCGCAAACCAATTGATCGTTTTGTCGGCGAACTGCAGCGCAATTGCGCCCCACACGATGGGTACTGCAGTGGCCAGTAGTCGACCACGCCACGCAATCTTGGAGCGACTCAACCACCAGCCGAAAAACACCAAAAAGGCGACGGCAAACCCGAGCATCCGAGATACGAACCGGATTGATGCCGACAATTCCAGCGTATGGTTCGCGTAAAGAAATATCCAAAAGGCAATCGTGAGCATTACCGGAAGCCAAACGCGCAGCGTCTCAACGCCGGTCGGTTTCGGTCTGGAAGCTTGAAAGTCGTGCGAATCTGTTGCCGCGATGGTGCTCATGGCGAGTTCCTACAAATCTCGAACCGCTGCCAACAGGCGATCGACCTCGTCGGATGTCGTGTAACACGCGCAGCCGGCACGGACAAAGCCTTCGGCGCCAAGGCCGTATCGTTCGACGACGGTGGCCGCGTAAAAATTCCCATGCGAGACGAAAACGCCGCGATCGGCGAGTCGCCGCGCCACTTCGGAAGAAGCAGTTCCTTTTACTGTGAACGCGATGGTCGAAGTTCGCGCTGCCTCGGGCGGCAGTCCATAAAGTGTGACGCCGCCAATTTCGACGAGCCCGCGCCACATCTGTTCGGTGAGGGTCGCGGAGCGCTCATCGAGAGCTGAATACGCTGTTTGCAACTGGTCTCGACGGTCGGTGCCCTTCGTCAGCGAGGCGAGGAAATCGACGGCGGCCGCGGCTCCGGCAATGCCCTCATGATTAAGCGTACCGGTTTCGGCTCGCTCGGGCGCAGAGTTGGCGGAAGGTTGTACTTTTGCGAAAGGCAGTGTTTCGAGAAGCTCACGTCGGCACCACAATGCACCGATGTGTGGGCCGTAAAACTTGTAGGCAGAACAGACGAGGAAATCACAATTCCAAGCTCGCACGTCGGCCAGATGGTGGGGGACGTAGTGGACTGCGTCGACGAACAGCAGCGCGCCGACCGCCCGAGCAAGGCGGGCAGCTCGCGGAATGTCATTGATTGTGCCGAGTGCATTCGACGCCGCGCCGACCGCGATGAGTTTTGTTCGTTTGGTAACCGCCCGCTCAAAATCATCCCAATCCAGCGTCCCGGTCTTGCAATTCATCTTCACGACGCGGAGCGTGCAACCGCTCTCGCGGGCGAGTGTTTGCCAGGGGCCAACGTTCGCATGGTGATCGAGCTCCGTGATCACAACCTCATCACCGGCGGCGATCTGCGGCAGCAATGCACGCGAAACGTGGAAGGCAAGCGTCGTTGCGTTGGCGCCGAAGACGACTTCGTTTGGTGCACCGCCGACGAATTCGGCCATTGCCTCGCGAGCCGCCGTCATCATTGCGTCGGTTTCGGCGCTGGTCGGATAGTGCCAATGCGTGTTGGCGTTGTGGTGATAAAGGTAGTCAGTGACTGCCTCGACGACCGAATTTGGTACTTGCGTGCCCCCGGGGCCGTCGAAGTAGGCAACGGGCGTTCCAGACTGTTTTCGTTCGAGCGCAGGGAATTGCGCCCGGATTGCGCCGATGCTAGCAACTTGCGCCTGCTGTTGGGCGCGTGGTTGGGTTGGTTTTGTAGCTGTCTCTGCCATGAATCTCTCGTTCGTACTTCGTTGCGCAATTCGCGATATTGGGACGTCTGGAGTGCATTGAGTCTACGCCCAATAACGGGTTCATTCCAGGAGCGAATAGCGCAGCGGCTTCGCTCAAACGCGCCATGCCGCGGCTTCTTCGCCGTCGAGGCGAAGTGTGAGACATTTTGCGCTGCCGCCGGCCTTTACAAATTCATCGAGCGGGGTGGCGACGGGGTCGTATCCGCGCGACGCCAGCACCGAGTGGAGTTGGTCGCAGCCCGTGTTCGTGATGACTTGCCGGCCGATGACAACGGCGTTGCATGCGAATCGCTCGGCTTCGGACTGTTCGACCTCGATCAGGTTTTTTACGTGTTCGCGGATTGCGCGCTGACCGTATTCGTCGAACGCTGGCGGGTACCAGATTGCTTCTCCCGCGGCCAAGGGACAGAAGCATGTGTCGAGGTGGTAGTAACGAGCTTCTACGAGTTCTACCGGAATCACACGGCAGCCCAGCAAGCGGCCGCTTTGCTGGTGGCCGGAGGCGTCACTTCGCATGCGATAGCCGGCGTAGAGAGTGTCGCCGCAGAAGAGCGCGTCGCCGGCGCCTTCGAAGCTGAAGTCTTCCGGTGTGTCGAGGATTTCAAAGCCGTTTCCGGCGAGCCAGCGACGGTTGTAGGGCTCTTCGCCTTGGCGTTGACGGTAGCGGAAACGGGAGAGGAGGGCCTGTTGGCGGAAGATCATTGCGGCGTTGGCGGTGAAAACTAGGTCAGGGAGGCCTTCGATAGGTTCCAGCAGGGAGACTTTGGCGCCGGTGTCGATGATGTTTGTTCGCAGGGCGTGCCATTGAGAAACTGCCACGGCGTGATCGGCCTGGCGGGACATGTCCATCCACGGGTTGATTTCGTAGTGGATGCCGTAGAAGTCGGGCGGGCACATCAGGATGTGGGGTTGCCGTTCGCTCATTTTGCCCGTTCGAAAATCTCTACTTCCTGAACCAGCGCTCGTAAGAACGGTTCGACGTCGGTTACAATTCCCAGCGTTTGGAAGCTACCGCGGTCGCTGAGCTTAATAGCGGTCGAAGGGTTGATGTCGATGCAAATCACTTTGATCCAAGCTGGTAACAAGTTGCCGACGGCGACCGAGTGGAGCATTGTGGCGATCATGAGGCAGTAGGTCACGTCGCGAATGCCGGCGCGCATTTGACGTTGGGCATCCATGACGTCGGTGATGACATCGGGCAGCGGGCCGTCATCGCGGATGCTGCCGGCGAGCAGGAAATCGACGTTGTGTTTTACGCACTCGTACATGATGCCGGATGTAAGGATGCCCTGATCGACCGCATTGCTGATTGAACCGCAGCGGCGGATGCGGTTAATTGCTCGCAGGTGATGCTCGTGGCCGGCCTCGGCGATGCTGGCGTCGGCGAGGTGGACGCCGAGACTGGTGCCGAAGAGCGACTGCTCAATATCGTGTGTGGCGAGCGCGTTGCCGGCGAAGATTTTGTTGACGTAGCCGCCGCGGATGAGTTGGCACAGAGCAGGGCCGCTGCCGGTGTGGACAATTGCGGGGCCACCGACGATGAGTGTCTTGCCGCCGGTTCGGCGGTTTGTCACAAGGTCGCGGGCGATCTCGCGGATTAGCGCACCTTTAGGTTTCTCGGTTGACACGCCGCTCGACATGAATGTGAAGTCGCTTCGGACGGCCGTGCGTTCGACCGGGATGACGCGAACGCCGCTGTGTCCCATGACAATCGACATGCCGCGCTCGACTTCCGTCATCGGAATACAACGGGCGGTCGCTCGCGCTGCGTCAACAACGACGCCGCAATCCATTTCCTGATCGGCGATTTCGATCCAGTGGCCGTTAAGTCGGATTTCGGTTCGTTGGTTTGTCGAGCTGTAAAAGCCCTCGGGGAATGCGCCGTCCATGTCGGCCAGTGCTAGACGGCAGTCTTGTTTGGTAGTCGGAACGGCTCCGTGATCGGCGACCTGGGCAAGGATTTGTTGCATCCGTTCTTCGCTTGCGGCGCGCACTTCGACCACGGCGCTGCTGGGGTCGTGGCGTGCCTGGCCGATCACGATATTCGTGATGCGAAACTTGCCGCCGTTGGCCGTGATTGTGTCGAGGACCTTCGGCAAAATGAGGCTGTCGATGATATGGCCGGTGATTTCGACCTCTTCGATGATGGGATCTTCGGCGGTCATGGTTGGGTGTTCGCTGGCGTGGTCGGGTGCAGCCGGCTTTTCGTAATGCCGTGGAAGCCTTATACTTGAGTTGTTTTCAAGAATAGGCAAGGCCAGCGGCGTCGGCTGCACTAGGGCTTAACAATCATACGAAGTTTGTCATGGAAAATCCGGAAACGAAGTCAAAATGGGATGATCTGGTCCGCGAACTAGCGGTCGAGATTCCGCCTGAGGTTCAGCAACGGGAAGAAACGGTGGCGGCCGCTAAGCCGCAAGCGGCGCCGCCGCCAAGCAGACCTCGAGAGACTACGGCACCGCCAGCGCCGAAGCGAAGTGCGACCAATTGGAACAGCCTCGTTACCGATTTGGGTTTGCCGCCGTTGGAAGAGCCGGAACCGATTGCGGCCACTCCTCCCGCCCGGCCGGAAGTTCCAAAGCCGGTGCCCCGACCGGAGCCGCCTCGAGAGCGAGAGCGGGAGCCGGAGCATGCACGGGGCCGGCGGCCGGAGCGACAGGATCGCGATCGTGATGACCGGGAACGGCCGCCGCGCCGCGAGCAATCGGGACGAGGCCGCGGACGATCCGAAGAAGGACGCGAACGATCCGGACCTCGCCGGGAAGACACAGAACAAGGCCGCGAGCAGGTCCGGCCACGCCGCGAACGATCGGATCAAGATCGCGAGCAAGCCGAGCCGCGTCGGGAGAACGCAGAGCAAGGCCGGGAACAATCCGAACCGCGCCGGGAAGGACGGGGACAACGAGGTGGGCGCGGTCGCGGGGGACGCGGTCGTGGAGGTCGCGGCGATCAACGGGATAATCAAGGTACGGTCGAGCGTGGCCGGGGACATAGCGGCGGTGGCGAGCAGCAGGATCACGATCGTGGGCGGGAGCGCGAGCGGGAACCGGAACGCGACGATCGACCCGAGCCGGAAATGCAAGAAACGGCGGCCGAACCGGTGCCGCCGCGTGAACCGCCGAAGCCGGCGACCGTTAGTTTGTGGCATAAGATTTTTGGATCGCCGGCTGAGCAGACAGCAAAGGTTGTCGATGAGCCGGTGGATGAGGTTGGATCGCCGTCGGATCTGCGAAATGAGCCTCGCTCGGCGGGGAGCGGATTTTCCGATGCGCATCCGGACGATCAGATGCAGATGTTTGATGAGTCGGACGAAGGAGATCGTTCTGCCGAATCGGAAAATGTTACCGATGAAGAGGCTCGGTCGGATCGACCGCGCGGCCGAACGCGTCGACGTGGTCGGGGGCGCGGCCGTGGCCGGAAGCCGGATGATCGATCACCAGAAGGCCGCGAGGGTCGACCTCCACGGCAGCGTGATGATGAGCCGCGTATCGAGAAATCTCATCCGGAGCTTGAGGACGAGTTCACTGATGAAGAGTTGATGGAGGACGACGACGAAGTCTCGCTCGACGATGGTGATGATGACGGCGACGATTCCAACGGCGTCGCGACCGGCACCGGTATTTCTCGAAGCGCTGCCCTACAACGTTCGATCCCTTCGTGGGATGAAGCGATTGGCTTTATTGTCGACACGAATATGCAGAGCCGATCGCAGCGACGGCCGCAGTCGCGGCCTGGTGGTGGCTCGCGCGATAACGGATCACGTGGCGGTCGGGGACGCGGACGGCGCAAGAGCTAGCGCTCAAAATGAGTCTCTTTTTGACTTCGAGTGCCACTTTGCGCGGCAGTTGCGCTGGTTCATTTGCAGTTTTGTTGTCCATCATGCACGAATTGCGGGCTGGCACATGGCGGGGGTTGGGGGCCGCGTTTAATGACGCAACTATATTTCAGTAAACGACTTACGATTGCTTTGGTGTCGGCCTGCCACGGCTGTGGTGAATGGGCAACTCGAAACTCTCTGTTGCCGAGATTGGAAATGCAACCGATAATTGACTAGAGAAGAGGTGCGACTCAAGGGCCTTCTAGGAGTCGCGGCCGAGCGAGCGGCTTAGCCGACACACCACCACCTTATCACCGCTCTTTCCCAATCTCTCTAACTGTGTGCAAGCAGGCACGCGTTGGAAAGTCATCTCAACGTTTGGCCGGTTGTGCGCACCGCGGCTTAACTTCTTATCAAGTCGAGGGCGATCTTTGCCCTGCGATTGCGTTCGGGAGCAACCACTGCGGTTCGTGCGGCTAGTGGTCTATTGATATGGCGCGCGCGTAGCGAATTGCCAGCGACTTCGAAATTGGTTTCGCAAACCCATTGTGAACCAATTCTTGACAGCGTGTACATACTGAGAGTGAGGTACGAGAGTTGCTTGAAAACTTATTGACCGAAAATTGGCGACCCGATCGCCAGCCGGAGGAATGATCTCGGAAAGGAATCCACTCATCCCTACAACATGGTCCGAAGTGTGCCGTGCAATGCGGCACGACTGATCGCGCGTCCGGCGAGATCGGAGTTGCTCAAGGAGAGTAAGATGAGCGACGGACGGGACATTATCACCCTGGTTGCCCAGCGACAGGACTGCGAACAATTCCGCCGTAAGAATTGGGTGGGAACGTTCGCCGAGTACCTCGATATCGTGCGCGAGCACCCCGAGGTGACGCGAACGGCGTATCAACGCATCTACGACATGATCTTGTCGTACGGCGTGGATGTGTCGGAGAGTAGCCGCGAGAAGCACACGCACTATCGCTTCTTCGATGATCCAGATAGTGACGGCCGCGATGCGGTGTTTGGCCTGGATGTTCCGCTTCACCATCTGGTGAATGCTCTGAAGAGTGCGGCGGCCGGTTATGGGATTGAGCGGCGTGTTCTCTTGTTGCACGGGCCCGTCGGTAGCAGCAAGAGTACGATCGCGCGGCTTCTGAAAAAGGGCATTGAGCGCTATTCGGCCACGGATGATGGTGCGCTATACACACTCGGCTGGGTTAGCGACGAAAAGCCTGAGGATCCGGACGCCATTCATTGGTGCCCGATGAACGAGGAGCCGCTACACCTTTTTCCACAGCGGTTTCGATCGGATGTCGAAGCGGAATTGAATAAGGGCCGCGAGACGGAGCATTCCCTTATTCACATCGACGGCGAGCTCGATCCGTTCTGCCGGTTCATGTATTACCAGCGGCTGAAGAAGTACGACGGCGATTGGAGCCGGGTTGTGCAGGATGTGCGCGTGAAGCGCGTGCTGCTGAGTGAGAAAGATCGCGTGGGTATCGGGACATTCCAGCCGAAGGACGAGAAGAACCAGGATGCAACGGAGCTGACTGGCGACATTAACTATCGCAAGATCGCTGAATACGGCAGCGATAGCGATCCGCGGGCATTCAATTTCGACGGCGAATTCAATATCTCGAATCGCGGCATTATCGAGTTTGTTGAAGTGCTGAAGCTCGACGTGGCGTTTTTGTATGACCTGTTGGGCGCGAGCCAAGAGCACCGGATCAAGCCGAAGAAGTTTGCGCAGACGGATATCGATGAGGTGATCATCGGGCACACGAATGAGCCCGAGTATCGGCGGCTGCAGAACAATGAGTTCATGGAAGCGCTCCGTGATCGAACGGTGAAGATCGATGTGCCGTACGTCACAAAGCTCAATGACGAAGTGAAAATCTACGAGAAGGATTACAACAAGCAGACGGTTCGCGGGAAGCATATTGCGCCGCACACGATTGAAATGGCTGCGATGTGGGCAGTTCTGACGCGGCTCGAGGAGCCCAAGCATGCGGGATTGACGCGGCTGCAGAAACTCAAGCTGTACAACGGCAAAACGCTGCCAGGCTTTACGGAGGAGAATATCAAGGAACTGCGAGAACACTCTACTCAAGAGGGCATGATCGGCATTTCGCCCCGATACGTGCAGGACAAGATTTCGAATGCGCTGGTTGCCCATCCGGAATCAAAGAGCATTAACCCGTTTATGGTGCTGAATGAGCTCGAGGCGGGGCTCAAGCATCACAGCTTGATCACCAACGAGGAAATCAAGCAGGAGTTTCGCGACCTGCTCGGTGTGGTGAAGGAGGAGTATGAGAACGTGGTAAAGAACGAAGTGCAGCGGGCGATTGCGGCCGATGAGGATGCGCTGAAGCGGCTATGTGGCAATTACATCGACAATGTGAAGGCCTATACACAAAAGGAAAAGGTTCGGAACCGCTTTACCGGCAAGAGCGATGAGCCAGACGAGCGACTCATGCGGTCGATCGAAGAGAAGATCGACATTCCGGATAGCCGCAAGGACGACTTCCGGCGCGAGATCATGAATTACATCGGCGCGCTGTCGATCGACGGCAAGACGTTTGATTACAAGACGAATGAGCGATTGTACAAGGCTTTGGAGCTGAAGTTGTTTGAGGATCAGAAGGACTCGATCAAATTGACGAGTTTGGTTTCGAACATCGTCGATGCCGAGACGCAGCAGAAGATCGACGTCGTAAAGGGTCGGCTGATTCGGGACTATGGCTACGACGACGAGAGTGCGACGGATGTTTTGAACTACGTGGCGAGCATTTTTGCTCGGGGAGATACGCAGGGACACAAGTAGGTCGGGCCCAGAGCCTGACAAGATGAAACGAACGGAACGAGTGTCAGGCTGAAGCCTGACCTACGGCTTATGATCATGAAAATTGAGCGCGATCAGCGCCGCTTTCGACAGATTGTCCGCGGCCGGATCCGTCAAAACTTGCGCAAGTACATTACGCACGGCGAGATGATCGGCCGCAAAGGTCGGGATCTGGTCAGCATCCCGGTGCCGTCGCTCGATATCCCGCATTTCCGGTTCGGCGACAATGGGGCAGGGGGCGTGGGGCAGGGCGATGGGGAAGAGGGCCAGCCGATTGCCAAGGGGGGCGATCCCAAGGACGGTCAGGGGCCGGCGGGCAGCGATCCGGGCGGTGGACATCTGCTGGAGGTCGATATCTCGCTCGAAGAGTTGGCCGCAATACTAGGCGACGAGCTTGAGCTGCCGCGAATCGAGCCGCGAGGACAGGCCTCGATCGTTCAAGAGAAGTCGAAATACAACAGCATTCGCCAAACAGGTCCAGAATCGTTACGGCATTTCAAGCGCACCTATCTTAAGGCATTGCGACGGCAGATCTCGACCGGCGTGTATGAGCCGGAGGATCCGCGGATCATTCCGATCAAGGCCGACAAACAGTATCGGTCGTGGAACACCGTCGAGCACCCTGAGGTGAATGCCGCCGTAATCTACATGATGGACGTGTCCGGATCGATGACCGACGAGCAGAAGGAGATCGTCCGCACCGAAGCGTTTTGGATCGATACCTGGCTCTCCAGCCAATACAAAGGGATTGAGACTCGCTACATCATCCACGACGCGGTTGCCAAGGAAGTCGATGAGCACACTTTTTATCACACGCGCGAAAGCGGCGGCACACGGATCAGCTCAGCTTATAAGGCGTGCGCCCGATTAATCGAAGAGAAGTTTCCGCCGTCCGAGTGGAACCTGTACTGCTTCCAGTTTTCGGACGGCGACAATTGGGGCGAGGACAACGAAGAAGCGTTCAAGGTCCTGGGCGAACGCCTGCTGCCGATTGCGAATTTGTTTTGCTATGGGCAGGTCGAAAGCCCCTATGGTAGCGGTGAGTTTTTGGGACACCTGCAGGGGCGCTTTGGCGAACAGCATGAGTCGCTTGTGCTATCGGAGATTGAGGACAAAGAAGCGATTTACGAATCCATCAAAACGTTTTTGGGCAAAGGCCGCTGAACGGCCGACAGCCCATTTGGTCAAGGGAAAATAAATGACCGCAACTCATACGCCGCTCGAGGTGTTTCTTGTTCGCGTCGGACATTGGGAGATTCGCCTAAAGGCGGGGGATCGCGAGGAAGCCGTTCGGCTTGCCCGCCTGCAAATGGCACGCGAGTTGCCCCGATTGTACGACGTGATCCGTGCGTTGGCGGTGTCGCGGTTTCAGGTGGAGGCGGCGGCGTAAAACCATCCCCTAGCCCCTCCCTAAAAGGGAGGGGGAGAAGAAATGGCTACTGTCGAAACATCGAATTTGCCACCTGAACTCGTCGCGATGCAAGGCGAGATTGAAGAGTATGCGCGCGGGCATGGCCTGGACTTTTTTCCGACGATCTTTGAATACATCGATGCCGATCAGCTTAATGCGATCGCGGCGAAAGGCGGTTTTCCGGTTCGCTACCCGCATTGGCGTTTCGGCATGGAATATGAGCGGCTTAGCAAGGGGTATCACCACGGGCTGCAAAAGATCTATGAGATGGTGATCAACAACGACCCGTGCTACGCCTACTTGATGACCAACAACGCGCTGACCGACCAGAAGCTCGTGATGGCGCACGTGTACGGTCATTGCGACTTCTTCAAGAACAATTTCTGGTTCAGCAAAACCAGCCGGAAGATGATGGACGAGATGGCCAACCATGGCAACCGCGTGCGGCGGTACATGGACGAAGTCGGCGTCGAAGAGGTCGAGGAATTTATCGACGCGTGCCTCAGCCTCGAGGATCAGATCGATATCCATTCGCCGTTCATTCGCCGGCGGGACGAGAAAAGCCGCTACGACTTTGCTGAGAAAGACAAGGAAGAGGCGGAGATTCCCGCCCGCTTCCGTGCCAAGGATTATATGGATTCGTTCATTAATCCGCGCGCAAAGTTGGCCGCCGCGGCGAAGGAGTTGGACGAGAAGCGGCGCGAACCCAAGGCGTTTCCTGAGCGGCCGGAGCGGGATGTACTGTTGTTCCTATTGGAGCACGCTCCACTCAATAGCTGGCAGGCAGACGTGCTGTCGATCATCCGCGACGAGGCCTATTACTTCGCTCCGCAGGGGCAAACCAAGATCATGAACGAGGGTTGGGCCAGCTATTGGCACTCGACCATCATGACGCGGCAGGGGCTGACGGCGGCCGACGTGGTCAATTATTGCGACCACCATAGCGGAACGCTCGCCAGTTCGCCGACGCAACTTAACCCATACAAGCTGGGGATCGAGCTGTTTCGCGATATCGAGGACCGCTGGAACCGCGGTGCTTTCGGCAAGGAATACGACGACTGCGACGACTACCGCAACCGTCGCGACTGGAACACCGACGCCGGCCGCGGGCGCGAAAAGATTTTTGAGGTTCGCCGCATTCACAACGATCTGACGTTCATCGATGAATTCCTCACCCTCGATTTTGTCCGTGAGCAGAAGCTCTTTAAATTTGGCTACAACGAAAGTACTGAATACTATGAAATTGAGACGCGGGAGTTTCCCAAGGTGAAGCGGCAACTTTTGGCGAGTCTCACAAACATGGGCCGGCCGCAAATTGCGGTTCGCGACGGGAACTACAAGAATCGCGGCGAGCTTTTCCTGGAGCACACGTATGCGGGCGTTGAGCTGCAACTTGATTACGCGAAAGACACACTCTTCAACTTGCAAAAGTTGTGGAACCGACCGGTGCATCTCGAGACAGTGCTGGAGGATTCACGCACGATTTTATCCTTCGATGGAACGGATCACCAACTCGAAAAGGGAGAACCACTTGAACTAGCGGAGGGGGCACACATATGAAACTTCAACATCAATTTGGACAGGAACTTCTGAATTTAAGCGACGGCGGTCCGGCCACGGTGGCCGTGAACGACTCGCCGCGCCAACTCTTTTGCGACGTCGTCGAGCGGAATTCGCTCGCTGTGTCATTCAACCAACTCCGCCTGGCGACGGATGAATTAGCGTTTGCCGACGCAACGGAGTTGGAGCGAATCGGCAAAGTGCTCGCCGGGCGGCTGACGTATCTTATGGAGCCGATCGCACCAATTGAAATCGACGCGGCGGCTTGCGTGGTTCAGCTTCGCAGCAGCCCGCCGCAGCGGGATGATGATGGGCGCAGCTACTACGAGCTAATCGTTCGGCGCGGAGGCGAGATCGCACTAACGCGTTTCCGCAAGGAGAACGGCGGCGCCCGCCAACAAATCGCCGCGACTGTTACTCGCGAGGTTTTACTCCGCCTGGTCGACGATTTCTGCGCCGTGCTGGAGTAATTGTGCGGCAATCAGTCGAAGCAATCAGCCCTCAACGTGCGCTCGCAAATCGGTTGGCGAGACAATCGTGTGTTTACCATCTCTGTAACTGCAGGCCTTATTAGGATAGGATTGCATGCCTTACAACTTGAAAACGTTTTTCCAGAATCTTCATGCAACGTCCCACACACACTTCAGAATCGATCCCGCCCAGCCTCGTGCCGGCTGGCGGTGGATGGCATTGCAGCCATCTCTATTACTCATTCGATCGCCGAGCACTCGGGCAGCTAACATCGGACGCCCGCGCCGCCGGTTCGCGCGATCTAGCTGCGGCACTTGATCCGGTTGGGCCCGACGCACCGATTCGACTGCAGACAACCATTACGAGCGGCCAAAAAGCCGACTTCGGTGTGATGCTGCTCGATCCGGACCCGCTCAAAATCGACCGCGTTCACCAACGACTTATGGCGGGCGCACTTGGGCCGGCAATCATTCCGCGGTGGTCGTTTGTGTCGCTCACCGAGATTAGCGAGTATGTGCAGTCGCCAGAGCAATTCGGCGAGCGACTTGTGGCAGAGGGGATGGATGCCAACGGCGCTGAATACAAGACTCGGTTGAAGGGCTATGCCGATCGGTTGGTGGAGATGAACCGCCAGCGGCTGACGCCTGATTTTCCGCCGTACCGCGCGACGTGTTTTTACCCGATGAACAAGAAGCGCAAGGTAGGCGAGAACTGGTTCCTGCTTCCCAAGGAAGAACGCGGCCGGTTGATGATCGAACACGCTCGTAGCGGCATGACGTTCGCCGGCCGGGTGTCGCAGCTCATCACTGTGGGCCTAGGCCTGGAAGACTGGGAATGGGGCGTGACGCTTTGGGCCGCGAATCCGGACTATCTCAAAGAGATCGTCTACAAGATGCGATTCGATGAAGCCTCGGCCCGCTATGCAGAGTTTGGGCCGTTCTATGCCGGCTATGTGGCTTCGGTGGGTGAGATCCTATCGCACTGTTCGATTTGACGAGCCAATGGCGATTTTTGCCTGTTTTGCTCGAATGGTGCGGAGCGCGGATTTTGTGTTGTGACTAGGGCACGTTTCTTATCAAAATCGGAACGATACCGGCGACTTGCGCATATTCAATCAAATGCGCCAACAAATACGCCAACATGATGAAGCCGCAGTGTATCACGGCGCGGTTAAAAGCCGGCGGCGAAAACGTGACCGCTTCTGGCAGTTTCATTCGACCGATTCGCGGCCAGAAGCGTGGCACTGACTTGGCGTAGGCGTCGTAATCTTCGCCATATCTGTTGCGCAATTTCGATTCTTCCGCCAGTATCGTCGGCCAGTGCGAGACCCAGAAAACCACGACGAGTGCAAATGCGACGGTTAGTTTTTCAAACGCCAGGCCGGCGCCAAGGTAGGCAAGGAAACTGAAAAAGTACAAGGGATTTCTTGTCAACGAATAGGGTCCATCGACGACAAGTTCGTTCGTTTTTCTGCCAGAGATATAGGCTGCGGTCCAGACGCGACCTATGGCCGCGACCATCAAGAACAGGAATGATACGACCTCCCACGTCGTATCCCAAAAACCGTCTTCCACGTAGACGTGCTCCGATACGAGTGCTAACAAAATTGCGGGCAGAAACAGCAGCTTCGGTATGAACAGCCGCTTATTGATTCTGCTTACGGGCGAAGCGACGTTTGTAATGGCATATTCGTGCATTCTCGATCCTTGCACTGGAGAAAACGTCAGGTTTGGAAACGACATCGAGGCCCGGTGGGGAATTTGTCGTGCTATGTCCGGCCCCGAGCTTGCTTTTATCGGTCGAGACTATAGCGAGAGTTGGATGCTACTGCTATCGCAATACTGCCATGTTTTCAAGCAATTTACAGTAGCAACCAATGGAGCTTCCACTCTTGGTCGACCTGCGCGAACAGCGTCCGGTTTAGCGATTGCCGCCGGCAACGTGAATGGTTTCGCCGGTGACCCAGCCCGAGTCGTCGGAAGCTAAAAAAACCGCGACGGGCGCGACATCCTGCGGCTGGCCGATTCGACCGAGTGGAGTCTCAGCCTCTATTTGCCGCCTGAAGTCACTCTCCGTGATCCCGGCCGACCGCACGCCTTCTGTCTCGATCATGCCCGGGTTGAGTGCGTTAACGCGAATCTTTCGTGGGCCGAGTTCCTTCGCTAGAACTTTTGTGATCGTGTCGACAGCACCTTTTGTTGCGCTGTAGACGACCGTGCTTGGCGGTGCAGAAGTGGCCGCGATCGAGCTGATATTGATGATCACACCGCCGGCGTCGCCAAACTGTTTTGACGCTTCCTTTGAGGCCAGTATCAAACCTAAAACGTTTAAATTAAATTGCTTGTGAAAGTGTTCTGGAGTGACTTGATCGAGCGGCTGGAACTCGTACACGCCGGCATTGTTGACGAGAATATCGAGTCGCCCGAACGCTTTGAGGGACTCGGCGAACAGTCGCTGAATGTCTTCGAGCTTCGACATATCGGCTTGCACCGCGACGGACTTGCCTCCGTTCTTTGCGATTTCGGCAACGACACGATCCGCGCCTGCCTTGCTCGATGCATAGTTGACGACGACCGAAGCGCCTTCCGCCGCGTAGGCTTGTGCAATGGCGGCGCCGATGCCTTTCGAAGCGCCGGTGACGATTGCGACTTTTCCTGTGAGCTTTCCCATGATTAGATACCTCCTAAACCTTCCGCCAAATTCAGTTCTTTCTTCGGACCAGGAATTCTACGCGGTCGGTCTAGGTGACGCATTCGTTATGGGCTCAACGCCTGGATCATTCAGTCAAATAATAATTTTGTATGAAAAGGACAGCCGGTGTCGTCGACTTACGGCGCGGCGGCCGGCACTTCTTGGCCTTTGCCGCCGGGGCCGATCGCTTCATTCATCGTCATGACGTATGTGACCATTGCACCCAGCATCAAGACGATGGCCGCCCAGAACCACCAGTTGTGATGGATGGGCCGCTTGCGCGGCGGATTGCCGTGGTGCTCATGGCCGGGATGCTTGTGGTCGTGCGACATTTTTGGAGCGCTCCTTGAAGCGTTGCGGCAATTGCTGAAAAGTGTAGAAACCAGAATAACGTGCGAAAGTGCCCGGTTCAACGCAACCCACGATCACACGACAGATCGTCGACTGTCAGGAACTCAATCGCTGCGGAGTATCGCACGTGCCGCAGTGATTTCGGCGCACTTGCCGGAACACTGCCCATCGGCTAATAATGGTAGTCCCGCCGGAAACCAAACCGGCCGGCATCAAAAAATGACGCGGGGTGGAGCAGCCAGGTAGCTCGCGAGGCTCATAACCTCGAGGTCGCAGGTTCGAATCCTGTCCCCGCCATTGAGAGTCGTCGCGGCTTTGGCTGCGACTCGCAGGCCCCGGCATAGCCCGGGGTTTTTTTATGTGCGTGTAAAGTCGTTTGCAGCGCATTTCAACACTTGCGCATCCGTCTTCGGATACCACAATAGCCACCTCGTACCGAGTAAGCAGCCGGCTTTCGCCGGTTTTCCTCAGCCTCTCGATCACGATCCGTTCTGGACATGACTCACGGCATGATAAGTCTCGGTGATCTTCGAGTGCGCCAGCCGCGCGCAATCTTCCGTGTAACTTTAAAATCCGCCAATCGGATTCGCGCCTGTCCGCACCCCGCAGTTAGTTCGGGCCGGCAGATGCAAGTTCTATTTGTATTCCAATATATCTCCGGGCTGGCATTCGAGTGCTTTGCAAATCGCTTCGAGCGTTGATAGCCGAATCGCCCTGGCCTTGCCGTTTTTCAAGACGGAAATGTTGGCCATCGTGATGCCGACTTTCTCGGCAAGTTCGGTGACGCTCATTTTCCGCTTCGCCAACATGACGTCTATGTTAATGATGATTGCCATGCTGGTCGGTTATACCGTTAAGTCGTTCTCGGATTTTATGTCCACGGCATTTTGCAAAATCCGTTCAAAGATAGCCGCCGCGGTGGCGACGACGATGGAAGGAAGCGTAATGAGGATGCGCATGACAACCCCCGCCGGCCGGTCATCTCGATCGCCAAAGGTCATGAAAACTACGCTTACCGCAACAAAGCCGATAATGGATATCGCGCAATATTTTATAGTCCGCAGAGCTTTCACGGCCGCTTGTGAGAAAATCCTATTGTGCCCGGCATATCCCAACACGTTGAATGCCTGATAGAGCGCCACGAATAACGGAATGGACGCTATATACGCATAGGCCAAAAAGAGATCTTTGAAGTAAATCTCAAAGAGTGTGGCGTGCGCGTTTCTACCCTCGATGTGAGGTTCCCAAATCATGAAAGCAAGAGCGCCAATGCCAATAAGCACAATTACTATCTGAAGAAATATTGTTGAGCTTCTGTTCATGGGTGCTGCACTTTCTCATGAATTCTAAGAATTGATATCAGTCGCGGGCGTCGTCGCGGACGACCGCGAAATATGGCCCGCAAAAGTTCAGCTTGGCTTCGCGCGCTGCTCAAGTTCGAAGTTGGCAAACCGTGAAATGCACGGGGTACAGAGAGACGGTCAACAAGTTCTACAAAACGTTCATGGCAACCTACCCGCATATTGGGCGCTTCATACGTGCGGTGCTAATAGACGAAGATTATGGCTCGATCTGCGAAGCTCAACATGGCTTCTCGGAAGCAGTGATTGGTGGTTTTCATGAATTTCTGTACTTTCATAGTGCCCAAGTGTTTATCGTTTGTCAATATATATATATCGTTATTTAGGATCACAAGATGCAATACATTACGGCTGGTCCAGTGATGGCCGGTTGCGTCAGACCGATGGCGCCAATTGACGCTTGGCGCCGGGTGAAACGGGCGCTTGCAAATTTCGCGTAGATGCCACAGCACAGGCTTTTTGCAATTTTCGTGAGAATTCAGCAAAGGTTTTTCTTACGAACGGGTCAAATATTTGGTGCACAGAATGAATTCTTGCCGGGTTTGAGGCCGTCCGTCCCAGTGGGTCGGAATCGTCAACGATCTACGCCGATTGGGCTCACAGCTTTGACAACAAGTGACGCACACATCGTCGCCTCCTATCAGGCGTCGGGTAATCCAGCGGTGTTAGGCGAGCTTCTCCGTCGACACATTGGCGGTGTGCGATCGCTGGCGTATCAGATGATTTTCGACGATGCAGCGGCCGACGATATCACCCAGGAAGTCTTTCTGAAGGTGATGAGCGGACTGAAATCATTTCGCAACGAGTCCAAGTTTTCTACTTGGCTATATCGAATCACGATGAATACGACGCACATCCACCTTAGGAAGCAGAAGCAAATGGTTGGCGGCAACGTCAACCTTTTGGCTGAAGTGGCCGATCGCTCAGCCACTGCCGAACAAGATGCCATGAACGGTGAATTGTTGGCGCAACTTGAGAACGCATTGCGAGACTTGTCTCCGAAGCTACGCGCCGCGATTGTATTAACGGTAATCCAGCAGCTCTCACCAAGCGAGGCGGCTGCGGTCGAACAGTGTTCGACGGCGACAATGTATTGGCGCATTCATCAAGCGCGAAAGCTATTGAAACAAAGAATTGTAAGGCATCAGTAGCGATGACGAACATTAAGGATCAGGACCTCGATCGAATTCTAAAAGAATGGGCTTCCGCCCATGCGTTCGATGGGCGCGACCGTGAAGCGTTAGAGCAGCGGATCCTCAGTCAGTTTCGCGAAAACCATCCAATTGATACTTCACGTCCTACGACAAGGGAATTTGGCGGGCGTTGGCGTTTGCGTAGTGTGGCGGTTCTTACAGCAACCGCGGCGGCCTTGGCGCTGGTAACTTTGGTGGTTCACAAAATAGTGGTTCGTGATCAACTTGACCTTGCAATCGTCGGCACGGACGCCGAGCCATTCACTCCCGCATTGCTCTCGTGGAAAGACGCGGACCATGGCAAGCATTTGTTGGCTGAGCTGCAGAATGTGTTTGATCGTAAGGTGATCTGGGTATCCGAAGATTCGAAGGAAGTGAGTGTCGGCGTCGCCCCGTCCAGTGAATTCCCCGGTCCCGCGGGCGATGTCTTTGTCGCCATTCGAGTGACGCTTGTCGGACGACGCGCCGCGTCCGAGTCGTGGAAGGTAATAGATACGATCAATGTAATCGCCGGGCAACAAGAGACCGTGGAATTAGCACAAGGCTCGGCAGCGGGGTCCGGAGTCTTCGTGTGGGCCTATCCATTGGCGGACGGCTCGATAGCGATCGACCTTAGTGGATGGAAGGCAGGTCCCGACAAGGTGTCGATTTCGTCGTCGAACGTCGTGAAACCCGGCCAACTCTCGACGATTCGAGAGTACACCAAGGACGGTATGGAGTACCGCGTGTTTCAGGCCACCGAGCTGCTAAAGAGTGACGACTTGGGCTGACCTGTAATGGCGATTGATCATCCAATTAGGTTGTTCCCGATTCCGTTGATCGCAATCGCCATTGCGTTCGCGTGGGTGCGAACGACAGCGGCCGCCGGCGCGGAAGAAACCTCCGGCCAACAGTTGAATGCAACGCCGCTTGGCACTAGTTCATGCGTGTTGGCCGGCGCGGAGACACAATTTGTGTACGAGCTGACACACGTCGATGCGGCGCGAGTTCGTGTTGATTGGACGTTACTCGTCGATCGGCAACTCATTGGGAGAGGGGTCGTCGTTCCAGATGTTGTAAATGCGAAGGGTACACGCACTGTTACGATTCCGCTCACGATCCCTTCCGTTCGTCCCGGCGTGGTATTGTCTGCGAATGTACGACTGACACTCACAACGGGCGCGAAAAGCTTAACTGTCGAGCGCCCGCTCTTTATCTATCACCCAGATCCATTTTCCGGAATGAAGTCGCTGCCCGCGCAAGCGGATATTCAGCTCCTGGACATCTCTGGCGAAACCTCGAAAGTGTTCGAGGAGAGTTCGATCTCGTTTCGACGCCTGCCGAGTAGTTCTTCGATCGATGGACTTACTGCGGGCACGCTGATCCTGGGCGAGGGAATCGATTTTGACGAGCAGCACGGTTTAGCCGACGCCTTAATCGAAGCGTCGGGCCGTGGTGTATATGTATTGGTGTTGGCGCCCGCAGCGAAGTCCGCAGCAATCGTCAGTGTGGACACTCTAAATAGTAGCCGCCTGCGGCGATTTGAGTTCCGAAGCCAAGATGTGCTGCACGACTTTGATAAGCGATTTGATTCAAGCGAGTGGTCGAATAGCCGAAATGTGGAATCAACCGTAAGGCTTCAGACAATACACAATGACGCTGTTATCGGCGTCGCCGAGAATACAAACGGCTGGCCATGGCTCGAACTAAACGTTACCGGGCCGAAATCCTCAGGCAAACAAACAAACGTTATCGTATGCGGGTTCGGAGTGATCCAACATTGGCGAATGACGCCGGTTCCCCGATATTTGTTTGCTGAGGTACTGCGACAGCTCGTTGAATCGAGGAGCAGCTCGTCTAAGGAGCGAGACTAAGATGAAAGTAAGAATTTACCTATCGATTGGTTTATGTGTGGTCGCAAATTGCATGGCTTCGCACACGTTTGCAGAGTCGCCGGCAGACAAATCGCAAGGAATACAACTCGCGGAATACCCGATCGCTGTTCTCCCATTCCAAGAGCGGGGCAAGGAAGTCCAAGGTATGGGTGGCAAAGCTGCGGACGTGGTATTTGCGGAACTAGTCGCTGACCCGGCTTTGTCTCTCGTGGAGCGCGAGGAGCTTGGCAAGATCCTTTCCGAAGCCCAGTTGAATGTGTCCGGAATCGTCGACCCGAAGAAAGCCATCGAAATCGGCCAGCTCACTGGCGCTCGACTAATTGTCACGGGCTCGGTATTCCAGGTTGATCGGACCGTTTACGTTGTCGCAAAGATCATTGGCACCGAAACTAGCCGCGTGTTGGGCGCATCGGCCAAGGGTAATGTGGGAGACGGCGTAGGCCCGCTTGGCACGAAGCTGGGCACCGACGTGATTGCAGTGATCAAGACTAAATCCAACTCACTGGTAGCGCCTCGGGTCGCGGAAGTCGATCTTGTCGCAGCGCTTAAGAAAAAGATAGGCGAGGCCGCTCGGCCTACGGTATTAATCTCAATTGCGGAGCGCCACGTCGGTCAGCCGACTTTCGATCCGGCCGCACAAACTGAGTTGACGCGTTTCTGCCGCGAATCGGGCTTCACGGTAATCGATTCGAAGCAAGGGACGGCGCAACAAGCCGACGTGCTCATCCAGGGCGAGGGCACGAGCGAATTTGCGGTACGACATAGTAACCTTATCTCCGTCAAGGCAAGGTTGGAGGTTAAGGCAGTTGATCGAGCGACCGGTAAAGTGATTGCCGTCGACCGTCAGAAAACTGTCGCTGTCGACTTGTCGGAGCAGATGGCTGCGAAGGAGGCGCTGCAGCGGGCTGCGGCGGACATTGCTGGACGGATCCTTCCAAAGCTGGTGGATCGTGGAAAAGGTGAAAAATAGCTCGTGGCAATTTTTCGAAACCAACCGCGATTGGATTGGGCTCGAGTCGGCCGACCGGCCATCGTGATCCTCGCTATGGCATGCTTTGCCCGCGTTGCGCTTGCAGAGGCGGGCGAAGCTGTGACCGTTGCGCTGACGACATCGGTCCACTCCGGTGCCTCTACCGATGAGAAAAAGATGGCGGCGAACCTTTTGTCGCTACTGGAACTCGAGGTCCAGCAGCTGGGCGGCATCCAAGTCGTCGAAAGAGCCGAGCTTGATTCGTTGACGTATGAATTGATCCTTAGCCGCACGCAACAGACCAACGAAGCAACTCAGTTGCAGTTAGGCCGGCTCGCAACGGCCAAGCTGATTCTCACCGCCAACCTGCAGGCGGTTGAAGAAAAAAGTCAGCAATTCGTCGCGGTCCGGGTGACAGAATCGCTTTCCGGTGCCGTCCGCGGCGCAACCGTCGCTCCGATAACTCCAACGACCGTCCATGAAGCAGCCGAACAGATTGCCGGTTACTTGTCGGCCTGCGTTGCGGCGCCTAGAACACCCGGCGTTACGATCGCGGTCGCCCCATTTGAAAGTTTGGGCCGATTCGACCGCCTCCGACCGTTAGAGCGCGGCTTGCGAGATATGGCCGTTTCGCAGCTACTGAGGTACCGACGGTTCCAAGTGCTACAGCGCTCCGATATGGCACAACTCTTAAAGGAAATCGACCTGGTTCGATCTGGCCTGACGGACAAGAGTTTACTTCCCGAGACACTTCCAAGTCGGCGTGCCGCGTACTTTCTCCGCGGCACGTTGGACGAGCACAACACGGAGGCCGGGCTGAATATCGTCGTTAAGTGCGAATTGATACGGGCAGACACGAAACAAACAATTGACCGAATCGAGTTTGAATCGGGGGCCAAGACCTTGTCGCGCGATTTTGCGATACATATTCATCGGTTGTCTAAATCGGCCTTGGAAAATGCTGGGGAGCCGCACAGCGATAACGTCGTGCCGCAGTTTGATGAGGTGGATCACTTGTACGAGGCCGCCGTCGAAGACCTGCAGAGTTTCTGGCGGCGGAAGCCTCGCGATTTCAGCTATCGCGACTTTCCCTTGCACGCGACTCGTACAAGGGAACACAACCGTCGCGGCCGCATTCCCGTCGACTCCCCGCTCGGAACAGCTTTGCTTCGGAAGTCGGTCGACCGATTGGAATCCGTGCTCTATTTGCAACCCGAACGCGTGGATGCGGCGTACGCTTTGGCATTCTGTCGGAGTTGCCATATCAACGATGTTTGGAATCCAAAACGAGCGGCTGAATTGCTGCGGCAAGTTTTTTTTAGTGACCAGTCCGGACCGCTGGCGCCGGAGGCGCTCAATCTGTTAGCCGAACTGTACTACCACCATGAAAAAGGACAAGTCGAGCGATCCAACGAGGCGGCGGCTCGTGCAGAAGTAATGTTCGCTTTCGAGAACATGCCGAAATCGCGCCGCGATTACGAGTGGGCGCGACTTGTGGAACTGCTCAGGCGCCTCGATTCGAGCGGAGAGCATATTACTCAGCGAGCGAGTCTGATGCACCGGGTCGCCGACCTGGCCGAACCACAAGGCTCGCCGCAACAGCGCCAATTAGCGCAATTTGCGGCCTCACTTGCCGGCACGTTTTTTACTACCGCAAAAGATCATCCGGAGCTTGAACATGAGGCGAACGACTTGTTGCAACGATGGAAGAACAGCGATCAAAAATGGCTGAAGTTTGAAGCAGTGCAGACGCTGGCCCGCGTCGAAGAAAACCACAAAAAGCCCCTCGACGCAGCTCACTTATATTTGCAAGCGGCCGACCTATTTAAGCCCATTGCGAGTCAAGCCGATGCGCACGTGCACCAGGACATGCAGTTGAAGGCGGCGCGATGTCTGCGTACGGGGGGCGCCGGCAAAGAGGCGCTTGCGCTGATAGAATCCTTCCGGCCTAGCGACCGCCGCCCGACGTCGCTGCTGAATGGCTACTACGGGCTCGAGTTGGGGGCCTGCCAAGAAGCCGTTGGCCAGGTCGCTGAAGCACGAGAGACGTACACGAAATATGCCGAAGACTGTTGCAACTTGGTGGACAACAGCGACGTCGTTACCCGGATCGACAAACTCGGCGGAGTGCCGCTTCGGGCGGACTCCGATGTCGAAGTCCGCTACATTGATCGCCCCGACGGCCAAAAGGTTTACGGCCGTTCGTTGGCGAGCGACGGACAACGGTTGTTTATTGGCGGCGACTATCGCGCGCCCGGAAATCGTGGAGTCACCGCGTACGACTTGGCGACCGAACAGTGGACGTCGCCGGGGGGGCCTCATGTCCGTGTCTCGTGCCTAGTGTGCGATGCCGGCTTCCTGTGGGCGGGAACCGACACTGCGGGGTTATGGCGCTTCGATCTTGCGTCTGGCCAGTGGAAGAATTGGAAGATTCCTGATGGCCTACCCGACGATCGCGTCGTCGATATTGTTGTGCAGGGCGGTGACGCGGTGGTAAGTCTTGGCGGCCGCAATTCGGGCGGCGTCGTCCGTGTTGGCGCGAACGGTCATATTCATATTTACGATGGCCCGGGTGCGCCGCGGGTTGCTCTCGATCCTCTTGCGATCGCGGGAGACCAAGTCTACGGCTCGAATGCCGGTACCTATTTGTTGAACTTGACGACGAACAAATGGCAAAGTGATGTCAGCAAACAATTCGACAGGCGCCAACTTCCGACGTCTATCTTCCAGGCGGCTGGCCAGTTATGGGGCTCGAAATACGGAAGGGAAATCTTTCAGCCGTTACTTTCACCGGACGAAAACGCCCGTTACAAACGCGCATGGTTTCCTCGCGGACTAGAGAAAGCCGGCTACGGAGTCTGGTTTGTATTTGAGCACGACGGACAACTGTGGTTTGGCGGCTCGCCTTGGTGGCGCTTTAAAAGCGTTGGATTCTATCGGGTCGACATCAAGAGCGGCGACTTCGTAATTTACGGCCCGCGTGACGGTTTTCGTACAAGCACGACTTATGAATGTTTCGCTGGCTTGTACGCCGCTGACAGAATCTGGCTGGCAACGTCGGCGGGACTTGCGAAGGTCACAGTCCGCAAAGAGGTTGAACGGAGCGCCGCCGACCAATCCCGATAAGTAAACGCGAATCGTTCGCGCGCCAGCCGTTTCACTTCGTCGTTTTGAAAAATGCCGGTATTTCTTCCAAGGATTTGTCCAATTTTGAGTCTAACCGTATGAAGACGCGCCGTTCGTCTTGCCATTAAAACGTCTAGAAACGTAAATCGGAGTCGCTCCATGAAAACGTCGGTGAATTTCGGTGGGAGTCGTCATGCGGCACTCATATTGATGGCGGTCTTTTGCTTACCGTCCTTGGCTTTGGGACAAGGCTATATCATTGGTGTTTCTTCTGGTTTCACACCAGGTACTGCACCGCTTGTCGCGATTGATCCCGACACCGGCTCCTATTCCACACTGAGCGTCAGCGGCAATTCCTACAATGCCTTGGCGCAGGATAGTCATGGCAATCTGTATGCAAGTTCGTTCAGCTCGACGGCGGAAAACGGCCTGGTGTCGCGCATCGATCCACACACCGGCGCTCCGCTTGAGACATTTAATGCTCCCACGCCTGGCGCCGGCGACATTCGCGGACTTAGTTTCGGTCAAGCGGATGTGCTGTTGGCTGCAGTGAACCGAAATGACGTTCATGGCTCACCCACATTACCGGATGACTTGTACGAAATTGATCTCGCCAATCAAACAACAACACGCATCGGCAGCATGGGATTCAATGGGGTACAGGGTCTCGACTATTCACCAAGCGGATTGCTGTATGCCTGGGATGTGATCGACGGGCTGCTTGTCGTCGACCCGCTAACTGGAGTTGCCGTCGATGTAAATTCGAGTATTGGGGGCACCGCTGCCATTCAGTCGATTGTATTTGCTCCCGACGGCCGCTTATTCGGCGCGCGCCAACAGCTTTTCAGTATTAATCCGCTCACCGGTGCTTTTACGCCGATCGGCGTCGGAAATGGTCCAGATATCAGGGGCATTGAGTGGATGGTGCCTGAACCATCCACCCTGATCATCTCCATCAGTGGCCTTTTACTGCTCAGCCGCAGAAGATTCCGGTCATGGCGCTGATCACCCGTCTTCGGCTGAGTTGAGTAAGGAGCATTGCCGCGTACAAATTCGACGCCGACGGTTTTGCGCTGTGGCGGCCTGGTGACCCCGGCTGCCAAGTTGCGCGCGAAGCGGTTGATCAGTCAAGTCGGAATCGAGTTCACCGAGGAGCTGCCACTTGAGTTTGCAAGACGGGCGTCGAGACTGAACCTTCCCGCCCCGAACGCGACGACTTGCAGCAGCCCGCCAGTAATCGCGATGTTCTTGAGAAAGTGCACCATTTGGTTTTGGTCGGCGAAGTCGTGGTGGAAGCCTAACGCCGCCGCGACGGTGAAGATGGCGAGGAGGATACCGACAATTCGAGTTTGAAAGCCGACGATTAGGAGAGCGCCGCCACCAACCTCAATGACGACGGCGATGAGGTAGGCAAACAGCGGGAAAGGCAAGCCTGCTGACGCGATATACCCCTGAGTCATTTGCGGATTAGCAATCTTGCCGAGACCGCTCATAAGAAAAATCACTGCGATCAGCAGGCGACCGAATGTAGCGGCTAGTGGATATTGCTTGTTCATGATAAACTCCTTTGTTCGTTGAGAGTCGTAAAAAGGGCATAGACGCCTAGTTTGCGAATACAGGGCAAAAGCGCGCCAGAGCATTTAAGCGGCCTGTACCGGGAGATTAACTCGAGCCCACGTTGAAAACTTGCTCGGTGGCCGGCCTGCTATTTTGTTTGCGAGCGCAATCCGCTCATACGAATCGGAACCTAAGTAAGTATGAGCTTGGAAGTAACTGAACATCTCGGCGACCTCGGCAGCCCCAGGGAAGAAGGCAGCGAATACATCCTTTGGCACTTGTTTGAATGAGAATTTGTGGCCCTGTCGATTGAGCGTGTCGACGACTTCGTTAAAGCTCATGAAATCACCGACGACGGGCAGATATTCGCCGTTGCCCGCCTCGTCCGGGCGCGCGAATGCGCCCGCAACGACGTTGCCAAGTTCGGTAATGTCGCCCATGTGAATGCAACGCACATCCGGATCAAGAGGAAGAGCCCAGCCGACGGATCCGTCTGCCTGCTTCTGCGGAGCAACAATGCCCGTAAGATTCTGGTAGAACAACGGCGCGATGACGAATGTGTGATGAGCAAACCCGGCTTCTTTCACGATCCGATCGATCTTGGCTTTGCCGGTAAAGTGCGAAACGTGGAACTTGCCGCCGCTGATCGCTTCGACATCGGGTAGCGTTGACCAGATAAAGTGTTTGACGCCAGCTTCCTTGGCAGCGCGTACCGCCGCTGCTGCCTGATGAGACTCATCGGTACTTTGTTCCCAAAAGTTGGTGACCAGAAAAACGCCGTGCGCTCCTTCAAATGCAGCTTTTAAAGATTCCGGACGATCTAAATCTGCTTCGACAACTTCCTCGGCGAGTTTCCGGTGCTTGCCTGGATTGCGAGTCAGTGCTCGTACCTTGAATTGGCGGCTGGCTTGCAGAGCACGTACAACTCCGCCCCCCTGCTGCCCCGTTGCGCCGATCACGGCGATCAGTTTTCTTTCGTTGGACACCATTCACATTCCTTTCTATCGAGTGGCGTTGTCGTTCGGCGTCCGCTGTCAGATCTACTAACACCGATCCGGCAAATTACGTCGTCCATGAATCGTATCGCCTGTCACATTGAAGTCAATTATATTGATACAAAGATAATTGATTATGGTATAATTGAGGCACTCCCTGGGCAATTTTCATAAAAACTGGACAGCTTTCATGAAGAAGGACACTTCGACACCCGTGCATACCTGGCTAGTGATGATGAAGGCGATGCAGGCCATTACGCGGTATGCACTGGCAAATCTTGAGGAAACCGGCCTGGGGCTTTCGGATTTCGCCGTCCTTGAGGCCCTGCTTCACAAGGGGCCGCTGCCCGTCAATGTGATTGGCCCGAAAGTCAATCTGACGCCCGGGTCGATCAGCGTCGCGGTCGACCGGCTTGTCGCCAAAGGCTTAGTGAGTCGCGCCGAATCTTCAGAGGACCGCAGGGTTCGTATTGTGGCTTTGACCACGCGCGGAAAATCCCTTATCGCGCCGATTTTCCGCGCGCACGTCGAGACGATGGAGAAGGTGTTTGCAGGACTTTCGCGTCACGAACTGCAACAACTCGAACAGCAATTGAAGCGAGTTGGAAAGCAGGCGGAATCGCTCTTTGAGCGAAGTGCTGCAAAAGGTCGCGGTGGTAAATAAGCGCGCTTCGCGCGAAGATCGAGGATTTGGTAAAGTTCGTTCGCCGCGGCTCAACTCAACAATGCGCCCGCGTCCATCTCGGTAGGCGTCGTAAAGTTGCCCAGTGTCATATGAATTTGCTGTTCCACCATGGACCGATACTTGCCACCTTTCGACATCAGTTCCGCGTGAGTTCCTATTTGGCTGATGTGGCCATGTTCGATCACGACGATCAGGTCGGCGCGCGATATCGTGCTCAGCCGATGAGCGATGACAAAGCAGGTTCGTCCGCGCATGAGAACGCCAAGGCTTTGTTGAATGAGCCGCTCGCTGTCGGTGTCGAGATTACTGGTGGCTTCGTCGAGGATAAGTACCTTGGGATCGGCCAAGATTGCGCGGGCGATCGCCAGCCGCTGCCGCTGGCCACCGCTTAGTCGCACGCCGCGCTCGCCGATTACGGTGTGCATTCCGTCGGGCATTCGGTCGATGAACTCGGCGGCGTTGGCAGCTTCGGCGGCGGCGCGGATTTCATCTGAGGTTGCATACCGCCTCGCATAGGCGATGTTTTGAGCGATCGTGCCGTCGAACAAAAAGACATCCTGCTCAACTATCCCGAGAAGTGAACGAAACGACTCGACTTCGTACTTACGCAGATCGATGCCATCCAGTGTCAGCCGACCTGCGTCCGGGTCGTAAAACCGGGCTACTAGATTGGTGAGCGTGGTCTTCCCGGCGCCGCTCGGGCCGACTAGCGCCATGGTCTGGCCAGCTTCGATTGAGAGACAGATGTCGTGAAGTGCGGGAGACTCACTGCCAGGGTAGGTAAACGTGACGTGCTCGAACGAAATTCGTCCCTTAATCAAGCGTCGATCCGCCTTCAGTGCACCGGGCGCCGAAGGCATCTCGCGACTTTCTTCCAGTAGATCTAGCACTCGGTCGAGTCCGCTCAGACTATTTTGAAACTGAGTGGCGCTTTGCGCGAGCGTCGCGAGCGGTTCCAATAGCATCAGCAGGTAGACCAGGAACATCATGAGATCGCCGACGGTCATGTGGCCGTCGAGGACACGACATCCGCCGTAGTAAAGAAGTCCGGCGCTTGCAATGGGAATGAGCGTCTCCCAAACCATTTCCACGACGCGCATCCACCACCAAGCGTAGAGCTCCTGCCGCGCCATCAGGTTGTTCTCCGTTGTAAAACGAGCCGCTTCGCGTTTTTGCCGGCTGAACGCTCTCACGATTCGCATGCCGGCGAACGACTCGGTGGCGCTCGCGTCAATCTGTTCTCGCTGCTTGCGAATGACACGAAACTGAGGACGAATTGCGTTGATCCAAGTTCGATGAGTAAGAAATACGGCCGGCAACAACACGATTGCCCCGACCAGTAGCGTCCAATCGACCCATGCCAGGATTGCGAGACTGCCAAGCAATTGAATGACCGCTCGCCAAGGGTCGAAAATCATGCCAAACACGAGCTCGCCGACACTGCCGCCGTCTTCTCGTAAGATCGAGGCCACGCCACCTGAGCGAATCTCCTGCACGCGATGAAGCGGCAACCGTACCGCGTGCTCGAACACTCGTCGGCGAAGATCTAACTGAATCTGCTTCGACATTTTAGTCGCGCGCCAACGCCCCCAAATGTGAACCATAATCTTCACGAAGGAAGTCAGAGCAACGGCGATCACCGTGATGAGCAATAGGCGTCGCGGATCGGATAGTGAAGGAAACCTTCGCAGCCACTGCTCGGGCAAATGCTTGCCACTCAGTCCAAAATCGACGACAAACTTTGTTCCTGCGGGCGGCAGTAGGCCGATCAGCGTCGCAACTGTTACCGCGGCTAAAATCCAAAACACTTGCCGCCGGAAAGGTCCGAGCAAATGAACGAACTGCAATACAAGCTGCCACGCCGAACGGACTCGACTTCTTGCGTCGCGTGGCTCGCCCAATGTGTGAGCGCCGCTGTGGGGCAGTTCACGATTCTTAAGCTTTTGTCGATACAGATCAAACCGCGAACGACTGTTATGTGTCCGCTGGCCGTTTGCCACTGACAGAACTTCGGGGCCGATGGCAACGGCGGATGTAGGCTGTGTTGAGTTTTTGGACATAGCCAATTGTAGGCTGCAATCGGGTGCGGTCGAGTCGTAAGAACGAAGGGACAGCGTCTTGTGTGGGCGCGAGCGTTCAAACCGTGTTCATGGCAGCAGGTGCCAAGGGTCGTTTCTTAGTGTGTCGCTATTCTTGAATGGCTTGACGGCACAATTTGGCCAATCGTGCCGCACCCAGTCGCGAAAGCGGGATTCAGCATGCCTCAAAGAAGTGGTGGTCGCTCAATCAATACCTTTTGCGGATTAGACGTTACAGGGTCTCGATTTCCACGAACCCTCGTGATCCGCCGCGAATTGCCGTGGGTGTCACGTGGGTCTCGCCGGTGACAGCCCGCATTTTCGGCGGCTACACCTCTCGACACAGCGTGACATTACGATGTTGCCATGCGCATCGTAAAAGTTTCGCGGGATGGCACATCGTTCGCTTGCCCCTTCGAGATAACGACCCTATGAATTGAGCGAACGATGTTGAAGATTACGGTCTCTGGTCAGGACTCGTCGCGCCGAATCATTAAGCTCGAAGGCAAGCTGCTCCACGACTGGATCGGTGAAGTGCGCGGTTTCTTCCTCGGCGTTGACAAAGTCTCATTTCCCGGCCTCGATCTTTCAGGACTCACCTTCGCAGACCGTGAGGGTGCCGAGCTGCTGCTGCAGCTACTGCGGCAAGGTGTGCGGATCGAGTCCTGCTCGCCGTTCGTGGCAGAGTTGTTGGGTTTGGACCGCGAACCAAACGCTTAAGCCCAATCGTCATCACATTTGGCGTTCATGCGGCGCTCGGGCGATGCCAAGCTTCTTCATACGGCTACGAAGTGTATTTCCATGGAGGCCGAGAATCCTTGCCGCGCCGTGTGGACCGTCAATGATCCACCCCGACCGTTCCAGGGCGGCCAGTATGTGACTGCGTGTGTTGGACTCCAGGCTTTCAAACGGCCGAGTCTGTCCTGTGCTGGCAGCCGACGTTGCCGAACCTAAGTGACCACCGGCAATTGAACGATCCGCCGTTGCCGAAGCGAATACTTCTGGATCGATCTCAAGCATCGGTCCGCTCGACAGAATAACTGCTCGTTCCAGCACGTTTTCGAGCTCCCGAATATTCCCTGGCCAGCAGTAGTGGTTCAGTCGCTCCATGGTCGCTTTGCCAACCGACTTTATTTGCACTCCGGTGCGAGCGGCAAATCGGTCGACCAGGAAGTGCACGAGCAGCGGCACGTCACCCTCACGGTTTCGCAGGGGCGGAAGAGGGATCGGAAACACATTGAGGCGGTAAAACAAATCCTCTCGGAATTTTCCCTCTCGGATTGACTTGCCGAGATCACGGTTCGTAGCGGCGATGACGCGAACATCGACATTGATCGCCTTACTTCCTCCCACGCGCTCGAATTCGCGCTCCTGGAGCACGCGGAGAAGCTTCACTTGAACGTCGATCGGAATTTCGCCGATTTCATCTAAAAAAATCGTTCCGCCATGGGCCAGCTCAAAGCGACCGACGCGCCTGTTAATCGCTCCCGAAAATGCGCCCTTTTCATGGCCGAAAAACTCCGATTCTACTAGCCCGGCAGGTAGCGCAGCGCAATTCAACTTTATTAGAGGTTTATCGTGCCTCGGGCTCGCTGAGTGAATCGCACGGGCAATCAGTTCTTTGCCCGTTCCTGTCTCCCCGGTAATGAGAACGGTGGCATCCGTCTTGGCAACACGACTTACTTTCTCCAGCGCTTCTAGCAATGCGGGGCTTTGTCCAATGATCTCCTCGAAGTTGTGAACCGATTTGATTTCTTCCTGGAGGTAGACGTTCTGAGCAGTGAGGCGGGCCTGCTCCTGTTCCATCAGGACGCGGTCGGTGACGTCCAGGAACATGGTCCGCGTGTATTTGCCACCGGCTTCCGGCTTCGCCCAGATCTCAATCCACACCGGTTTGCCGTCGTCTTTACGTTGCAACTCCTCGACAATGCCTCGGGTCTCCATTCCTCGTTGTTGCAAGGAAAACTGCTCGCGGGCGGCGCGCTGGGCGTCCGGCCGATCGGGGACGAGCGACAACCCCACAATCCCCGGCACCTCTTCCGGCTTGATCCCCAAGATCCGCTGGGCGGCGCGGTTGGCGCTGATAAACCGCGATTCCAGGTCTTCCTTGACATACGCAATTGGGGCCTCCTCGTACAAATCTCGCAGCTGTTCCTCGCTTTCGCGGAGTTGTCGTTCGAGTTGAAGCCGTGTCAGTTCAGCGGCGGCGTGCTTCGCAAAAATGCGAAATGTGAGCAGCTTGCGCGGTTCCTGCGGCATCGGGCGGTCGTCGAAGGCTGCGAGATGGCCGAGAACCGTTCCTTGGGAATCGCACAGCGGCACTCCCAAGAAACTTTCGATTCCCCACGCGCGCGGATACGGATCAACCGGGAATTTCTCCCGCACTCCAGAGGCGTGGTGGCACAGTTTCCCTTGAACCACGTCTTCACATGGCGTGCCCGCCAAAGTCCACTCAAAATTTTCAGCGATGCGGTCCCTGTCCCAGAAAGCGATGGTCCGCGCCCTCGTGTGGTTCTCGGGTGATGAAAACTGTGCGATGAACGCCCAGCGCGTGTCAACCACACGCGCCAAGGTATGGACCAGTGCCTGGAAATACTCTTCACGGCTCCCGTACGAGGCCGCGTCGATGATCGCATGGAGCGCAGTCAGTTCTTCGGCGACCGGGTCCGACGATTTGTCAACTTTTTCGGACGTTGTCTGCTTCGTGACGGCTTTTCTTCGGGTTTGTTGTGTTCGAGTCATAGGCACCCGCCTGACGGCGAAGGCCGCGATAGGTCCAAGTGCCGTTCCGATTGGTCGCATCGGCACACGGCGCAACCGGGCATCGGCCGTCGATCATTTCAGAATGGGCTCGACGCCGTAAGCTTCGCATGAACGGTCCACGAGGTGTAGTAGCTTTCCACGAAATCTCGTGGATGCAATAGCCATAGGAGTTGTGGGACGGGGCACTTCGCTTGCAGCGATCCGCTCAAAAGGTTGTCCGCATATCAACTTGCGAACGCACTCGCGCTAGTTACGCGAAGGTGGCACGGAATTCGCCTTCCCCTCAATTCAGAAAGCCAACGCTGACGAACGATTACTTGGCGCGCGGGAGGAAATTCTGATGCGAGCGATTCTCAGAACACGATTCGGCGGCCCGGAAGTGCTGGTTATCCGCGAAATGCCCGAGCCGGAACCGAAAGAAGGCCATGCGGTGATTGAAGTCAAGGCATTTGGTCTCAACCATGCAGAACTGCATATGCGAAAGGGCGAGTGGGCCGAGATCGCCGACGTCAGTGGCATCGAGTGTGTTGGCACTGTCAAATCCTGCCCTGGCGGTGAGTTCCCGGTCGGAGCGAAAGTGGCCGCGCTGATGGGCGGGCTCGGCCGCACGATTAACGGCAGCTATGCCGAATATACGCGGGCGGCTGTTTCGAACGTCGCACGGATCGATGCGGATTTGTCATGGGCGGAGCTCGCCGCGATTCCCGAGACGTATGCGACTGCGTGGACTTGCCTTTTTCGAAATCTGGATATCCAACGTGGCCAATTGCTGGTCATCCGCGGCGCGACCTCATCGTTCGGTCAGGCGGCTCTCAAAATGGCGGCCAATGCGGACCTCCGAGTGGTCGCGACGAGCCGCAACCGCGAACGCTTCCCCATGCTGGAGAAGTTGGGTGCCGAGCGCTGCGAAGTCGAACGGCCCGATCTGTCGAAGCATATTCCCGAGGCGAAGAACATCGACGCGGTGCTAGACCTGGTCGGCAACAGCGTCATGCTCGATTCTCTGGCGATGCTCCGGCGCGGCGGCCGCTCGTGTCTCGCCGGGTGGCTGGGAGGTCTCGATCCGATTCGAGATTTCAATCCGCTGCTGCAGATGCCGAGCGGCGTCTACCTGACGTTCTTCGGAAGTTTTGTGTTCGGTACGCCAGGCTTCCCACTCTCTGATGTCCCACTTCGCCAGATTGCCGCGGATGCTGCAGCCGGTCGACTCGACATCAAACCGACCAGAGTCTTCAAGTTCGAGGATATCCAGGAAGCTCACCGCGTCATGGAGTCTAATCAGGCCGGTGGCAAGATCGTAGTAGTACACAATTGACACCTGCTGCAAAGTACAAGTGACTTCGCGAGCCGAAGCGAGGTAACCATATGATTCAGACAGCGAAAGTCGCTTATCAGACGGTCAAAGTCCATGACCTGGACATCTTCTACCGCGAGGCGGGGCCGAAGGAGGCACCGACGGTGCTCCTTCTTCACGGTTTCCCGACCAGCTCGCAAATGTTTCGGAATCTGATCCCGGCTTTGACCGACAAGTACCACGTGGTCGCTCCCGACTATCCGGGCTTCGGCCAAAGCTCGATGCCGCGACACGATAAGTTCGCGTACACGTTCGACAATCTGGCTAAAGTCATTGACGACTTCACGGAGAAGGTCGGTCTCACGAAGTACGCAATTTATGTGCAAGATTATGGCGCTCCGGTTGGTAATCGCCTTGCGGCGAATCACCCGGAACGCATCACTGCCATCATCGTGCAGAATGGAAACGCCTATGACGAAGGGCTGGACAACGACTTCTGGAAGCCGCTCAAAGCGTACTGGCAGGAGCCCAAGAGCCAGACGAAACGGGACGCACTGCGCGCATTTCTCAATGTCGATGCGACGCGTTGGCAGTACACGCACGGGGTCCCGCACCCCGAGTTTGTCTCGCCTGACGGCTGGACCACGGATCAGTATTTGCTGGATCGCAAGGGCAATGACGAGATCCAACTCGATCTGTTTCTGAGCTACGGAAGCAACCCGCCGCTGTACCAGAAATGGCAAGAATACTTCCGGAAGTACCAGCCGCCGATGCTGATTGTGTGGGGGCGGAATGACGAGATTTTTCCGGCGGCAGGCGCCGAGCCGTACAAGCGCGATCTAAAAACGCTCGACTACCACTTGCTTGATGCGGGGCACTTCGCGTTAGAAACCAATGGAGACGAAATCGTGAATCTAATGCACGAGTTTCTTGCCAAACATATTTCGCATTAGTAAACGTCGCCGACTTCATCGTCCGTTGTGGTAGCGGAAGAGCGCCGGCGTGGGAGCAACCTGACAAGACATTTCGTAAGGAGATGTCGAAATGATTGGTTGGAGATCGCTCAGAAAACTGTCCATCCCTACGGCTTGGACGCTGCTCCCACTTCGGCTCGTTGTGGGCGTCGGGTTTCTGCTGCATGGCTTGGCAAAATTAGACCGCGGGCCTGCGAAGTTTGCTTTGTTGCTTGAGCACATCGGCGCGCCGTACCCGCTTCCCACGGCGTGGATTGTGACTTGCGTTGAGATTTTTGGCGGCGCTCTAGTGATCATTGGGTTCTTAGTTGCGATTGCGAGCGTTCCGCTAATTGTCTCGATGCTGGTCGCCCTGTTCACACTTCACATCCATTACGGATTCAGCGCGGTAAATACGATCGGGTTGACCCCGTCTGGGCCCGTGTTTGGACCGCCCGGATACGAGATCAACCTGCTCTATATTGCTGGGTTGATCGCGCTGGCGTTGTCGAGCCCTACAGCGGCTTCGGTCGACCGAATTCTGTTCCGCGAGAAAAGGAGTGAACGATGAACTCTCTTATCCGAGTCATGGCCAAGTCGCGTCTTTTCAGCAGCGATCTCGACTACCATCTCCTTCGCTTGTCTATGGTGATCATTTATTTGCTCTTCGGCTATCAGAAGTGGTGGGAATACGAGGCCCAAAATTTGATCCCGTTCATCAGTAACGGGCCGCTAATTTCGTGGATGTACCCGGTGTTTGGCATCCACGGTGCAACTTGGTTCCTGGGTGTTTCGGAATGGATCACCGCCGCGCTGCTCATGTGGGGCTTTTGGAATAAAAGAGCAGGAGCGATCGGGGCCTTCATTTCGACTGCAACCTTCATCACGACGATCACGATTATTCCCTTCATGCCCGACGGTTTGGATGCAGCTGCAGGCTTTCCAGCGATGAAGGGAAATGTTGCTTTTTTGATGAAGGATGTGGTTCTCCTGGCGGTGTCTTTTTATTTGCTGAAACAAGATGTCGTGCGGGCGTCCATTGCTGCAGCCGAACCGCGCGCGTGGAAAGAGGTTGGCACGACTGGGGACTTTGCCCAATCAAAAGTGGCTGCCAGGTGAATAAGAATGTCTTTGCGAAATGGAGCCATCCGCGATGGGTCGGCGATTACACTTAGCTGGCCACTTACTTTCTCGATACGGCGCTGCCGCCTTATTGGTCTGGACTGGCGCGATGAAATTCATTCCGCATGGAGGGGGCGGCGTCGAGCCGATCGTGTGCTGGGACTATGGAGCCATGTCGCTTTGCCCATTTTCCGCCGTCCTCGGCGTCGTGCAGATCGCGATTGGGCTGCTCATTGCGCTACGACCGCTGTGGCCCGTGGTTTCGGCCATCGGCAGTCTGCTCGCGGCGGGAGTGATGCTGACGACCTTAACCTTTTTATTCTCGGCGCCCGCAAGCGATCCGAATTTAGACGGATTCCCCGTGATCGCGGCGATGCCCGGGCAAATTATGTTCAAAGACGTTGTGTTGTTGGGCGCGGCGCTGTCGTCGGCCGGCGAGGCCGTCGTCGCGAGTGGCATGGTTGGACGCGATAAAAATCGTATGAAATCTGCGTGAATGCCGATGTTTTGGTGTGCCTACTTCCACGAAGTCAGTTCCAGGAATCTACTAATGGGCGGTGCAGTATGGCATTGCGAGCCGTGATGCACACGCCGTCGTTCTTTTTACATGGAGTGCGATCATGAATGCTGAGCAAGTTGAAAACCTGATCATCGGCAGTGGAGTCGCTGGCAAAATACTCGCGTGGACACTGGCAAAACGGGGGCAGAAGACCGTTTGCGTTGAGCGCTCAATGGTCGGTGGGGCGTGTCCGAATGTTGCCTGCCTGCCGAGTAAGAACGTTATTTATAGCGCCAAGGCGATATCGCTCGTCCGTCCTAAAACCGGTCTCGGAGTCACCAAGGGAGAAGTGGAAGTAGACATGGCCGGCGTTGCTCGCCGCAAGCGGAATATGGTTAAAGACCTAATCGACATCCACCTCGCTAACTTTAAAGCAAGCGGCACCGAACTTGTGATGGGCGAAGCGCGATTCACGGAGCTGAAAACCGTTGAAGTGAAGCTCAATGCCGGCGGGACACGCCTCATTTGCGGCGAGCGAGTCTTTATCAATGTCGGCACTCGGGCCAGCATTCCCGATGTGCCCGGACTCGCTCTTGCCTCACCGATGACGCATGTCGAAGCTTTGAATCTGGAACATCTCCCCGAGCACCTCGTGATTCTTGGCGGAGGTTATGTCGGGCTCGAATTCGCACAGGCCATGCGCCGATTCGGTTCACGCGTTACGATCGTCCAGCATGGGTCGCAACTTTTAGAGCGCGAAGATGCCGATGTTGCCGACGCGCTTCTCGAATTGATGACCGACGAAGGTGTCGAAGTTTTCTTGCAAGCCAAAGTGCAAAGCGTCACCGGTCGCTCCGGCGACCGTGTTCAGTTAACGGTTAGCGTTCGGGACAGTGAAAAAACGCTCGATGCCTCCGACATCCTCGTTGCCGCGGGTCGCACGCCCAACACGGACGGACTTGACCTGGCTCGAACGGATGTTGACGTCGATGCGCACGGTTACATTCGCGTCAATGAGCGTTTGCAAACGAGCGCGCCCGACATTTGGGCGACGGGTGAATGCGCTGGCAGCCCGAAGTTCACGCACGTCGGCGAAGATGATTGTCGTATCGTTCTAGACAACCTGGCCGGCGGCAGTCGCACAACGCGCAGCCGTCTCATTCCGTACTGCCTCTTCACCGACCCGGAGCTTGCGCACGTCGGACTTAGCGAGTCCGAAGCCCGAGCAGGAAATATTTCCTATCGGATTGCCAGAATGCCTATGGCGAATGTTTTCCGCGCTCGCACGCTCTCCGAAACGCGCGGCTTTTCGAAGGTGCTCATCGGCGACGACGATCGAATCCTAGGATTCACGGCTTTCGGCGTCGAAGCGAGCGAGTTGATGGTGGGTATGCAAACCGCCATGCTTGGCCATCTGCCGTACACAGTGTTGCGCGACGCTATCTGGACACATCCAACAGCGGCCGAGGGTTTAAGCGGCTTATTCGCCAGTCCTCTCGAGTCGCCAAAGTCTGGGTCGTCGGTTCTCAGCGATGTAAAAATCGATGGACGGCAAGCGGCAAAAGTCCGTGCTGGGCGTAATTGACTCGAAGTGCGCGGTGCTTGCCATAGCGGGAGAGTTTTCCAGATAATGAGCGGGCCGGGCAGTCCCATAACACTTGCAAACGCCGAGAGTGTGTCAACGAAAGGAAAGCCAAAATGGCCGTTGCCAATTCATCGCTCAAGAACGTCCCGGCATGGAAAGAGCTGGAAACTCATTATCAAACGATTCGCAATATTCATTTGCGCAAGCTTTTCGCGGAAGACTCAAAGCGCGGCGAGCGAATGACCGTCGAGGCGACGGGCATCTTTCTTGACTTCTCGAAGCAGCGGATTACTGATGAGACGCTTAAGCTTCTCGTGCAGTTGGCCGACCAAACGGGCTTGCGAACGCGGATCGATGCCATGTTTCGTGGCGAGAAGATCAACGTCACCGAGAATCGAGCGGTGTTGCACGTTGCGCTGCGTGCGCCTCGGGGCGCGACGATTGTCGTGGACGGGGTAAACGTAGTTCCACAAGTTCACACCGTCCTCGATAAGATGAGCAATTTCGCCAACCGCATGCGGAGCGGCGAATGGAAGGGCCACACGGGAAAGCGCATACGAAACGTCGTCAATATCGGAATCGGCGGGTCCGATCTTGGGCCGGTGATGGCTTACGAGGCGCTCAAGCACTATAGCGACCGGGGCATGACGTTCCGCTTCGTCTCGAATATCGATGGCACAGATTTCGTGGAAGCGACGTGTGACCTGGATCCGGCGGAAACACTATTCATCGTGTCGTCAAAAACGTTCACAACGCTTGAAACGATGACGAATGCTCACAGCGCGCGCGACTGGTCGCTCAAAGGACTTGGTGGTGACGCCTCGGCCGTCGCCAAGCACTTCGTTGCGGTCTCCACCAATGCGGCCAAAGTCGCCGAGTTCGGCATCGATACGGCAAACATGTTTGAATTTTGGGATTGGGTCGGCGGGCGCTACTCCATGGATTCGGCCATCGGGCTTTCGACGATGCTGGCAATCGGCCCGGAGAATTTTCGAGCAATGCTCCGTGGCTTCCACGAGATGGATGAGCACTTCCGCACCGCGCAGTTCGAGCAGAATCTCCCAGTGCTGATGGGCCTGTTGGCAATATGGAACAACAACTGTTTTGGTGCGGCAACAGTGGCGGTGCTCCCATATGAGCAGTACCTCAAGCGCTTCCCGGCCTATCTGCAGCAGCTAACGATGGAAAGCAACGGAAAGCACGTCACGCTCGGTGGGGCGACTGTCGACTACGACACCGGCCCCATATATTGGGGCGAGCCTGGCACCAACGGGCAGCACTCCTTCTATCAATTGATCCATCAGGGGACGCGCATTATTCCGTGCGACTTCATTGGCTTTGTCGACCCGCTTAACCGGCTCGGCCGCCATCACGATATGCTGCTTGCCAACGTTTTTGCCCAGGCCGAGGCGCTTGCGTTTGGTAAGACGCGTGAAGAGGTCGAAGCGGAAGGCACGCCCGATTGGCTTGTGCCACATCGGGTTTTCGAAGGTAATCGGCCGTCGAACATGATTCTCGCGGAACGGCTTACACCCGAGGTGCTCGGCAAGCTCGTCGCCCTCTACGAGCACGCGGTCTTCACTCAGGGCGCGATCTGGAACATCGATAGCTTCGACCAATGGGGCGTCGAGTTGGGCAAAGTGCTGGCGCAGCGAATCATTCCTGAGCTGGAAAGCAAAACGGAACCGGCGCTCAAGCACGACAGTTCGACGAACCATTTGATCCGGCGATACCGAAAGTCCAAAAAGGTGTTATGAAAATGCTCATCAGTAATGAACAACAGCTGAAGAAGATGAGGTCTAGCCCAGGCTTTATTGCGGCGCTGGACCAAAGTGGTGGCAGCACGCCCGGCGCGCTGCATGCTTACGGAATCGAGAAGGACGCGTGGTCCAGCGAAGACGAGATGTTTGCGATCGTGCATCAAATGCGCACGCGCATCATCACCAGCCCGAGCTTTACGGGCGAGCGAATACTTGCCGCCATCTTGTTTGAGAACACGATGGACCGGGACATCAACGGTCAGCCGACCGCGGACTACCTCTGGGAGGTTAAAAAAGTCGTGCCTTTTCTGAAAATCGACAAGGGTCTCTTAGCGGAAGCGGATGGGGTCCAGTTGATGAAGCCCATGCCGCAAATCGCCGCGCTGCTCGACAAGGCCCGGGCTAAACGGATTTTCGGCACGAAGATGCGCTCGCTTATCAAGCAAGCGAACGCCTCCGGCATCAAGGCAATTGTCAATCAGCAATTCGAATTGGCGGACCAGATCGTCGCCGCGGGCCTTGTGCCCATCATCGAGCCGGAAGTCGATATTCACTGCCCCGAAAAGTCGCGTGCTGAATCGCTGCTCAAAACGGCTATCGTTGAAAGACTCAACCAGTTGCCGGCGGGTCAGTGGGTCATGCTTAAGCTAACGCTGCCCGAGCAGGACGATTTCTATGCCGATTGCGTGGAACATCCCAACGTGTTGAGGGTGGTAGCCCTATCCGGCGGCTATACCCAAAAAGATGCCAATGACCGCCTGCGGAGGAATCACGGCGTGGTAGCCAGCTTTTCACGGGCACTTGTAGAGGAGCTATCGGCCCAGCAATCCGATGCCGAGTTTAACGCGCGACTCGATAAATCCATACGGAGCATCTATGAGGCGTCCATCACTTAAACGAGTCCGAGCATTCTACGTAACCCTTACGCTCATCAAGCTTTGTAACTCAGAAGTGTCGGTGGCAACTCGTCACTTGTCTCATTGCAGGACATTCCCAACGGAGGTGCTAGCTGTCTCTCAATCGGAGGACTAAATTAGCAGCACGTAGCGGGATGGACCGCATTCGATTCTAGTTTCGCATCGTTTCCTCTCGGCAATGCAATGACGATTTTTTTGCCAAATGCATTGCAGGAAACAGACATGAAAGGTGCTGGGATGGCCTGGAATGAGTTGCGAGGGCAGCGACAACGCGTACCACAGAGAGGTCAGGACTTAACGTTCGTCCACCGGGAGGAGTTCTGCCGGTTGCTGCTAAGCTTCAAAAAGTTAATTCGCTCGGACGAACCTGCAGTTCGCATTCGCGGGCTGACGGATGTGGAAAGTGGCGAGCGTTATATTATCGATCAAGAGGAACTGTTCGGCAGCGTTTTAGCCGAGCGGACGCTATCGCGAGCGATGGATCACCGGCTCAGTTAGACCTTGCGTGAGTATGGAAACTCGATATACGCTTGACGGATTTAAGTATGTTTCGGCGGCGGTTCAGAAAAGGCGACTGGGTCGTGTATAGGAGCCTGAAGTTCACGACTCGTCCAGGACATCGCGCCCACGACGTAACTGCCAGTGCAAATGGCGACGACTACAATTATTTCGTGGATAAGTTTTGGGTCGTGGCCGACGTTCTGGCCGAACACAACCTTTTGTTGAGAACGCGCCGAGGAAAGTCGCACATCGTCGGCGAGCACGATTTAAACCTGCGGCATGCGTCGCTGTGGGATCGAATACGCTATCGCTCGCGGTTTATTGAAATGCAAAAATTTCTGCCGACCACTAGTTTGTGAAACTTCATTCGGCGGACTGCATTTTTGCCACTCATGCGGCCATTGATTCATAAGCCGCATCAGGGTGCCGCACGAGTTCGAATCGTCCGTCATCATATTCGACGAGCGCCGTACAGCTTTCCACCCAGCGAACGCAGTTGTGGACGCTCGGCGATCGATATTTGTCAGACTAAGTTGAGCGCTCGCGGCGACTCCGAGTCGCTTCAGCCGACTGCTTTTAGGCCCAGAACGCGTGCTCTATTGCCTAACCAACGTATACACGCTGAGTACAATCTCGACCACAATAAGAATGACAATGTACCACTCGACTCTCATGCTCTGGTCCTTCTGCAAGAGTTCGAGAATTGTCTCCACGGTGCGCGAGATCAGTTCCAATTTGCGATCCAATATGGCGGCCCGCTCCTCTATCTCAAACTCGTCTTCGAGTCGCAGGTAAAGCTGCTCAAGTTCCGGATGATCCCAAAGTAGCTCGGGTCGATCACTGACCTCCACGCGCGCCACCATCTTGTGTTCGTTTAAAAGCGCCTTTCCAATATAGCGCAAGAGGAAATTCATATCCCGGCGCCCTCGCCCGCCTCGCTCCAGCTCGACGGCAAACGGCTCGATCCGGTCGAAGATGGCTGTGACGTCGGTCTCGTACTGCGCGAGCGCAACCGATTTTGCAAGCACCGCTGCTACGATTTGCAAACGCTCGTTCGACGCGTCCTTAACAAATACAGTTCCTGAATCCACGCCTTCGCGCCTGTCGGCGGCAAGCGAAATCTTCACTTCTTCGGTCTCTGGGCGCTCGTAGCGGTCTTCCACAAGTGGCCCAAGATCACGGAGGAACAGCTCGCGAGCAGCTTTTGAGCCGTCAATAAAGACGGCAGCTCCGTATCGAAAGACGATGGCCGTGCCGCCATCTTCAAGAGGTATCATGACTGGTTGCTGGGCCGCTACGCGAGACGACTGCAAGAATCTTCGTAGGTCAATTCGCTCGCCGATGTAGATTGCCCGTGCGACAAACGACCTGGCTTCTGCCGGATTCACCAGCGCTTGCTCAGCGGCCGCTCGTTCATCCACCGACATGGAAAGCCCTTCGCGATCTCATTTCGATTCCGAAGCATATTTATCCGTGGACCTCTTCGCCGTTTCGGTGGCGGCCTGCGACACCGCTTCGCGGACGCCAGCAATCGTTTCGTCAAAGTATGCAGGTCCAGCTTCGACATTCCAGTCGGTCAACCTGTAGTCGTTTGAAAGCCCCTCGTTCTGGAGACGCAACTCGGTTTCATACGCCAACAGCATACCCTTCACAACTGAAGTCCCCACGGCGCCGACGCCAAAGGCAGAGTTGCCCTGGTCTCTCAGCAGTGGTGCGAATGCGACTTTGGTCGCGCCGACCGCTTTGGCCTGTCGCAGAGCTGTTTGGCCGACTCGCTCCATTGTGTTGAGCGAGAGTTGGCTCTCGTCGCCGAGACCAATCAGTAATAGCGACTTCGCTTTGATCGCCCCTTCTTTGGGCCTGATCAAGATAGTTTCGAGTGGATCGCCCTGAAACTCGCCGCGCGTGCGCAATGAGTTGATTACGCCGCCGAGGCGCTTATCGAGCTCAACAGGCGCTCCTGTCATTCGTTTCGCGCCGTCATTCGTGTACTTGAAGTAGCAGACGACCTGCAGCGGTGTGTCGGCAGTGTAGGGGCCCTCCATTCGCACATGAATGTGAATCGAGTGTGGACCCTCAATCAACTGCTCTCTTACGGCCGCAGTTTCGTCGGCCAGCGCGGACGATTTTGTCACCACCGCAAACGCGACCAGGCAAACATTCAACAATTGTCGTGTCATCGTTAATCTCGATCTTCAAAGAAGGGTGAACACTTCTCGTGATTGTGACCATTTGCCTTACGGCACCTACACCCCGCAACCGCATCCTGCATCCCACACACGCCCATCCGCCGACAAGATCGGGATATGTTTATGAACCGGCGGCACTGGCGCCCGATTGTCATATCCTCCGAAGCGCGCGACCGGCGACCAACCGGGGCTCACTGGCGGCAATGACGGCGCTATGCCGGCATATTCTTGACTACCGTGAACAACATTCCCGCCAACGAGCGTCAACACGCTTTCCAAGCCGCGAATTGCATCGTCGTCCACGCGGAAGTAGTCGTCGCTCAATACGGCGAGATCAGCGTATCGTCCTGCGCTGAGCGTCCCCTTGAGGTCATCCTCATGGCTAAACCAGGCACTGCCGTGGGTGTAAAGCCATAATGCTTCTTCGCGGCTTAGGCGGTACGATTCGTCGTGCAAGATTGTTCCGCCGACGGTTTTGGACGTAACCATCCACCAGAGGCACGTCCACGGGTGATAGCTGGCCACCCGCGTACCGTCGGTGCCGGCTCCGACCGGTAATCCCATTTGCAACATCCGCCTGAGTGGCGGCTTACGCTTAGCTGCTTCGATTCCATAGCGTCGAATGAAATATTCGCCTTGATACGCCATGCGATGCTGCGTGGCGATTCCGCCGCCGAGGGCCTGAATGCGCTCCAAGTTTCGTTCGGAAATCGTCTCGGCATGGTCGATGAACCAACGCAACTCATTGATCGGCGTATCGCGATGCACTCGCTCGAAGATATCGAGAAATCGGCCAATCGATTCGTCGTAGGTGGCATGAATTCGCCAAGGCCAACGTGCTGCCGCCAACTTTTGCACGATCGGCTCCAGCTCACTTTCCATCACAGGCCGCAGATCTGGGCGAGGCTGCAGAAAGTTCTCGAAATCCGCGGCGCTCCAGACCAGATTCTCACCGGCGCCGTTGACGCGGAGCAAATTGCTTCCTTCTCCGGGCTTCGTCATGCCAAGCCACCGGGAGTAGTCGGCCAGTTCCTGCCCCGGTTTCTGAGCAAACAAGCTATAGGCAATGCGTACGGTTAAATGACCATCGTCGTCCAGCGTCTTGACGACCGCGTAGTCTTCGGGATAGTTTTGCCCGCCGCCGCCCGCGTCGGAAACGCTCGTCACGCCGAACCGATTAAGCTCGCGCAGGTAATGCCGGGTCGAATTTAGTTGGTCCTCAAACGATAGCTTCGGCGCGTTCGCGATCGTGGAATATAGAATTAGCGCGCTCGGCTCGGCAATCAACAGGCCCGTGGGATTTCCCTTGCCGTCGCGGGCGATGAGGCCACCGGGCGGGTTCGGCGTCGTTTTATCGAAGCCCAAAGTCCGTAGAGCCGCTCCGTTCAGCAATGCCGAGTCATAAAGATGTAAGAGAAACAACGGCGTGTCGGGCGCCGCCTTGTTGATGTCATCGAGCGTCGGCATGCGGCCTTCCGCGAACTGAAATTCGTTCCATCCGCCGATGACTCGCACCCATTGGGGCGGAGGCGTGTTGGCCGCCTGGTGCCGCAGTTGTTCGAGCGCCTGCGCAACGCTGGGCACACCGTCCCAGCGAAGTTCGAGGTTGTAGAAGAGTCCTGCGCGAATCACGTGCAGGTGCGAATCATTTAAGCCGGGGATGACACGTCGATTATTGAGATCAAGCTTGCGAGTGTCGTGACTTGCGAGCGCGAGAATTTCATCGTCACTGCCAACGGCGAGCACTTTTCCATCGGAAACTGCCAGAGCGCTCGCTTCGGGCTTGCTGGGGTCGAGCGTGGTGATTTTGCCGCGGTGAAGAATCAGTGCTGGCGCCATGTCGCCGCTCCTAAATTCCGTTCTGCATCCGTCGTCTCGCTGCACATGACCACAGCCGCCGTACGTTTTTGCTACTTGAGGACTTTGCGAGCAGGCGGGGCTTTGTGAACCATCGTGTAGGCGTATTCGATGCCAACACCATACGCGCCGCCGTGCTCGCGGAATACGTCCATTAGCGCGTCGTAATGTTGGTGATTTGCCCAGTCGCGCTGGAATTCAAGGACGGTCGGAACCGTCGTCATTCGCACCGCGCCCGCCTGCGTCATGCGGGATAGCGACGCTTCGTGGGCGGCGGCCGATGTACCGGCACAAGCATCTTCCACGACGTAGATGTTGTATCCCTCGGAGAGCATATTCAGCGTCGGCCAGGCGATACAAACCTCGGTCCATAGGCCGGACAAGAGGATGTTTCGACGGTGGTGTCACCGATCTTGGCCGCCTTGAGGGCGTCGACGTCGGTCGCCTTGGCGGCAGCTGCGGCGGCGACGACCTTGTCGGCCAGCGCCTGGAACTCGGCGTTCTTCGCGACGAAGTCGGTCTCCGAGTTCAGCTCGATCAGGGCGCCGTCCTTGGCCACCACCAGGCCCTCGGCGGTCGCGCGCTCGGCACGCTTGCCGACATCCTTGGCGCCCTTGATGCGCAGCACCTCGACGGCCTTGTCGTAATCGCCGTCACTCTCGGCCAGCGCGTTCTTGCAGTCCATCATTCCTGCGCCGGTCAGCTCCCGCAGTCGCTTGACATCGGCAGCGGTGTAGTTCGCCATAACTGCTTTCTCCTCCGAGATTAAGAAGCGTCGGTGGTGGGCTCGGCGGCAGCAGTGCCGTCGGCGGCGGGGCTGGTCGTGGCTCCCGCCAGCAGCTCCTGCTCCCACTCGGCGAGCGGCTCGACGGCGCCTTCCTGGCCGGCTTCGGTCTTGCCGGCACCGGAACGGGCCTGCAGGCCCTCGGCGACCGCGGAGGCGATCACCTTGGTCAGCAGGGCGGCCGAGCGGATCGCGTCGTCGTTACCCGGGATCGGGTAGTCGACCAGGTCGGGATCGCAGTTGGTGTCCAGGATCGCGATGACCGGGATGTTCAGCTTGCGAGCCTCGGCAACCGCCAGGTGCTCCTTGTTGGTGTCGACGACCCAGATGGCCGACGGAACCTTGGCCATGTCCCGGATACCGCCGAGGCTGCGCTCGAGCTTGTTCTTCTCACGCGTGAGCATGAGGATTTCCTTCTTGGTGCGACCCTCGAAGCCACCGGTCTGCTCCATGGCCTCGAGCTCCTTCATCCGCTGAAGGCGCTTGTGCACGGTGGAGAAGTTGGTGAGCATGCCGCCCAGCCAGCGCTGGTTCACATACGGCATACCGACCCGGGTCGCCTCTTCGGCGATGGATTCCTGGGCCTGCTTCTTGGTGCCGACGAACATGACCGATCCGCCGTGAGCGACTGTCTCTTTCACGAACTCGTACGCCGAGTCGATGTAGGTCAGCGTCTGCTGCAGGTCGATGATGTAGATGCCGTTGCGGTCGGTGAAGATGAACCGCTTCATCTTGGGATTCCAGCGTCGGGTCTGATGCCCGAAGTGAGCGCCGCTGTCGAGCAGCTGCTTCATGGTTACAACAGCCATGGCTGTGCCTTGCTTTCGTTGTCGGTTGTCGTCCGGAATCGGGTGAGTCCGGACCCTGGCGACTGCGGCTGCCGGACCTGACTCGGTTTCCCGGATCAGGACCGCCCGGCATGCTGGTGCAACCTGTGGTGCGGGTTGCGGTGCAGACGCGCGAAGTCAGCCCACGGATGTGAGCTGCGGGAAGAAGTTTACACCGTTGGAACCTGTGCTTTTACCAGGCGAACAGTGCACAGTCTCCGGTTCATCCACAGTCTGCCCGGCCGGGGTTTACCGGACCGGGGCCGCCGCGCTGAACTGGCCTGATGAGGTTCCTGGCGGTGCTCGTGGTGGTGGCGCTGACCGTTGCGGCTCCGGCGCGCGCGCAGGACGGCCGGCTGCAGTGGCCGTTGCGGCCGTCAGCTGCGGTGACCCGAGGCTTCGATGCGCCGGCGCCGAAATGGACGCGTGGGCATCGTGGCGTGGATCTGGCCGGGAGCACAGGTCAGACCGTGTACGCGAGTGCAGGGGGCACCGTGGTGTTCGCCGGTGAGCTTGCGGGCCGGCCGCTGGTGTCGGTGCAGCATCCGGGTGGGCTGCGGACCAGCTACGAGCCGGTGCGCCCGGCGGTGCGGGCCGGTCAGCGGGTGGCGGCGGGGACCGCACTCGGTGTGCTGCTCGACGGGCACGCCGGCTGTCCGATGCCGGCCTGCCTGCATTGGGGTGCGATGTGGGGGCCGGCGTCGCGGGCGGACTATGTGGACCCGCTGGGCCTGCTGGCGTCGACGCCGATTGTGCTCAAGCCCGTGGATGCGCCTGGTCGTGCACCGCCCGCAGCCGCGCGACGGTGACGTGGGTGTAGAGCTGGGTGGTGGCCAGTGTCGAATGGCCCAGCAGTTCCTGCACGACGCGCAGATCGGCGCCGCCTTCCAGCAGGTGGGTGGCGGCACTGTGGCGCAGGCCGTGCGGACCGATGTCGGGGGCGCCGTCGACGGCTGCCATCGTCTGGTGCACGACGGTGCGGGCCTGACGCTGATCCAGACGGGCGCCGCGCGAGCCCAACAGCAGCGCCGCGCCGGAGGACGGTTTCACCAGCTCCGGGCGGCCGCGATCCAGCCAGGCCGACAGCGCGTCCTCGGCGGGCTCGCCGAACGGCACGGTGCGCTGCTTGTTGCCCTTGCCGAGGACCCGCAGCAACCGGCGCGAGCGGTCGACGTCGTCGATGTCCAGCCCGCACAGCTCGCTGACCCGGATGCCGGTGGCGTAGAGCAGCTCGACGATCAACCGGTCCCGCAGCGCGAGTGGATCACCTTGCTGCGCGCCCGAATTCAAGGCATCCATGGCGTCGAGCGCCTGGTCCTGGCGCAGTACCGACGGCAGGGTGCGGTGTGCCTTCGGGGTCTGCAGCCGCGCGGCGGGGTCGATGCTCAGCAGGCCACGGTGCTGCGCCCACGCGGTGAACGTCTTGATCGCCGAGGTGCGCCGGGCCAGCGTGGTGCGGGCCGCCCCGGCACCGGCCTGCGCGGCCAGCCAGGACCGCAGCCTGGGCAGGGTCAGGGTGTCCAGACCACCGCCGGTGAAATCGAACAGCGATCGCAGATCACCGAGGTAGGCGCGGCGGGTGTGCGCCGAACGACCGCGCTGCAGCGCCAGATACTCGTCGAACTCCTCCAGCAGAGGTTCGAGGTCGGGCTTGCTCACCCCCCTACCGTCGCAGATGCCCGCGCACTGTCTAGTGGACGCGCCGCAGCGTGTCCGGGGTGAGATCCGCCAGGCCCGGGTAGCCGTCGATGGCCATGGTCAGATCGAGTTCGGCCAGCAGGGAACGCAGCACATGCACCACCCCGTCGGTGCCACCGAGGGCCAGACCATAGACATAAGGTCGGCCCACGCCGACCGCGGTCGCCCCCAGCGCGAGCGCCTTGACGATGTCGGCGCCAGTGCGGATGCCGGAGTCGAACAGCACCGGCAGCCCGTCGGCGGCCGCCACCACGTCGGGCAGGCAGTCGATGGCCGGGATGCCGCCGTTGGCCTGGCGCCCGCCGTGGTTGGAGCAGTAGATGCCGTCGACCCCGGTGTCCCGGGCGCGGCGGACGTCGTCGGGGTGGCAGATGCCCTTGACCAGCAGCGGCAGCCGAGTCAGCGAACGCAGCCAGGTGACGTCGTCCCAGGTGACGGGCTGGCCGAAGGTGGACACCCATTTCAGGATGGCGGCCTGTGGGTTCTCTTCCGGGGATTGCGGCAGGCCCGCCCGGAACACCGGGTCGCTGAAGTAGTTGGACAGGCAGTGCCCGCGCAGCTGCGGGAAGTTCGAGGTGCTCAGGTCGCGGGGACGCCAGCCAGGCACCCAGGTGTCCAGGGTGACCACGATGGCCTTGAAGCCCGCCGCCTCGGCCCGGGCCACGAAGCTGGCCGCGAGGTCGCGGTCCTTGGGTGTGTAGAGCTGGAAGAACCCCGGGGTGTCACCGAATTCGGCGGCGACCTCCTCGAGCGGGTCGGCCGTCAGGGTGGACACCGTCATCGGCACCCCGGTGCGGGCGGCCGCGCGGGCGGCCGCCAGATCGCCGTGGCCGTCGCGGCTGCAGATGCCGGTGACGCCGATGGGCGCCATGAACACCGGTGCGGGCAGCGTGATCCCGAAGAGGTCGACACTCAGGTCGCGTTCGGTGGCGCCGACACCCATCCGCGGCATGAGTCCCCAGTGCTCGAAAGCGCTGACGTTGACCCGCTGGGTGCGCTCGTCGCCGGCACCGCCGGCGACGTAGGACCACACCGACGGTGACATCGCCGCCTGCGCTCGGGCCTCCAGTTCGGCGAAGGCCATCGGCAGCGAGGGCACCACCCCGGCCAGTCCCTGCAGATAGATCTCGAGCTGGTAATCGCCGAATGCCATGGGGTCAGTCTCGCTGGCCCGCCTCCGCCTTGGCCAGTTCCGCCTTCCATTGCCGGAAAGTTTCTTCGGTGCGGCCGCGGCGCCAGTACCCGGAGATGGACGCCCATTTGGCGTCCACACCGCGTTCCTTACGCAGGTAGGGGCGCAGATTGTGCATGATGGCCTGCGCCTCGCCGTGGGCGAACACCTGGACCTGGCCGGGCAGCCACAGCATCTCCTTGACCGCCGTGACCAGCGGCGCGTGATCGCCCGCCCGGTCCTCGCCGACCAGGTCGGCGCGACCGCCGCGGTAGATCCAGTGCACGTCGACCCCCTCGGGCGACGTGAGCTCGATCTCGTCGTCGGGTCCGCTGACCTCGATGAAGGCCTTACCGATCGCGTTGGGCGGCAACGCTTCCAGCGCCGCGCTGATCGCCGGGAGTCCGGACTCGTCACCGGCCAGCAGATGCCAGTCGGCGGCGGGATCGGGGGCGTACGCGCCGGAGGGCCCCATCAGGTAGGCCGGTTGACCGGGCTGGGCGGCGGCGGCCCACGGGCCGGCCACACCCTGTTCGCCGTGCACGACGAAGTCGATGGAGATCTGGCGCAGGGAGTCGTCGACCGATCGCACCGTATAGGTGCGCACGGTCGGGCGCTTGTTCTCGGGAAGTTCGTTGAAGCTGTCCAGGGTGAGCGGGTGGGGCAACGAGACGATGTCGACGTCCGGGTCGACGATGACGATCTTGACGTAGGAATCGGTGTAGTCGCCGGGGGTGAAGGTGTCGAACCCGACACCGCCGAGCACCAACCGGATCATGTGCGGTGCGAGTTGCTCGCTGCTGATGACCTCGAAGGTGTGAATCGGACGTCCCGCCATAGTGAGCCTCCCACAATACTTTTAGCTGATCTCATGACCACTGTACGAGCAGCCGCCCACCGGTGGTCGGCTACGGCGGTGTACCCGGTGTGACGCCTCACCATCCGCCCATCCCGGTCGCCGCGATCCCAGCCAGGCGCGGGCACGGCTGCACGATGTCATGAATCATGTTTGTGCACAGTCTTTTTCGGGTTGAACAACGGACTCCGGCCTCCGCCTACCAGATCGCAACCCCACACGTCTTGCGGGAACCTCTCCATGGCGATATTGTTGCGCCATACGCAGTAGTTGCTTAATGCGCAACAGGAGCCCAGGGTATGTCTCAGCCCAAAGTCGTCATCATCGGCGCCGGAATCGTCGGCACATCACTGGCCGATGAGCTCACCGCCCGCGGGTGTTCGGACGTGACCGTCCTGGACCGCGGCCCCCTGTTCGCCACCGGCGGTTCCACCTCGCACGCCCCGGGCCTGGTGTTCCAGACCAACGGATCGAAGACCATGAGCGAGTTCGCCCGCTACACGGTGCAGAAATTCGTCGGCCTCGACGCGTTCAACCAGGTCGGCGGACTTGAGGTGGCCACCACCGACGCCCGCTGGACCGATCTGCACCGCAAGTACGGCTGGGCACAGTCGTGGGGCATCCAGGGCGAGCTCATCGACCCGCAGCAGTGCCAGGCACTGCACCCTCTGCTCGATGCCGACCGGATACTGGGCGGCTTCCACACTCCGTCGGACGGCCTGGCCAAGGCGCTGCGCGCGGCCACCGCACAGGCCGAACGCGCCATCGAGCGCGGCGCCCGATTCCTCGGACACCACGAGGTGGTCGACGTGCTCGATCGGGGCGGACGCGTCGTCGGCGTCCGGACCGCCACGGGCGAGGAGTTCGACGCCGACGTGGTGGTGTCGGCAGCCGGCTTCTGGGGTGCGCAACTCGGCGCGCGGGTGGGGCTCACGGTCCCCCTGGTCCCGATGGCACACCAGTACGCCAAAACCGGCCAGGTGGCCGAGCTGCGACGAGACGGCGTGGGCGCAGACGAGGCGCGCCTGCCGATCCTGCGCCACCAGGATCAGGACCTGTACTACCGCGAGCATGGCGACCGGCTCGGCATCGGGTACTACGGCCACCGTCCGATGCCGGTCGAGATGACCACGCTGCTCACCGAGACCGCGGGTGAACCCATGCCCTCGATGCTGCCCTTCACCGACGACGACTTCACGCCCGGCTGGGCGGCCAGCGCCGAACTGCTTCCCGCGCTGGGTGATTCGAAGGTCGAAGAGGCCTTCAACGGCATCTTCTCGTTCACCCCCGACGGTCTGTCCATCATGGGTGAGCACCGCGACCTCCCCGGGTTCTGGGTGGCCGAGGCGGTCTGGGTGACCCATTCCGCCGGGGTGGCCAGGGCGATGGCCGAATGGATCCTCGACGGCGCCCCCGCCACCGACGTCCACGAATGTGACCTCTACCGGTTCGAGGAGCCCGCCAAGAGCCCCGAGTTCATCCTCAAGACCAGCTCGCAGGCGTTCGTCGAGGTGTACGACATCGTGCACCCGCACCAGTACCGCACAGAGCCGCGCGACCTGCGGGTCAGCCCGTTCCACGCACGACAGCGGGAACTGGGCGCGCACTTCTTCGAGGGCGGCTGCTGGGAGCGGCCGGCCTGGTATGAGGCCAACGCCCCGCTGGTGGCCGAACTCGCCGAAGCCGGGATGACGTTCCCGGACCGCGACGACTGGTCGAGCCGGTTCTACTCCCCCATCTCCATCGCCGAGGCACGCTGGACCCGCGAACACGTCGCGCTCTACGACATGACACCGCTGACCCGCTACGAGGTCAGCGGGCCCGGCGCGTGCGCATTCCTGCAGCAGCTGACCACCAACAACGTCGACAAGAGCACGGGGTCGGTCACCTACACCCTGATGCTCGACGAATCCGGCGGTATCCGCAGCGATCTCACGGTCGCGCGCCTGGGCGACAACCTGTTCCAGGTGGGCGCCAACGGCCCCCTCGACATGGACTGGATGCTGCGCCACGCGCCGGCGGACGGCGTGACGGTACGCGACATCACCGGCGGCACCTGCTGTATCGGAGTGTGGGGGCCGCGCGCCCGCGACCTGGTCGCACCGTTGTGCGCGGCCGACATCTCCCACCAGGCGTTCGGCTATTTCCGTGCCCTCCAGACCTTCATCGGTTCGGTGCCCGTCACGATGATGCGGGTCTCCTACGTCGGCGAATTGGGCTGGGAGATCTATACTTCCGCCGAGCACGGGGCGAAGTTGTGGGATCTGCTGTCCGCGGCCGGCCACCGGTACCGGGCGATCGCCGCCGGCCGCATCGCCTTCAACAGCCTCCGGCTGGAAAAGGGCTACCGCTCCTGGGGCACGGACATGACCGCCGAACACCGGCCCGCCGCGGCCGGTGTCGGGTTCGCGGTGTCGGCCAAGAAGGGTGACTTCCTCGGCAAGGCCGCCCTCGACACCGCATCCGCGCCGGCAAAGGTGCTGCGCAGCATCGTCTTCGATGACCCCGCAGCGGTGGTGCTCGGTAAGGAGCCGGTCAGCATCGACGGTGCCGTGCAGGGCTATGTGACCAGCGCCGGCTACTCGGCCACCGTCGGTCGCAGCATCGCCTACGCCTGGCTGCCGGCCGATACCGCGGTGGGAACGACCGTCAGCGTGGCCTACCTGCGAACCCATTTCTCGGCGACGGTGCACGCCGAGCCGGTCGTCGACCCCGACATGGCGCTGATCCGGAGATGACATGAGCGACAACAGTTATGACGTGATCATCGTCGGCCTGGGCGGGATGGGCAGTGCCGCCGCCTATCACCTGGCCCGGCGCGGGGTCCGGGTGCTCGGACTGGAGAAGTTCACCCCGGCGCATGACCGCGGTTCCAGCCACGGCGGGTCACGCATCATCCGGCAGTCCTATTTCGAGGACCCCGCCTATGTGCCCCTGCTGCTGCGGGCCTACGAACTGTGGGAAGAACTCCACCAGAGCACCGGACACGAGGTGTACCGGCTCACCGGAGGTGTCTTCGTCGGTCCGCCCGACTGCCTGACCGTCGCCGGCAGCGAGCGTGCGGCGCAGGAATGGTCCTTGCCGCACGAGATGCTGGATGCCACCGAGCTCCGCCGCCGCTTCCCCACGTTCACCCCGGACCCGCGCGACGCCGCTCTCTACGAGGCGAAGGCCGGCTTCGCGCGCCCGGAGCTGACCGTGCAGGCGCATCTCGATCTGGCGGCCCGCGAGGGCGCCACCCTGCGTTTCGGTGAGGAGGTGCAGCAGTGGGCCGACGGCCCGCACGGCGTCTCGGTGACCACCGCCGCCGGCAGCTACACCGCCGGTCAATTGGTGATCTGCCCGGGCGCCTGGGCGCCGGAGTTGCTGACCGAGTTGGGAATTCCCATCACGATCGAACGGCAGGTGTTGTACTGGCTGGAGCCGGCCGGCGGAACCGCCCCGTTCGAGGATCACCCGATCTTCATCAACGAGAATGCCCGCGGCCAGCAGATCTACGGGTTCCCGGCGATCGACGGACCTTCCGGCGGTGTCAAGGTGGCCTTTTTCCGCAAGGGGCAGGTGTGCACCCCGGACACCATCGACCGGACCGTGCATCCCCAGGAGATCGACGAGATGCGGGAACGCGCCACCCAGCTGCTGCCCGCGCTGACCGGCCCCGCGGTGCACACCGCGACGTGCATGTACTCCAACACCCCGGACGAGCATTTCGTCATCACCCGCCCGGACGCCTTCGCCAATGTCACGGTGGCATGCGGCTTCTCGGGACACGGGTTCAAGTTCGTCCCGGTCGTCGGTGAGGTCCTGGCAGACCTGGCCACCACCGGCACCACCGGGCACCCCATCGGACTCTTCGATCCCTCACGACTGGTGACCACATGACCACGATCGACGAATCGCGGCCGGCCGCGGCGGGTGCGCCCGCCGGCGGCAACCTGATGCCGACGCTGAGCGGCCGATACTATTACGACCCAGCGATATTCGAGGCCGAGCAGGACCGCATCTTCGAACGCATGTGGTTCTGCGCGGTGCGCAGCGCGGATCTGCCTTCCCCGGGGGCATTCCGCAGGGTTCAGGTGGGCAGGGAAAGCGTGCTGGTGGTGCGCGGCCGCGACGGCGCCCTGAACGCCTTCCTCAACGTCTGCCGGCACCGCGGGGCCATGCTGTGCTCCGAGGAATCCGGTGTGGTCAATCGGCACCTGAAGTGTCCGTATCACGCCTGGACCTACGGACTGGACGGAAAGCTCTTCGCGGCACCGAATCTCGGTTCGCTGACCGACGCATCGGGGTCCCGTATCGACCGCACCGAATACGGTCTGGTGCCGGTGGCCCTGCGGGAATGGCTCGGCTACGCCTGGGTGTGCCTGGACGCCGAACCACCGTCCTTCGACAACGAGGTCATCGGCGCCGTCACCGAGCGGCTCGGAAACGCCGAGGCCATCGAACACTACGGCGTCGCCGAGCTGGCGGTGGGCCGGCGCATCGTCTACGACGTGGCGGCCAACTGGAAGCTGATCGTCGAGAACTTCATGGAGTGCTATCACTGTGCGTCCATTCATCCCGAACTCACCGAGGTGCTGCCCGAGTTCGCCGGCGGACTGGCCGCACAGTATTTCGTCGGGCACGGCGCACTGTTCGGCGCGGACGTGGCGGGCTTCACCATCGACGGCGGCGCGGGGCTGGACGTCATCCCGGGGGTGACGCCCGAGCAGGACCGCAGGTACTACGCGATCACCGTCCGGCCCAACGTGTTCATCAATCTGGTGCCCGATCACGTGATCTTCCACCGCATGTACCCACTCGGCCCCGATCGCACCGTCGTGGAATGCGACTGGCTGTATCTGCCGGACGTGCTGGCCCAGGGCCGTGACCTGCAACGTTCGGTCGAGCTCTTCCACCGGGTGAACGAGCAGGACTTCGACGCGTGCGAACGCACGCAGCCCACCATGTCCTCACGCGCCTACCGCAAGGGCGGGGTGCTGGTGCCCTCCGAGCACCACATCGGCGAGTTCCACCAATGGATCGAGGACCGGTTGCGCGACCGGCCCGAGTCGGGGGCGCCGGTATGACAGCCACCATTGTCTACACTGGGGCGGTCATGACTGCCGACACCGACGACGTTGCGCCGCGGGAGAAATCCGTCGCAGCAGTGCAATCGGTGGACCGGGCGCTGATGGTGCTGGAGATCCTGGGCAAGCTGGGCACCGCCGGGGTCACCGAGATCGCCACCGAACTCGGCGTGCACAAGTCGACGGTGTCCAGGCTGATCACGGTCCTGGAGTCCCGCGGTTTCGTCGAGCAACTCTCCGACCGCGGCAAGTACCGGCTGGGGTTCGCCCTGGTCCGGCTGGCGGGATCCACCAGCGCTCAGATGGACCTGGCCAAGCAGAGCCAGGCCACCTGTGACCGGCTCGCCGAACAGTGCGGCGAGACGGTCAATGTGGCGATCCTCGACGGTGAGAGGATCATCAACATCGTCGAGACGCTGGGCCCGGCCGAGATCACGCTGCGCACCTGGATCGGCCAGAACTGCCCCGCGCACGCGACCTCGAGCGGCAAGGCCCTGCTCTCGGCGCTGTCCGCCGAACGGGTGCGCGAGCTGCTCGGCGACACCCTGGCCGGCTTCACCGACAACACCATCACCGACAGTGTCGCACTGGCCGCGGCGTTGGCCGAGGTCCGCAACAGGGGGTGGGCCAGTGTATGCGAGGAACTGGAGATCGGCCTCAATGCCGTCGGGGTTCCCGTCCGCGACAGCACCGGTAAAGCCATTGCCGCGCTGAGTGTTTCCGGTCCGGCATACCGTTTGGACCCGTCCCGATTCGAGGAGGTGGCCGAGATGACCATGATGGCCGCCGAACAGATCAGCCGCCGCCTCGGGTTCACCGGCTGACCGGTCCGGTCATGATCAGCGTCTTCGAGCTGTTCAAAGTCGGTATCGGACCCTCCAGTTCGCACACCGTCGGACCGATGCGCGCCGCCGACCGTTTCGTCGGAAGGCTGACCGACCACGACCTCCTACACGACACCGTCCGAGTCGAGGTGGAGCTCTTCGGCTCGCTCGGCGCCACCGGCCAAGGCCACGGCACGGTCACCGCACTGATCCTCGGTCTGCTCGGCGAGCAGCCCGAGTCCGTTGACCCCGAGTCGATTCCGGATCGTCTGGCCGCCGTGCAGGCCGCCGGCCGACTGACACTGGGCGGCAGGAGGCCGGTGGCGTTCACCGCGACCGACGACATCGTGTTGCACGTGGGCACGTCACTGCCCCACCACAGCAACGGGATGCTCTTCCGCGCGTCCGACGCCGCCGGTGCGGTGCTCGCGACGCGTCAGTACTTCTCCGTCGGCGGTGGATTCGTCCTCGACGAGGACGAGATCGCCTCGACCACCGACAGTGCCGAAAGCGCTGTGCCGTACCCCTTCCGCACCTCACACGAGTTGCTCGACCTGACCGCGAGCACGGGTATGCCGGTCAGCGCGCTGATGATGGCCAACGAGTCCGAACTGCGGCCCACCCCGCAGGTGCGCGAGCAGTTGCTCGCCATCTGGGAGGTGATGCAGCAGTGTGTGAAACGCGGGCTGGTCCACGGCGGAGTCCTGCCCGGAGCGTTGCGGGTGCGCCGGCGCGCGGCGGCCTGGCACCGGGAACTCGAAGCCCACCCCGACGCCCGCGACCCGCTGGAGGCGATGGATTGGGTTGCGCTGTATGCCCTCGCGGTCAACGAGGAGAACGCCGCCGGCGGTCGTGTGGTGACGGCACCCACCAACGGCGCCGCCGGCATCGTGCCTGCGGTGCTGCACTACTGCCGTGATTTCGTGCCCCGCTTCGACGACGACGCGGTGGTCCGGTTCCTGTTGACCGCAGGCGCGGTGGGCATTCTGTGCAAGACCAACGCCTCGATTTCGGGCGCCGAGGTGGGATGCCAGGGCGAGGTCGGTTCGGCGTGCGCGATGGCAGCGGCCGGACTGGCCGAGGTGCTGGGCGGAACGCCCGCCCAGGTCGAGAACGCCGCAGAAATCGGACTCGAGCACAACCTGGGCCTCACCTGCGATCCGGTCGGCGGACTGGTGCAGATCCCGTGCATCGAACGCAATGCCGTTGCTTCTGTCAAGGCGATCACCGCCGCACGAATGGCCTTGCGCGGCGACGGTATTCACCATGTCGACCTGGACACCGCCATCAGGACCATGCGCGACACCGGAGCCGACATGGCCGAGAAGTACAAGGAAACCTCGTTGGGCGGCCTCGCCCTCAACGTCGTCGAATGCTGACGAACGCATCCGGTTCGGCACGCATCCCACCCCAAAGTGTTGTTTAATACGCAACGAGTGCGTTATTCGCAACATGTCATCCATCTGGCGTGAGGACAGCACGATGTCGCTCGACACGAACGGATCCACCGGACCCGCGTCCGGTTCCGAGCACGACGACGTCGCCGACCCCGCAGGCGCCCACCAGGAACATCCGTTGGCGCCCATCACCGGCCGCATCGCACCCGTCGACGCCCACCCCGGTCGCGACTGGGTGGTGTTCGGTGTCACCGGCGCCATCTCGATCGCCTTCGTGGTGTGGGGTCTGGTCGACACCCCCGGGTTGTCCGCCGTGTCGGCCGGCACCAAGGATGCGGCCATCAAGGGCCTGGGCTGGTTCTTCGTCCTGGCGGCCAGCTTCTTCGTCGTCTTCGTGTTGTGGCTGGCCGCCAGCAAGTACGGCCGCATCCCGCTCGGCTGCGACGACGAAGAGCCGGAGTTCAAGACCATCTCGTGGATCGCGATGATGTTCAGCGCGGGCATGGGTATCGGCCTGATGTTCTGGGGTGTCGCCGAACCGCTGAACCACTTCGTCACCCCGCCCCCGGGCACCACCGAGGCGCAGTCCGATGAGGCATTCCAGACGGCGATGGCCACCACGATGTTCCACTGGGGTCTGCACCCGTGGGCCATCTACGCGGTGGTGGGGCTCGCGATCGGCTACGGGATGTTCCGCAAGGGCCGCCCGGGCCTGTTGTCGGCGGCATTCACCTCGCTGTTCGGTGACCGCGCCAACGGACCGGCGGGCAAGGTCATCGACATTCTCGCGATCTTCGCGACGCTGTTCGGGTCCGCCGCGTCCCTCGGGCTCGGCGCCCTGCAGATCGGGGACGGGCTGGAGTTCAACGGTTGGGTGGGCACGGTCGGCACCCCGATCCTGGTGGCGATCATCGCGGTGCTGACGGTGGCGTTCATCCTGTCCGCGGTGTCGGGGATCGCCCGCGGTATCCAGTGGCTGTCGAACATCAACATGGTGCTGGCCCTGATCCTCGCGGTGTTCGTGTTCGTCGCCGGCCCGACCTTGTTGATTCTCAACCTCGTGCCGAGCGCGCTGGGTGATTACATCCGCGATTTCGTGGCCATGAGCGCCCGCACCGACGCCAACGGTGACGCCGAACTCGCGGCCTGGCTGTCCGGCTGGACCATCTTCTACTGGGCGTGGTGGGTGTCCTGGACGCCGTTCGTGGGCATGTTCATCGCGCGTATCAGCCGCGGCCGCACCATCCGGCAGTTCGTCACCGGGGTGTTGCTGGTCCCGACCACCGTCAGTCTGGTGTGGTTCGTCATCTTCGGCGGTGCGGGAATCGACCGGCAACGCACCGTCGGCGACATGGTCGACGCGGAGGGCAGCGTCGACAGCACCGGCGCCCTGTTCCAGTTGCTCGACACGATGCCGTTGGCCGGCGTCACCACCGTGCTGGTGATGGTGTTGGTGGCGATCTTCTTCGTCTCGGGCGCCGACGCCGCCTCGATCGTCATGGGCTCGTTGTCCGAGAAGGGTTCTCATGAGCCACGGCGCGCCACGGTGGTGTTCTGGGGTGCCCTGACGGGTGCGGTCGCCGCGATCATGCTGATCATCGGCGGCGGCGGCGATGAAGCGCTGACCGGACTGCAGAACCTCACGATCGTGGCCGCGGTGCCGTTCGTCATCGTCATGGTGCTGCTGTGCGTGGCGCTCTACAAGGATCTGCGCACCGACCGCATCGTGGTGGTGGACCGGCGCAGCACCGAACTCGTCGAGCGCGCCGTCGTCACCGGCGCCGGGCACTACGGCGACAACTTCGATCTGGTCACCCGCTACCACAAGCTCGACGCGAACAAGCCGGAGTAGGTCAGCTCTTCACGATCCGCCATTGCCCTTCGTGGCACTCGACGCGACCGGCGATCTCCAGCAGCGCCAGCGGGCCGAGCACCTGCTCGGCCGGCACTCCGGCGTCGACGGCGATCTGCTCGACGCTGCGCAGACCACGCGCCGGTAGCGCCTCGTACACCAGGGCCTCCTCCCGGGACAGCCCGTCCAGCGGGGTACGGGGATGCTCGGGATCGTCGGCGAGTTCGCCGATCTTGCCGACGATCTCGATGATCTCCTCGGCGCGGCTGATCAATTGCGTCTCTTTCCGGCGCAGCAGCACATGGCAACCCGCCGACGCCGCGGAGGTCACCGGGCCCGGCACCGCGCACACCACCCGCCCCATCACGTCCGCCCACGCCGCGGTGTTGGCCGCCCCGCTACGCAGGCCCGCCTCCACCACGACCGTCGCACCGCTCAGTGCGGCGACCAGCCGGTTGCGGGTCAGGAAGCGATGCCGCGCGGGCCGCACCCCTGGCGGGTATTCGGTCACCACCAGACCGCTGCCGCACATCCGGTGCAGCAACGCGGAATGTCCTGCCGGATAGGGCACATCGATCCCGCCGGCCAGCACCGCCACCGTGACCCCGTCGACGCCGAGGGCCGCCCGGTGGGCGGCACCGTCGATGCCGTAGGCGCCACCGGACACCACCGCGACATTGCGTTCGGCCAGCCCCGCGGACAGATCGGCCGCGACGTGCTCGCCGTACGCGGTGGCCGCCCGGGTGCCGACGATCGCGGCGGCCCGGGCGGCCACCTCGTCGAGGCGGGCCGGGCCGATCGCCCACAACACCATCGGATGCCTGCCGGATTCCTTCTTCTGCACCACCGCCGCGTCGAACACGGTGAAGGCCAGATGCGGCCATTCCGCATCTCCCGGGGTGATCAGCCGGCCGCCGCGACGGTCCAGTATCTCCAGGTCCGCTGCGGCGGTATCGATGTGGAAGCGCGCCTTGACGCGGCTCTGCAGCTCATCGGGCGCCATCCCGGCCTTGATCCTGGTGGCCGCCTCCACCGGACCGACCTCCGCCACGAACCTGGAGAGGTCCGCGCACGGCGACTCCGCCACCCGCGAGAGATACGCCCACGCACGCCGCACCGTGTCGTCGGTCATGACACACCGCCCTGCCGGAAGCTCAGCGCCTTCGCGATATGCTCCGGGGTCGGTGAGGTCACCCCGGCCAGATCGGCGATCGACCAGGCGATGCGCAGGGTACGGTCGGCGCCACGCAGATTGAGCTTGCCGCGGTCGACGGCGGCGCGCAGCACGGCCATGGTGGCGTCAGCGGGCCGGAATTGCTGGCGCAGAGCAGGTCCCGGCACCTCGGCATTGGTCCGCACCCCGATCCTTCGCCAGCGCTCGGCGGCCGCCGCCCGGGCGTCGGCCACTCTGCTGCGTACCGCGGCGGTCGACTCCCCCACCTCATGGGTGAAGGCGCCCGCCCGGATCGGGTGCATCTCGACCTTCAGATCGACCCGGTCCACCAGTGGGCCCGACAGCTTGCCCTGATAGCGACGCTTGGCGCCGGCATTGCACAGGCAGTCCTTGGGGTCGGTGGGCGCGCACGGGCACGGATTGGCGGCCAGGATGAGCTGGAAGCGGGCCGGGTAGCGGGCCACGCCGTCGCGGCGGGCCAGCCGGATCTCCCCTTCCTCCAGGGGAGTTCGCAGCGATTCCAGCACGTTGGTGCCGACCTCGGCGTATTCGTCAAATTCTTGCAAAATACCCCACGACCTGCGAAAATGGGAACATAGATGCAAGAGCGAGATCCACAGTCAGACAACACTTTTGCGGCAATCTACTGCCGCATCAGTTCAGATAAGACCGGCGCGGGCCTTGGCGTCGAGCGCCAAGAGGCTGACTGCAGGGAGCTGGCTGATCGGCTCGGACTCGAGGTCAAGCACGTTCTCGTCGATAACGACATCAGCGCCTACAGCGGCAAGAAGCGACCCGGCTACGAGGAGCTGCTTCGGCTGATCGAATCTGGTGACATCCACACCGTTATCTCCTGGCACACCGATCGGATGCACCGCCGCCTGCGCGACCTTCTCGACTATCTGGATGCGGTCGAGAAGGCCGGGGTCAAGACTGTCACGGTCAAGGCGGGTGACATCGATCTCTCAACTTCGCAAGGAATCATGCTCGCGCAGGTGTCGGGTGCGATCGCTGAGGGATACGTGCGCACGAACACTGAGAAGCTCCAGCGGGCCAAGCTGCAAGCCGCCGTCAACGGCGAGTTTCGAGGCGGACAGAGACCATTTGGGTTCGAGCCTCGGCGCAAAGCCATCCGTGAGAGTGAAGCCAAGGTCATTCGCGAGATGGCGAGCAGGATTACTGCTGGCGAGTCATACCGGACCGTCGCGATTGACCTAAACCGGCGTGGCATCCGCACCCAGCACGGCAAGAAGTGGGGGTCAATCAATGTCCGCAACGTTCTCGTCAGACCGATCAATGCTGGACTTGACGAGCACAAGGGAATCATCCGAAAGGCTAAGTCCCCGGCCATCCTTACAGATGATGAGTGGGCCGCACTACAGGCCGCGATCGAGCTGAGCAGAACGCGGTCTGGACACCCCGGCCGCTTCCGTAAGCACCTGCTGAACGGTCTCCTATTCTGTGGGATCTGCGGCGCAAAGCTCATGCATAAGAGCAAGCAACAACGCGATGGTTCATACCGCGCAGCCGCAGCCTGCGGTCGCACGGATAGTCAGACAGGTGAACAGGTTGGCTGTGGCGGAGTGTCCCGGCAGGTTGAACCAATCATCGATTTGATTACCGATGCGATTATCTACCGTCTCGACTCCCCTGCGCTTGCCAAGCGGCTTCAGCAACAGAAAGCCGGCCAGCCTGAACTTTCCAAGCTTCTGGCACTCCAAAACGCTTTGAATGGCCGTATAGCCAAACTCTCGAACGACCACTATGTCCGCGGGCTCATCACCGACGCCGAATTCGAGCGGCTGAAGATGGAGGCTGACGTTGAGCTACGCGAGCTTGATAAGGCGATAGAGAACTCCACTCGATCAATCGCAGTGCCGACCATCGCGCTATCCGGCGACATCAGAGCGACGTGGGATGAGGCGTCGCTCGAGTGGAAGCGCGACCTGTTGTTCAAGCTCATCAACCGGGTGCTAGTACATCCGAAGCCGAAGGTGGACGGTTACTACCCGCCTCGGTACAAGGACCAATACTGGTTCGACCCAGACCTCATCGTGATCAAGTGGCGCATCTAGCGGTAGATACCCCTCTTTACCTCGCACCCCTGCTCATGTAATGTCCCTCTTCCAGTCAAACGAGCACCACGACTGAGCAGGCGGACATCAAGCTCCACGTCCACCTGAACGAGGCCAGCCTTCGGGCTCGGCCGGACCGTTATATCTACCGAGCGATCCGCGCTCATTCAAGCCGCAGCCACGTCTCTGCGCATCCTCCCCAGCTTTACCTTTCGTGTTGTTTGGCAACTACACAGCGTTTCCCGAGGTCGCGACCTCTCCCCTTACGAGGGATGTCGCTTCACCTCGCATGTTCAAACATCGGTCTTCGCGATCTTGCGATGACTAGTGGAGCCCACGGCTCCAAACGAGCAGCGATGCCGCATGGGTCGCCACTCTTCCACCCCTTCAAATCAGTCACGACCAACGAAGGATGAACATGCTGAGCAAGAAGTACAACAATTACAAGCCCGAACACGTTTGTTCGGCTACGGCGGATGACTACCGCCAAGTGGTTGTCCACAGCTTCGAGCTGCTGGATAACGCGAAGGACATCGCGGGCGACGACGAGGAACTGTTCGCCGCCATGCTCGCGATGGTCACGGAGTACCAGCAGGTGGCCTTCAACAAGTTCGGGTCCGCCTGATGAAGGACTTCAGCTTCTTCCCGCAACTCATTGTTGGATTGATTGCCTCCATCGTGGGGATCACGGTGATCCCGCAACTGCTGGCGCCCTACCTGCCAGCGGTCTTCGTCGTCATCTGCCTCTTCTCTATCGCGTGGCTCGCGGGCCGGGCGAATAAGCGGAGCAAGCGATGAAGCTCTTCGGTCGTCTCCCCGAAATGGTCTTCGGACTCATCATCGGCATCGTCATGATCCAGTTGGCGCTGTCTGCCATCGCTCCATACATGGGCATGATCGGCAAGACGTTCGCCGCCGTGATAATCGCGGTCATGATCGCAGCGTTCATCGCGCTGCTTGTCGTCTTGATTAGGTTCCTGCTCAACCGCTTTGGCGGCGGAGGCGGCGGGACCTTCAACGGCTAGGCAATTACTAGCCAACGTGCGACGCTAGAAATGGATGGACTACTTAATCCTTTCTAGCGTCGCACTTCTGGCCTTATCCACACTGCTGGGAGTGATCTTCAAGATGAAGCACGATAATCAATTACGCCTTGACCGCAGCCGGTTGGTGTACACGGTTACGTTCCCCACTGGCACAACGGATTCCATGATTCAAGATTGGCTACGGTCGGTCAGTGCCGATCTGATTCCAAACAAGGGTGACGGCGGGTCGGTACCGACCGTGGTTGCCGAGGTTCGTTGGACGCCGAAAGGCATCAGGCACATCCTCCGCGTCACGCCGCAGGATGACGGACACGTCATGTCCATGCTCGAAGCCCACATCCCCGGCGTGATTTACGACCCGGTAGACACCTCCGATGAATCGGTGGTGATGCAGCCGGTCTTCTCGATGGATGTGGTGATGTCCGATATGAGCAAGCCTCTGGACATCGCGAACGCGGATGCAATGGTCCGCAGTATCCTGACCAGCGTCCCGCCTCTAAATGAAGGCGAACAGGTCGCCTACCAGGTCATCTTGAGCCACGCTGCCAAGCTGGCAGGAGCACCAGTTAGTCGTGGTGCCCTATCGAACCTGCTCTACGGCAAGGTCGATGTTTCGTCCGATGACATCAAGCTAATGGAGCAACGGGCGGTTCAAACGCTGCTCAACGCGACGATCCGCATCGCAGTTCAAGCACCTCACGAGATCCGCGGCCGGCAACTGGCGGGTGGTCTCATCAAGTCACTGCGTCAGGCGAACAGCAGCCGGACTGAGTTCAACGGTTATCCACACCGAGGCGACATGTCCGAGGCAGTCAGCTCCGCGTTGACTCCCCGTAATCGGACGGCTCAGCTCATCGTCCCCGAGACGGTCGCACTCATCGCGATGCCGAGCGGTGATCCGCAGGCTGCTGGACTTAGCCAAGGTGCGGCACGCAGATTGCCTGCTACTGAAGCCATTCTTTCGAAAGGCGATTGGACTCTTGGTCATAGCGATATACATGGCCGCGAAAGACCCATCGCTGTTCATCGCGACGGCCTGGTTCGTCACGCCGTTGTTGTCGGCGGTCCGGGCACCGGTAAGACCACCTTCTTGACCAACGGAGTCGCCCAACTCGCCGCGGCCGGTCTCGGCATCATCGTGGTAGACGCAGGCAGCGACGTCACATCTGAACGGCTCTTCTACCGTTCGCTCGAGGCCATCCCCGCATCTCGGTCAGACGACATCATCTGCATCAACCCGGTCGGTGATCCTGAAAACCCAGTCGGTATCAACCTCTTCGACCAGGGGATTGGAGACGGCGTAATCGACATGATCATCGGCACCTTCGAATCGCTCTATCCTGACCTGGCGCGAGGTGTGTCCGTCCGTGAGCTGCTCTATCACGGCCTGTCGACCCTCATTGAGGCTGACGGATACTCCGTCATCGATCTTCCAGCTCTACTCAGTCCGCGAAACAACACAGAGCAGCGCTGGGCAGCGTCACTTATTGAGGGCGTACAGGACCCCGAGCTGAAGGACTTCTGGGCACGAAATCCCGGCGCTTCAAAGCCCCTGACAGATACGGGTAAGGATCGGTCGAAGTGGCTGCAGTACACAGAACCCATCATGCGGCGACTTTGGCAGATAACCAGCCGACCCGAACTCCGGTACCTGCTTGGTCAAACGAAGAGCACGATCAACGTTCGAGAGGCCCTCGAACAGAACAAGATCATTCTGTTCAGCGTTGGGGGCATCAGCGATGGCGAATCGGCATCGCTTCTGTCGTCGCTGTTCACGAACCTGGTGTGGCGCATCACGACGAACATGACTCCGCCGCCAAATCCGAACATCCTCTTCGCGGATGAGTTTCAGGTATCAACACGCATTCAAGGTGGACTACCCGACATGCTCGCACGCGCCCGAGCACTCAAGCTCGGCGTTGTCCTTGCGACACAGTACATAACCCGCGAGTCGATTCCCCGCGAGCTTCAGAGTTCAGCGATCAATCAGCCCGCGACCCGCATCGTCTTCACTTCTGGCAACTATGAAGCCAGGACTTGGGCTGCCGAGTTCGGGCGGAATGTAGTCAGTGAGAACGACATCACAAGACTGGCAGGATTCCATGGGATTGCCCAGGTTGCCAACCCGACTGGCAACCGATCACCAGTCACTTTTAAAGCCTCGCCACCGCCCGAGTCGACTGGATTGGCGAAGAGTATCGCTGCCGCTTCACGTCGAAAGTACGGGCGGCACGTCGACCATGTAAGGAATGAGATCCAACAACGCCGGCGGGTGCAAGTTCCGCCCGAGACCGGCAAGGCGTACGAACCGGCTGAGCCGACGAATGACGAAATCAACGACATTGACTGGGACTAGGAGACAGCATGTTTGGATTCGGCAAGTACGACGAGTTCGACAAAGACAGCTTCGTGTCGGCCGACGATTTGGCCCGCGCGATTGAAGACCTTGTGGGCAAGTGCGAGATGCACATTGACTACATCACGTCTGCACTAGACGAAGCCAAAACCTACGCGCAAAGACTGCGCGGCAAGACCGTTCCGCTTCAGTTGGTTGACGAAGGTTGGAGTTACATCGACATGGCCGAGCGGCACATGAGCGGCTTTGATGCTGCCAACGAAGCGGCACTCGACCTGCGTCGCGCGGGAGATGCGCCGCTGAACAACCACTACGGGTAGACCGCACTCCCCTACTCCGCTATCAGCTCCCCCGACGACAACCTGACCCCTGTTGGAAGTGGACCAAGTGGCGGGGTAGGTGATGGAACAAGACTAGAACAAAGCGCCCCGCTCCAGTCACGGAGCGGGGCGCTTTGCGTTGTGCAACTTATGTGTTCAGGATGCGTGCGCCTGGTCGTAAGCCTCCAGGATCGGCGCGGCGATGCGACCACGCGGCGAGACCTCATGGCCGTTCTTGCCCGCCCAATCGCGTACAGCCTGAAGCTCCTCCTTGCTCCGTCCGGAACCGGAAGGAGCGCGCGTGCCTCCCGCGGACCTTGGGCGTCCGCGACGGCCCGTAATCTTCGTAGCTGCCGCGACCCACTTCTCAAGATCCTTGCGAAACTTGTCCGCATTAGTAGGACGCAGATCGATGGTGTAGTCGCTGCCCTCCCACGTGAAATCGATGGTCTGCGCGAGACCGTCCTCGATCTCCTTATCGTCGTAATCGTCGACGACGGTAACGATGGTCTGAGTCCTCTTGGCCATAAGTATCCTCCGCGTTAGTTCGGCTAGTTAGAAACACTACACCAAAGCGATGAGAGCGCTTTAGACGACCGAACAAAGTCGAGACTATGTCATACACAAAATCTCCTGCCGACGAACGACAGGAGCGGTATGAAGCGGTATGAGCTCTACTTGATGAGCGAGGCCGAGTCGTTGTCTCCAGTTCCGGCCGAACCTATGCTCTTTCCAGCACAGTGGGATCCGAAGCTTGGAATTCACGTGACTTGAAGTCGCG
>JADMIO012752712.1_pt1 | contig 116088 bp, 115 predicted proteins | sample 8958161 | NCBI WGS metagenome assembly JADMIO01 (sample SAMN16585339, study PRJNA669376) | soil metagenome | isolation source: Crop rotation soil | place: USA: Cullars Rotation, Alabama | collected 2011 | reverse complement strand
CCGCGACTTCAAGTCACGTGAATTCCAAGCTTCGGATCCCACTGTGCTGGAAAGAAATGTTGGAGAACCACCGGCAATGACTATAGGGTTAAAGCCTCGCTGCTGTAATTGTTGCTGCACCTGTATCACTTTTTCAAATGCCTTATTACAATCAATACTTCGTTGTTGAATATCCGGTGAGCGAAGCTGGCCATCATAAGCATGCAATCCCAGGGTGATAAGCCCGGCTATCTTATTACACGCCTCATATAGATCAGCCGCTTTCGCCGGCTCAATGCCGGTTCGGTTCATCCCGACATTAAGGTCAACAAAAATCGGGATCTCAATATTATTTCTCGTTGCCGCGGCGGCTATCAAACCGGCAGTATCGATATTATCAACCAGGCAGGAGAAAATTGTTTGAGGATATGTTTTTATTAGTGATATGAACCGTGAAAGCTTTGGCCCCAGTGGCTGGTAGGCCAGTAACACATCCGGCGCACTTACCATGCCAAGCATCTCCGCCTCAGCAATAGTGGCGCATTTAAATTTATGGATACCTGCATCCATCATCAGTAGCGCTGCTTCCTTCGACTTATGTGTTTTTACATGCGGCCGCAATCGTCTTACATCACCAACCATGGAAATAGCCGTGTTGATGTTTTGCATCACCCGGCTTTTATAAATTACCAGCGCGGGAGAATCTACCTCTGAAATGTTAGATATCTGATACCAGGTTTGCATGATGGAGCAAAACTATTGCACCCTTCCCATTATTTTGCTCTTAAGCTTAAAATAAAGAGGTGATTATATAATAACTATGGGGTAAACACTATTCCTTTAGCAAGTACAATCTTAAAAAAAAGCAATAGCATAATTAGTAATAAAATGGGGACTAAAAGTATTTTGCTATTTATTGAACTACCGGCCGGGGAAAATTTTTTATTTCTCCACCCATTAGCAAACAACCACGGAATGGAAAGAATTGTAACCATTACAGCCGACACTATCCTGCTAACCGGCGGAATTTGAAAAGGGATTATCAAAAGAACTCCGGCAAACGCGGCAATAACAGCTATCCTGAATAAATATCCAAACCGCTTACGTCCGGTGCTCACATAAAATAATGACGGAGAAAATTCCAGCAGATAGCTGCCGGATAAGAGGTTAAAGATAATAAGCAGCACTATACTTGTTACCGAGATCGCGATACCAGCCGCCGGCTGCAAATGAAGATAAGTATACGCCTGTCCTGTATCGGTGTCAGGAGCCATCATACAGGTAGCAAATTGCGGAAGGGATTGAATAATACCCTGGTAAGCCAACCAAAATACCAGCAACCTTATCCAGCCCCCCTTTTTTCCCATAAGAAAAAAAAGAACAGTAAAAATGATACCCGCAGTTAAAATAGCAACAGCGCCATATCCCTGTGCAAGCCTCACCTGCGGATGCGTTCCCTGCCAGCTGTGATTATTATTATATAAAAATGCTTTGAGTCCCAACAAATATTTTCCCCACGCAAGAAAAAATTCCTGGATAAAATAGATCATATTATACGCTATGGCGTACAGCACCGCGGAATTTATAACCAGGTTGAAAGAACTAAATTTTGCATCTTTTTCCCCACTTTCTTTCTCCTTTCCTGATCTGATATACCCAACGATCGCAGGAATGATCCACCCCCCAAATAAAATACTCAGAAATAAATGAAGTAGCCACACAAGGAAGGTTATTTACGGTCGTTTTTTATTTTCTCGATCATCTTCTTCGAATTTTCAGCAATGGCACCATCCCTATCTTTAGCGATTGCCATCTCATAATTTTTAACAGCCTCATCCGTGTTGCCTAGCTTTAATAAACTTTCTGCATAACTGTTATAGGCATTAGCAGACCCGGGAAATAATTTTATGTTGAGTTCAAGAAAAATATTTGCAGTTTCAGGTTTACTATCCATGTACTTATAGGCTTCAGCATTTATACTGGTTTCAATTCTGTCAACATAGTATCGGTGTATCGGGTCATTTTTATATTCAAAGGCAAACTGCAGCGCCTCATTTTTTTTACCGGCATTTATTAATTCTTTAAGTGTTGGTATTAAAGGCTTCATCTTTTCATAATTGAATACAGCGTTGAACGCAGGATCATTATTGTTATAATAATCAGCAAATGTCATATCAACTGCAACCTGCGGTGCGGTTGCTTTTCGCTTATCTCTCGGGTCAAGATTTTGCCACCACAGCCAGCTTAAATTTGCCTGCAGCTTGCTGTTAGGCAATATTTCTGTTTTAGTATCGCCGAAAAAATTTCCATTTTCACTCGTTGGTTCGCCAACAAAAGTTACTTCTGTATATTTTTCCAGTTCATTCACTAAATTTTGGGCTGCAGAAAAAGTTCGCCTGCCAATGATGCAAAAAAATCTCCCCTTTTGATTTATTTTTTTTGATGCGATAATATTCGTAATAATAGGTTTATTCAAGGTGTTATTACCACCGCCATTCATGCGGATATCAAGCACCAGCTTCTGCACATCATTCCTATCAATAAAATCCGCCATGTTATTAAAAAAAGATGCAATGGTATTTTGCCCCTGATCAATAGTAACTGTATGTCGTACATACAATGTTTTAGTGTCGGGTAAAAACTCCATATAACGGAAAGCTGTTGGCTCCTTTTGCCAAAGCGGACCATTACCTGCTTGCTTTGCATCAGTCCAACCTTCAGGCGCTGCAAGCCCCGTATTGCTGAAGCCGCCATTGTCTCCCCCCGCTTTAAAAATGGTTGTTTCTTCTTTGCCATTTCTTGAATACGTTATTGCAACTTCATCCGCAGTATTTGTTATTCCCTGTACCTGCATAAATTCAGGTGTAGCTAAAAAGAAGGGACCATTAGACCTGAATCCCTGCTCATTTTCATATGAAACCAAAGGTCTTACTGCCTCCAGTGCATCTTCTGCTTTCATGTTGCCGATCTTTATCACTTTGCCGCCAACCGCATTTGCATATTTACTGTCCGCCCTCAAAATATACAAGCCATCCGTAAACCGGTATAATTGATAAGGATAGCGATGTAATCCAAACTCTTTTACCTTCTCTCCATGCAAACTAAAAGTATTCATCTGTGTATGTCCAATATGAAAGAGTGCGACAAGCTTTATAAAGCCGACAAGTATTTGCCGGCTATTCAAATCAGGAATAGAAGCATTAAAATCATCAACGGCCTTATCCCATTCTTTTGCCGAAATATTATAGAAAAGGTTACTGTAATTTAAATGCACCATTTTTTGCAGGTGCCTTAAGTCTTCCTGCCATTGGTCAGCGGTTTGGCAATAAACAGTAATGGTGAAAAATAAAATGTATGCGGTCAGAAATATTTTTTTTGTCATGGCTTAGGAATTATGTAATGAAAATATAGGTATAACGGATCGCGATATAAAACCTTACATAAAAATGCGATGAAATACTTTCTTTTACGACCAACGGCAATACAATGAGAATTTTTTTGCTGACTTTTACTCATGGTTTTTAAAAAAGCGGTTTATACAAAATACATATTTCATATTCTTTTCTGGGTAAGCATCCTGCTTTCCATGTCGGCAGATGTTAGCCAATTATACCTTTCCAGGACAGGCAATTTCTTCCTTTACGTTTTTTTTAAAACCTCTGTGCAGGCAGCATTGGTATACATAAACCTGCTTGTTTTATACCCCATCTTTTTTAGCAGGAAAAAATATATTTTATACACTGGCGCTGTTTTGCTGGTAACCGTATTTGCCGGTTATGCAAACATGCAGCTGGAGCTGTTTCTTAATGCAACTACCACTTTTAAAACACATTTGGCCCATTTCCTTTTTTTCCTGTCACAATTAGGAATGGCTGCCCGTTACGTAGTAATTTCCTTCCTTTTGAAGATCACTGTTGACTATTACCAGCAAAAAGAAACCATCAAAAAAATTGAGCTTGAAAAAGCCAGTGCGGAACTCAATTTTTTAAAGGCCCAGGTAAACCCTCATTTTCTTTTTAATACACTTAACAACCTGTATGCACTTATTTTAGAGAAGAGTGATAAAAGCGGCGAAGCTGTTTTAAAACTCGCCGACATTATGAAATATCTTCTTGCCGAGGGAAAAGAAAACAAAGTGCTGCTGCAAAAAGAAATTGAAATGCTGTACAACTATACAGAGCTGGAACGCCTGCGCAAACCCGAAGCAGAAATAACTTTTAATACATCAGGCAATACAACCAACAGCTTCATCACACCACTGCTGTTGCTGCCGGTGGTTGAAAATGCATTTAAGTATGGCCTCAACTCCGTTTCCAAAAATGGTTTTGTACGCATCAACATCACTGTGCAAAATACAATGCTGACTGTAACGGTTGAAAACAATGTGCCACCAACAACCAACAATGATGCACTGCAATCACTCGGTCTCGGAATTGAAAATGTAAAGCGCCGCCTGCAACTTCTGTATCCCAGCAAATACGATCTTATCATCGAGAACCGCAGCGATTCGTTTTTTGTAAACCTTAAACTGCAACTTGCATGAGGTACAAATGCATGATCGTGGATGATGAGCCGTTGGCACATAAAGTACTGCTTAGCTACATAGAAAAAGCAGGAAATCTTTCCGTGGTAAAACAATGCTACGCTGCCGAAGATGGCCGGGCATACTTAGCAGCCAACCCTGTTGATATTTTATTTTTAGATATCGAGATGCCGGAAGAAACAGGCATACATTTATTACAAAGCTTACCACAAAAGCCCGTTACCATTTTTACAACAGCCTACCTGCATTATTCTCTGGAAGGGTTTGAGCTGGGAGTGATGGATTACCTGGTAAAGCCCATACGATATGAGCGTTTCCTGGTGGCGGTAAAAAAGGCAACAGATTTTTTATCCCTGTTGCAGCTCAGATCGCAAATAGAAATGGACACAGCCGGCCGGCAGACGCTCTTAATCAAAACAGGATCTAAAAAGATAGCTGTGGACAGAAATACCATATCGCATGTGCAGGCAATGAAAGATTATGTAATTATCTATGCCGGCGGGATAAAATATGTCGTAAGGAGCACTATGAAGGAAATGGAAGAGTTGCTGGGTAAAGCGGGATTCGTAAGAGTTCATAAATCATTTATCATCGCAAAGAAAAATGTCCGCATTATAAATCCAGGAAAGATCGAGTTTGAGAATTTTGAGATCCCGGTAGGAAGAAAATATAAAATCCGGTTGAGCAAAATGTAAAAAGTATAAGTCCGGGCTATTTCTTCATTTTAATTTCCTGTTTTCTCTCCGTTATATAACCATCATAGGAGATAGAGCTGCGATCCATACTGGTTATATTAAGTGAAGCCGCTGCATTATCATAGACCTTTAAATATAATTCCTGCACATCCCTCTTGTCCCGGGGCTTTATCGAGATGTTCCATCCCTGCCTGGCCTGGGTAACCGTATAGGAAAAATTTGTAGAGGTGAAATCAAAATCAATATCGGTGGGACTTAGTGGTGCCGTATAACCGCGCCCAAAAAAAGGCAGGTAACTTATTATGGTATCTTTTGAAACCACCAATTCATATCCCGAACTGAGATCCCGCCGCCTGCCGCTCATCGGATTAACATACTGCGGTATGAAAACAAAGCTCCTGGCATCCACCAGGCCTTTACTGTTCACGGAATCATTACGACCCCCGGTACCTGACTGCCGCGAATTTGAACAGCTAAAAAATATCATTCCAACAAATAATGACCCTGCGAGCATGAAGATATTTTTGGCTTTCATGTTTGATCCTTTTATTAAATAATCATATCAATTTTTATGCCTCCTCACATTCCGGCGATCCTCTTTGTATCAACCGGCGCTCTATCAAGACAACTTTTGCAATATTTTAAGCCATTGCGTTGCACCATCACGTATGCCTCTATTAAGACGGCATTTCAGATTCACTGATCAAATTAATGACGGGCTTATTTGCAGTGCGCATTGACCGGAAAATAAATATGCCGAGGATTACCATGAACAGGATCTCTACCGAGATCACAGTGGTCACATGCCCGATACCATAGGCTTTTGCGATCAGACCCATTAGATAATTTATCAGCATATTTCCCGCAAGACCGGTAACGAGTGCCACGCTGAAAGCAGTTGCTGACCGCTCCGCAAAACAATCACCCAACATGCCGAGCATGATAGGAAATCCTCCCGCAAGCCCCGCTCCGAGGAGTATCAATCCTGCCACAACAAGTGGATAACTGCCGCCAAAATACAACAGGAAATTACCCGTACCCATGAATACCCATGAAGCTAACTGGAGATGTAATGCCGGCGTTTTTCTAAAGACGCTCCCGATCAATAACCGCATAACGGTTAACCCGGCTACATATAAGGACAATGCGAATAAGGCTTTGTTCTCCGCAACCGAAAGATGTTTTGTAAAATATGTTGTTGTCCAGTTATTGAGTATTGATTCAAAACTGCTCTGGCAGAAAAGATAAAATGAAATGAGTAGCAGCAGTCCGCCTTTGAATAAGCTCTTCTTCCCCGTCTCCACAAAACCCTGCGTTTTTTTTGATGCAGGGAATTGAATAAATATGTAAGCGATGCTGAGAATAAATGTGATTGCACCAACAATTGCCACCACTTCATGAGCAGGGATCACTCCTTTGAGCGATCCTAAAATAAATGGCATTCCCAATGCGCCTATGCCGAAAAATACGCCGAGCAGGCTAAGGTTTGCGCCTTTGGAGCCTGTACTGATATCGGCTACCATCGCGCTGGTTGCACCATTAATAATGCCGCCACCAAAACCAAAAACAAAAACGGCAAGTTTTAATAAAAATAAGGTTGATCCATAAGCTATCCCTTCAAATCCTGCACACATTGCGACGCACGACAATACGAGCAGCCACTTATAGCCATACCGGTCGGCAATGGGACCGAACAATAATGAGCCGGCCAAAATACCTATAGGCAAAATAGAAAATAATGTTCCCGCCCCCACTTCATCCAGGTGGAATTTTTCTTTCAACTCCGCTGCAACGGCCCCGAGGGTGATCAAACCCATCCCAAACAACAGCATGCCGGTAAAGGCTGCCCTGTAAACCCGCTTTTTATTGTACATGCTCTTGCCAGTTATTATTTTGGAAGCCGGTAAGTCAGCCCACACAGAAGCGGTAAAGGATAACCTGGTACCCCCTTCAGGATCAATCGCTAAAACAGTCCTGCGTAATATTTTACATCCGCCTCGCCAGCACTATCGTGTTCTTAAACTGTTTCTTTTTCCCTTCTGTATTAAATATCTCTGTGTAGATTATATAAATTCCCTGCGCAAGCTTTTGCTGTTTTTCTCCTAATCCATCCCAGGTATAACTTCCACTCGTGCCACTCAGGGCATTTTTCTGAAGATATCGTACAGGGCGGCCCGACGCATCGAAGATGGTGATATTGGCAGTATAGCCCGGCGTTGGAAACCTGTATCCGATGGTTGCAATATCATCTATTCCATCATTGTCGGGCGAAAATATTTCCGGCGAAACAGTTATTTCTCCTTGTGCCTGCTGGTCAACCCTGAATTGAGAATTCTTATATCCCGGCGTTCCATATCCAACCGAAGATGCCGCTGAGTGAAAATTAGACTGCATGGAAGGCGCATTATAATCTATTCTTTCAAGCGAAACGCCTTCTGTATTTGATATCAGTGCAAAATGCCATTTATCAGAATACATCACCTCGTCAATTACTTTTCCCTGTGCATTTAAAATGATCACATCTCCTTTCTCATCAGAAAATGAAGGCATGCTGCTAACCTGGATAAATGCATCAGGATTAGTGCTAACGTACTGCTGCATTACGATCTGCGGATCTTCTGTTATCACCAAAAAATCACCGGGGAAAAGCAGAACGCTTTCTGTGGTAAGCTGCTGTATACTACTTATAACATTGGTGCTGTTCCTGTTGGCGATGTACAATTGTTTGGCATCAATAATCTTTTGAGAACGGTTGTATATCTCGACATAATCAACTCCATTCGGCCTGGGATTAAATAATACTTCATTCGTTACAACATCAAGACTATCTGCTACGGATGATAAGCCAAAACGTGCGGTGTTCCTGGAGCCAATAATGTTACCCGCGCAATCGGCGACCGCCGATGCAGTAACGATATACACTTTATTGGCCGTTAAGGAAGTATTCAATTTTAAGTTCACGCGGTCGAATACCGGCGCGGTTGCTACTGCCGCCAGGGGAACGCCAATGCCATCACTCACGCTATAATTCGCAACCGTTGCGCCTTTGAGGCTATCGAGCGGCTCATCAAATACCAGGGTAATATTCAGGTTATCGATGGCAAATGCTCTTATTAACTTAGGGGATGTTTTATCAGCGTTTGCAGCATCTATCGAATTTTTCTTTCCGGGTGTACCGCCTTTGGCATCCACACTGGCATTCCAGTTGGTGAAACCGCTGCATGGGTTTTTGGTATCGATCATTTCCAATGTCCATCCGCCGTCCTTTTTTAATTCATTCTGGTACCAATTGATATTATAATTAACAGCATGAATAATTTTTCCCTGTGCAGAAATGAGTGAAAGCTGATCGCCGGCATTGTCCAGCGAAGGAAAACTCGTCACCGATATTGTTGGTCCGAATGCAGACATCGCCGCCGCCGCCGAACCGGTGCAAACAATCACGAAACTGTCGGGCTTTAACACATAAGAGGGCATAGCACCACTTGAACCGCTGAGATCACTGATCTTAAATCCCTGGAGGTTCAATGCAACAGAAGAGATGTTCCTCAATTCTATCCATTCATTGTTCGGCAGGCCAACCTGTGGCGTAGGATCGGCCATGATCTCATCGATCACGATGTCGTACCTGCCGGCGACCTGTGCATGCATACCTGCGTTAAAAAAAAACAGCCCGAGGGCAAAAAGGAAAGGCTTTCTCATCGCAGCAATTGTCTTTCAAGATAAAAAATCAATTCGTAAAACCCATTATTAATTTTTACTCAGCGCAATTTTGTAAATTTGTAACTTAATCTTTTTTGAAATGAAAATAGCTGTTGTGGGCGCCACCGGCCTGGTGGGTAGCAAAATGTTGCAAGTACTGGAAGAAAGAAACTTCCCGGTTGATGAATTATTACCTGTAGCGTCAGAAAGATCTATAGGAAAACAAGTAGAATTCAAAGGAAAAAAATATACCATCGTTTCCGCGGATGATGCCATCAAGGCCAAACCTGACCTCGCTGTTTTCTCGGCAGGCGGCGGCACTTCGCTCGACCTGGCGCCAAAATTTGCGGCGGCCGGCATCACTGTTATTGATAATTCATCGGCATGGAGGATGGATCCCTCCAAAAAACTGGTCGTACCGGAAGTAAATGCAGATGTGCTTACAAAAGATGACAAGATAATTGCCAATCCTAACTGCTCAACCATACAAATGGTACTGGTGCTAAACCCACTTCATAAAAAATATGGTATTAAAAGAGTGGTGGTATCTACTTACCAAAGTGTTACCGGTACCGGCGTAAAAGCGGTTAAGCAGATGGAGAATGAAAGGAACAATGTGGAAGGGGAAATGGCATATAAATATAAGATCGATAAAAATGCAATCCCGCACATTGACGTTTTCATGGACAATGGCTACACCAAGGAGGAAATGAAAATGGTGAATGAAACAAAAAAGATCATCGGCGACGATTCCATAAAAGTAACGGCAACCTGTGTTCGTATACCGGTCATGGGCGGCCATAGCGAAAGTGTGAACATTGAATTTGAAAAAGATTTCGACCTTGATGAGGTAAAAGATATTCTTAGCAGGTCAGAAGGTATCGTTGTACAGGACGACCTGGATAATTTTGTTTATCCAATGCCCTTAACTGCCCACGAAAAAGATGAGACCTTTGTTGGAAGGATACGCCGTGATGAAACGCAGCCCAATACATTGAATTGCTGGATCGTGAGTGATAATCTTCGGAAGGGCGCTGCAACGAATGCAGTGCAGATCGCGGAATATTTAGTGGAGAAAAATCTGTTATAAGATCAGTAATTTTCCTGACTTTATTTCCCTCCCGATCTTTGTTATGCGATAGAAATATTGCCCGGCAGGGAGCAAGGATGTTTTAATATGTTCATGTGCCGACTGAATTTCTTTTTGCAGTACTGCTCTTCCCGTTGCATCAAAAAACCGGATGACCTCTCCCGATGGTAATGAAGTTAAGATCTCCACATCATTGCCTCTCTTAACCGGCACCGGCAATAATATATAGTTGCTATCATCAACATAAAATACAGAAACCGTATCAGAATAAATTATTTCTCCGCTTTGTAGGGTTATTCGGGCCCTGAACAAAGTGATCCCCGGTGAGAGCGGCTGATAATTATCAACGAAGAATGTTTGTCCGCCGGGAGCCAGGCTATCAATGGTTATAAACATGCCGCCCGTTGATCTTTGAAAAACGATATCTTTTATTTTATACGTGGTACCCAAAATGAGCGTAAGCTTTGCCACCTTACCGTTTGCATCTGCAAAAAAGGTTTTTATAAAACAGCCCGTTCCCTGCACCGAATAATCAAATGCGTAACTCGCCGGGCCCTTGATACCGCCGGGAACTATTGTACCGACTGAAAAATATTTGCCCGTTAGAGAGCTTTTTAAAAGCAATGCGGCAGTATCGGAAACTTTTATAAAAGGATCCATGTATTTATTTCCTAACTGGTAAACCTGGTACTGGCTTATTCCCTTAATCCTGTTCCAATATAGTAAAATAGTATCCGGGCAAACAAATCCTACCTTGGGTGCAGGTAGAGAGGCAATCAAAAAAGTATCCGAATAAAAATAGCTGCTGCCGATCTTCATTCTCAGCAAACAGCGGGCTGTGGTATCCGGCGGCGTCCATTTAAAATATTTTTTTTGAAGGTTTGTATTCGTACTGACTGGATTCCATGTGGAAGATCCCGGAATATTGTATTCGATATCACCTGTACCTGAAACACTATTTTCCCATCTTACAATATTCGACCGTCCTGTTTCCAAAAAATCCACATCAGAAGGAAACATCCATTTGAAATAACCTGCCGTGTCCACAGAATACGCAATATAAAATTTTTGAGAGGCTACCGGCACATTAAATCCCTGCACATTTATTTTATATGTTCCAGGCGCCGGATCTTGTAAAGTGACCTGCTCTACATTATTTAAGCTGTCACGTTTGCGTTGTGGCAATTTAATAAGCGAGTCAATGTTAGGAACCGGGCTTAATACCCACGGCTGCCAAACTTCATTTGTTGACGCGGACACTACTGTTAGATCGAGGTCATTTACCAATGCTTTATATGCGAAAGTGGCGGCTGCAGTATCATTCCACACCAGCGTTACTTTTACCTGTGCAATATTCGACGGCACATTTATCAAAAACGACTGTTGTGAATTTTGAGTAGCCGTTCCTGTAAATAAACTATTGTCCCTGATAATATTCATTGCCCTGAATGCATTAAGATTTCCAAAACCCGTAGCATAATCAGGGCCGGGTGTATTTACATCATCAGCAGAATTAATCAGGATGGCTTTTGCCAAAGCAGAGGGTAATCCGGAAGTGTTTTTATTTTTATAATACTGCTGGAGTAGCAAGGCGGCGCCCGAAACCATTGCGGCGGCCTCTGATGTGCCATTTGTTTCAAATGCGATCAACTCAGGTTTTACTCTGCCATCATACGCCGGACCTTTGGAACTTGGCGGCACAACTACGCCAAATGAGTCCGCAGCACCTACAACGATAGCATTCTTACTCATTTTAAAATTGCCGGTGAGATTTGCAAAACCGGTGATGCCGGAATACGCCCCTGAAGTACCTGCAACCTCCCCGGAATTTCCTGAAGAAAAAACATGCAGCAATATTGGATTTTCGTTAGCACTTTTATCAAATGCCTGCGCGCTTAGGCCATAAAAACTTTCAATTGACGTTCCATACGAGTGATTTTGAACGGTAATATTATTTTGGGAATAATAAGATGTCGGGTCGGGCAATACCTGGTCGAACGAAGATGAAGAAATGCCGGCTGCCCATGCTGCTCCCTTTGCATAATGCACTGAATTTCCGCCACCCGCAATTATGGTTGCCATAAAATTTGCATGATTGGTTACTACCGCAGATGCAAGTGGTGAAGGATCCAGCCTTCCCTTCAGGTCAATATCGGCAGTATCATAAAAATTTTCTTTTATAGAAACATGTTGGCCCGAACCATTAAAAGCAGCATACCGGCTATGCACCATGTTAACTTTATTGGCAGAAAGATCAAAGCCGCCAACAGCTAATTCTTCTTTGGGATGAACAGGACTTACATCAATCGATAAAACAGCATTGTTATTAAGAAATATTTTTTCGATGTCATTATACGTACACGTAACCGAAAGTATTTGTAACGATGGCAAATTTGAAATATGACCTCTTGATCTAACTTGTTCCTGAACCTGCTTTGGAAAATCCGGATCGCTATACGCTATCATAAAACGAAAGAGTCCCGGGGCTTTTGCTTTCAAAATTCTCAACTCATCAGCGGCCGGCGAGAGCTTCCAGTTATTATTTGATAATGGAAATTGATCAAAAAAAATATGGCCTGGGATAATCCCTGATAAATATTTTTTGTTGATTATAAAACTATTACCGGGCAACGTCCTGGTGGCGTGCAACATAATTTTATTTCTAAGCTCAACAGAGGTCTTACCTGATACAATTACAAGTATATAGTTGCTGCTATCGATCCCCGGCGCCTGCGCTGCAAGGCTTGAAAAGGCATTGCTGTCGGCTGTTTGAGAAAATATTTTTACTCCGGTTAGTAAAAAAATAAATAGTAAAAGGTGTTTCATCAATGTTGATGTAATAAAATTACTACAAAAGAAAATTTGCTGTTTTTTTTCTTTTTAAAAGTATAAAAGATAAATTTGGTTTCACCTTTTTTAACACTTAAAAAAATCTCTATGAAATTTGTCAATCGATCTACAGTTGCTTTCCTATGTCTTGGAGCCGTGGTTTTCACTTCCTGCAAAAGAGAAAATATCACCCCGGTTTCTGAAGAAATTTCTCCCGCCATTTTACAACAAATTGCCGCAAAAGGTTTCGAAACAGATAATGTTCACAAAGTTGCGCAGGGATATCTTGTTGAAGGAGATATCATACTTACTGATGCAAACCTGAAAGAGAACAGCACTTCACCCAATCTTATTATTGCAAATGTTGAGCAGTACCGGACCACTAACCTGGTAACCAAACCAAGGACCATCACAGTTTCTGTAAGTGGAACATTAACGGGTATCGCTGTTTGGTCAAATGCAACAGACGCGCTTATTTCCCGGTACAATGCTTTAGGATTAGGGCTTACGTTTCAGCGTGTAGCTTCCGGTGGTAATGTTGATATCGTTGGATTCAACGAGGGACCATCAGGTGGATTTATTACATTAGGATCATCGGGATTCCCTGATGCTGCCGGTAATCCATATCCACAGATACAAATGAATACAAATTCACAGGCATATGGAACCAATCCTGACCAGGGTTACATCACTTCAGTACTGCAGCACGAAATGGGCCACTGCATTGGCTTCCGCCATACTGATTATAAAGACCGTTCTTCCTGCGGCCATCGTAAGCAAAACGAAGGTGATGCGGGTGTTGGTGCAATATACATTCCAGGCACACCTACAGGGTTTGATGCCAACTCATTTATGTTAGCCTGCTCTTCAGGTACTGACCGCACTTTTAATGCTAACGATATTATAGCATTGAATTATTTGTATAAATAAAAAAATATTGATCAATAAAAAAGAGGCTGCAAAAGGTGACAGCCTCTTTTTTATTTTAGCGATACTCCGTTAACTGATCGTCCACGTTTCTCTTCCCCGCAATAATTTATCAAGGTCGCCCTTACCTTTTGCAGCGATTGTTTCTTCGATCTGGAGGCTCATGCTGTCTTCGTAACATGCGCGCTCAGTTTGATAGAACACACCGAAAGGTCTTGGAAAATGTCCTTCGATCCGGGGATCATCAAACATCCTTGAAAGTATCTGTGCTTTGTAAAAATCCTTTTCATCATGTATCCACAGGTCATCAGCGCTAACGCCATTTCCTGTTTCAACTACAACAGGCTTTAATCCGTCTAACTTTATTCCTTTATTTTTTGCAGCGCCAAACAATAAAGGCTGACCGTGTTCAAGAAATAACGCCTCATCAGATTTAGTGCTCTTCTCAGTAAATACCTCAAATGCGCCATCGTTGAAAATATTGCAGTTCTGGTAGATCTCTAAAAAAGAAGCGCCTTTGTGTTCCTGCGCGCGCAATATCATTGACTGCAAATGTTTCGGATCCCTGTCCATACTGCGTGCAACAAAACTGGCATCCGCACCTAATGCCAGGGCAGCAGGATTAAAGGGATGATCGATGCTGCCAAAAGGCGTGCTTTTGGTTACTTTATTTTTTTGTGAGGTGGGAGAATATTGGCCCTTGGTTAAGCCATATATTTCGTTATTGAACAGCAGGATGTTCACATCAAAATTCCTTCTCAATAAATGTATCGTGTGATTGCCGCCTATGCTAAGGCTATCACCGTCACCTGTAACGATCCATACACTTAATTCAGGGCGGGAAGCTTTTAACCCACTTGCGATGGCGGTTGCCCTTCCATGAATGCTGTGCATGCCATAGGTGTTCATGTAATAGGGAAAGCGGCTGCTGCAGCCTATGCCGGAAATGATCACAATATTCTCGCGGGGAATGCCGAGGCCCGGCATTATTTTTTGCACCTGTGCAAGGATGGAATAGTCGCCGCAACCGGGACACCATCTTACTTCCTGGTCAGTAGAAAAATCTTTTGCTGTAAGGGCCGGCTTTGCAGGTGTTATCGTTTCACTCATGGGCGGTTTAAATTTGCCTTTAAAGTTACGGTACTAAGATGGTAAAATTTAGTAAAATCCTAAAAAGATCACCAGCAATACCGGCTTTCGGCAATTAATTTACCGGCAATCCTTCTCCTTGCCTCCTTACTGTTGAAAGGTCCGGTTTTAGTGAACCGTTTCAGTCCCAGTAGCATCATTCTTTGCTCATCCCCTGAAGCAAAGGCATTAATAGCTTCCTTACCGGCTTTACTCACTTTGTCTACTGCATCGTTAAGATAACACCGCATAATATCCACCTGGTTCTGAGATGTTGCTTCGCCGCTTTTATCGCTCATTTTCATAACACGCAGCAATAAACTTTCTGCCACAAAGGTTTCTATCATCATGTCGGCGATGTTCATCAATATCTCCTGCTCATGCTGGAGGTTCATCATCAGCTTTTGCACGGCCGCGCCTGCTGTCATCAGGATGGCTTTTTTCATATTCAGGACGGTCTTGCGCTCAGTGGCAAATGGAACATCGTCATCATTTCCGAATTCAGGGATGCTCATGAGTTCTTTTTGAACATTCATAGCAGGGCCCATCAGGTCAAGCTTGCCTTTCATGGCACGCTTTAAGATCATATCAACGGTAAGTAAGCGGTTGATCTCGTTGGTACCCTCGTAGATCCTGTTGATACGGCTATCGCGATATGCTTTGCTTATCAGATACTCATCACTGTAACCATTGCCTCCGTGTACCTGCACACCCTCGTCAACCACATAATCCAATACTTCACTTCCATGAACTTTCAGGATGGCACATTCAATCGCGAATTCTTCGGCCGCACCCAGCAGTGCTTCGTTAAAGGGTTTCCCCGCGGATAATAATTCATGTTCCTTTTCATCAATCCATTTTGCCGTGCGGTACAAGGCGGTCTCATCAGCATATATTTTTATGGCCATTTCGGCCAACTTATATTTTATTGCACCAAAGGAAGCAATGGGGGTTTTAAACTGCTCGCGGGTGTTGGCATATTCTATCGTTTCTGTGAGTGCCATTTTTGCTCCCCCAATTGCTGCCGATGCGAGCTTCAGCCTGCCGATATTTAAAATATTGAAAGCAATAATATGACCTTTGCCGATCTCACCCAGTACATTTTCAACCGGTACCTTACAGTCCTGGAAATACAATTGCACTGTAGATGAACCCTTAATTCCCATTTTATGTTCTTCAGGGCCCTGCGTAAATCCTTCCATTCCTCTTTCAACAATAAATGCCGTGAATTTATCCCCGTCAATTTTTGCAAAAACGGTATACACATCTGCAAAGCCACCATTGGTTATCCAGCATTTTTGTCCATTGATGATATAATTTTTTCCATCAGCGGAAAGAATTGCCGTGGTTTTAGCTCCCAGGGCATCGCTGCCACTTCCGGGCTCTGTTAATCCATAGCTTCCTTTCCACTCGCCGGAGGCGAGTTTTGGAATATATTTTTTCTTTTGTTCTTCTGTCCCGAAATATAAGATCGGCAATGTACCAATACCTGCATGTGCACTCATTGCAACGCTAAAAGAGTAGCCACCTCCAAGACCTTCGCTAACCAGCGTAGAGGTAACAAAATCCTTTCCCAGGCCACCCAGTTCTTCCGGAACAGATGCGCCCAGCAGACCTTGTTCTCCGGCTTTCTCCATGAGAGAGGGCATAAGCCCGGCTTCCATTTTATCGATCCGGTCAACCACCGGGATCACTTCGGTCTTCAGAAATTGTATGCACATATCGCGGACCATAAGCTGTTCCTCGGTGTAATCTTCAGGGGTAAAGGTTTCAAAAGCATTGCTCTCTTTAATAAGCCATTCACCGCCTTTAAGCAAGGTGTTAGTTTTTACTTCAGACATAAAATAATTTTAATTTATTAAAATCTTCCAAGTCCCCGTTCAGGGAGATTTAGAGGGTGAGATTTTCATACACGGTATGCAACACCTCCTTCGCGATCTCTACCTGGCCATTGGTTACGCCGTTCAAAGCTTCATTCAATGTTTGATTGGCCAGCTCCATTGTCTTCTCCTGCAGCTGCATGGCCTCTTTCGTCAGATAAATAAGGTTGATCCTGCGATCTTCTTTTGAAGGAACGCGTTTTACCAGTTTCAGTTTTTCCAGGTTATCGACCAGTCGCGTGATACTGGGCTTATCCCTGAATGTTGCATCACATAATTGCTGCTGACTCTGCCCTTCCTGTTTCCATAACTGGTACAGCACGCTCCACTGCTCAATCGTTATATCAATACCGGCCTGCTTAAAATTCTTCTGTAGCCTCCTCGCTATTGCGGTAGATGCTTTCCCGGTTATGAAACTGTATAGCTCTCCTTTCTTAAATTGGTTGTTAGGCATATAGTTGTTTATGCAACTACTCAAAGATAATATTTTGTTTGAATTGTAAAAATTTATTTTTGTTAAGAATGGCTTTCATCACAGTTACCATAATACTTTTTTTGCTGTATGGCGGCCTGATCCTGTATTATCGTAAGAGCTGGATGGATATCCCAACCGCCAATGAAAGCGCAGGAACATCACCTGCGGTATTTATTTCGGTTATTATTCCCGCCCGTAATGAGGAAGAAAATATCGGGAAGTGCCTTGGATCATTGATTTTGCAAACCTATCCTGCCAGCCTTTTTGAGGTTATAGTGGTTGATGATTTTTCAACTGATGGCACGGCGGCAGTGGCAAATTCATTCGCAACCAATGTATCGTTGCTATCCCTGCAGGATTTTACCGGGGGAGAAAAGATCAATTCCTATAAAAAGAAAGCTATTGATATCGCCATCGCACAGGCAAAGGGTGATCTTATTGTTACTACGGATGCGGACTGCATTGCACAGCCCGGATGGCTGCAAACGATCGCAAGCTATTATGGAACGCACCATCCTGCGTTCATTGCCGCGCCGGTGGTGTATTATGGAGAGAAAAACTTTTTAGAAATATTCCAGTCGCTGGACTTTATGACACTGCAGGGAATTACCGGCGCTGCCGTTTATAAAAAATTCCACAACATGTGTAATGGGGCCAATCTCGCTTATGAGAAAAAAGTCTTTTATGAAGTGGGTGGCTTTAGCGGAATTGATTCAATTGCCAGTGGTGATGACATGCTGCTGATGCATAAGATATTTGAAAGATACCCGGATAAAGTATTGTTCTTAAAATCAACGAATGCAATAATTAAGACGCGGCCTGCTGAAACGCTGAAAGGTTTTTTTAATCAAAGGATACGGTGGGCCAGCAAAGCTGACAAATACACTGACAAGAAGATCACAGCGGTATTGTTGCTGGTATATCTTTTTAATGCATGGATCGTTTTCCTCGGAATAACCTCCCTGGTATTCCCGTATCTGTTTTGCTGGTTCACAGGTTTATTGCTCTGCAAAACCGCGGTTGAATTATTTTTCCTGTATCCCGTTGCAGCTTTTTTTAATAAGAAAAAAATGTTGTGGTGGTTCCCCGTTGCGCAGCCGTTCCACGTTCTATATACCATCATTGCCGGCTGGCTGGGAAAATTTGGCACTTATAAATGGAAGGAGAGAAAGGTGAAATGAGGAATGATTAATTCGTTAAAACGGTTGGATGGTTGGAACCGTTTAAACGTTGATCGGTTGAATGCCGCATTAGAATATTCTGAGATTTTAGATTTGATATTAGAAAAGTATGTCAAACCTTATTAAACCCTTAAACGATTTAAACGATTAAACGACTAAATTGCTTCATGCCCCATCAATCATTTTCTTTTACGCAAAACGCGTGGCGGCGTCTGAAAAAAAACCGGGGCGCCATATTTGGGCTTGTCATTATTGGCATCGCCGTGCTGGCGGGCACCTTTGCTTATTTCATTGCTAATGACTCCACCCCTTATGCCGACCGGCAGATCGTAGAGATACAGGCAAAAAAACCAGGATTTGAACAACGCTTCGTTAAAGTAAAAAAAGAAAAAGATATACCTGCAACAGGTTTTTTTCAGCAATTACTATATGGTAAAGAGGACGCCTTTAACCTGGTTCCCATAAATAGCTATGCAGCAAAAAATGATTCTGTGATCATTCAAAAATTTATTGATGACGGCTTGGAAGAACGTGTAGCGATCCCGCGGGGGAAACTCGCGGCCGATCCGGTCATTTCAAAAAAATTCTGGCTGGGTACCGACAGGTTTGGCAGGGATATTTTAAGCCGTCTTATCGTAGGCGTAAGAGTGAGTCTGGCAGTGGGTTTGATAACGGTGCTGATCTCTCTTACTATCGGTGTTATCCTCGGTTCGCTTGCGGGTTATTTCAGGGGACGCACTGATAACATCATCATGTGGCTCATCAATGTGATCTGGAGCATACCAACCTTGTTACTGGTATTCGGGATCACTATTGCATTGGGGAAAGGCTTCTGGCAAATTTTTATTGCAGTAGGGCTAACGATGTGGGTATCTGTTGCAAGGCTGATACGCGGGCAGGTGATAGCGTTAAGAGAAATGGAATATATCCAGGCGGCAAAGGCGCTTGGAATAAAGGACATGCGGATAATTGTGCGGCATATCCTGCCAAATGTATTGGGGCCCGTGATCGTAATTGCTGCATCCAACTTTGCAACCGCAATAATTGTAGAAGCCGGCTTAAGTTTTTTGGGAGTTGGTGTACAGCCACCGCAACCGAGTTGGGGGTTGATGATAAAAGAGAATTACAATTTCATCATCACCCATAATCCCATGTTGGCTATAGCGCCGGGGATTGCTATAATGATCCTGGTACTTGCCTTTAATCTTTTAGGAAATGGATTGAGAGATGCGCTCGATGTAAAAGGAAAAATGTGAGTTACTCCTTTGAAGTGATCTGTACATTTCTTTTAAAACCCTCATCAAGAGAAATAAATGTTTCCGTTCTCTCAATTCCCTTTATATTTTGGAGGTCATCGTGCAATACGGTGCGCAGCTCGTTGATGTCCTTACAAATGATCTCGATGAACATACTGTAATTACCCGTTGTATAATTGAGACGAACGATCTGCGGTATATTGTGTAATTCTTTTTCAACAGCATCATAAAGAGAGCTCTTCTCGAGGAATATCCCGACGAAAGCGGTGATATCATAACCCAGCGATTTCAGATCAACGCGGATCTTTTTACCTTTTACCACACCCAGCTCTTCCAGTTTTTTTATCCTTACGTGTATAGTTCCGCCGCTGACAAACAATTTTTTACCTAATTCCGCATAGGGAACCTCTGCATTTCCCAGCATTTCATGAATTATCTGGAGATCTAATTTGTCAAGATTTAATTTAGCTGCCATTTGCTATATCGATTTTTGAAAGTTTTCAAATAAATCCACAATTATTGAACAAAACGTATTTTTTTCAATTTTATTTTGATTTATTTCTTTATAATTAGAAGTTATTTTAGATTTGTATTCTCAAACGTTCTTTAAAATTGTGGGGTGATGAAATTTTTGGCAGACATGCCCTCTTGTCTCGGGGGTGAGGATAACAGGATAAACGTAGTGTAGAGCCGGATATTATAGCAATATGATATTCGACCAGGGTCGACCACTGAACTTTGCGCTATAGCTAACTGCCTCGTGGAGGTTCGATCCCTCCCCCTACAGCTTAGGTTCCGGCAAAAACCGGGACTTTTTTATTTATTCATAATCAAAATCAGGATCGGTAACAACATTGCCATCCTTATCCAGGTATTCGCTGCGGAACTTACCCATATTGCGGTCGCAGATCTTTAGTTTGAACTTCAGCCGCTGATCAAACATATTAAGCCCGGTGATGCTGTATAACCTGCCCTTGTATCTCTCCTTAAGCATTTTTACCATTTCCGGCGCAACATTATTTATTACCACGGGAAGAGTTGGGGCTACTTCAGGACGTGACATCAGGTCGCACATGTTCTGTTCTTCAACATATGGCTTTTTGGGACGCGGATTCATAGTAAAGGCTGCCTTTTTTATGGTAAGCTGGCTGCTGGTATCTTTTACCTGCGCTATGGGTTTTACTATTGTATCCTTTATAATTTTCTTTTCGGGAATTTTAGCAACGGGCTTTGAAGAGGTATCGGGTGGCGTTACCTTAACTGTGTGATCCGGAACGGGTACGGACCTGGTCTCTGCCGGCGCATCTGTTTTGGTAGCAACCGGCTTTTTCTTATCCCTGTACTGAATATGCTGTGCATCGGAAAAAAACGCCGCTGATAACAGGACAAGGGTGAGGGTTATTCTTATCAAACTATAATAAAATTTTTCAGCTTGTATCAGATTCCCTGCGAAATTAAACAACTTCTCCTTGCCCGCTTACAGTGCAGGCTAAATTTTGAATATTTTTATCTCCGTGCCGTTTGGCTATTTTTGCAGCGAAACATACTATTATTTCAAGCATGCCAGGAGTATACTAATCTATGAACTTTACGAAAAAGAGCATTGCTGACACCCAGGCTGTAAGTACAAAAAGATATCCTGTTCACAGGTTTCATCCACACCTTGTATTGTTGTATTTTTTTGCCTGCCTATTCTCGAAGATCTTTATATACAAGCTTACCATAAACAGGCTGGACCTGCTGTATATCGTGTGTTTTTATACGGCTGTTTTTTTTATTGCGAAATATTTTTTTGCAAGACTTATCAGGAACCGGGTAAATGCCGATCTGTTATTAACCGTATTTTTATTTCCCGTGTTATTTTTCACAACCGTTGCGGATGTCTTTCTAAGATGGTTACACCTTGACAAAATATTATCCCTTTTACACCTGCACCAAAACACGGCCGTGATCGTGATTTTTATTATTTTTTTTTTCATTGCCTGTATAATCTTGTCCCGGTCGGATGTTAAGCTGCAAAGGGTTGCTCAATTCGTTTCCCTTTACATTATGGGACTGCTGATCTTCAAAGTTTTTGAAACTGCCTTTTACAGATCAAATCATGTATCGCTCCAAAATAATATGCAGGTTAGCGCGAAACCTGTTATTAATAGTGCGCCTGATATTTATTACATCATTATGGATTGTTATACCGGCAATGAAAGTTTTTTAAAATACTGGAAGTATGATAATTCAAATTTTACCAATGAACTGAAAAGGAAGGGTTTTTATGTGGCTGACAGCAGCCGGTCGAATTACAATTTTACGCGTTCTTCGCTGGCATCATCATTGAACGGCTCTTATTTAAACGTTAAGAATGATGCGAAGTACAGTACAGCTGACGTGGATACGATATTACATGCCATTAAGAACAACCAGGTAGTATCGTTCTTAAAAAAACTTAATTATCAGTTTCTGTTCTATACAATATTTGATATTGAAAACTGGAAAGGCAATGATATAGAAAACGCAGATGATGATACTTTTCTTAAAATTGTACTGGGCCCTTTTTATACCCCTTTGTCCGACAGGATCAATAAACGTAAAGAGCCAGGTATTAAAAAAAGTTTCTATGATTATAATTCCAGGTCGTTTTATTTATTAGACAGTCTGTCGAATACTGAAAATCATAATAACCATTTCTTCCTGATCCATTCACTGGCCACACATGCACCATTTGTTATGGACCCGGACGGAAAATTCACGGGCTCCATCACCTATGAGGCCCGAAAGCAGGCTTACCTCCAGGAAGTACAGTATGCAAATAAACGCCTGCTTGCATTTGTTGATAAAATACTATCGGCAAAGGGTCCCAAACCGGTTATCATTATTCAAGGTGATCATGGCTCGCACTTAAATGACCTCGATGAAACATCCACGATCCTGAATTGTTACTATTTTCCCGGCCAGGATTATCATTTGCTATATCCCTCAATATCTCCCGTAAATACATTCAGGGTGGTATTCAACCAGTTCTTCAATGCCGGCGTTCCTGAATTAGCTGATTCAAGTTATCATGTGTTTTATGGATCCCTGTATTGACCGGTAGTTCCGGTTATTTAGCGAATTCAATACTATCAAATTGTACTTTTGAGTTGTGGCACAAAAAAAGCTGTTGCGTTTTAACGAGATAAAAACCTTTCCCAATGTTTTTGAATATCCCGAAAATATGCAGGGGAAATGGAAAGATATCTTTCAAAATAATAATCCCGTCATACTCGAGTTAGCCTGTGGAAAAGGAGAATACACTATTGGTCTTTCACAGTTATACCCGCAAAAGAATTTTATAGGCGTGGATATAAAAGGTAACCGGCTTTGGGCAGGCGCAAAATTCGCAGTTAAGAATGACCTGAAAAATGTTGCCTTTTTAAGAACACAGATAGACCGTATCAGTGAATACTTTGAAGGAGGAGAAATTGCAGAGATCTGGATAACCTTTCCTGATCCGCACTTGCGGAAGTCCAAAGCAAGAAAGCGATTGACGCATCCCAAATTTTTACGGATGTATAAACAGTTCCTGAAGCCTGGCGGAAGGATCCATTTAAAAACAGATTCGCCGGATCTGTATGCATTTACTAAAATAGTTATTGAATTATATGATTGTACAATTATAACGGATCATAATAACCTGTATTCCTTCAACAACATCAGTGAAGAATTAAAGATAAAGACCCATTATGAAGCCCTGGACATCGCGAACAGCAACAGGATATTTTATCTGTGTTTTACGCTGCCGGAAAATATTGAAGAGGGCGATGAAAAATTAAACCCCGCCTTACACGCATGATATGAATGAGCTTGAAGAAGAAGATTATTATGTTGACAACGATGGCCTGCTGGTATTCACCGCAAAATACCTGCTGCGAAGAGGTAACTGTTGTGGTAATGGTTGCAGGCATTGCCCATACGATTATATAAATGTAGCAGAACCTGCAAGAAGTAAATTATTATCTTTAAGAGAGAATGAAAAAAATAAAGAATAAACCGACAAAGTCTGCAGAAAAGCCCCGCAGTCTTAATAAGGAATACAGCTTCTTTGATGATGTTTATTCTGTTGTCCGGCAAATTCCTAAAGGCCGGGTAACTTCTTATGGGGCCATTGCCAATTACCTGGGCACTAAATTATCTGCACGCATGGTAGGTTGGGCGATGAATGCAGCCCATTCTGCAAAACCTAAAGTGCCGGCACACCGGGTGGTTAACAGGAATGGAATGCTAAGCGGCAAGGCACATTTTGCTACACCAACATTAATGGAAGAGTTGCTGGCAAAAGAAAAAATAAAAGTGAAGGAAGATGTGATAGCAGATTTCAAAAAATTATTCTGGGATCCTGCCCAGGAACTTGAAATATCCTGATCAGGTATAATAAGGCCTGATCATCAAATACACTACCACGCCGGTTATTGCTACATACAACCATACAGGATAGGTGACCCTCGCTAACTTTTTATGCCTTTCATATTCCCCTGTCAGCGAGCGATATGCAGTAAACAAAATAAAGGGCAAAATAATTCCTGCCAATGGAATATGCGTTCCTAAAAGCGAATAATACACGATCCGGACTGATCCTGTCAATGATTTTTCTTCCGGGCTTACCATACCATTATGATCCAGGTCGCCGAATTTTGTTTCACCCGCAAACAGGTGATGACAGATATAGGATAGTAAGAACAAAACAGATAGAATAATAGCCGCGACCATTATTTTTTTATGCAGCAGGTAATTTTTCTTCTTAACGGCCCATAATCCTGCTAACAACAAAATGGTTACAACTGAATTTATGCATGCATTTATTGTGGCGAACAGATGGGGATCAAATCCGAGATCTGCGTTCAATTTTACTTTGGAAAGAAGGGCTATCGCGGCGAATACAATTATGGATACAGACCATATAAACCATTTCGCGCTGCGCGGATTGCTTTTTATTGAAGGTTGAAAACCCGGATCAAGCCTGTATTTACCGGGAGTTGTGTCTATTGTAGGAATTGTATCCATTATCAACTCCTCCCGAATAATTCTTTTAAAAATTGCCCAAAGGTTTTCTTTCTTTCCTTTTCCAGCATAAGTAAGGGGATATCACGAACCAGTTTTTGCTGAGCAACAGAATCAAACCCGTTATACCATCCCCGTACAACTTTCTCCCTATCCAGCAAAAAGAAATTAGGCGTATGTATAAAACCCGTATCAACATTAGTATCTGCTATGCTGGCTTTCGTTTCCTGCAAAGCAAAATCATAAATATCCTTTTTATTACCCGTTACAAACCACCAGTTGTCGGGACTCGCATTATACTTATTGGAAAATTTTCTCAATTGCGGAACAGAATCATGTTCGGGATCAATACTAATGGAAATGAATTGAACAAAGGATGTGTCATTTTGCTTAAATGCATCCTGTAGCTTTTTCATTGACCGTGCCATACCGGGACAAAATGTTGGGCAGCGGGTAAAAAAGAAATCCATTACGATGACCTTCCCTTTAATATCATACAATGAAACCTGTTGCCCTAGCTGGTTGGTAAAAGAAATATTCTTTACGTGATGCCAGATCGTATCGGATGATATTTTCCCGTTCTTTTCTGTCACTGCCACACTATCATAAAAATATCGCGGTGGCATTTGAACAGCCCTTTCGCTGTAAAATTTTACGAGTACATAACTCACAGCAGGTACCAGTGCTGCCAGCAATAAAGCCAAAACCGCTTTTTTATTCATGATGCTTATTAAATAAAATAGCCATCACGAAAGCAATGGCTAAGTATATTTTATATTTTCACTTTGTTATTAATCTTTATGACCTTCTTCTTTTGCAGGTGTTGTTTGATGAGGCTGTTCTTTATATTCCCTGCTGCCGGCATCTGTATTTCTCAGGTTCTTCCAGGCATTTCCATCCCATAAAAAGGCGACGATGAACCAAACAAACAAAAGAAGAGGAACAACAATTGTCATGATCATATTCCTGATCTCATCGCCAAGGTGCATAAAAATGGAAACAATATAAAATGCTTTGGCCAGTGTAAGTATGCAAACCAATCCTTTAAACATCAACACCAGGGTCTGATTTGGATTAGCGCCTTTATGAATGGTGTAAATGGTTAAACCAATACCCAATTCAATAATGGTAAGAACCAACAGTATCCAGAACGTTTTCCAGATCCTTTTTACCTGGCTTCCATCATCATGATGACCCATATCTGCTGTTGCAACCTGTGACATATTTAAAACATTTATTAGTGAATCCTTATCCCCTGTTTGAATCCCGGCTCCCCGGAAGTCTGAACGTTTCTTACATTTTTTTATACAAGATAGAAGCACAAAAATACAAACACCCAAACAAGATCTACAAAGTGCCAGTATAATCCCGCTTTTTCTATCATTTCATAATGTCCCCGCTGTTCAAAATGGCCCATCCTCGTTTTGATCAGCATAACAGAATTAATTATCACACCCGAGAATACGTGGAATCCATGAAAGCCGGTAATACCAAAAAAGTATCCGCCAAAGGCGATCGGTCCGGGTGTTGATACTGTTTCATGCTCCTGCAATGCCACTCCCATTTTTTCAAGTGTTTCATGCGGTACCGCCAATCCCCATGGATTATGTGTAACCGTAGTACCCCAGTGTTCGATCTGCCCGTTCACTAACACCATGTGATCTCCTGTGATCAAATGCGTCCATTCCCATGCCTGGCAGCCCAAAAAAGCAAGTCCGCCAAGGATCGTGAATATTAACCACTTCTGAACGCCCTTCCTGTTCATATTATGTCCGTCGTGAACTGCCAATACCATGGTAACCGAACTTAGGATCAGGATAAAGGTCATAAGACTGACAAAGGCTAACGGCAAATTTGCATGACCGGTAAAAGGGAATGCATTGAATACATGGTTGGCATCTGCCCATACATTCTGGCTGAACCGGATGGTACCATAGGAGATGAGGAAAGCCCCAAAAGTAAAGGCGTCGCTCATCAAAAAATACCACATCATCAGTTTGCCATAGCTCACATTGAAGGGGCTCTTACCGCCGCTCCATAATTTAGTGGTTGGTTGTGCAGTTGCTGTCGTCATTAAACAAACTTTAAAGTATCACAAAAATAAAAGTTTAAATCCTGTTTACCGTATCATCAATAAAAAAATTAATAAATAAATCCATAGCAGATCTACAAAATGCCAATACGTGCTCATCATCTCGATCGGCACGGCAGAATAGGTCTTTCGCCGCGTGCTGAACGCCTTTAAGAACATTATTGCCAATGCCACTATCCCCCCTGTCACGTGAAGTGCATGCAATCCGATGATGGGATATAAAAACGATATGGAAACATTTTTTGTTAACGTAATTCCCTGGCGCCACAGCTGTACAAATCCCGTGATCTGTAAACAAACAAATACAATTCCAAGTACAAAGGTGGCAATGAGGAATTGCCTGTATTTTGCCATTTCTTTTTCCCTGAATGCCTTTACCGCCTGCCAGACGGTAATGCTGCTGACAATGATGGCAGCGGTTGAATAATAAAATACAGCAGGAAGGTCAAACTCCAGCCAGTTAGGTTGATTGCGTTTTATGATATAAGCACTCGTTAACCCGGCAAACATCATAGTAATACTGCCTATCGCTATCCACAACGTGAATTTGTGTGGATGTATCTTTTTTCTTTGCTCGGTCATCACTAATTCCATAATAATTTTTATCTCGACTAAAAATGCTGCACTTTATCAAACAACAATGAAAGTAATACGATCATTAAATAAAAATAAGAGCTGAACATTACTTTGCGCGCCGCCGCAACATCCATCTTTATAAATAACATAAGGCTTACAAATACCATCCAAAGATTACATCCCAGCACTATCCACATTGAAGTGATGCCACTAATGTGGTAATAATAAGGAAGCATACCCACCGGTATCATCAGCATTGAATACATTACCGTTTGCGCCGCTGTGAATTTCGTTGGCCCTTTCGTACTGGGCAACAACTTAAATCCCGCATTCGAATAATCCTTATGTGCCACCCACGCAATTGCCCAAAAGTGCGGGAACTGCCACAGGAACTGTATCCCAAATAATATCCATCCACCCATGCTAAAATCATTTGTAGCCGCAACCCAGCCGATGAGGCAGGGAAGCGCACCTGGGAATGCGCCCACTAAAACCGATACTGAATTTATCTTTTTCAACGGGGTATAAATGAATGCATACAGGAACAAACTGAACAGCCCGATCATCGCACTTGCGAAGTTGAACCAGTACCACATTATCAATACACCCGCAGCTCCGGTTATCATTGCAAATGCATAAGCCTCGCTTGCAGCCATCCTCCCGGAAGCTACCGGGCGGCTTGCTGTTCTTTTCATGAGTGCATCGGTATCCTTTTCAACTGCCTGGTTAATTGCATTAGCAGCGCCGGTTATCAGCATACCGGCAGTGAATAAAAGAATTACAGAAACGAGGTCAAACTTTATATTGGGTGCCAATAAATAACATACAACGCAGCTGAACACCACCATAAAGCTTAGTGTGAACTTGATCAGCTGGAAATAATCCTTTGCCTTACTTGCCAGAGCAAAGGATGCTGATCCGGTAAACCCATGAGCCTCTTTATTCATTACTATCAAAATAATCGTATTTAAAAATGCCCCGACTCGATCAGGGCATTTACATTTTGAATATTATACGTTCAACTATGCTTCAAAATCATACCCATCAATGTTTACTTTCATTCTCTCCTATGGGTTCGGTTTGCGGAATAAAATCCCTTCCATCCTTACCATAGTCATAAGCCCAGCGATGTACCTCGGGGATCTCGCCTGGCCAGTTACCATGTCCGGGCCTGATCGGCGTGGACCATTCCAGTGATGCTGCACCCCATGGATTAAGCGTAGTAACTTTTCTTCCTTTAAATATTGAATAAAAGAAATTAAACACGAATAGAATTTGCGCGGCAAAAACAATGATCGCAACGAAGCTTATGAACTGGTTTAACCCCGCAAACATTTTAAATGATTCCCAGTTGGTATAATCATAATACCGACGAGGCATACCTGCCAGCCCTTCATAATGCATTGGCCAGAAGATGAGGTAAGAGCCTATCATAGTTACCCAGAAGTGAATGAAGGCTAACGTATTGTTCATGTACCTGCCATACATTTTAGGATACCAGTGATAGATGCCCGCGAACATGCCGAACATACCCGCCACACCCATAACGATATGGAAATGCGCGATGATAAAATAAGTATCATGAAGATGTATATCCAAAGCAGAGTTACCCAGGAACACACCTGTTAAGCCGCCCGAGATAAACAAGCTCACAAAGCCAATGGCAAAAAGCATCCCCGGCGTAAACCGGATATTACCCCGCCATAATGTGGTGAGCCAGTTAAATACTTTTATCGCCGACGGCACCGCGATCAATAATGTAAGGAGTACGAAGAAAGAACCGAGGAAAGGATTCATTCCTGTCACGAACATATGATGTGCCCATACCACAAATGCGAGTGCTGTGATAGCGAATAAAGATCCCACCATCGCCATGTATCCGAATATCGGCTTTCGCGAATTGATCGACATGACCTCCGACGCAATTCCCATCGCCGGTAAAATAATAATATATACCTCAGGATGACCAAGGAACCAGAACAGATGCTGGAACAGTATCGGGCTTCCGCCCTCGTTCGGCAAAATTTTACCGTTGACTACGATATCACTTAAATAGAAACTTGTGCCCAGGTTCCTGTCGAACAATAAAAGGATAGCGCCTGATAACAGCACAGGGAAAGACAATACACCTAACACCGCGGTAAAGAAGAATGCCCACATGGTCAATGGCATTCTTGTCATGCTCATTCCTTTGGTACGCATGTTTAGTACCGTGGTGATATAATTTAATCCTCCCAGTAATGCATTAATTATAAAGAGCGCCATACTCACCAGCCACAGGTCTATACCGATCTTGGATCCGTCGGAAGCCTCGCCCAGTGCGCTTAGTGGCGGATAGATCGTCCAGCCGCCGCTTGCAGGACCTGTTTGTACAAAAAGAGAAGCAAACATTACTACTGATGCTGTAAAGAAGAACCAGTAGCTAAGCATATTCAAAAATGGCGATGCCATATCTCTTGCGCCTACCTGTAATGGTATCAGGAAGTTGGAAAACGTGCCGCTTAATCCCGCGGTTAATACAAAGAATACGAGAACGGTTCCGTGCATTGTTACCAGTGAATAATAAAATTCAGGGTCAAGTTTACCGCCTTTCGCCCAGTGGCCTAAAAAATCCTCCAGCCATGGAAATGTTGATTCCGGATAACCTAATTGTAAACGAAAGATCACGGAAAATAATCCACCGATGATCGCCCAAACCATACCGGTGATCAGGAATTGCTTGGCGATCATTTTATGATCCTGGCTAAATACGTATTTCGTTATGAAGGTCTCATGGTGATGGTGCTCATGCGCATGTGCATCGTGAGTGCCTGCATGGTGTGGGTGCAAAATTGCTTCGTTGCTCATAGTAATATTTTTTAAACCTCGCGGTTAAAAATTTATTTTGTTGAAATAGCCAAAGGCTTCGTGCCTGTGGAATCGGCTTTTGGTGCTGCAGCCGGCGTCATTGCCTTAACATATTCCGGTTGCTGTGCCGCAAACCATTTATCATATTCCTGTTGTGTTTCTACGATGATAACACCCCTCATACTAAAGTGTCCTTTACCGCATATCTGGTCGCAGGCGATCTCGTAAGAAAAGTTCGCATTGCCTGTTCTGACCTTCATTTCTTCGGTTGTCCATTTTGGAGTGAACCAAAGTGTTGTTGGTATACCGGGAACAGCATCCATCTTCATCCTGAAATGAGGAAGACCGACATCATGGATCACATCCTGTGAATTTATCACCAACTTAACCGGGCGTCCAACCACCACGTGCATTTGCTGAACGTGAATATCATCATGGCTTGCTTCATCAGCCCAATCAACTCCCAAAGGATTACCGTGTTCAGGGCTGGTTAATTTAAAATTCTTCTTACCAAGCACCCCATCCTTTCCGGGGTAGCGGAACTCCCATGCGAACTGGTGTCCTGTAATTTCTACAACTTGCGAATCTTTTGGCGCGTCACCGGTAAATTTGAACCAGTACTTCAATCCGAAAACAACAAGCACTGTTAGTACGATGGCAGGAACGCCCGTCCATAATAATTCCAGTTTATTGTTATGGGTAAAATAATAGGCCTTGCGCTTATCGCTTTCCTGGTATTTGAAAGAGAACCAGAATAACAATACCTGCGTGATAAGAAATACAACGCCTGTAACAGCGATCGTGATCCACATCATCGTATCAATATTTTCTCCCTCTACAGATGCAGAGCCTTGTGGAAATAATGTTTTTTCATAATACAGATCATTACACCACCATGCGCCGATGAGCCCGAGGATCAGGAAGCCTACCAAAAGAAAGCCGTTGATCCTATTAGTTTGTTTACGCGATTTTTCTTCTCCTTTTAAAACGCTTACATATTCACTTGCCTTCGCTATCTGGAAGATGAGAAGGAAGACCATTATAACAATCGCTATCAAAAAAAAGTCGTTCATGCTTGTTATTTTATTCCAACCCGGAGCACCGGGACCTAAGTTCATTTAATTTTCAGAGCCAATACATCTACGTATGGTGTACAATACTTTCCTTTAAGAACGGATGGTTCCTGGCCACCAGTGAATGCTTTGATACATACCGGCCAACGCCCCACATTATCAATCCCACAAAACCCAGCGGGATACCAAACTCGTACCAGCTCATGTGGGGATCTCCCTTAACTGTTCCCGGCATTACCATCTGGTAAAAGTCTATCCAGTGTCCAAAAATTATCAATACCGACATAAAGGTCATCATTGTATAATTCTTTTTCGGCGCTTTCTTCATCAATATTAAAATAGGGCAGACAAAATTTATAATAAGGTTGAAGAAGAACAATCCTTTATACGGACCTGCATGTTGTGCTGTTCCGATCCGCTGAATAAAATATTTAGTTTCTTCAGGTTGGTTACTATACCATATCAGCATGTATTGTGAGAACCACAGGTACGTCCAGAAAATAGAAAATGCGAACATGAATTTACCGAGGTCATGCAAATGCTCTTCCGTTACATATTGTAGTTCGCCACGATTCTTTAAATAGATCACGAACAACACTATAAGCGAGATACCTGATACAAATGTGCTTGCAAAAGTATACCAGCTGTACATTGTGCTGGCCCAGTGCGGATCAATGCTCATCAGCCAAAGCCATGGCATGGTGGATCCTACGGTGAGGCCAAACACCACGATAAATGCAGATCCCCAGGTTACATTTTTCCATATCCATGCCTTACCTGTTTCATAATCCATCGGTCCGCTTTCATCTGTTGCAAGACTGATGTCACGCATCTTTTTACCGATAAAAGACCACAAGCCGATCGTTAAAACAGATGCAACGGTAAAGAAAGTAGGGTTTAAAAATCCTGATTTACCGCTCAGGTTCTTATCAGTTGCAACGTGATTCTTATCAAGCCAGGGATAAATATCTATGCGGTTACCAAATACGATGGCAAGAATAACAACAAGGGTTATGATCCCCAATAAGGGAACAAGTGATGAGATAGCTTCCGTTACTCTCCTGAAAGCAACCTGCCATCCGCCCATTGCGAGCGTGGTGATACAAATAAAGAACATACTTGTATTTACCAGCAATAGCCAGAAAAGACTGTTTTGTAATAATACTGCCCAAAACCTCGTGCTGCTTACGTCATCTCCCTGTGCGCTTCCAAAGGGATGCAACACAAATATGGCTGCCAATAATGAGAGTGCGCCTACAATCATAAGGCCGGCCGACCACTTTTTAAATCCCCCCGGTATTACAAAATGATTGTTCATCAAAATATTTTTATAATTAATCTATTTTTTTGCTGTGCTGCTGCTGTCTGGTGCTGCAGGTGTTGTTGTTTTTCCTGCCGCGGATTTTAACTGCTCCGATTTTACATATTGGATCACCATCCATCTTTGTCTTCTATCCAGCTGCGATGCATAGCTTCCCATATTATTTTTGCCATAAGTAACTACATGGAACATTTGCCCCACAGGCTCCTTAACATACTGATCCATTTTTAAATTGGCTATGCCGCCAACCTTACCGGAAACCGCCAGCGGTCCCTGTGCATCCATATTAGGGCCGTGGCAGATGGCACAATTGATATTAAATAATCTTTGTGCTTCCATCATGTGAACTGAATCCAATGGAGGTAACGGATCTTTTATTTCTGCTGCCATTTTATATCCATTGGAATCATTAGGTAAGGTATAAGGGAAAAGGTCGCCTCTCCTGATGGTTCCATCTACAGGATAGTTAATATAATTGATCCCGTCCTGTTTAAGATTATTTTGTGCATAGGCTTCATAGGCACGGCTGTATGCCATATCAGGCATGTATACCCTCCCCGGCTCACGCTTATCCCTGCAGCTCATCATTCCGATCACTGACAACGATAATAAAAAAACAAAATTGATCTTTTTCATACTGTTCTATTTCTTATCCCTTTGGGGCGAGACTAATATCCCACTTCCTCAGCCCTGTATAATTTCTGTTCTTTAGCATAACTGCCGAACCACCAGCCTGCTTCAGCTTCCTGCACATTCACCTCTACCGCGCCATTACTTTGTAAAAAGGCCGCTACCTCGGTCTCATTTGTTCTATCCGTGCATTCGATCACCACTACAAAAAGGTCGTCGGTAGCACGTGGGTGAAAGTGATGTTTTTTAACTCCCGGCATCATCTGGCATAAATAACAAAATGTCATAACCATGCCTATCGATGCAAATAATACCGTTGTTTCAAAAGTAATTGGAATAAAAGCGGGCAAAGGAAAATGGGGCTTACCGCCAATATTCAGTGGCCAGTCCCTGGTGAATATCCAACCCATACAACCCAGGGCCGTACAGGTTCCGGTAATACCAAAAATAAATCCTGCTGTATGAAGGCTTGTCTCCCTGATGCCTACAGCATGGTCGAGACCATGGACAGGAAAAGGTGTATACACATCGTGTATCTTGTACCCCGCCTTCCGGACATTCTTTATGGCAGGAAACAGGACCTTTTCATCATCAAAACAGCCTACTACGAATTTTTTTATCATACCCCCAACCCCTAAAGGGGCTTTTGTGTCTTAATTCAAATTGAATGCTAAGACTGGTTAAAAAAATATTTCAAATTCACCAAATCAGCACGGGGCTAGTGCGCCGCGTGTTCCACTTCTTCGATATAAAATTTTTCGGCATCCATTCTCTCGGTGTCGGTCATTTTTGCCTTATAATTTTCTCCACTGGTCTTTAATATTGCTTTGATCTCAGCAACGGCAATTACCGGGAAGAATTTTGCGAACAGGAAGTAACAGGTAAAGAACAACCCGAACGTTCCCAGGTAAAATCCGATCTCCCAAACTGAGGGGCTGTAATAGGTACTCCATGCAGAAGGAAGATAATCCCTGTAGATGGAAGTAACGATGATCACAAACCTTTCGAACCACATACCTACGTTTATCAAAACCGACATAAAGAATGTGAATGCTATATTTCTTCTCAGTTTTCTTGACCAGAACAACTGCGGCGAAACCACATTACAGAACATCATTCCATAATAGCTCCATCCATAAGGGCTGAAAAGGTTTACCCTGTTTTGTCTGAACGCCCACCATTCATATTGGTTCTGTCCATACCAGGCAACAAATAACTCTGTTAGATATGCGCAGCCTACAATGGAGCCCGTTAATACAATCACTTTGTTCATTGCCTCGATATGACCCACTGTTATATAATCTTCCAGCGCCAGCACCTTTCGTGTAATGATCAGCAAACTTTGCACCATCGCAAATCCTGAAAAGATCGCCCCCGCAACAAAGTAAGGCGGAAAGATGGTTGTATGCCAGCCAGGTACTACTGAGGTGGCGAAGTCGAAGGATACAATGGTGTGAACAGAAAGTACAAGCGGTGTACTTATACCCGCCAATACGAGTGATAAACTTTCATGGCGTTGCCAGTGTTTGGTACTTCCGCTCCAGCCAAATGAAGTAAGACCGTAAAAGAATTTCCTGAATTTTGTTCTTGCCCTGTCGCGTAATGTTGCCAGGTCGGGCAACAAACCCGAGTACCAGAACAAAAGCGAAACTGTGAAATAAGTTGATACCGCGAATACGTCCCACATCAGCGGCGATGCGAAGTTCGGCCATACCGGCCCGCGGCTGTTAGGATAAGGCAGTACGAAGAAGAACATCCATACCCTTCCCATGTGGAAGATCGGGAATTGACCAGCGCATATTACGGCGAAGATGGTCATCGCTTCAGCGGCCCTGTTTACACCTGTTCTCCAACCCTGCCTGAATAGTAATAAGATCGCGGAGATCAGTGTACCTGCGTGACCGATACCGATCCACCATACAAAGTTGGTGATATCCCAACCCCATCCAACTGTTTTATTCAGGTTCCACTGGCCGGTACCGTATACCACTTCGCGGTAAACGGAGTACACACCAAAGCATAAAAGCATGATCGCAATTGTAAATCCGATATACCAAAGCCGGGTGGGCGTTGTTTCAATTGGACGGCAAATATCTTCGGTGACCTGGTGATAATCCTTATCGCCATCCACCAAAGGCTCCCTTAATTGTGATTCGTACTTTAATAATGACATAATATTGTAAGCTTTGAGCTACCCGCTATGGCTTCGAGCTTTTTATTATTTGGTTTTCTCCGTATTCGCTTCTTTTGTTCCGTGCATATCACCTGTTTCTTCGTGATCGTTCTGGTGATCGCCAACCTCCCTTTCTGTGTTCCTGATCTTAGCCAGGTAATTTACGTTACTCAGCGTGTGTAACTGTTCAAGCACATAGAACCTTCTTTCTTTCTGTTCTACATTCCTGATCCTGGATACACGGCTTTCTTTATCATTTACATTACTGAATACGATCGCGTTGGTAGGACATGCCTGCATACATGCAGTTTGTATCTCCCCATCTTTAACTGTGCGGTTCTCTTTTTTTGCATTCAGTTTGCCTTCCTGCAAACGTTGTACGCAGAAAGAACATTTTTCCATAACACCATGTGAGCGCACTGTTACGTCCGGATTCAATACCATACGTGACAGGTCATCATTCATCATCATGGTTGCATCAGAAAGCACCTGCCTTTGGTTATCAGGAAAGCTGTCTGCACCTGTATAATCCGCCCAGTTAAATCTTCTTACCTTATACGGACAGTTGTTGGCACAATATCTTGTACCGATGCAACGGTTATATGCCATTTGGTTCAATCCTTCACTGCTGTGGTTGGTTGCAGAAACAGGGCAAACGTTCTCACATGGAGCATTATCGCAATGCTGGCAAAGCATAGGCTGAAAGATCACATCCGGATTTTCAGGACTGCCGGTGAAATACCTGTCGATACGCAACCAGTGCATATCATGATATCTTGCCACTTCATTTTTCCCCACAACGGGAATGTTATTTTCAGCATGACAAGCCACAACGCAGGCGCTGCAACCGGTACAGGTGTTAAGGTCAATGCTCATTCCCCATTTGATACCCGGCTTATCATAATAAGGATACAGGGTTGCATCTTTAATATAATCGTTGCCATATCCTTTTAGTTCTTCCTCTTCCTCTCTATTCAATTCTTTAGGATCAGCGATAAATTTAGTGAGGGTGGTTTCCCTTATTACAGGCCTTCCTTCTGTTACATTATGAACCTGTGACTGTGCGATAGGATAGGTATCTCCTGTTTTTTCGATCGCAGCATTCACCGCAAAATAATCAACCGTTGCACCGTTGAAAGATGCAAGAGGATATACGTTCACGCCAGAACCATTAGCCGCTTTACCTATGTAATCGCCGGTTTTATTTTCATCGCTGCTTTTTCTTCCGTATCCAACTGCGATAGCTACCACGTCCGGGTGAATGCCGGGAAGAATAAGAACCGGGAGAAGAATGCTTTTTCCATTCGCGGTGATCTTTACAACCGGCTTTTCAGGTTGTACTTCATATTTATCAACGTCATTCTTATTGAAGATGTCAATATTGAACATCGCCTTTCCGCGCGAAGGAGATATGATAGCGTAATTATCCCATGAAGCTTTTGAAATGGGATCAGGTAATTCCTGCAACCATGGATTGTTGGCATGGTTACCGGTACCCAATGAAACTTTTTGATACAACACCACTTCCGTCTGTGATCCTTTAAGAGCGCCGATCTTAGCAGCCGCATCAGCGACGTTTCCGCCGAAAGAAGCGCCCTGCATTGCTAAATTAACGGTAGCCGGTTTTGTAACACCTGTTGAATCAGAAGTTGTGTTGGCAGATGTGGGGTGAATTACACCATCCTGCAATGCCGTATTAAAATTATCCGGTCCGCCAACTTTTGCAGTCCAGTAATTTTTAAAATAGGTGGCATAGTCAGATGAATTGCCAGACCATTTTAATAAGGTATCCTCGAATTGTCTTGTCTTAAATAAAGGATGAATAAGCGGTTGTTGCAGGCTTATCAACCCGGCTTGTGGTTCAGCATCGCCCCAGCTTTCGAGCCAATGATGTGCAGGAAGAATGTATTTGCAGAGCTCCGTTGTTTCATCCATTTTTTCGTTGAATGAAATGGTAACAGCACATTTCTTAACGCCCGCTTTAAATTTATCCGCAGCAAAATAATTATATGCCGGGTTAGCGCCATACACTAATAATGCACCAACATTTCCTGCATTAAGATCGTTTACCAGCGTTGCAAAATCCACATCCACACCCTGGCGATAACTTACTGTTGATGCCCAGTCAATGGTTTTGCCCCCAGCTCCGATCGCTTCGTTGATCGCATTTACTATTGTCTGAACATTGGGATCATTACTTCCGCACACCACTAATCCTGCTCCTTTGTTCGCCATTAATTCTGTGGCTGCTTTTTTCACGCCTTCCAATGCCGCACCCTGCAATCCTGAAGTAACACCTCCGCCAACTGCAGCTAATAAAGCCAATGCAACTGCACCGGTTTCGGAAGGTTTGTGTAAATATCTTTCGTCAGCGCTTGCACCTGTAAGGCTCAGGTAACTTTCAAACTGGTAATGCCTGCTCATCTCAGGCTTTTCAGCATTTATCTTACGGTTCTGTGAATATTGTTTAGCGAATACCACCGGGCTCAGCCAGGTTCCTAAGAAATCTGCGCCCAGACTAACAATAACTTTTGCTTTCTCAAAATGATAAGAAGGCAACGCCTTTTTTCCATAAGAAGATTCGTTAGCCAGCAGCATGCCGCTATAAGAAACCGCATCATATTGTACATGACGGCTGCCGGGATATTTTGCCAGGAAATCGGTAATTATCTGTTTTGTAGTTGGAGAAGAAATAGAAGATGTAAGCAACACCAAAGGCTTGCCTGCAAGGGCGCCCAGGTCAGACTGGATCATCTTATCAATAACTTCAAAAGTGGCCTCTTTGGTATTGGCCATCGGATAACGAAGGCGTGAAGTATCATACAGGTCCAGCACCGATGCCTGCACCTGTGCTGACGTACCACCATTGGTTAAAGGTGATAATGTATTTCCTTCGATCTTTATTGGTCGGCCTTCTCTTTGCTTTACAACAACCGGAACCACGTCGCCATCACTTACATAAGTAGATGCATAATAATTTGAAATGCCTGGGATAATGTCATCCCTTTTATTTAAGAAGGGAATTGATTTACGAACAGGCACTTCGCAACTGGCTGCCAGTGCGGCGGCGGCTGTGCTGAATCCTACATATTTTAAAAAATCACGGCGGGGTGTTTTAGCGTCCAGGATGTTTCCTGCATCTTCTAATGGTAGAAGCTCTTCCTTAAACTCATTGTCCAATGACTTTTCAAATTCATCGGACCTGTTCAGCTCTCCAAAACTTTGCCAGTACTTTTTTTGATCCATACCCGACCCCTAAAGGGGATTTTGATTTAATTAATTATTCAATTACACCTTGCCAATTCCCAAACCAGGGACCAGGCCTAATAGTGACACTTCTGACATTCAGTTCCACCGATCTTTTCCACTGTTACACTATCGTATTTTTTGTTCCTGATGTCTTCATGAAATTTTTCATAGATGCTGTAGAACCTGTTGCCATTCCCTTTGTCATCGTTGAACTGCACCTTGGTTTCCCTGTGGCAATTGATACACCATCCCATGCTGAGGTCGGCAAACTGGGCTACTTCAGGCATTTCCTGGATATTGCCATGGCAGGTCTGGCATTTTTGCTGGCCCACCTTTACGTGTTGTGCGTGGTTAAAGTAAACGTGGTCGGGAAGGTTGTGGATCCTTACCCATTCGATGGGTTTACCCGGCTTATCATATTTTTTAAGATCCGGATTCCAGCCTGCATATTGATATAGCTTTTGAATTTCTGCGGTACCATTTACAGAAGTCCCGTCGTCTCTTGTGATCGGATCTCCGCCATATTCTTTGATCGCCATGTGGCAGTTCATACAAACATTCACCGAAGGTATATTGGCGTGTTTGCTATCCTGCGCACCGCCGTGGCAATACAGGCAGCTTATCTGGTTGGTGCCGGCATGTACTTTATGAGAGTAAAATATCGGTTGAACGGGTTGGTATCCCTGTGTCCTTCCCAGGCCAATCGCAGCCTGGACGAGAAAGTAGCCACCGATAAGGAAAAGAACCAGGACACCGAGTATTAAATAAGCCTTATTGCGATAGAAGGGAACGGGATTAGGGGTACGTATTCCCTGTTTTTCATCACTTAATTTTTTAAGATTGCTGTTAACCTGTAATAATATAAGAGCGATTATGGCTAGTATCAGGGTAAGTACGCCATATAATAATGAGTTGTCTTCTGAAGGCTGGCCACCTGTTGCAGTTGGTGTAGCGGGAGCCGGAGGAGTATATTTATCCGCCCAGTCCAGTACCGCATCAATGTCTTTATCGGCAAGATCAGGAAAGGCGGTCATTACCGAGTTGAACTTTGCCTTTAGCTTGGCAGCATAAGGATCAGTAACAACCATAGAAGTGGTGTTGTGCACCCATTTATGTGCCCAGTCTTTTGGTAATCCTGCTTCTGCCTGTCTTTGTCTTGCGCCTTTTAGAGCCGGACCGGTAAAATCTGCATCAGGTTTATGACAACTGGCGCAATTTGCTTTAAATATTGCCTGTCCATCCTGTGCAAATGTGTTATTATGAAAGCTGAAAAGAAAGATTAAGAAAATTCCTGCGGTGGCTTTACATATAAATCTTCTGTAATGGTTCATGCGCTAACTTCTTAGGTCAAGATGTAGATAATCCTTTGCTGCGTGCAAAAATAAGTCAGGATGTTGACAAACTGTTAACATTTTAAAAATTTTTTTTCCCTTGTCTGGCGTGGGTTTCAGCCGATCTAACAAGTTTGCCGGAATTCTTTGTCATTATTTTGTAAGCTGGTTTATTGCAATCATTATTATGGTGTACAGGGCATATCTTCACAGCAAAATCATCATCAAAATATATCTTCATGAGCGTGATGGATAGGCCGGTTGATCAAGCCCTCAAACATATTGCCATCTTTGCTTCGGGTACCGGCAGCAATGCTCAGAAAATCATCGACCATTTTCGCAATTCTAAAATTGCAAGTGTTGTATTGATAGTTTGCAACAACCCGCAAGCGGGTGTTTTGTCAATTGCTAATAAAGAGAATATACCCTACATGCTTATAAACCGGAAGGAACTTAATGATGAAGAATTGATAAAGTGGTTACATAATTATAATATTGATCTTATCGTACTGGCGGGCTTTTTATGGAAGATCCCCATATCGCTGATCCAGCATTTTAAGAACAGGATCATTAATATACACCCGGCTCTCCTTCCAAAATATGGCGGAAAAAATATGTACGGCCATTTTGTTCATGAGGCGGTTATTGATTCCGGTGAAAAAGAAAGTGGTATCACCATTCATTATGTTGATGAGATATACGATCACGGCAAGATCATTTTTCAAACCAAATGCATTGTCGATAAAAATGAAACACCCGCATCCCTGGCAGAAAAGATCCATCACCTGGAACATGAATATTATCCAGCGGTGATCGAAAAATTGCTGGATAGACCTGGCCCATGAGTCTTTTCTAACGGTCAGGCAACCTCCCTTTTTCATAAATATCATTCACCTACCTGACGAAGGTCATTTGAATCCCGAATCGCTGCGGCTACCTTGTGTCGGGTTTATTGCCTGTATTTATTTAAACTATTTATCATGAAAAAGATTCTCCTGGCCTTTGACGGGTCCAATTTTTCCGAAGGCGCAATTGAATTTGTGCGAAGGTTGAATAAGATACAGCCTGTGCTGGTTACGGGGATATTTGTACCACAGGTTGCCCTTCATAATGTTTCCAGCTATTCGCCTGCAGCGGCTTTTGCGGGAGCTTATGTGCCGGTATCCGATGACGATGAGAATGAAATGGTGGAAAAAAATGTAGAGCGGTTTAAAAGCCTATGCCGGGTAAACGGGATCAAATGCCGCGTCCATGCAGATTTTAAGGATTTTGCGTTACCCGAGTTAAAAAGGGAGTCGCGCTTTGCAGATGTATTGATAGTAAGCGGCGAATTATTTTATAGACGTCACGACAAATCCGATCATTATGATTATTTGCGGGACTTGCTGCATCTTTCCGAATGTCCCGTACTGGTTCTGCCAGAGCACTATCAATTCCCGGAAAATAACATACTTGCTTACGACGGAAGCGAGGAAGCCGTGTATGCATTAAAACAGTTCGCCTATCTGTTTCCCGAACTGGCAGCGAACAGGACTCTATTGGTATATGCGCAGGATAAAAACAAAAAGACATTTCCATCAAAAGATCACATAGTTGAACTGGCAACCCAGCATTTTAAAGACCTTACTTTTTACAGGCTCCACGTAAATCCGGGAAAGTATTTCAATACGTGGATAAAAAATGAGAAGGGCGCACTGCTTATCAGCGGTTCATTTGGAAGAACGGCATTCTCGGAAGTTTTCAAAAAAAGTTTTGCTGCTGATATTATAAGGGAGCATAAAGTGCCGGTATTTATCGCCCACAAATAAACCCGGTAAAAAATCATCACTGATCAAAATCATAAGCGTGTAAGACAGGCATCATTTTCAATTGAGGGGACCAAAAATATTTTTGCAGGTAATAAATACCTGACCGGTTGAATTTTAAGAATAAAATATAAGCGCATGTTTGGAATATTAACATCTGGCGAAATTGAGGAAATGCTGGCTAACCAATTGATCGGGCGAATTGGATGCAATGCTGATAATAGAACCTATGTAGTGCCGATCAGCTATGCATATGATGGAGAAAATGTGTACTGCCATACGTATGAAGGGTTAAAGGTTATGATGATGAGAACAAACCCTGACGTTTGTTTTGAAGTGGATACAATGGATAACCTGGCCAACTGGAGATCGGTTATCGCCTGGGGAATTTTTGAAGAACTCACCAATAAAAATGACCAAAGGCTGGCGGTTCAAAAACTGAATAACAGGAAAGTTCCGGGGATCGCAAGTCAAACTTTACAATTCTCACCGCAGTGGCCGTTTGCCACTAATGATGATATCGACCAGGTAGATGGTATTGTATTCAGAATTAAGTTATATGAAAAAACAGGGCGTTTTGAAAAAAGTGAAGCGCGTCAATTTTGCGGAATTTAAAAAAAATCTCTTGTCAACAATAGCAACAGATATAAGTCTAACAAAGTACGAGCAGGTAGTAAATGACACCGCCATATGGGAAAAATCGCTCGCCTTTTTTAAACAGGAAAATGCTTCTTTAAAGACGCGCTTAAGCGTAGTTACAGACAGTAACAATGGTAATGAATTCATCAAGCTTGCCGAATATTTTCAAAATCAATTCTTACTCAAAGATGAATTCATCAAAGGGTTAAAAGTGGAGATAGCCGGGGAACAGGCGGAAGTATTGAAGGACAGTAGCCGTACGATAACAAATGATATGGAAAAAAAGCATGAGCAACTGCGCAACCGCATCAGCTATTTCGAAACGGATTTCTCGCGCCTGAAAAATGAATTCAACCAGTTGATAACCCGGTTTATCTAGACGGCTAACCTCTCCAACTATAACAATTCAAAAAATTTATATATGGCAAAAATAAGATCGTATGAAGTGCGGATTATGTTCGCGCTGCCCTTGCTCATCGCATTTAGTTCACAGGCGCAGGATAATTATTTCAAGATCGCCGGGCAATACCGCGCCAGGACCGAATTCAGGCATGGTTATAAAACATTAGCCGCTGATACTTCCCGCGCCGCGTTCTTCGTGGCACAGAGGGCAAGACTTTCATTTGAATACAAAAAGGAAAATATCACGGCCTTCACTTCTATCCAGGATAGCAGGACATGGGGAGATGAGGAGGCGCAAAAAGATATTCCCGGTTTATCCGTAAATGAATTATGGCTGGAGTTAAACCTGAAAAAAGGTTTTTCTCTGAAAATGGGACGGCAGGAGCTTGTGTATGACGATCAGCGATTGTTGGGTAATGTTGACTGGGGTAATGTGACCCGCTCACATGATGCATTGCTTTTAAAATTCAACGACAAGGAAAAGAAATTCAGCTGGCATAGCGGAGCTGCTTTTAACCAAAATGGAGAGCCCCTTTTTGGAACTAATTATCCCCTTAAGAATTATAAATTTTTAGCCTTCACATGGCTTAAAAAAGAATTTGAAAAAAGTTCACTTTCTGCAATAGCAATTGCGAATGGTTTGAATACTACTGTTCCTTCCTCCAGAAAAACACATACCAGTTACACTTTTGGCCCGGTATACACTTACCAAAACAAGGTATTTAAATCCATTCTGGGTGCATATTATCAAACAGGAAAAACCGAAAATAATTTGCAACTGAGTGCATGGATGGTAAATGCATACGGTGAGTTGCACAACGCAAAGATCATTGCAGGATTAGGCGTAGATTATCTTTCAGGTAACGATGGCGAAACACCATCAAACCGCAATCATAGTTTCTCAACCCTATATGCAACCAACCATAAGTTTTACGGGTACATGGATTATTTTATCAATGTTCCTGCTGATACAAAACAAAGCGGCTTAGTAGATCCCTACGTGCGTGTTGGTTTTATCGTTAGCCCGAAAATAACGACCAGTTTTGACCTTCATCATTTCTTATTGGCTAACGGAAATACCTTCGTTATTGAAAGCAAAAAGGACCTCGGCACTGAATTTGATGCCTTGTTTGATTACAAACCATCTCCTTTAATAAACTTCCAGGCCGGTTATGCCATGATGTTTGCAACAAACAGCATGGAAACTTTAAAAGGCGGCAACAAAAATAGTTACAACGGGTGGGGGTATGTAATGCTTAAAGTTTCCCCTACATTCTTCACACAAGAGTTTAAAAAATAATTTATGAAAACGACTACATTTTATACTATCATTTTGTGCCTGCTTTTATCGGCAATTACCGTTACCGGGTGCAAAAATTCTACGGTAAATAACACACCGCCTGAAGATGAAAAAATTTCTGGACAGGAGATTGCACAGCTTTCACTTGCACCAATGGTTCCGCCTGCCATCACAAGAGATCACGCAACAAAAGTGATCGTTAACCTAACCACTGTTGAAAAAGTGTTACGGCTTGCAGACAGCACACAATATATGTTCTGGACATTTGGCGGAGCGGTTCCCGGAAATTTTATCCGCGTACGCGAAGGCGATATGGTACAAGTGAACCTTACCAATGCGCCTGACAGTAAATTATCGCACAACATAGACCTGCATGCTGTGAGTGGCCCTGGCGGCGGCGCAGAGGCTTCAAGCGTGGCGCCTGGACAAACAAAAACGTTTACATTCAGAGCGCTTAATCCCGGCCTGTATGTTTACCATTGTGCCACTGCACCCGTGCCGATGCACATTGCTAATGGCATGTATGGTTTGATACTGGTTGAACCAAAAGGGGGGTATCCTAAAGTAGACAGGGAATATTATATCATGCAAAGTGAAATTTATACAAAAGAAAAATTTGGTGCAAAAGGCTTGCAGGAGTTTGACCAGGAGAAGGGCATCCGGGAACAACCGGAATATGTAGTGTTCAACGGGAGCGTAAATGCCAATGCGGGTGTAAATGCATTGCCGGCGAGGGTGGGTGAAACCGTGAGGCTGTTTGTGGGAAATGGCGGACCGAATCTTGTATCCTCATTCCACGTAATCGGTGAAATATTTGACAATGTTTATATTGAGGGTGGAAGCGTAGTTAGCCATAACCTCGGCACAACTCTTATCCCCAGTGGTGGCGCGGCTATAGTGGATTTCAAAATAAATGTACCCGGTACATATAACATTGTTGACCACTCAATATTCCGTGTCTTTAACCAGGGAGCACTTGCACAAATCAAGGCTACGGGCAAACAGGATCTGAACATTTTCAATAAGAACCCACAGCCTTCAAAATAAATTCAGCCGGTTAAAAAATGAATGCGCTGCTCTTCATACTATTCGCTTTAAGTTCTTTCAACAGCAAGTCTCAGGCAGCTGTTGCCGAAAAAAAAATGGTGCTGGTTAACGGTGGACTGTTTAAAACATTCTATGTTTCGAAAACGGATAAGCCCGTTGTTGTGGCACCGTTTTACCTGGACGAAACTGCCGTTACCAATGCAGAGTTCCTTGAATTTGTAAAAGCTAATCCGCAATGGAGCCGTGAAAAAGTAAACCGGTTATTTGCTGATGCCAACTACTTAAGACATTGGACCGGCAATCTTGAAATAGGCAGCGAAAACAGGGCGATTTATAATTCGCCTGTTGTAAATGTTTCATGGTTTGCAGCCCGCGCATATGCCCAATGGAAAGGTAAACGATTGCCAACACTTGCCGAGTGGGAGATCGCAGGAAATGCACCACCAAAAGGTATCGCCTACACCACCGTTACCGATTATATTATGTCATGGTATGAAAAACCTTCTTTACCCGTATTGCCCAACATCAAAAGCACGTATCAAAACGCGTTAGGTCTATACGATATGAATGGACTTGTATGGGAATGGACATTTGATTTCAACAGTTTTATTAACACCGGTGACTCGCGTAACACGACAACAGAAAATACAAATCTATACTGTGCAGGTGCCTCTATTAATGTAACCAACCGGAAAGATTATGCTGCCTTTTTACGGTATGGATTCAGGGGCAGCTTAAAAGGAAATTATTGCATCGGCAGCCTTGGATTCCGCTGCGCAAAAAATAAATAAAATGAAAAAGATCATCATATTGTTGTTATCAGTAGTGTTAGTTTATGGCTGCGGTAACAACAATTCAAAAACTGCTAAGGACGCAATTTCTGATAGCACTGCAACTACTTCTTCTAATGGTAATGGAACGGCTGCTGCGGAAAGCATTTTTATACTGCCCGATACATTCCAGACACAGGAAGGGAATAATTTTTCGCTCGCTTCGCTTTCCGGCAAGCCCACGGTTATGGCCATGATTTTTACCCACTGCGGTTATGCCTGTCCCAGGATAACTTCTGACATGAAGAATATTGCCGATAGCCTGAAAGGAAATCGAGGCAAAGTAAATTTTGTGCTGGTGAGTTTTGATACCGAAAGAGATCTTCCTGCGCAATTGAAAAAATTTCAAAAACAAATGGATCTCGATCCCGGATGGATTTTATTACACGGCAATGACCAAACGGTTAGAACCCTTTCGGTGCTGCTGAACGTGCAATATGAAAAGGACGCGGAAGGTAATTTTTCGCATAGTAACATTATTACGGTACTGGATAAGACGGGAGCGCTCAAATTCCAGAAAGAAGGGCTGGAGGCGGACCATACAGAGACGGTGGAAAAGATCAATGAGCTGATAAATTAAGTGAACGGGTTTTTACCTGGGAAGAACTTTTACCGCAAAGAACATGAGTAAAAGGAGGTATCGCGAGGTTTGGTTTGCACCCTGCGAAGACCCGGCTTCTCCCGTTTTCTGCGGTAAGGGATTTCCTGTCGGTTTCTGTTTTTACAAACTGATAAATCTGATATACCGTGATGACCATGATCATAAAAAATATTTTCACCCAAACATATATTCGCACCATAAAAAAGGATATGAAAAGAACACTCATTTTACTCTGTCTTGGAATCGGGCTGTGGGCCTGCAATAATGCAAATAAAGATTCTCAGAATACAGATACGGCATCGCAGGATGAAGGCGAGAATACAGAAAAAATACAAACCCCCGGCGGCGATCCGCCACCCTATGACCCTAACCGTGGCTCCGGTAAATTCTCGCACGTTGATCTCGGATCCGGAGTGGATGTATCAATGGCAACAGTAGGAGAGAAAGTGTACACAGCAAAGTGCTCCGGCTGCCACAAAGTTACCGATGAAAAGCTGGTGGGCCCCGGATGGAAAGGGGTAACCAACCGTTATAAACCGGAGTGGATCATGAATTTTATGACGAACACCGATGAAATGCTCAATAAAGATCCGAAGGCGCAAAAGCAACTGGAGATCTGCCTGGTGCGAATGCCTAACCAGAATCTCACAGATGATGATGCAAGACATCTGTTGGAATTTATGAGAAAAAATGACGGCGCCAAGTAACCTGGAAAATCAATATAATAAAATGGCATTCGGTATCCGGCTGCCTTTGCGATTTCTGTAAGCTATGGAAGAAAGAACCTTTATACAAAGATGGATGCGGATAGCTTTCATCAACCTCTCGCTGGTAGCGCTGCTGGGCGTGACCATGCGGTATAAAATTGCATATTCATTACCCTTCATAGAGCAGAAAAAATTCCTGCATGCACATTCACATTTTGCATTTGCAGGCTGGATAACACAGGCGCTGATGATCCTTCTTGTTGCATATCTCGCGGGAAAATCAGCAACGCCTGTGCTGAAAAAATACAGGTCGATATTAACCGCTAACCTGGTTTGTGCTTATGGCATGTTGTTATCATTTCCTTTCCAGGGATACGGCTCCTTCTCCATAACCTTTTCAACGCTTTCCATATTTGTATCCTATGCGTTTGCTGTTATGTATTGGCGTGACCTTAACCGGCTCCATATAAAACACATCAGTCACCTATGGTTTAAAGCGGCCATCCTTTTCAATGCGATCTCTTCTATTGGCGCCTTCACCTTAGCCGGTATGATGGCTGCCAAAATGATGCATCCTGACTGGTACCTGGAAGCGATCTATTTCTTTTTGCATTTTCAATACAATGGGTGGTTTTTCTTCGCCTGCATGGGTTTGCTGGCAGATAAGATGCATATGCCGGGCATTGTGCCTCGCAATGCTAAAATTATATTCTGGTTATTTGCCGGGGCCTGCCTGCCGGCCTACATTTTATCGGTGTTATGGCTTCCATTACCCATTTGGGCTTATATAATTGTAGTTCTTTCTGCTGCAGCGCAGGTTTCCGCGTGGTTGTTTTTAATATTTACTATTTACCGCCACCCGGGATTTATAAAAATTTTTTCCCGGCCGGTAAAATGGTTGTTGTTGCTTTCAGCGCTTTCATTAACGAGCAAGTTGTTGCTGCAACTTGGTTCCACCATCCCTTTTCTAAGTCACCTTGCGTTTGGCTTCAGACCTATTGTTATCGCCTACCTGCACCTTGTACTGCTTGGCGTGATATCTGTATTCATTATTGCCTGTGTTATCGCAGGAAACTATATTCATCTTAATAAGATTTTTTACCGCGGAATTTTTGTTTTTATCACCGGTATTTTTTTAAATGAGGTCCTATTGACGATACAGGGAATTGGTTACCTGAACTATGCGAGCGTGCCCTACACCAATGAGATGCTATTGATCATTGCTTTCATTATGCTCGCTGGTATTTTATTATGCAACATCAGCCAGATCAAAGTTATGCGGAACACTGATGCAGGTCATATTTCCTGAGGATTCAGTTTGGCACCTTTGTAAAAAATTAAAATATGCCAACCATAGCCGACAAAACATTATCCTCCATCGTTACTGACAATCACCAGGCCGTTCCTGTGTTAGAAAAATATGATCTTGATTTCTGCTGCAAAGGAAAGCGCACACTGGCACAGGCCTGCATTGATAAAGGAATAAAGATCGAAAGCATTACTGAAGAGTTAAAAAAACTTACGGCGGGCCCGGATAACCAGCAGATGCCTTTTAGTGACATGACGGCAGAGCAATTGATTAGTTACATTCTTATTCATCATCACTTCTATGTAAAACAATCGATGCCCACCATTTTTTCACACCTTGATAAAGTTGCAACCAAACATGGCGACCGCTTCCCATACATGAAAAAAGTGGAAGATCTTTTTGTGATCATAATGAGAGAAATGAGCCTGCATATGGAAAAGGAAGAATCCATTTTGTTTCCAAGAATAAGGGAAACGGAAAATTTAATAAAGGCAGGACGGTCGTCAGAAATACAGCACGGGCATATAAAATTTCCCATTGCGGCAATGGAGGCCGACCATGAAGAAGCAGGTGACATTTTATACCAGATAAGAACGCTAACCAATAATTATACACCACCGCAGGATGCATGCACAACTTTTAAAGTAACACTTGCCGAATTAAAAGAATTTGAAAAAGACCTGCACGAGCATGTACACCTGGAAAACAACATTCTTTTTCCGAGGGCAATACAATTTGATAATAATTAAGATGGTAAGATCTAATCCAATATTATAAAAAAATATCTCCCTAGCCTTTCGGAAATCCTGTTTCACTGACAAAGATCATTTTTTATACTAATCTTTCTCATTGCAAAACCTGCCGGCTTTTTTGATTTTTGATATATCGTAAACATTTTTAATAAATCGAATGAGCGAAATTGAAAAAATAAAAATAGAAGCGAGACAATTACTTGAAGAAGTAAACAACCCGCTCGCGCTGTCAACTGGTTGCCGTTTTGGCGCCGGCATTCGAAATTTTGAGTATGCCGGACAACCCTCATTCCGTGAACGACTGGCTGATCTTAAACAAAAAGCCAGCTTACTGAAACTGGCTTCTGCTTCCTTTGCATACCGTTTTTAAAGTAAAAATACTTCGTCTTATTTTTTACTGCGATCTATTTTATCGCGGATCTCCCGCGCGTAAACGTCATATTTAATTTAGCAATTACCGCAGCTTCATGATAAATATCATAGGCTTCTATAATGACTGTCATTGTAAACCATAGTGACCCCTTCTACTTTTATCACGCGATTTTTTTACCTGTAAACTAAGTTGTATGAGATCCTTCAATCGAAAATATATCAGAAGACGCTCCATAAAATGCTTTCACAAAAGTGCAGTTATTATCGGCTTCAATATTACAAGGCGCTGGAATTTTAATTATAGTTCATAATACACAACCATGGAAATTTCCAACATACAAAACAGAAAAAAATTTATCAGGTGGGGCCTGGGAATTCTCTCCTCAGTAACCGTACTGAAACTGGCAGGATCCGCGGCGGCGCCAAAAAAAGAAAACAGTGATGTAAAGACGATAAAGATGCTAGGCCAGGATGGCAGGCTGGTAGAGGTGATACAATCCACCTTACCCGGCAACAGGAAAAAAGTATCTGATATAGAATTAAAGAACTGGATAAAGAAATAAAATAAAACCATTTCAATGCAAACGCAGGAATACGATAATACAAGAAGAAAGTTCCTTGCAACAGGGCTACTTGCTCTTGCTGCAGGCTGTACCGCCAATCACCCTTTTACAGGCAACGAGGATACCGTGGCTTCAGGGGAAACAGTAAAACTTTTATCTGTCGACGGCGAAGTTATAGAAGTTGACAAAGCCTTTCTTAAACCGGTTCCCAACCTCCCTACGGTCAGTAACAGCGAGGAAAGAAGAGGAATTCCCGGGAAAAAATTCGTAATGGTAATAGACCTTTCGCGTTGTAAGAATTTACGCAAGTGCCAGTCGGCCTGTAACCACATGCATCATGTTCACCCGGGACAGAACTGGATAAAGGTGCATGCCATGCAGGATGCACCTAAATCAGCACCCTACTGGGAACCTACCACATGCATGCATTGTGACGAGCCGCCCTGTGTAAAAGTGTGCCCGGTGGATGCGACCTTCAAGAGAGAAGATGGCATCGTGGCCATTGACAGCAACCGCTGTATCGGCTGCAGGTTTTGCATGGCGGCCTGTCCTTATTCAACCAGGGTGTTTAACTGGGAAAAGCCCGACCTCACGAAGGAAGAAGCAGCACAACCCTATTCATGTGAAACGAGTATGCCGCAAAAAGTGGGAACCGTTAGCAAATGTGATTTCTGTCCGGATATGACAAGGAAGGGTGAATTGCCTCACTGTGTTTCTGCCTGCCCTAACGGTGTTTTCTTTTTCGGGGATATGAACGAGGATGCTGTAACAAATGGCGCAGAGACCTTCCGGTTCAGCGAGCTGATAAAAGATAAAGCAGGCTACCGGCTCATGGAAGATCTTGGTACAAAGCCGAGTGTATATTATTTGCCGCCGGTAAACCGCAATTTCCAGTTTGAAGAAGGAATACCACATGATAGCACAACAGTGAAAACTTCATAAAAATATTTACAGTGGATACTATAGAAACATTGATCACCATTCAACCTGATAAAATATCTACGCCTGGCAGGGAGCGGATCATTCACGAGCTTTATCCGCAAAAATTCGGAAAGGCAGGTAAAGTGTGGACCACCATATTGATCCTCTTTTGCATTATTGGACTCTATGCTTATTATCGCCAGCTGAGATATGGTTTGGTGGTAACAGGCATGAGAGATTATGCCTCATGGGGAATTTACATCTCAAACTTTGTTTTTTTTGTGGCGATCAGCCTGGTGGGTTCGTTGATCACTGCGGTGTTCCGATTGGCCAATGTACACTGGAGTACGCCACTCACAAGAATTGCAGAGATCATTGCCGTGTCTGCGATCTTTTTTGCCTCGGCTATCATAATTGTTGATATGGGACGGCCTGAGCGCTTCATTCACCTGTTCATGTATGGGCGCCTGCAATCGCCGATCATCTGGGATGTGATCGTTATAGGAACGTATTTCATCATAAGTATTATGCTGCTTTATCTCCCGCTGCTTCCGGATCTTAAAATATTGATTGCCCATAAAGAAAAGAACAGCAAATGGCTTAACAGGTATTATACATTTCTCGGTTCCTTCTGGCAGGGGACAAAGGAGCAATTTGCGAGAGCGAATAAAGGGATCACCATACTCTGTATCACTATTATCCCGGTAGCTTTTTGTATTCATACGGTTACCTCATGGCTATTTGCCACCACGTACAGGCCTGGATGGGACAGTACAAATTTCGGTGCTTATTTTATTTCGGGGGCCTTCCTTGTAGGCGCCGGCGCTGTTGTTGTAGCTATGTATGTCTTTAGAAAAGCTTACCGGCTGGAGAAATATATCACCAACGAACATTTTAATAAGATGGGAAAAATAGTGGTGTTGCTGGCAATGTTGTACCTGTATTTTAATATCAATGAATTCCTGGTACCGGCTTTTAAAATGAAGAAGCCCGAAGCAGAACACCTCACAGAACTTTTCACGGGAAAATTTGCCCCGTTGTTCTGGTTCGCGATATTAACCAGCATGATCATACCTATTATTATCATGCTTTTTAGATCCGGCAGAAAGCCACGGCCCATGTTCGTTGCCGGCCTGTTAATAGTAGTGGGTGCCTGGTGTAAACGCTTTCTCATTGTTACGCCAACCTTATTAACGCCCTTCCTGCCAATGTCGAATGTGCCTGAGAACTACCGTCACTATTTTCCAACGTGGGAAGAGTGGGCAATTGCAATAGGATCACTTGCGGGTGCATTACTGGTGATAACATTTTTTGCAAGGATACTCCCTATCATTCCCATTCATGAAACGATAACTGAAGAACAGGAACTCACAGGTACAGACCCCATCATTTCAACATCTAATAATAAAGAAACTGTAATTGTAACCGATGAAAGCAAAATATATAATTAGGAATGCATCACTGAGCCTGCTTGCAACACTGTTTTGCATCCATCTCACAGCACAGGACAGCGCCGCCAGGGATCTGAATATCAGCATGCGGTATTTCACCTACAACAATAAGATCTCTTATATTTTAGTAAACACGAAGACCAAAGTGCATGCAAATTTTCAGCCGGTGAAAGATATCCGGCTGAGTATATACCTGGATTCAATTGCTGCGGCCGGTTTACTGGGAAAAGTAAATACGGATATCACCGGCAATTCCTATGTGCTTATCCCCACGTCGGTAAAACAGTTGTGGGATGCAGTGCCAACACACAAATTCCTTGCTGTATCCATGCCCAATAAGGATTTTGGAGAAACCACGGGTGACCTGGAGATCACAAAAGCTAAAATTGTTATCGATACAATTATCGTCGACAGCGTAAAAACTATAAGCGCGAAGATCCTGGAAAATATAAATAATGATTGGCTTCCCGTAAAAGATGTTGAAATAAAGATCGGCATCCGGCGCCTGGGTGGCGTGCTTCCTGTTGGCAAAGAAGCTACCTACACCACTGACTCTACCGGTTCGGTTACTGCTGAGTTTAAGAGGGACGGTCTACCCGCGGAAAATGGGATCTTAACATTGGTGGTAAATGTAGAAGACAATGATAAATACGGCAACCTGGTGTTGGAGGAAAAATTACCATGGGGCACAAATATCGAGCGCGGCAGCGACTGGAATAAAAGAACGTTGTGGTCAACCCGTTTTAAAACCCCGATATGGCTATTGTCAATGGCCTACTCTATCATGGCGGCAGTGTGGGGCGTATTAATTTACCTTGTTGTACAGATACTTAAAATACGTAAACTGGGAAGGAAGATCACACCTGCAGTTTACTCAAGCTAAAACTACATGGATAACAGTTTTTTTGCATACCTGCAGAAGCTTGAGCTACTCACATTTTTCCCCGGTTACCCGTTAGTGTACGCGGTCGTGTTTTTTCTCGCTGAGAATAATAGTTTCAAAAATAATTTTACCTGCCGTGTCAGGCAATGTTTACCTTTTGGATATGCATTGGTTGGCACCTTATATACGGGGTTACTATTAAAGAACCTGTATCCCGATTATTCTTTCCAGCATACCAGAGCAGTTATGCAACTGCCCTGGTTAACGGCCTGGGCAGTTTTATCCCTGTGTTTCTGGATCCCTGCATTGGCTAAAAAAAAATTACTGAGCCTGCTTCACAGCATCGTTTTTTTCCTGGTGTTATTGTCCGATCTGTTATCACACATATCCGCATCTGATGTTGTACACAATGATATGAACGTTTATACTATCAGCCTTCTACTAAACACCGCTGCTGTTTTATTGATCTCCGTACTCTACTGGCTGTTTGCCCGCAATAAATTTCATTTCCGCGCCTGACATTTAAGTTCTTCTTGTTACTCTCATACAACCACATGCAGCCCCATTTTAATAATAAACGGCAATGGTATCCCGTGATGATATCAATCACTTGTTCGCTTGACCAACCTCATAAAATGTATGCCCTGCCAACTATATTTTGCAGTGTTATTTTAATCATTTAAATATTTATGTTATGAAACTCTTAAGCAACAAACTCCTGATGATACTGCTCGTTCTTATCAGTGGTTACGGATACATTGCCAGTTGCACACACAAAGATGAATTTCTTCTTCCCGCGCCTGCAACAACAGGTGTTGTAATAACACGAGGCACCAATGTTCATCTCCCCGGCAATATGGTAGCAGGTGATACTACACAATGGAAACTCGATAAGCCGCACTGCAGTGTGCTATGGTCTACCAATTTTGTTGGTGCCGCGGGCCTGTTAACAGGTCGCTTTAATCAATTTGGGATACATGATGTAACACCTCCCAAAATGATCTATTACACCACTACTGCGCAGCCACTGAAAGATACTTCATGGGCCTTCTATGAGAATGAACCATCAAAAACATATTTCAACGGATATGTGCAGATAAATACTTCCAACACCGGGGAACAAGGCCGTGACACGGGTTGTAATATAGGTACGCTAGGAACTATTAAAATAATTCCTGGTGTCCAGAACCTTTCTGATTCCAATGTTGCTAAAATAAAAACAACAAAAGTAGAATTCGATAATCTTAGCAATGATTATATAGTGACGATGGATCTTACCTGGAGAGGTAACAAACTGGCAACGCCAAAAACTGTTTCCGTGGTAGGAAGACTAAAATATATTCCAAAAGCATACGTATCAAATTATGCCGTGTTTGGACTTCAATTGAAGTTCCAGTTCAATTGCCGCGATTTCGGCGTAACCAGTACGAGTGTTTCTGATAAAATAGATATTGAATGCAATATGAATTTCAATAACAAGTAAAACCTGCTGCAATGAAACAACTAATTATATCTGCCGGCATTATGTTCTTTACCATCCTGGGCTTAACCGGATGTTACAAAGACGTGATACTGCCTGACGTAGCCGTAGACCCCGATGCGCCGCCACAGGCCGTCAGCTTTAAAAATGATATTGCTCCGCTGGTGGCCACCAACTGCGCAAAGTCCGGATGTCATGTGGCCGGCGGGCATACACCGTACATGTCATATCCCGGGTCGTATGAGCAAATAGTAAATGGCGGTTATGTAAATACCCTGATACCAAAGCAAAGTGTGATATACATAAAAATTAACGGGGAAATGAAGGAATTTATTCCGTCTGCCGTTGACCGGCAAAAAATATACGACTGGATAAGGAACGGCGCTCCAAATAATTAAGTGATCTTAAAAATTAATACAATGAAACTAATTATAAATAAACCGGCAACCGCGCTCACCCTGCGTGTATTCTTTATCACACTTATGGCGCTGCTTCAAATAAATGTATGGGCCCAGGATAGCACTGCCACAGTGGAAACACCGCCAGCCCCGGTAAAAACAAAACCGGTAAAAAATACTTTCAAAAGTATCTGGATCATAGATAACCAAACGGTGATGGTGCCTGCGAAAGGATCATTTGAAATGGATATCATGCACAGGTTTGGAACGGTTCAAAATGGCTACAGTGATTTCTGGGGTTTCTTTTCACCGTCTAATATTCGCCTGGGTGTTACCTACGCTCCCATTAAAAAGTTGAACCTGGGCCTGGGCATTACCAAAAGTTATATGCTTTGGGATGCAAGCGCCAAGTATTCGATCATTTCACAAACAAAAGGAAAGTACCCGGTTAGTGTTACCTATTACGGTAATGTAGCCTATTCAACGCTAAAGGATGCTGACAAAAGCATATTTAAATATACCAGCCAGCGCATTTCTTTTTTTAATCAGCTGATAATTGCCAGGAAAATAAGTAATAAACTATCCTTACAAATCGCTCCTGATGTTTCTCACCAAAATGCAGTGAACGGTTATTATACAAAGAACGACAGCACAGGAAAAGAGATATTCAGGAGTATGAAATTTGATCACATTGCCTTATCATTTTCCGGCAGGTATCAATGGACCAAGGTAACAGCTGTGATCGTTAACTACGATCAGCCGATAACAAAACATGCTACGAATAACCCGCATCCCAATGTGGCAGCTGGTTTCGAATTTAATTCGAGCGGACACTCATTCCAGTTGTTTTTTGGAAACTATTCGCTGCTGAGCCCGCAAAGGAATAATTTATATAATGCAAATAACCCCTTCGGGTATACTAATCCAGATGGAACCAAAGCCAAAGGAGGTGGATTCCTTATAGGTTTTAACATTACAAGGCTTTGGAGTTGGTAACGCTGTTGAAAGACCATTTGTAAAGTCCCGGAACTTACCGGGACTTTACGTTATAACAATATATTTTTTTATGCAACGGCAGGGATTGATCATAGCGCTGGTAGTAATTTTTTCGTGTAACACCAACACTTCTGTGCCTGGCAGGCAGCCTGGAACAAATAAGAGTAAGTCGTTCCCGAAAATAAAACCCCCTTCTACATTCCAGGACACGTTACAAATTGACCGTGCCGCTGCCGTGTTTTATTTACCGGACTCTTTGCAGCTTGAGAAGATAAGATCTGTTACCGACCCTGGTGCATTTGCTGCCAACATGCACGAATATGATTACCTGATGCGCACCAGCCGTGTAATTATAAAAACACATTACCCGCAGCTCAGTATCATTGAAGCAAAAAACATCCGGTATCTTTTATTTATAACCAAAGGAAAAAGATCGGAATGCATCGACCTGGATAAAAATTACGATCCATGCGGCATATATATTTTCGACCCGTTATCCAAACCCCTGCTTACCGACATGGCAAATATAGAAACTAACATAAGGTTCTATTATTCAAAATAACATTCGATCGCAGATGGGATCCCGCAACAGTTTTATGACCAGGATCATGTCACAAAATCGTCATTGTCATAGGCTGGCATCCTGTAAAAACTACCTTTATTATCTGAACCAGTGTAGTACTGTTCAGGACGATCAAACGTTGAACTTTTAAAATATACAGCAAATGAAAAAGACAATTTTTATGTTACTCGCGGGATGTTTTGTAACTTCTTTATCAATAGCGCAGGCCCCCGCAAAGCCCTGGCCCGTTCCCGATAAAAGTGCCGGCGTAAAAAACCCTGTAAAACCTGATGCTACAAGCCTGAAAGATGGTAAGGATCTGTATGTAACCCACTGCCAATCCTGCCATGGCAAAAAAGGAAAAGGTGACGGGACAAAAGCAGCGCAGCTGGAAACCCAGTGTGGTGATTTTACTGCTCCCTCATTTCAAAAAGAAACTGATGGTGCGGTATTTTATAAAATAAATGAAGGGCGGAAAGATATGCCGGCGTTTAAAAAGAAAATACCTGATGAAAGTGACATCTGGAATGTGGTCAACTACATCAGGACACTTAAGTAGCCAGCCCATTCCTGTTAATAATTGTTGTATGTGTGCAACAATTTAAACCTGAGACAGTAAGCATGCATTCGTTCCTAAGAATGTATTACCAAAAGCTTACTGTCTTTTTTATTTTTAGCAGGGAGGTTTTGGAGAATGGAGAATGTTACAGAACAACATAGTAAAAGGTACCAGTGTGAAGAAAAGAAATGGGAATGTTCTACAGTTTCAATTCACTTCATGCAGGAGTCCGGCACGAATTATTTTTTCTTTCGGCATCGCCGTTAAATGGTCTACCAGCCGCAATCCCAATGCCAGCATTGTGAGTACCGGGTTTGAATGAGATCCTGTGGGGAAAACTGCCTGGCTACATACAAATAGGTTCGGCACATTCCAAACCTGTAAATTTTTATCAACAACCCCATCCCCGGGCGAAGTGCTCATACGGCAGCCACCCATATTATGACAGACATCCGATAAATACTTTTCCCACCCTGGCGTGTTTACATTCACGTGATCAAATAAGGTAACGTTACCAAATCCTGATCTTTCTATTTCTTCTTTCAGCGCATTGGCAACCGCTACCGCAGTGTTCCAGGTTTTTCCGGTGATCGTCCAATGTATCGAAGCTTCAGGAATATTAAAACGGTCGGAGTTAGGACCTAGCGTTATATAACTGTCTTTGGTGGGCTCCTGCTCCAGCATGACCGACAACCTGGCAACAGCTTTTGATTTATAATAAAACCTGTGCATTATGTACGCTGAAGCGATCTGTGAAATGCTTTTTAGTGAAGTCGATATTTTGATCAGTCGTTTTATTTTACGATCTTCTTTAAAGGCTTTCAGCTCCGAATAAATATCAAAGGTATTTTTCGGTGGCCGGAACATTATACTTGCTGATGCATTCAATGCCCTGTTTGCCTCCTGGAAATCTTTGCTAAGGCTCAAACGGAGCGAATATTTTCTTCCATCCCATATATGCGTGTTAAATACTCTTTGCAGTGCGTAAAGATTTTTCGTTTCTACCGTTCCTAATTCAATACACGGGTGATCCATGAAGTATTTACCCAACAACCCTGAATGATCGCCAATTCCATTGTTTAACAATATACGTATCGATTCAATTGTGCCTGCTGTGATGATAAGGGTCTTTACAGGAAGAATAAATCTGTTGTTCTTAAAATTAGATACCTCGATATTGTCGACCACCGACGCGTGGTTCTTATTAATTGCCGTTAACTGCGCATTGTAATAAACATTCACTTTTTCCTCCAGCAATTGCTTATGATCCAGGTAGAAGTTTTTATGGTTTGTCCATTTGGCAACATGAAAGTCAAATACCTTTGAATTGATGGCCGGGGCACGCATTTTAATTTTTGGAAATATATCGGTGTTGTAATTCAGGGTATCGATATGCATAAAGGCATCTGCTGCCTTGTAGTAGGGTGACAGCTCAGAGAATGAAACAGGCCACCCGCTGTTTGAAACCCATTCTCTTTCTTCAAAATCTATGGGAGTAAAAGGCAATGACTGGCCGCCCCACGAAATTGTAGTGCCACCGATAACCCTCTTCCGGCCCCAACCGGAATTTTTAATTTCCTTTCCCGTTTGTTCAACCGAGTTTAGATTTTGTTTTTCCTGATCTTCGGTAAAATGCCCTGATTCTATAACGGAAACGCTTTTCCCTTTTTGCGTCAATCTTACGGCCATCAGGATACCTGCTGTGCCTGCACCGATAATAATGATATCTGTACCAGGAGACAAAAAAGAATCCGGGTTCTTTTTGTTCAGGTCGATGAATGGCATTTGATCTGGTTATTTATTGTATTAAGCAAACTGTTTTTTTGCCCACGTAATTTTCTTCCCAAATCCCCTGGCACCATCGGTCATCCTGATACCGGTGAGCTCGATCGTATATATTTCTCCGGGCATCAACAAAGCCAGCGGATATTTTTTATAATAGTATCGCGATGAATTGTTCGCCAGCTCATGTGTGGGGGGCACAACCACGCCTTCTAACTGTACGCCCTTAAGCGCCAATACATTTAACCTGTCTGGAAGTATGCTTCCAACTATTTCGGGCCTTTTAGCTATCAGCATGGAATGAAAGGAAGTAGGTGAGGTTTTAAAATACAAAATCTGTTGTTTGCTGTTATAGGCAAAAAAGCAAGGGAAGCAATGCGGATTGCCATCCTCGTCTGCGCAGCATATGGTTACCACGCTCTGGTTAGCCAGGAAATGAATTATACTTTCATCCATAACCGTTTTTTTGATATACAAAACTAAAAGTGCTGCAGTTAGTTTTTATGACAAGGATCAGGTTGATATCTGATACACGTTATAGGAAAAAAAATGCGATCTACCCAATTTTGTAACTAATGAATAGTTATGAATTCCCTGCTGCTTAAAAAATATAATGTTCCTGCACCGCGGTATACCAGCTACCCGACCGTGCCCTATTGGAAAGATGAAATAAGCGTTTCTGACTGGGAGGTAAATTTCCAGGAACAATTCAGGAAACAGGAAAAGGAAGGGATCAGTATATACATCCACCTGCCTTTTTGTGAATCATTATGCACCTATTGCGGATGTAATAAAAAAATAACCACCAACCATAATGTAGAAGACAGATACATCGACGCTGTTCTTAAAGAGTGGGAAATGTACCTGGAGTTGATGAATGAACCGCCAATTATACGGGAGATACATTTAGGCGGTGGAACGCCAACATTCTTCTCCGCAGCGAATTTAAAAAAGCTGGTTAATGGTATTACTGCTAAGGCCATAGTTCACCCGCTTCATGAATTCGCAATCGAGGCCCATCCCAATTCCACATCAGAGGAACAGCTTTCGGTGCTGTACAACCTGGGCTTTAGAAGAATAAGTTTTGGCGTACAGGATAACGACCCCGAAGTACAAAAAATAATAAACAGGGTACAGCCTTTTGAAAATGTACAGAACGCTGTGGATCTGGCAAGAAAAACAGGTTTCACGTCGATCAATTTTGACCTTATTTATGGGCTGCCGCTGCAAACTGAAGGATCCATTGCCCGTACTATAAGCCAGTCAATTTCTTTAAAGCCGGACAGGGTGGCCTTTTACAGCTATGCTCATGTTCCCTGGACAAGTCGCGGGCAACGGCTTTTTAATGAGGATGATCTGCCCAACGCCGATTTAAAATTGAGGCTGTACACAACCGGCAAAGAGCTGTTTCTTAAAAACGGATACTACGATATAGGAATGGATCATTTTTCACTGGAGAGTGATGAGTTGTATACTGCTTATAAAAAAGGAGACCTTCACAGAAATTTTATGGGCTATGTAACCCATCATGCTTCAATGATAATCGGTCTTGGCGTTTCAAGCATCAGCGATTCAGGCAACGCATTCGCGCAGAATAAAAAAGCCCTCCATGAATATTATATGGATATCGGGCTGGGCACCTTAGCCATTAAAAAAGGATATTTTTTAAATAATGAAGACCTTGTATTCCGCAAATATATTCTCGATATAATGTGCAAGGGAAGCACCTGGCTCGATCTTGAAGATGCCGATGCCCTGTTGGACTACAGTTTTGAGAAGCTAAAAGACCTGGAAGAGGATGGCCTGGTAAGATGGGAAGGAAATCTTATAGAAGTGACCCCAATTGGCCATAGCTTTTTACGAAATATCTGCCGCGCATTTGACATACATCTTTTAAAAGCCCGCGAAATAAAAATGTATAGCAATTCTATCTGATATTTGCCAACCAATTCATGCAAGGGACGTATTTACTGAACAACATCTAACTACAATTAAATAAGAATATGAAGAGGATAATTATTGCTATTCTATGTATGTTTTCCGCCTGTCCCATATCAGCCTGCGATATCTGCGGCTGTGGGGTCGGGAATTTTTATATGGGGCTATTACCCAATTTTAAAAATCATTTTATCGGGTTACGGTACCAGTATGTGCGTTACCACACTCAATTAACGGGTGATGCTACACAATTCAGCAATGATCGTTACAGAACTATTGAAATATGGTCCGGCTGGAATATTGGTAAAAAATGGCAGGTGATCACATTTGTTCCATACCAAATAAATAAACAGGTAACTGATGATGGCATAAAAAATAACCAGGGCATCGGTGACGTTACTGTTATTGCGAATTATGCGCTGGTGCATACTCGAAATGCCCGTAAAGATGGTAACATGGTAGATCAGCAACTATCAATAGGTGGAGGCATAACATTACCCACAGGTAGATTTAATGTTGAGACAATAGATCCTTCGGTTCCCGGGGAAGTGAACTCACAAAACGGGACCGGTAGCACCAATTTTATCGTGGATGCATTGTATACCATTAATGTAAATAATATTGGTTTCAATGCTTCTGCAAATTATAAGGTCAATACGCCTAATAAAATGGACTTTAAATATGGCAACCGGTTTACGGCTAATGCGGTGGCATGGTATCGCTTAAGAAGTACTGGTTTTGGAATTTCACCAAACATTGGTGTGTCTTACGAACACAGCGCTTTTAACCAGTTGACTAAATCAGCCATTGACCAAACCGGTGGTAATGCGCTGCTGGGTACTGCGGGTGTTGAGATCAATCATAATAAAATTGCTGTTGGATTAAATGCGCAGTTGCCTTTTACACAGAACTTCTCCGAGGGTCAAACCCAGATCAGGTCAAAGGGCTTAGTTCACGTTACCCTATCACTTTGATCCTGGCCTGGCTGGTATAACCGTGATATGATCTAAAACATCCCGGGCCATAATCGCCATCATTTTTTCCACTTTAAAAACAGGTGAAATTTGCTCCATAAAATTCACTTATATGGAACAAGCTATTTCAAACAAGGTTCTCCGCCATCTCGACCTCAATGCATACGCAACACACCAATCTACAAAGACAACATTACTAAGACGTTTTTCAAATTGGCTTGATAAGCAGGAACAAAGCCGGTTATTATGGCTGGGTATTGCCGTACTGGGCGGTATAGCAACCGTGCTTCCCATTACACTTCTCGCAATTGTTTTTTTAGCCAGCAATAGTTTTACACTTTGGGTGATCACGCTTGCTATTAATGTGCCGGTACTGATCACCAATCTTTCAGCACAGCCCGCAAAAATTACCATCCCGATATTGTTTTTTGCATGGCTGGTGAATGCGATCATCATTGCATATAGCGTTGCCATATTTTTTATTGGATAGACCCAAAGCTGCTTAATGACATGTGTACATCAAATTGCGGAGGCATATGCTCCCTGGCGCTAAAACAGGAAGAAATAAATTCCAAAGCTGCTTTAACAGAAGTGGTCCGGATGTTAGATAACATCACAGTGTGTTCTTCAACACACAAAAACGGTGATACGCAAAAAACGGAACTAATGAATACCCTTACACAACTAAAAACAGAAGCGGGAAGCCTGCTGGCAGATGTCAACCGGTATTCGGAAGCCAGTAGTGAAAATACAGTATTCCGTGGTGAGGCTTATGATTTTGAAAAAGCATTTGAGGAAATTGCTTTCAAGGAAAAACTACAGCAGCTTAAAGAAAAGATCAGTACGCTTGAGATCTCAATTAAGAAAGAGTGAAACTTAGTTGGGGATGATAAGGAGATTGCTTCCCGCCGTTCTTCCTCTTCGAAATGACGTGCCAGCAGTGATTTCGTTTTTCGCTGCGATCAGTTGATCATCGACGAAAGTTTTTTCTCGTCCTGGATAATGATGGTTCCTCCTTTGATATCTATCAGTCCCTCACTTTTAAAATCGCTCAGGGTCCTTATCAGCGATTCGGTAGCGGTACCGGCGATATTGGCAAGATCGGCACGCGATATCTGCATGCTGAATTTATCCTGCTCAGCCGCCCGGTATTTTTTCTGTAATAATAAAAGTGAATCTGCGATGCGCTTCCGTAGAGAATTATATGCGAGTCCCAGTAACTGCTCTTCTTTTTCTGAAACGTTCCTCGCTAAAAGGCCAATGAACTTTTTTGCAATGGCCGGGTTGTTATTGATCAATAATTCGAAGTCTTCTTTAGATATGGCAGCGATCTCGCAATCTTCCAACGCCTCCGCCGTTTCCCTGTATTTAGAATTTTCAAGCAGTGCAGTATAGCCTAAAAAATCTCCCGCACTATAGAGGTCGATCGTTAATTCCTTACCATAGCTGGTCGATTTATATGTTTTTACTTTTCCGTCTTTGATATAAAAAAGCCGGTTTGGGTATTTGCCCTCTGAATAGATCACCTGTTTTTTTGCATAGGTGTTTATATTATTACCTTCTGTTAATTCAGAAAGGTCCGGTGTGCCTTTTACATCTTTCAGCAATTCGGTTACTCCCTGCTCGCCACTTGAGTAGTTTTTTTTAAGTATGTCCGTCTTTTTCAATCTTGCTTCTACGGCATTCAGCAGTTCGATATCGGTAAATGGCTTTGTGATATAATCATCAGCGCCCATTTCCATTCCTTTTCTTACATCGCCGCGTTCGGTCTTTGCGGTAAGAAAAATGAATGGTATCCCTGCCAGTGAAGAATTTTTATTCACCAGGTGAAGAACGCCATATCCATCCAGTTCCGGCATCATTACATCACAGATTATCAGGTCGGGCTTTTCCTGCAATGCCAGTTGCACCCCCAGCTTCCCGTTGGCAGCGGTAACAACGGTATAATCAGCAAGTTCCAGTATCTCGGCTGTGTTCTCCCTGATCTCATCATTATCTTCTATCAATAATACTTTTTTCATAACGCAAATGTCAGTTTTATTTCGGTTCCTTTATCCAGGGCGCTTTTTACACTGATCCCGCCGTTCATAAGCTCAATATATTTTCCTACGATATGCAGCCCCAGCCCCGTCCCCTGGATATTTATAGCATTGGCGCCCCGGAAAAACCTTTCAAACAAATGTTGTTGATCTGCTTCCGACATGCCGATACCGGTATCACTTATCGTGATCTCCAGCTGCCCGTTATTCACCCTTGTGGCTAAATTGATATTCGCGTTCTCATCTGAAAATTTTATGGCGTTCGACAACAAATTGATCAGCACATTTTTTAATAATGAAGGATCTAACTCAACGTCCGTATTTCCTTTATGTCCATATTGTATTTGCTGTCCCTTTTTCAGCAATCCATTCATTTCGCTAACCAGTACAGTTGTCCATTCCTGAATATTAAAATTCACTTTGCTTACCGCTATTTTTCCATCCTCGATCTTACCAAGTGACAAAAACTCATTGAGAATATTTGTGAGGTTATTTACGGAAGATTTTATTCGCTGTATGTGACGGTCCCTTTTTTCCTGCTCTTCTGTAAGCGTGTATTTAGCAAGAAGGGAAGCGGAAGAAAGTATGGTACTTAAGGGTGTCCTGAATTCATGCGATGCCATGGATACAAAGCGGCTTTTGAGATCACCGAGATCTTTTTCTTTGCTTAATGCGCGGGTAAGATCGTCCTTTGAATTCTGCAGTTCCTGCATGGCTTCCTGCAACTGCTGCGTGCGAATGGTAACTTTATTTTCCAGCTCATGGTTGAGCTTGTCGATCGTCTTATTTATTTCAGCCAGCTCTTCCTGCTGCTGCACCATCGCTTTTTCAATATTTTTTCTCCCGGTGATATCGCTTATAAAAGCTATCACAAAAGAGCCTTCTTCAGAATTATAGCTGCTGAGGCTCACTTCAACCGGAAATTCTTCCCCCGATCTTTTAATTCCAAAAAGATCCCTGCCAACGCCCATAGGCCTGCGTTTGGGATCGTGTGTATAATTCTCCCGGTCCTTAACATGATGTCCATGGAATCGGGCAGGTATCAGTAATTCAACTTTTGCGCCCAGAAGCTCTTCCACCGTTTCATAGCCAAACTGGGACAGCAAAAAGTTATTGAGAGAAACAATATCCCCCTGTGTGTTCACAACTAAAATACCCAATGAACTATTCTGGAATATCGCATCAAACTTTTGATCGTCCGGGGGCAGGCCGTTTACAGAATTGATTTGTGGAAGTGACATTGCCAAACTTTATATAAAAATATTGCAACACATTGATTCAGATAGCGCTGCCAGGCAAAGTACGATTTAAATTATGCCCGCCTGTGGATCCTTGCCTTTTTATTTATACGCTCCAGGTATTTGCCGTAAATTATTTCGGAAATAGTTTTGCCAAAAACCTTGCTCTCGGCCCATGAAATGATGTCCAGATACGCGAACGAACGTGTTTCAAACCGGTTCTTTTCGAGGTGCTTTATCTTCATTAAGAACTTTTCAAGCTCCGGCTTCAGCTCCCGCGCATTCACCTTTGCCGAATGGCGCAGGAATTTGAAGATCTCTTCTTCCACCACGGTGAGATTTTTCATCTTTGCCATAAAGCGGTAAACCGATTTAATAAGCGATTCCAATATCTCCTCATTCCCCAGTTCATAATGGCATAGCAGATGGATGAGCCTGGCATAACACTGAAGGTCATTGCGCAGCCCCGGCTGGTTGTCGTGGATTATCCTGTGCAGGAAGTCTATGGCGATGGAATATTGGCCGGCACCGAAGTTCAGCATCGCGAGCTTATAGTTAAACACCATGATGCGATGCCCGTCTGCAAATAATGCATACTCCTTCAACTTGCTTTCCACTTCCGGGATCACCGATAATCCTTCGCTGAAATTGCCCTTCATCAAAAAATAATTGATCCGCGCCGCATTAATATAAATGGAAGTATGTGTCCTGAAATTATCATGCTGATTAGCGACCGCTGTCTTTGAAAAATCTTCCAGCTTTTGCAGGGTGATGGTGAACTGTTTAAAATTCCGGAGGACAAAATGTGCATCCAGCAGGTTGTGCATTCCTTTTATATAATGCCCTGTTTCCACTGATATCATATTCTCATTCTCTTCGAACAGGTCAACCCATTTCTGGCAATAGCGATAGTGCATTAAAAAATCCTGTCTTATAAATGCATACCAGCTATAGCTCTGGTACAGATACATTTTTTCATAGAAACCGTCAATTGCACCGAGGTCTGCAGGAAGTGATGTTTGAAAAAAGTTTCTAATGCCTTTTTCATCCTGTTCGTTGCGGGCATGGCCATTCTTCACATACCAGCGATACAACAGCAGTGCAAGATTGGAGAGCCGCGTAACCCTGTCAACATGTTCACTGTTTTGTTTGGCTTCTTCGGTAAGCAATAAGGTCTTTTCCAAAGAGCTGCGGGTGATGTGTAATGTTTCTATCTTTTTTTCAAGAGATAAAACCTGCACCAGGAAATTAAATTTCTGGTTTGCCTTGGCCAGCTCCTTTGCGCGCTCAAGAATATGCAGGCTTTGTAACTTCAATCCCTTATTGTAAAGGAGACGGGCGTTATCGAGATGCTCACTTAATTTAAGGTCGATGTTGTCGGTGGTTTTTAATAAGCGCAGGCTCGCCAGCAGCTGCCTGTATAAATGCGCTTTTAAATTGTATAGCTGTGATTTGGGGATGCCGTCTAATTTTTTAAGCAAGAGCTTTTCATCATATTCGGTCATCCTGTCCAATGCATCAAAAAGCCGGATGATCTTAAGGTCTTCCTTGGATGAGCTTCTTTTAATATAGAGCTTGAAATGCCGCTTTTCCGACTTCTCTAATGAGCTTATCAGCTGAAATAATGTATCTGAAAAAGTGTTGGCCATAATTAAATTTTTCCCGTGATACGCTTTACTGTAAAGGATTACAAAAACCCGTAATCGCTTTTGACATTATAAAACCTGCTACAACTTGATTAGCCGGTAATGCCCGTGCGGCGTACTTTTGTTTTACAATTTGTTACTGATGGCAGGCAATGTTGAAATGGATGGTTAAACCCTGATAACAAATTGTGTTAGTTACACAACAGATCATTCAAAATTTTCATATAGCAATCAATCGTTAGGTCGTCCTGTTTCTACAGGAGGACCTTTTTTTTGGAGGGTACAAAGATAAGTTAATATCACGAATTACATATCACGAACTACACGAATTAAGCGAATTACCGAAGTTGACCTTTAACGATTAAACGCATTGAACGATTTCAACGATTGCGTTACCATATAAAAAATACCTGCCGGACGTGATCTACGCCGGCAAGTATAAAAATGACCTGGGATGTTTTTTACCGGTTACAATTTGGCAACCATTACCTCTTCAACTACCCGGCTGTTCCGGCTTACAGTGTACGTAAATGTTTCCTTCGTGGCAACACTGGTTATCTCAAACCGCACATTCAGTGCATCGTAACTGTCTGCTTCGCTTAGATCAAGCTGGTATTTTCTCGAAATGTTTTGCCCGCTCAGTGTTTCGGTATACAGCAGCATGCCGTTTGAATCTTTTACCCTGAGGATATATTCATTCCCGTTCTTATTGCTTGCCGTAAGCTGCAACAGCGGTGAATTGTTCTTTTTGCCGACAACATTCAGTTCAACAGGGTTCTCGCTTTTAACCTGGGCCCATGATATGTTTGAAGTTCCCATTATAAAAAGAGACATACATCCCATTGTGATCATTTTTACTTGTTTGATTGCTTTCATAAATTAAAATTTTGAGGTTACTAATTTTTGTTTCCATTCATACAGCCTGCAATCATGATGTAAAAGTAGAGGCGAAAAATGCGGAGTACAAATCAAGTTCGGTTGGATTTCTGCATCTTAAGCATGCATGTAACTCTCCGAAACCATTGACAGTATGGTATTTGAGAAAAAAAATATGTTTATCGCCAAGAAGGCTTGCGGTAGAAATCCCAGGCGTGTTGTTAATGATTTCTTAACAATATGTTACTGCGAAGACGTTAAAGGCGTTGAAGACGTTATAAAAAAGTAAGTAATTATTCGCCGGGATGGTATTTTTTTTCGGCGTGTTGCAAAATATCCTGTTTATAAAAATAGGCGTCTTTAAATTTTGCCTGTGCATACAGCGGCGCCTGGTCAAAATAATGTTTCGACGTAGAATGCGCGCTGGTGCCAAAATAATGGACGGATCTTGCTCTTATCTTTTTTCCGAATTCAACAACAGCAACATAGCTGCTGCCACTGATGCCATATAATTTTTTTTGTCCCGGATCGGTTCGTGTATTAAATGCAAACAATGATCCCATCATCCCCGGCACGGCAGCAACAGGAATGCTTGGCTTATTATCATCAAACTTTTCAAGCGTGCCGCCCGACTGTACCCGCTGCAGCCTGTTCACTTCTCCCCAGGGAATAAATGCGCTCCCATAGGTCTTTACCAGGTCATCTTTTGCATTTTGCAATAACTGCACGGCCGTACTATCATCCAATAAAAAATTTTTGGTGAACCTGTTGATCCGTCCCGGCTGCCGTCTTGATCCACCCCGGTCCTGCTGCCTTGCCCAATCCACATAAGCATAATAAAATGCAACACCCAAAGTAGTAGCCTGGCTGTTCACAGCATATCGATGATCCCACCTGCGAAGCGTATCAATAACATCTTTTAATTCACCCGAACTTCCCGGGTGAAGCATACTTTGCCTGTCATACGCTTTTATAACTTCCGGTAGCCAATCGGCCATCATAGGCAAATGATCGCTGACAACCAGCCTTTGAAAATCTTCATACGATATTTTTTTTACAGTTGCCAATAAACTCTTCGCTTCCTCGCTCCTGAAATTTTCTTCTTCATAAGACATATACAACGGGTAATTTTCTTTTTTAGGACTCGATCCACCTGAGGCTTCATAAGGTGAAGTATTGCAGTTCTCGATCCACCCCGATGCGGGATTGATCACATGAACAATTTCGTTTGCCGAATGCATTCCTTTCCATTCTGTTCCCGGATCGCTGCCATCAACGGGCGAACGCCAGTCGTACCTGGCATCGCGACGCGGTATCGCATTGCCATGCCAGTAAGCAATATTACCGAAACGGTCAGCATAGCTGGTGTTGGTCGTTAACTGCGACATGTTCATCGCTGCTGTGAACTCTTTTATATTTTTTGCTTTACACATCATCCATGATTGCAGAATGTATTTGCCTGCATTATCAGAAGCATTTTTTACCGTAACCCAAAGCGAATCGCGCTTTGCAACGATAGGGCCATGATGTGTTTTCCTGAAGAGGAATATTTTCTTCTTTAATTCATCGCCATCTTTGTACAGGATCGTGTCATACCATTGCACTTCTTTTTTATATCCTGTACCATATTGATATAAGGAAGGGTCCGAAGGATTATTAAAATGCTCCAGGTAGACATCTTCAAAATCAGAGGCGGTATTGGTGTGAGACCAGCCTGTATTTTCATTAAAGCCGCTCCAGATATAAAAATCACCAAACATCGCAAATCCTGAAACATTCAAACCCTGGCCACTTATCAGGTGTGCTTCGTAACGTTGTCCATCTCCAAAAAATGCTACGTGGGGGTTGATCAACAGCATACTTTTTCCGCTGGCAGTTTTTGATGGAGAAAGCACCATGGTATTGGATCCGCTTTCTTTTTGTTGCAGCCAGGCAGTTAAGCTCCCCGGTTGTAAATTATCCTCCATTGCAAAATTATTTTTCATCTCATTGCGCGTAATGCCATGACTGGCGGGGCTTGCAGGAGACGTGACCAGGAAGAACCAGGGTTCATAATGATGAAGCAGTCTCTGCTCTTCAGCAGGATGTTTATAGAGATAATAATTTATGGCAGCCGCTGCTGCGTTACAAAGACTTTTTAAGAGCGGCCCGGCATTGGCATAGTGTTCCTTCCCTTTTTTAACGCATTCGAATAAAGCAATAGAGGCATCACCTTCCAGGCTTTTCTCTCCATACAATTCACTGCTTCTGCCAAGGCTGTGAACAAACGATTCCTCCAGTTGCCAGAAATTATCCTCGCATTCTGCATACATTAATCCAAATGCACAATCCGCATCTGTTTTACCATATACATGCGGTACACCCCAGTTGTCGCGAATGATGGTTGTATTGCCGGCCCGGAGCTTCCAGTCCTGTAATTCTTTTTTAGAAGGCTGCGAAAATAATTGCAGCGGAAGTAACCCGATGATCACTCCCCGGTATATGGCCGGAATAATTTGCTTCACTTATTTTTTTGAACTAAGATAAGCCAAACGCTGATGTCCCGGTTTACATTACCTGCTTCAAAATTTCCCGGCTGGAATAGTTCACATGGGATTTAAAATTCTCATACCATTGCTTCCAGTCGCCCTGTCCCATGCCATCGGCTAAATTCTTTTCGTAGGCTGCGAGGCTGTCAAACCCCATTTCCAGGATGAGGCGATAGGAATCCCCGGTAAAATCTGTCAGCATGCGCATGCTCTTGTTTTCCGGGAACATTTTTTTGGCCGTGGCCTCATCAAATAAAGCTTTGGCATCCCTGTAATGCCCGAATTTTAAATGGAAAATGTCGCGTACAATAAACATAAAATTGGTTTTTAATGATTATATAATGCGGAACGGAAGCGGGGTGTTACTCAAAAGGAGGGAAATAAAATTAAGGATTTAAACTTTTACCACCCACAAAAGCAAAATCAGCGTTAAAAAATCACGGGGACATAAGCCTGAACCACTCTTTGCCGTAATATTGAGGGTGATCATACATTTACGCCCGCTTAAACCATATATCTTATTTCTTTTATTTTTCTTCGCGATCCGGTTCGCGCAGGGGCAGATCATTATTTCCGGCACCGTTTACGATTCCACCAGGCAGTATACAGTGCCGGGGGTGATCGTTAAGAGCACGGGGGGAGGCAGCACCGTTACCGACTCACTCGGCAGTTACCATATCAATACAACCGAAAAAGATTCCATTTCATTTTATTATGCCAATAAGCCCACGCAAAAGTTCCCCGTAAAAACCATCGGCAATTTTAATGATTTCGACATATCCTTACAGGTGCATGTATTCGAAAAATACAGGATGCTGAAAGAAGTAAAGGTGTTTACAAAAAGCTACCGACAGGACTCTGCAGAAAACCGGCTTGCTTATTCGAAAATATTCGATTATGAAAAGCCAACCCTGCGTACCACCACTACCCCCGGAACACCCCCTGGCCTTGACATCAATGAGCTTTTCAATATGTTCCGGTTCCGGAAAAACAAGCAAGAGCTGGCCTTTCAAAAAAGACTGATGCAGGAAGAAGAGGATAAATATGTGAACTACAAATTCAATAGCACTCTTTTGAAAAGGGTAACGGGCCTGACCGGAGCATCTCTCGAGAAGTATAAATTATTGTATAAGCCAACTTACGAATTTGTTACCACCGCCACCGAACTTGAATTCTACGAATATATTTTGAAGACCGCCGGTAAGTTCAAGAGACAGGAAGGATTGAATTGATAGTTGTACCGGAACTGTATTCATCCGCAATTTTCGATTGGTTGCACTAACTTTATTATCATCGTTTCACTCATTTGTAGATTTATATAATAACTGCAATCAGCAAAACTGTTTATGCGTATCCAAAAAAGTTTCCCGTTTTTTCTCCTGTTTATTTTGAATGCTGCTTTTGCCCAGCAGGCGGACATATTAATTAAGAATGGGCGCATCATTGATGGCACCGGCAATCCATGGTATTACGGTGATATAGCTGTAAGCAATGGAAAGGTTAGTTATGTTGGTAAATCAAAAAATATTACCGCCGGAAAAGTGATCGATGCCAAAGGAATGGTTGTAGCGCCCGGGTTTATCGATGTGCACACACATATAGAAGGAGGCGAAGCAAAAACGCCAACGGCGGATAATTTTATTTTCGATGGAGTTACCTCGGTGGTTACCGGCAACTGCGGCGGATCTAACATTGACATAAAAAAATATTTTCATTACCTGGACAGCCTGAAAATATCGATCAATGTGGCCACACTTATCGGCCATAATGATGTGAGACGCGAGGTGATGGGAACCGCCAACCGTCCACCTACCCAGGCTGAGTTGCAAAAGATGGAAGCGATCGTGGCAAAGGCAATGCAGGACGGCGCTGTAGGATTTTCTACCGGCCTGATCTATATACCCGGCACTTACTCAAACACCGCTGAAGTGGTGGCATTGGCAAAGCAGGCGGCTAAATACAATGGCGTTTACACCACGCACATGAGAGATGAGGCGGATAGTGTAACAGAAGCTATCAGCGAAGCTTTGAATATAGGCTTGCAGGCAAATATCCCGGTGGAGATATCGCATTTTAAAGTAGGCGGACAACAAAACTGGGGAAGGTCAAAGCAAACTTTACAGATGATAAAAGACGCCAGGAGCCAGGGTTTGGACGTTACCATTGATCAATATCCTTACACCGCCAGCAGTACCTCACTAAGCACGTTGATACCGGATGAGATATTGGCCGACGGAATTGACTCAATAAAAGCAAGGCTGCAGCGGCCTGATGTAAATAAGTACGTAGTTGACTATATCATAAAAAAATTAAAGAACCGCAAACTGAAACACCTGAGCTATGCGGTGGTAGCCTCCTATCGTGCTGATAGTAGTTATAATGGCAAAAGCATTGAGGAGATAAACCTGGTAAGAGGAAAAAAACACAATGCCAAAGAAGAAGCCGGCACTGTGATAGAGATGATGTTGAATGGTGGCGCACAAATGGTTTTTCATGGCATGAGCGAAGAGGATGTCAGGTATATCATGCAATATCCTTTCAACATGTTTGCGTCTGATGCGGGGATAAGGCAGTTCAAACAAGGTGTACCTCATCCACGGGGTTATGGTACCAATGCCAGGGTGCTGGGTAAATATGTAAGGGAAGAAAAAATATTAACCCTTGAAGAAGCCATCAGGCGGATGACGTCACTGCCTGCGCAAAAATTTCAGCTAAAAGACCGGGGATTGTTGAAGGAAGGGATGGCTGCGGACATTGTCATATTTGATGATAAAGAAGTGAGTGACATGGCCACCTTCGAAGACCCGCATCAATATTCGAAGGGCTTTACATACGTTTTGGTAAATGGGAAAGTTGTTGTGGAGAATGGCATTCATACCGGCGTAAGAAGTGGTGTCATCCTCACCGGGGCGGGGGTTGATAAAGTTTTATAACCGCTTAGCCCATAAAACAGGCTGATCTACGAAGAAGTTAGTACCTTTCTTTTTACCTTCAAACACATGTGTTATGAGTAAAAAGTTTACTTCGCTCTTCCTCTTTCTGGCGGGCATCCCGGTATTCGCATTTTCCCAGGCAAGAACTTTGACCGGGACTGTTGTTGACAGCCTGCAAAAGCCGGTTGGACTTGTAACGGTAAATCTCTTCTTACAAAAAGATCCGCAACATGCTCTTCTCACCAGCTATACAAAAACAGATGGTAAATTTTTATTTAGCAAAATAGATACGGGAAATTTTACGCTGGTATTCACCCACACGGGTTTTTCTGAAAGCAGGTATCCGCTAAACGTTAAAGCTACTGACGGAAATTTGGAACTCAGCCCTGTTAAACTTTCCATTGCTACCGGCGTGCTGAAAGAAGTTTCTGTAAAAACACAAAGGCCTTTGGTGGAGCAAGCTGATGATAAAATAGTCTTTAATGTAGAGGATGACCCGGCTACTAAAACAGAGACGGCCATCGACATATTAAGAAAGACACCTTTTGTATCCGTGGATGGCGACGATAATGTACAGGTGAATGGTCAGAAAAATTTCAAGGTATTATTGAATGGAAGAGAAACCTCCATGTTTGCGAGGAATTTAAAGGAGGCATTGAAAGGTTTTCCCGGTTCACTAATATCAAAGATCGAAGTGATAACCGCCCCCTCTGCAAAATATGATGCGGAAGGCGTGGGCGGTGTGATCAACATTATTACAAAGAAAAAAGTGGTGGGCTATAACGGATCTGTTTCCTCATTTACCCGCACCATCGATAAAATGGAAAACCTGTCCGTAAATGGCAATGCAAAATTTGGAAAGATAGGTGGCACTGTTTTTTTTAATATCGGCCACACGGATCCGGTAGATCAAAACACCTATTCGATAACTATTCCCGCTGTGAAAAGCGCTTATACAAAACGTGAGCTTCAGGGTGTAAGGGGCAGTGGCAATGACTGGAAGTTCGGGAACGCGGAACTGAGCTGGGAAATAGACAGCCTGAATACATTGAGTTCCTACGCCAACATCAACAGTGGAAAAGATAAATCAGTGCTGAACCAAACCATCACTACCAGTTTTTCCGCCAGTCCGGACACAGTGAGTTATTATTCCATGAACAGTAATAATAATAACCCGGGCATAAGTGTGGGTACGGATTATATCAGGAAGTTCAGCAACAATAAGGACAGGGAATTCTCGATCCGTTTCTTCGGCGATTTTGGTAAAAGCACTTCGTTCCTGAACAGCACCCAGGATAATCCCGGCACCGACCGTTTCATTATCAACAACAGTGTTGCGCACAATGATCAATACACGCTGCAGACAGATTACAGCACTCCGCTTGCAAAGAACCGAAAGCTGGAGATGGGATTAAAAGGCATTGTAAGAAGAGCAAGCTCTGATTTCCAGAGCCTGATAAAATATGATCCTGCAACAGGTTTCAAAGTAAATCCGTCGAACACTGATAATTTTAAATATTCCCAGAATATTGTGAGTGCTTATACCACTTATGGTTTCAAAATAAAGAAGACCGGCTTCCGCATCGGCGGCCGCGTGGAGTATACTACGGTCAATGGGGATTTTATTTCTTCCAATACCGTGGTTAAACAGCACTACACCACCTTTCTTCCCAACATACAAACCAGCACAAGGCTCAGCAAAATAATAACCCTGGTACTTTCTTATAATAAAAGATTGCAGCGTCCTTATATCAACGACCTCAATCCATTTGTATTTAATAATGACTCACTTGACATCACCTATGGTAATCCGCATTTAGGTCCCCAGGTCATTCACAGCGTGAGTGCGCAAACAAGGATCGTGAAAGGCTCAGTGTTTGCCAGCGTTGGAGTGGAGGGCAGCTATAGCAACAATAAGATACTTAGCTATTCTTCTTTTGATCCGGCATCAGGAATTACAAGAACTACCAGCCTCAATATCGGACGGGAATTTCAAAGCCGGCTAAATCTGAATATGAATGCAAAGATCAGCGACCACTGGAGCATCTTTGCCAATGCTGCCGCACGGTATAGCCATATCGCCAACAATGCACAGACCAGCCAGTCAAACCAGGGATTCGGCGGAAATTTTTCGATGAACAATACCTTCAAAATTTCTTCCAATTTTGGCATTAGCTCTTTCTTTGGTGTATGGCAGGAGCCTGTTACCATACAGACTAAATTCCCATTGACCGTATGGTATAATGTTGCTTTTAACCAAAAGCTTTTTAAGGAGAAAATAAATGTTTCATTGAGAGGGGTAAACTTCCTGGAGAAGACGAAGGATTTTAAGACCATTGTTTCAGATCCAAATTTTAATACCGCCAATATAGTTACCCAGATACGACGGGGCGCGGCGCTTGCGCTCACGTGGAATTTTGGTAAGCTTACAGAAAGCGTCTCTAAGAAAAAGGGCGTTAACAATGATGACCTGTATACCAAGCCGGCTACATCACCGACGGGGAATTAGATGTATCAGTAACGAAATTCAATGTTACAGGGGAATTACTTCACGATCACTTTTGGTGATCAATTCCTCATTCGTAAGAAACTTTTTTCTTAGTTTCATATCGATATTCTTTGCCACAAATACAGCTGCGGTAATTGTATCAATTTCGCCTCCGGAATCGCTGCAAATTTAACCCACCAAAACTCTCGCCATGGAGATCCCATACCAGATACATGTACATCACGACAAAAGATTAAAGGATTACCTGTTTGATTTTTTTATGTTGTTCCTGGCGGTAACGTTGGGATTTTTTGTAGAGAACCAACGGGAATCTTACTCCGATTCACAAAAAGAAAAGGCATACATCAAATCCTTTCTCCAGGATCTGAAGGAAGATACAAACAAGATCAACCTGGAGATAGCAAGGAATAATAATATGGTTACCGGGCTCGATTCGCTGATCAATATCATCTACCTGTACAAGCCTAATGACACGGCCATGGTGCGGCAGCTATACACCTGGTATATTTATTATGCAAGGAGCGAATACATCGTAAATTTTACAGAGCCAACCATTGAACAACTAAAAAATTCCGGTAACCTAAGGATCATCCGGCCGGAAGTTTCCGACAGCATAACGGCATACGAAGAACTGATAAAATATGCAATGGCAAACGAACAGGGCTACCGCTCCAACTGGGAAAAGTCCCTGGATGTCTCCTGCAATATTTTTGATTACCGATACATCCGATTCAGTATAAGAGCTGCTGACAGCGTGCGCAGCCATATCGCGACCTATAAATTACTGAACGATGATCCGGTATTGTTAAGCAAGTACGCAACCATGCTTGAGCTATGGAAGCAGATCGTGGTAGGCTATTCATGGAATTTATACAGCGTGAAAATGAAAGCCGTTTCCCTGGTGCCTTATCTCAAAAAGAAATATGACCTTAAATAGAAAAGTCCTGGAATTAATCCAGGACTCCTTTCCGGAACAAGTCCGGAACTTGGGCGGTTGTTGGTGGATTCGGACCACCCCGTTGATTATGACCCAGTCAAATTCACCCAGGAAAGTTTAAGCCATCCGCTTTTTAATCCGGTTCATATAATCATCACTATGTTGGTGAATATATTGTACTCTTTGATCGAACAATGCCTGCGATGTGATCCACTCATTCCGCTTCGGCATCTTTTTTATTCCCGCCACATTCGCCTCTCTTATCGCATTGCTGAAAACTGACCATTTATCCGTGTCAGGCACTGCACTGTTCAATGCGATCATCTGCAGCAATAAATAATATCCCCTCCAGTTATATACATTTTGTTTTGCATAATCTGTTTTAAAACTTCTTGCAAAGATGGCTGATGATGAGCCCAGGCTTTCATTATTTATTCCCGCGCTTAGATTTTTTAAAGCCAGCCTTTCAAATATCAATGCCGATCCTTCTTTCGCAAAGTGTGCACCATTGTCCAGTTGTGCAGCCCAATCGCCGGGATTTACGCTGGTCACACGGTCCTCTTTTAATTTATCATAGGTCTTAAAAACAAAAGGATAATGCAGTGTTTTTGATTTGTTATGCAGGAACATTTCATCCCGGCCGGCATAAGGATTGCCTCTTTGCACCGGCGTTTTTTTAGGTCTGCGGGGATGCTGGCTATGGGTGGTGCCCTCATCTTTTGGCGCGGTCTTATTTTTACAGGAAGCTAGAAATTCCCCAAGGCCGCCTGTACAAATCACACCTGCCATGGGCATGCCCAACTGTAATATCCGCCGGCGTGAAATGGTATACCGATCCATACAAATCTTTTAGGGGGAACTATTTCCTGGCTGGAAGATGGAACAGGCTGGTGGTTCTTATAAACAGTATTCTAATATAGATGATCTGCGGAACCTAATCAAAAAAAGAATCAATGTCTCCGGCTGTGACCATCCATGAATAATTTCAACGATGCATTCCAGTTGTACAGGGTAAGCTTTTTTCCGGCGGCAATAAAATCTGTCACCTGCTTGTATCGCGTTACCGCCGCGTTGTATTTTTTTGCCTCATTATTATAAGCCAATATTTCAGATTCGGAATGCTTATTGACCTTCACTTTATCAAAATCGCCTTTCACCTTTGCAAAATACCCGGCTTCAATAAAAAAGTCACGTACCTGCGGCAGGTCGGATTCCGCCACCTGCTTATAAAATTTCAACACATCATTACAACTGAATTTTAGGGAAGGATCACCGTCAAAACTGCCAATGGTGTTGAGTGTTTTCATGCCGTCAGCGGAACATTGCAGCAATGCCAGTCGCCAGGATTCGATCTCCTTTGGGCTTTTTGAATTAATAGCGTTGGTTATGGCATCGTCCTGGTTATTGCATTTATTAAAAACAGTGAATACGCGGTCGCGGTATGCGTTTAGCCTGGCAGCGGCCGTATCGTTACGTTGCGAAAATGACGCATGGGCTAATGATATAGCTACAAAGAGCAGGATGAGTTTGGAATTCATATATCAATTATACAATTTATAATTAATGTGGTGTAATAAAAAAGTTAAGAGGTTATATCCGTCACCGTCATTTCGACTAAGGAGAGATCTTTACCGGAATTTGACCGCCGCAGGATCCCGGAATGCTTTCTTCAAATCTTAAAGGAAAAAAATCTGTGGCAAATTATTCATTATGTAAGGATTTCTCCTTCGTCGAAATGACACAAACATTATCATTGCATTGAGATCCTCCTTCGCCGGAACACGGGAGCATCAATATCGAATCAATTTCTGAACACACTCATCCAGTCTCGCCCTGGCTAAAAAATTATTTTCCAGCTCGATGTTGAAAGGCACAGGCGTATCAAGTGAAGCGCAGCGCATTACGGGCGCATCAAGGGATTCAAAGCAATGTTCATTTATCCAGGCGGATATTTCTCCTCCAATGCCACCGATCAATGTGTCCTCATGCAGGATCAAGACTTTGCCGGTTTTTTTTACCGCTTCTTTGATCGCATCATAATCCAGCGGTAACAATGTCCGCAGGTCAAGTATATGAATTGAAATGTCTTTGTATTGTTCCGCATAATCCTTCGCCCAGTGCACACCTGCTCCATACGTTATGATGCTGATCTCATCTCCTTCCCTCACCACCCTGGCTTTGCCGATCTCCGTTTCATAATATTCTCCCGGAACAGTGCCACTGATACTTCGGTATAATGCCTTGTGCTCAAAGAACATTACAGGATTGGGATCATTGATGGCAGCGATCAACAACCCTTTTGCGTCCTTGGGAGAAGATGGATACACAACTTTTAAACCCGGTGTATGAACAAACCAGGCCTCATTGCTCTGGCTATGAAAAGGTCCGGCGCCAACCCCGGCACCGGTCGGCATCCTTATGACAACATCGGCATTTTGTCCCCAGCGATAATGGATCTTTGCAAGATTATTCACCACCTGGTTAAAGCCCGCAGTCACAAAATCCGCAAACTGCATCTCCATCACACTCTTAATTCCTTCAAGACTTAAGCCCAGAGCCGCGCCTACAATAGCACTTTCACACAGCGGCGTGTTCCTCACCCTTTCTTTTCCAAATTGTTCCACTAAACCTTCAGTGATCTTAAATGCGCCACCATATTCAGCAATATCCTGTCCCATTAAAACCAGGTTCGGATGCTGCATCATGCTTTGATGCAACGCTTCTTTTATGGCTTCGAAGAACTTTTTTGAGTTGCCTTGTCGTTCCGGGCTAACGGCTGTCGGCCTTCTTTCCGCATATACGCCATTTAATTCTATAGCTGCATTTGCCACAATTTTATTTTCCTCAAAGCCTTTTTTTAATTCCTCTTCAATATAATTTTTGTAACCGGTTTTAATACCGGCAATGGTTGCTTCATCCAAAAGTTTTCCTGCCAATAAAAATTCTTCATAATTCTTTATAGGATCTTTCTTCTCCCATTCTTCAAATAACTCTTTCGGAACATACTTGGTGCCGCTGGCTTCTTCATGGCCGCGCATCCTGAAGGTGCTGCATTCTATCAAATAAGGCCTTTGATTTTGCATGCAATATTCGCGAACACCTTTCACTGTGTCGTACACTTCAAGGATATTATTACCATCGATCTTTACACCCTCCATCCCATAACCTTTGGCCTTATCGACCAGGTTTTCGCAGCGGTATTGTTCGCGGGCAGGTGTGCTAAGACCATAGCCATTATTTTCGATGATAAAGATCACCGGCAGATCCCACACAGCGGCAACATTCAATGCTTCATGAAAATCACCTTCACTGGTACCGCCTTCGCCCGTGAACGCCAAACAGACTTTCTGTTGTCCTTTTAATTTATAGGCCAGTGCCGCGCCATCGGCGATCGCCAATTGCGGACCGAGATGCGATATCATCCCGCAGATAAAATGTTCTTTGCTGCCAAAATGAAAACTGCGTTCGCGGCCTTTACTATAACCATCTTTACTGCCCTGCCATTGCATGAACAATTTATGCAGTGGCATTTTGCGTGAAGTGAACACACCGAGATTGCGGTGCAGTGGCATTATCCATTCATCCGCCTGCAAGGCAAGGGTGGCGCCAACTGATATTGCTTCCTGGCCAATACCGCTGAACCATTTGGAGATCTTTCCCTGGCGTAATAATACCAGCATCTTCTCCTCGATCATTCTTGGAAGGAGCAGCTTGCGGTAGAGGTTTACCAATTCATCATCACTAATATTTTTTCTGCTGAAGTGCATACTGCGAATTTCAACTATTAAGGGAAAGGAGCAATCGGTTTTGATCTATTTATTTCCGGGATGAGAGTTTTCCCGCTGCGCGGGTGAAGGTTTTCTTTTACCGCAGAGGGGCAGCGTAAATGGAGCTAACGCAGAGACTGTCCAATAAACTATTCCAGGAGCTCTCGAGTTATTTTAATGTTGCTGGAAGCCTATTGTTTCTGGTTTTTAATGCCGGGACCACAGTAGTACAATCGTTTAATCAGGGAACCAACCCTAATTCGGGCTGTAATCAAATCAAGGTCGCTTTTTTTGGTTCTTTTTTGGCGAGACAAAAAAGAACAAAGAAAAACCGATCTTTATTTATTCAAATCTTTTGCAAGCTTATTCAAAAGCGTAGACACAAAAGACAAAAGGAATCCAAATATCAACGCCCACAGCCATCCATCCACATGGATACCCGACACAAGTCCATCGGCCATTTTAATAATAATGATATTTATAACGAGCAGGAAAAGCCCAAGTGTAACGATGGTAATCGGGAGTGTAAGAATTATCAGCAATGGCTTAATGATGGCATTCAGAACGGCAAGCACCAATGCAAAAATGATGGCGGTGCTGAATGTATCAATTACAATGTGCGGCTCCAACAGTTTGGATAAAACGTAAACTGCCACTGCAGTAATGAGTAACCTGACAATAAAGTTCATAGCTGATTATTTTTTGTAAGCTACTTTATATTACCACCAATTCAAAAAATTCTTCGGGCACCAGGTATTTATTAGCCAGCTCCATGAGTTCTTTCGCGGTGATATTTTTTATGGTCTCCATCGATTCATAAAAATATTTTTCATCGAGGTTGTTGAGGATAAGATTCTTCCAGCGGTTGATAATGTGGAAAGGGCCATCGATATCGCCGAGGTTGATCCCCATCATATAATTCTTTACAAGCAACAATTCCTCTTCGTCCACCGGTTCCTCTCTCAATAAGTTCATTTCTTTATACACTTCTTCTATCGTGGCCTCACAAACATCCTTACCCGCTTCGGTACTTATCATCCAGGCGCTTTCCTGGATATGGTTCTGTATATAACTATGAATGCCATAAGTATATCCTTTTTCTTCCCGGATATTCGCCATCAGTCTCGACCCAAAAAACCCTCCCAGCAGGGTGTTCAGTATCACTGCCTTCTTAAAATCGGGATGGTGACGGTTGGGAAATGGCCGCGCAATTCGAATCGCGCCTTGCACACCGCCCTCATCATTGATGAGCCGATTCTTTTTTTCATTCGCCGGATGGGCCTGTATTTTTATATCAGCAATATCTCCATCCATTTTGCAATCACCGAAAAAAGTATTCAGCAGCTCTTCAAAATTCGCAGGCAATTTTCCGGCAGCAAACAAAATGCACTTTCCGTTTTGATAATACTGTTTATAAAATCCGCGCAGCTGGTCCGCATTTAAAATGTCATAAGCTTCGGCAGTGCTGAACTTTCCATACGGATGATCTTCGCCGTACAGGTACCTATCTATCATCCTGTTGGCGACAAAATCACATTTGTGAAGATTAACCGCCAATTGTTGCTTACTGTTCTGTTTAAATATGTCAAGCTCCTGTTCGGGAAAAATGGAATCGGTGAGGATCTCGCGGATCACCGGCAATAATTCTCCCAGGTATTTCGAAAGACAGTGCAGCGTAAGTGTCGCCGTTTCATTAAAACAACTCCGGTTAAGATAGGCACCATAGTATTCAAAATGCTCATTTATCTGGAAGGCCGTTTTTTGCGAGGTCCCATTCTTCAGCAACGTATTCGTGGCCGCGGCAACAATGTTTTGTTTTTCGTAACTGTTGCCGGCATAAAAAACAAATTCGAGCATCATCACCTCTTCTACACCTGCATTGATCGCATATACCGGCGCATTGTTCCTTAATATTATTTTTTCATAGGGCTTCAACCTGAGATCAATATCGACGGCATTTTTTATAGGTGGTTGTTCTGTTCTGTTCAACATGTAGGATATTTAGTTTTCTGAATAATAGTATAAGGTACTGCTGTTGTTCTCGGTGAATATATTTTTACTCTCCTGCCGGATCTCTTCCGCGGTTACCGCCTGGTAATGCCCCAGCTCCTGGTTCATCAGGTTGGCATCGCCCAACAATTCATAAGTGGCCAGGCTGCTCGCGCGGCTCATCAGTGGAACGTCCTCAAACGCCATCAGGCTTTCGGTTTTGTTCTTTACTTTTTGCAACTCATCTTCACTTACCATTTCATTCTTCATTTTTTCCAGCTCCTCATCAACAGCCCTTTCCGCATCTTCCATTTTTACGCCTTTCACCAGCTTGCCCTCAATGGCGAGAAGCCCCGCGTCTGTACTTCCGAAATGAAAGCAGTTGATATTGCTGAACAATTGTTTTTCCTTTACCAGGCTTTGGTACAATCTTGATGAACCGCCGCCGCTCAGCAGGTCTGTTATCAGGTCAACGGTATAATATCTTTTATCAAGCCGGGAGTAGATGTGCCAGCATTTATACAATGCATCGAGCGGCACCTTTGCTTTCTTTTCCAGCTTCCTTGGCTGTTGTTGTTTAGGTTCCTGCGGAAGGTTACGGTTGTATCTTTCTCCCGCCGGTATATCACCAAACCATTTCTCCGCAAGGGTTTTCACTTCTTCTACGGTAACATTTCCTGCAACGCACAGCACCGCATTGGAAGGATTATAATGTTTGTAAAAAAAGTTCTTTACATCCTGCAGTTGTGCATTCTCCACATGACTCAGCTCTTTACCGATCGTCATCCAGCGGTAGGGATGCACCTGGTAAGCAAGTGCACGCATTGTATGCCACACATCGCCATAAGGTTTGTTGAGATAGTGTTCTTTAAATTCTTCGCTCACCACTTTTCGCTGCACATCCAGGCTGTTCTCATCAAACGCGAGTGAAAGCATCCTGTCGCTCTCCAGCCAGAAAGCCGTTTCCAGGTTCTCTGCGGGCAGCTGGATATAATAATTTGTAAGGTCGTTGGTGGTGTAGGCATTGTTCTCGCCACCAGCCATCTGCAGCGGCTCATCGTAAGAAGGAATGTTTATGCTGCCGCCAAACATCAGGTGTTCGAACAAATGTGCGAATCCTGTTTGTTCCGGGTTCTCATCCCTGGCGCCCACATCATACATCACATCCAGTACAGCCATGGGCGTGGTAGTGTCACGGTGAACAATTACGCGCAATCCATTCGCAAGTGTAAATCTCTCAAATTGTATCATGGCGGCAAAATTCACTGATAAGTGTTAATTCCCAAAAAGTTTTATACCGTGCGGTTAAAATATCTTTCCCACGAGCAGCATAATGATCATGGGAACGCCGGAACGGTTGATCAGTATTCTCAGTCTTTCCCTTTCCGCCTGTAAGAGGTTTTTCAACACGTTGATATCAGTGCTGAAATTATTATCGATCGCCATCACAATATCATCTTTTCTAAAACCAGCCCTGGCTGCAGGTGAGCCGGGTATTACATCATCGATCACGATCTTTCCATCAATATTATAAATGCTCATCCCCGTGTAAGAATAGTCGAAGGCGTCCCGGAAGTGCGTATTGGGCAACAGGTGCACCTCTCTTTTTTTATAATTGAACACCAGGTTGAACCGGCGAAGGATATCATTGCCAAGGAGTCCGCCAATGTAGGGATAAGAAGTGGCGTTGTACTCATCCTCCATAATATGCGTGGGAACCCTTCTGAAGGTGTAAGGCCCGATCCGCAGCTCCCTGATAATGGTTAACGACATTCTTTTTTTACCCCCAAGTCCCTGTGTTTCCACGGTAACCGGCTTTCTTTTTTTATCCAGTATCGCGCTGTCTTTTGTAAAATCCGTGCTCATCAAAAAGCAGAGACCGGCGCCGGTGTCCAGGTAAAAGTTAGCGTTTATAGCACGGGAATCTTTTATGCGTAATGGCTGAATGGGCAGGGCGGTAAACAGTGGGTGAAGCAGGTATCCGCCGGAAGGATAGCGTATGGTACCGGGTTCAAACACTTCCACGAGCGTGCTGTCGAAATCTATTTTTACAATGTACCGGCTGAAAAAACTATACCCGATTATGCCGTCAATTTTTATCCCGTACACGTTGGTGAGTATCTCGTAATCATTTACATAAAAATCGAGTCCTTTAACCGTGAGCCCGGGCAAAACAAGGTCATTATTTCTCGCGAAATCCACTTCCTTTAAGCCCGCTATACCATTAATGGTTTTGCCGGATGGGGAATGGGGAATGCCGAATACTTCACAGGTGGTGGTATCCAGTGAAATGCCTCCGCTGCCGGTATCCAGGATAAAGTTCAATGTGTCGGGGATGTTGTTAAGCCGCGCCCTGATCAGCATTACGCCGCCGGTGAGTTGCCGGAAGGGAAAGCTGGTAATGAATTTTGCCGGCTTGTCAACAAATTGTTCCTGCGCCATTGCCGGTATAACCGCAATGCAGCATAAAATGTGAAATATGATCCGTCTCATTAGCAGCCTCCAAATTACAAGTTAATGCATGTATTTTTGCACCACTTATCATGAATATAAAAACCGTTTTTGAAAGAGCGCTCAACCAGGAATTCCTTTCTGTGGAAGAAGGCATGTTTTTGTTTAATAATGCTGCATTGAGCGAGCTGATGCTTGTTGCCGACGAACTTAGAAAGAAGCAGGTTCCTCACGGAAAAGTTACGTGGATCATCGACCGGAACATGAACACCACCAACGTATGCGTAGCCAACTGCAAGTTCTGTAATTTTTACCGCGTGCCCGGTCATCCTGAATCCTATATCACAGATATTGAAACCTACAAAAAGAAGATAGACGAGACCATCCGCTTTGGCGGCGACCAGTTGCTGCTGCAGGGTGGCCATCACCCCGGGTTGGGACTTAGTTTTTATACTGATCTGTTCAGACAACTCAAAGAATTATATCCCGATGTTAAGCTGCATGCTTTAGGTCCTCCGGAGGTTGCGCATATCACCAAACTGGAAAAAAGCAATCACCGCGATGTGCTGATAGCCTTGCGTGAAGCAGGCCTTGACTCCTTACCTGGCGCGGGTGCGGAAATATTGAACGACCGCGTGAGAAGATTGGTAAGCAAAGGAAAATGCGGAGCCCAGGAGTGGCTCGACATAATGCATGAAGCACATAAATTAAATATTACGACTTCCGCAACCATGATGTTTGGCCATGTTGAAACGCTGGAAGAGCGCTTTGAGCATTTGGTAAAGCTACGTGAAGTGCAGGCAAAGAAGCCTGCAGATGCCAAGGGTTTTCTCGCCTTTATTCCATGGACCTTCCAGGATGTAGACACACTGCTTACCAAGATACGGGGCGTGCATAATTTAACTACCGCCGAAGAATATATCCGCATGATCGCCATGAGCAGGATCATGCTTCCTAATGTAAAGAATATCCAGGCCAGCTGGCTTACCGTGGGCAAGGAGGTTGCACAGCTCTGCCTTCATGCGGGCGCCAATGATTTTGGCAGCATTATGATAGAGGAGAATGTGGTGAGTGCCGCGGGTGCGCCTCACCGTTTTACCAGTGCCAGCATACAGCAGGCGATCCGTGATGCAGGGTTTGAGCCACAGCTGAGAAACCAGCAATACGAATTCCGTAAACTGCCGGAGGGTATTGAGGAACAGGTGATCAATTATTGAAGATGCACTGGTTTTACATTTATGTTCTCATTACAAAAAGAATAATTATTTGGGGCTGTGAGCGGGGTGCAGCTATCAGCTGGTATCCGGCTTTTCACTACATCCCGAAGGTTCGGGATTTCGCTTCAACCTGCCGGCAAGCAGGTCCGGCAGCCTCCGAGCGAAGCTGTCTTAATCAGAAATAATAATAACCGACTTTAAAACTGGCGCGATGCTGCTATTAAATGATACAATAGCTAAGAATTCTACTCAGCTTTTCTTGTTATCTTCAACACCAGTTTTTTAACCCGGTGACGCCGGGCTGGATGATATAAAAATCAGTACAATAGCGAGCCGTCAATATTGGCAATCGTTGGACAGACTCGAATTTTCAGACAATTCTCAATACCGATGGGCAATGAATAGTCCCCCAAAAGATATGTATGATGGATTTGCACTGTATTGCAGCAAAAACAAACCCTTAGGTGTAATATCCCGGAATGCTGACAGACAAGCAATTTGTAGTGCCAAATCTCTCCCAAATAAGTTAAAAAAATTTTTAGTGGAGATTGAAGACCGAAGGTTCTATGAACACGGAGCGATAGACCTAAAAGGAATATCGAGAGCAATATATCAAAACTTGAAAGCAGGTAAAATTGTGCAGGGCGGCAGTACAATTACGCAACAGCTTGCTAGAAATATTTTAAAAGACAACCGAAAGAGTGTTTTTCGGAAAGTTAAAGAAATCAAATTAGCATTTGAGCTGGAAAATCAATATTCAAAGGACGAAATTTTAGATTTATACTTTAACAATGTTTTTTGGGGTAAAAAAAATTATGGATTACGAACAGCTAGTTTAGAATACTTCATAAAAGAGCCCCAGCAATTATCTACAAAAGAGCAATTAGCTGTACTAACGCTGCTTCGAGGTCCAAACTACTATATAAGAAATGATGAGATGCTTACACAACGATGTGAATTACTTACTAAGCTACTTTACGAGAGAAAAATTTTAACTGCAAGTAAGATTAAAAAGCTAAAGAAATCCGGAATTAAGATTCAAAACAATTCTCTTGAGGTCTTCAGAAACTCGATAGTTCCATTTATATCAACTGATATAAGGGAAAACAACCACACAATAATTACTACTCTCAACAACGAATTACAGCGAGAAGTAACTCAGTTTATTAATAGTAGCAGCTATTCGACGAGCATAGTTATTATTTCTGCTGGTAAAGTAATCAGCTTAGGAAGTTCGAACGGCAGCGATTTTCCATTTACTTTTAAATCTAATGTTGGATCTACATTAAAGCCTTTCATATATACAATCCTAAGAAATGGTGGAATACAATCTAATGCTCCTTTTAGAACAACAGCAACAAATAACATTAATTGGGATATTAGAGAGGTTCAACATACAAATACCGAATTTATTTCTCTGGAAGATGCTTTAATCTCTTCAAATAATAATGCATTTGTAAATGCAGCATTTGATTTTGGAGTTGATAAAACCCTGATGTCCTTATCAAAAATAACAAATAAGTCATTGAGCGATTTTGTTCCGTCCAGTATTTTAGGAGCGACCATAGAAGGCTTTTCGTTATATGAATTAGTAAAGGCTTACGATAACTTTTTCGAAGATTATAAATGCGATCCTATAAAAGATGAGTGCATTTCTATACTAAAAAAAATTGCTGTTAATAAATTCAATGGGACGCTTCAAAATTCATTCTTGAAGACAGGAACAACAAACTTCAATAAAGAACGATTTGCCATCGTGGGCTATGCAAATTCATTTTTTGGATTTTTAAGACAAGGAAATGAGCAGGATGACTATTCAAAAGAAGGGAGCTTCATTTCAAACATTATGAATTTCTTGAAAAACGTTAGCAAAAAAGTTTATAAATGGTAAAATGAACAATTTGACAGTTCCATTTATATTAAGTGATTATTCCGGACTATTAAAAGATACATATCCGAAACCTGAGGATATAAAAAACGCCTTCATCCAATCTAATGAATTGGAAAGACACGGGATTATAAGGCTATGGATTACAGAAGGCATTCCTTTTGCTTTTAAGGAAAAGCCATTGTTATATGAACAAATAAGAGCATTTATTGCCAACAGAGTCAACGTAAATCCAAAAGAAGTTACATTAGTTGGCAGCTCAAGAATTGGCTACTCATTAAAGAAAAGGGTATGGGGAAGGCCTTTTACGAACCAGTCTGACCTAGATTTTACAATCATTTCTAGCGACTTGTATAAAAAGTTAATTTCAGACTTTCAAAAATGGACTTCCGATTTTTCACGCCTTAAAATTGTTCCTAGAACAGCTGAACAGAATTTAAATTGGCTAAAAAGCATAGTGACGGTTGATAAAAACATTCCAAAAGGATACATCAATACCAAAAACTTATTTTCAAATACAAATTACCCCACTGTTAAGAAATGTTATGATGCTATGTCAAAATTGAAAGAAAGACTGGAACTATCGGAAAATTCTCCCTCTATTGCAGATGCATCAATCAGGGTTTATTCAAATTGGAAAAATTGCACAAAACAGCTAGAAATAAATTTTAAGACAGCTTTAGATCTATGGAACAAGTAATCAGAAGCAAAGGGTATTCAGCAAGTTCAAAATATGCATATGCAAATGGCACAAAAGCCAAAGGAGTATCCAATGATCATTTTGCCGGAAACCAGGGGCGAGATAACAGTGGAAAATGTTCTAGAGGAACCGGCAGGTGCCGAAAGAGATGAAATGATCCGTAAATGGTGTATTTCAGTTTGGGCAGCATATTTAAATGAACATGACAAAATAATTTCTTTGACAGAAAAGCTGTTAGCAAAATAGAATTGCCTTTAATCATTATACTTCTACTCAGCGTTTGTTATTATCTTCATTAGCTTTTTAAACTGCTGTCGTGTTGGAGCTTGGTGTAGCAAACCCATCAGAGCGGCACGCCATCAATCCCGGCGGTTATTGCAAATCGCCTCATCGTTGCAGGAGCTGGCAAATAATTTTGGAAATGGAATTCAGTCCCAACAACAACATTGTTAAACTATGCCTGCAAGGCATGGCCATGGAGGAAAAAGATCAACCGGGAGAAGCAAAAAAATTGTTTCTGCAGGCATGGAACGAAGCGGCAAATGATCTTGAAAAATTTATCGCGGCTTATTATGTGGCCCGGCATCAAGAACTTCTGACCGATGAATTAAAATGGCTCGAAACCACTTTACAATTTGCGTTACAGATCAATGATGAAAGTGTTACTGCGGCATTCCCTTCCCTGTATAAAAATATCGCTGAATGTTACCAGCAGCTGGGTAATACCGGCAATGCAAAAAGGAATTTTGAATTAGCCAATTCGTTCACAGATAATCCCTCTGATAAAGGTCCTTTTTATCACGGGACAAGAGCAGATCTAAAATTTGGTGATCTGCTCACTCCGGGGTTTGGCTCTAATTATGTCTCGGAGCTTACAATGAACCATATCTATTTCACGGCTTTGATCAATGGTGCAGGGCTGGCAGCAGCATTGGCTAAAGGTGACAAACCTGAACGGGTATACATTGTTGAGCCTATGGGGAAATATGAACATGATCCGAATGTTACAAACAAAAAATTTCCGGGCAATCCAACCCGCTCATATCGTACCGATGAACCATTGAAAATAGTTGGCGAAGTAAAAGAGTGGACACGATTAACCCCCGGAGAGCTTCAAAAATGGCGGGAAAAGCTGGCGAATAGTAAAGGCGATATTATTAATTAATTCAGAGATGCCCAATAGCGTGGCTGGGCGACCAACATCATCTATCTGCTACTGTCATCAATATTGACGGAACTTAAAAAATAATTAAGAGAACTACCTATAAAAATTTGGTATGTTGCTCACGGGCGGTTTGTCATCATTACCTTGTGACACCGCCACCCGAACATTTTACAAAAATTTAAAAAATACAATTATGGCACGTATCGATCCCCACATTAATTTCAACGGCAACGCTGAAGAAGCGTTTAATTTTTACAGATCAGTATTCGGTGGAGAATTCACACAGCTTGTACGTTTTAAAGACCTGCCAGGCACGGAATTTAAGATAGCAGAAAATGAAGCTGATAAAATCATGCACATTGCATTGTCTATCGGGAAAAATCTGTTAATGGCCAATGACGTTCCCGAACACATGGGAAGAACAAACGAAAATGAGAACAGGTCTAAAATATCAATTAGTACAGGAAGTAAGGAAGAAGCAGATAAACTGTTCCGCGGACTTTCTGAAGGGGGACAAATTGAGATGCCTATCAGCGATAGCCCATGGGGTTCCTATTTTGGCATGTTCAGGGACAAATATGGAATTGAATGGATGGTGAACTATGACCCCAAAAATAAAGAGCAAATATAGAGGAAGAGAAACGATGAACGGTGAACATGGGTTTCTGACATATCCAACCATCTAAAAACTAACAAAACAAAATGGCCACCCAGTCGCGTAAAAAATTTATAAAACAGATCGGCCTTACAGGAGCCGCATTATTAGTATACCGGGTTAATATCCTCGGCAGGGATCATTCATACCAATTCTCTAAAAAAAGTACTGATAATGTTATTTATTATGAAAAAAGCGCCGTCGAGTATGAAAACTTACGGAAGGGATTTAATAAAAGAATCGATAAACACCCCCAGGTTATTGCCTTGTGTAAAAATATAAATGGTGTGGTGGAAGCCCTGAAACATGCCAAAGCGAATAACCTGAAAATAGCTGTTAAAAGCGGGGGGCATTGTATGGAAGGGTTTAGCAGCATTGACGGAGGCATTGTTATTAATTTATCGCTACTTGAAAGATTGGAATGGATAGATGAGAATACAATCAGTGCAGGACCCGCCTGTACATTGAAAAAGATCTACGAGACCTTACTGCCTCAGAGAAAATACCTGCCCGGTGGCAGCTGTCAGACCGTTGCAATTGGAGGACTAACACTTGGCGGCGGATATGGGCTGATGAGCAGGAATTTTGGATTAACCTGTGATAGCCTGGTTGAGGCAACTATGGTAACACCAGGTGGGAAGATCGTTAATACAGTTGATGATCCCGAACTTTTATGGGCTTTAAAAGGCGGCGGCAACGGCAACTTTGGGATTGTAACGCAGATGAAATTTAAACTTAATAATGCGCCTGCAACTATGCAGAGCTATAAATTCAGGAATAGAAACCTGGATATTAGTTCTGCAAAGGATATCTGCAAACAATGGTTTGCATTTTCAAAAACCTTACCGGATACCTGCTTTTCCGCATTTATTTTTAATGGGAGAACAACGTATATTTTATTAACCAATGCAGGCGCTGATACTACCGCTGTAAGGACATTCATTGACCACTTCAAGGCAAGATCCACCAATTTCACCCAGGGAAAAAAATTACCATTAGGCCAGGCCCTGAAGGCATACTATGCGGAGGCAGACCCGATAACTTTTAAAAATGCAAGCGCAGGATTATATAAAAATTTTGATGAAATAGAACCGGTAATTGAAGATGTTTTTGCATTGATAAAAAAGAAGCCTGGCATTTTATACCAGGTAAATACACTGGGCGGCAAAATACAGTCAGCAGGTTTTGAAGAAAATTCATCATTTGCACATCGTGATTGCTTTTACTTTTCTGAACTGCAGGCTTATTGGGAAACAACCACCGCAACTAATAGTTTCTTAACTCATTTTGAATTAATACAACAGAAATTTTCCACCGCAGGCGTTAGATCACAGTATAGGAACTATCCTGATATTAATTTTAGGGATTGGGCTCAATTATATTATGGTAAGAATTTAGGCCGCCTGTTGGCTGTAAAGAAAAAATATGATCCAACCAACATATTAAACGGTTTACAAACGCTGACAGTTTAGCAAAACTCAGGGAGAGCAAACCTTATTTAAACAGACTAACAATCTACGGGGCATAAGAATGGGGTACAGCAGATTTGCTGGTTTGAAAGATTGCAATCGGGTTGAGGCCTGAAGTCCGATCATTGCCGATATGGGACTATTGAACGAATTTTAGATACTTTATATGTCAACTGAAGATCAGATCACACAATATCTTAATATCCAGCCCGAACTCAAACGCAGCGATATGCAGGAGTTGCACAAATTCATTCTCACTGTCTTACCCGGCTGTAAATTATGGTTCCTTGACGGTAAGAACAGTGAGAATAAAATCGTTTCAAATCCTAATATCGGGTATGGGTCTTATACAATTAAATATGCCAATGGAGAAAGCAGGGAATTCTATCAAATTGGTTTGAGTGCAAACACCTCTGGTATCTCGGTGTACATCCTTGGTATAAAAGATAAAAATTACTTAGCGCAGACCTATGGAAAAGAATTAGGCAGGGCAAAGGTGACCGGATATTGTATTAAATTCAGGTTACTCAAAGACATTAATTTGGATGTGCTTGGAGCCGCAATACGCTATGGAGTTGAGGCTTCGGCGCATGGTAAATAAATAGCATGTCCAAACTCGAACCATACTACTACGAAGCAAAGACCAACAAATGGTTCAAATACTTCACTGTCTTTTGCCGGATAGCCCTGGCCGCGGGCTTCATTCCCTCCGGCATAGTGAAAGTAATGGGCGAGAGGTTTACAGGTCTGCCAACCAATCATCCCCTTGGTCATTACTTCGACGCATTATATCAAACCGGATATTATTATACTTTTATCGGCCTTGCACAACTAATAATCGCCGCGTTGTTGCTCATTCCCCGAACAGCGCTCCTGGGTGCTGTGCTGTATCTTCCGGTGATCCTGAATATCTGTGTCCTGGCTTATGCAACGCGGTTTGAAGGAACCCGCATCACAACGTTGATGCTGTTGGCGAATATCTACCTGCTGTGTTGGGACTATGACCGGTTGAGACCCATCCTGCTCTTTAAACGATCTGCAGAATTTTCTTCGATAAAAAAGAAACCATCAGGCAGTAAGTTCCCACTCGCCTTTTTTGGAGGTGTGCTTGCCATAGCCGCCGTAGTTATCGTAATAAACATTTTTATATTTGAGATCCGTCCCGGTAATTCCCAGCTTGAGTGTGAGAACGGATGCCTTGACAGCAAGTATCCAAAGGCTTCCAAAGGTTTTTGCGATTGTATTTATAAGCAGGGCAAACCGCTCGATAGTTGTTTAGCGGAATACAGGCAGGCGAAAAAAAGCGAAAAGAAATAAAACACCATGCAAATATCAAATAACAAAATCCTGATCACGGGCGGCGCAAGCGGGATCGGCTTCGGACTGGCAGAAAGATTCTCGCAGGAAAATAACCAGGTCATCATTTGCGGCAGAAGAGCGGATGCATTGGCACAAGCCGCAGACCGGCTGCCGAACATCATGACACGCGTTTGCGATCTGTCGCAGGCCAGCCAAAGACAGGATCTCTTCAACTGGATCCGGGAAAACCACAGCGATGTAAATGTGTTGGTTAATAATGCCGGCATTCAAAACTGGATGTCCATCTCAGATGAAGATTTCTTTGACAAAGCAAAACAGGAGATCGCGATCAATATTGAAGCGCCGCTGCACCTTACGCAACTGTTTCTTGGTCTGCCAGCGATGAAAACCATTATGAATGTAACATCCGGCCTCGCATTCGTTCCGCTTACTAAAACACCTGTGTACTCGGCAACAAAAGCCTTCTTTCACTCATTCACGCTTTCCCTCAAACACCTTTTACGATCAAAGAATATCGAAATGATCGAGATCATTCCACCTGCTTTAAATACGGACCTGGGTGGTAAAGGCCTGCACGACTTTGCTCCACCCGTAAGCGACTTTATAAATTCCATTTTCCAACAACTAAAAGAAGGCAGGACCGAACTGACGTTTGGATTCAGTGAACAGATGGTAAGATCAGGACCTGAAGAGCTAAAGAATGCTTTTGCCAAGATGAATCCGGAATAAATTATTTGCCATTACAATTTGTCCTGTTTAAGAAGTTATTTCTCTATTTATGAATAAACTGATCCTGCTTTTCTTATCCTTCTGCCTTGCGAGTTGCATTGAACAAAATAAGCCACGCAGTACAGAAAAAACTGATCCTCCCCATAAGCAAACGGAAAATTATACCTGGACAAAGCTACTGGACAGCGCGGCATGGAAAAAAAGCTACAACTTCCAGCTGTTCAGCATCAGGGACACCTTATGGACATTTCATTTTGACGGCAACTGGTATTCAACAGACGGGAAGAACTGGACCCTGTCGGTGCTTCCCAACGCGATCGGTAACCTTGCATTTCTTGATTATGTGCAGTTCAAAGATGCGATCTATGGCATCGGATATTTTAATGGTAATATTGAAAACGCTACGTTAAAAAATGAAATTTACAAAACGACCGATTACAGGCACTGGGAAACCATTTCAACAAAAAGCAATTTGCCCCGACGGTTCTTCTATCATCCCTTCGTATTTAATGGTAAGATCTGGTTAATTGGCGGGGAAGACAACAACACACAATACTCAGACATATGGAATTCCGCAGATGCGGTTAAATGGGTTAAACAAAAGGACGATCTTCCTTTTGGTAAAAGAAGCAGGAGCCAAATTGTTCAATTGAATAATAAATTATTTCTCCTGGACAATGATGTGTGGAGCTCGACAGACGGACTGACCTGGCAAAAAGAAACGGATGAAATTGTAAAAGGGCAAAATATCTTCGGCTATGAGGCCATTGTATTTGATGGTAAAATATGGTTGCTGGGCTGTAACCGCAATGGCCGGTTTTCAAGTAAGGTTTTCACCAGTACCGATGGCAGGACCTGGAATGAGCAGGATGCGCCCTGGTCGCCGCGTGGCGGAATTGCAGCTACAGTTTACAAAGGCAAAATTTATATGACCGGCGGCAAATATGGCGGCACACCAGATGATCCCGTGTTCATATATAGTAATGATGTTTGGATGCTTGAAAAAGAAGAATAATAGCAGCTATCTGACAGGCACACTTCCAACACAGGCACACAGATCTGGCAAACAAAAAGTATTCATTTGATTGCACATTCACTCCACTGCATGAGGCATTGCCGCCTGCAGGGACGGGATCTATGAAGTACTAACAGCGATGGATAAGCATAACCGCAACAAAAGCGGCTAAGAAAAGGTTTTGTTGGTACTATTAGAGATGAATTTGCAGCAACAAAATACAGTACGAAATTTATCCTGGCATTCATCCGGCACTATTTACCATGAACTTGAATATCAAAAAAAAACTTTTATATTTTTTAATAGCCGGTTTTATAACTGCAACAATAGCGGGAACCATCTCGCATGAATTAGGGCATTATATTGCAGCCGCGGTAATGGGCTTTAAAGCACATTTGAGCTATGGAATGACGAGCATAACTGACACAGCTAAATTTATGAACGGGCGTCAGAGATTTCTTTTTACAGCGGCGGGGCCATTTCAAACTATGTTAACGGGAACTATTGGCATTGCCTTTCTCTTCAAATATGGCAAAAATGTAACCCAACTTTCTTTAAAACAATGGGCTTTGGTTTTTATCAGCCTGTTTTGGTTAAGGCAGCCGGCCAATTTACTCTTTGAAATTATTTCCGTATTAGTAAGGGGTAGATTTCGTGGTAATGGAGATGAAATAAAGTTAAGTCGCTATTTGAATATTCCAGAACTTTCAGTTTTAATTTTTACAGCAATTATTGGAATTATTTTGTTTTTAATTGTTGTATTCAAATTTATTCCGGAACGGCAACGGTTAGCCTTTGTGCTCGCAGGAATTATTGGAGGATCAGCCGGCTATCTTTTCTGGTTGGATTGGTTGGGACCTTTGATCATGCCATAGAATTTGACCGGTTGGGAAAGCCGGTATCTTTTAAAATCAGAGTATGAGAAAATTAATTGTTTTATCAATGATCACACTCGATGGTGTGATGCAGGCGCCCGGGGGACCGAAAGAAGATACCTCAGGTGGCTTTAAATACGGCGGCTGGACGGAACCCTACGGTGATGAGATGTACGGCAAAGTAGTACAACAGGAATTGCAGCCCGCCGATTATCTGTTGGGCAGAAAAACTTTTGAGATATGGGCCGGTTACTGGCCTCAACATGGCGACTTTTGGCCAGGCATTAATGAAGGCAACAAATACGTATTCTCCAAAAAGATGAAAAGATCTGACCCCCTGGTCACAGGTTGGAAAAGATCGATGGTTGTAAGAACAGTATCCGATATAAAAAAACTGAAGAGATCAAAAGGGTCCGACATACAGGTATGGGGAAGCAGCAGGCTTATTCAATTATTGCTAAAGAATGATCTCGTGGATGAACTTCGATTAAAAATTCACCCGCTGACGCTGGGTAAAGGAAAGAAATTATTTGACAATGGGCCGATACCGGCCGCGTTCAAACTAACCGGGAGCATTGTTACAACCAAAGGAGTAATTATTGCCACCTACGTTCGGGCGGGGAAAGTAAAAACGGGTACAGTTGGAGCCTAGCGGAGATATTTTGAAAATGGCTGTAGTATGCGTTGGATACTGCCGAGGCATTATTAACTGCGAAATCTATCAATATGAATATTGTAACCACGATCTTACTTATCATAGCGGGCATAATTTTGCTCCTGCTCGTGTTGGCCCTTTTCACAAAAAAGGGATATCATATCCAGCGGGAAATTATCATCAATGCACCTGTTCAAAAAGTGTTTGACTATATAAAACTATTGAAGAACTGGGATAGCTTTAACGAGCGGGCAGCCGCTGACCCGAGCCGTAAAAATGAATTCAAAGGAACGGATGGTACCGTCGGATTCATTTATGGGTGGAGCGGAAATAAGAAAGTGGGGCAGGGCGAGAAGGAGATCATGGGGATCACTGAGGGAGAAAAAATTGAGACCGAGATCCGTTTCGTAAAACCTTTCAGGGTGACGGGCCAAACCGATATGACCGCTGAGGAAATATCCGGCAACCGGACCAGGGTAACCTGCAGCAATACCAGCACACTGCCTTATCCTCTCAACATATTACTGCTTATGGTTGAAAAAGGGATCGCGAAGGACATGGATATAAGCCTGGCAACCTTGAAAAATATTCTTGAAAAATAATCACATCAAACTTCTTCCACGTATGAAAAATACATCCATAATTATTTTGGTCATCGCAGCCTCGTTCTTATCAGGCTTCGCACTGCACACAATTATAGCAAGTGAAAATAAAAACCCATCTAAAATGAAAAAAGTTACAGGCATCGGCGGCGTTTTTTTTAAATGCAAAGATCCAAAAGCAGTTAATGAATGGTACAAGACCCACCTTGGTTTTGCTACAACCCCCTATGGAACAAGCTTTGAATGGCGGGAAGCGGATGACAGCACCAAAAAAGGCGTAACGCAATGGAATCCTTTTGCGGAGAACACAAAATATTTTGAGCCATCAACAAAAGAGTTCATGATCAACTATCGCGTAGCCGATCTTGAATCGCTGGTTGAAGAATTGAAAAAAGCGGGTGTGACCATCGTTGATAAAATTGAAAGTTATGATTATGGAAAGTTTGTTCACATTCTCGACATGGAAGGAAACAAGATCGAATTGTGGGAGCCCAAAGACTGATCCTGAAAGTAGGTAACAAATGAATCATTAAGCGAAAACTAAATGGATAATACAAGAGTTTACCGGATGTCCTTTGCAAGCGTGTATCCACTGTACATAAAAAAGGCCGAAAGAAAAGGCCGGACAAAAGAAGAGGTGGATACTATTATTTTTTGGCTTACGGGTTATGATAAAGAGAGCCTGCAAAAAATTATCGACAACAAAACCGATTTTGAAACATTTTTTGCGAACGCCCCTGAACTCAATCCTAACGTTTCAAAAATTACCGGTGTTATCTGTGGCTACCGGGTAGAGGAGATCGAGGACAAGCTGATGCAAAAAGTTCGCTACCTGGATAAGCTGATCGATGAGCTGGCTAAAGGCAGGGCAATGGAGAGGATCCTGAGAAGCTAAAACAGATAATAGAAAAAAAATTAATTTTTCTCTGAAGAAAAACCAGGACACTAACTAAATTTTGTCTGGTACTAACTGCATTTATAATTAACAGCATCTATAACTTTGGCTAAGCACTATAAATAAATTCGGGTCATCAAACTTTATCATCATGAACAATATGAATCCAAAAGTTGATTTCTATTTTGCCAAAGCCAAAAAATGGCAGAAAAAACTGGAAAAGCTGAGAATGCTTATTCTCGATTGCGGGCTCACGGAAGAACTCAAATGGGGAAATCCCTGCTATACCTATGAAAAAAAGAATATTGTTTTGATCCATGCTTTTAAGGAGTATTGTGCCATGCTGTTCTTCAAGGGCGCTTTGCTGAAAGACCCTAAAAAGATATTGATCCAGCAAACTGAAAATGTCCAGGCCGCACGCCAGGCGCGGTTTACCAGTGCGAAAGAAATAATTAAAAAAGAACCCACATTGAAAGCCTATGTAAGGGAAGCCATAGAAATTGAAAAGGCCGGCTTGAAAGTGCCGTTGAAAAAAACAACCGAATTTCCTGTAGCAGAGGAATTTCAAAAAAAACTGGATACCATGCCCGCGTTAAAAAAGGCGTTCACCGCATTGACACCCGGGCGGCAACGGGGATACCTGTTACATTTTTCTTCTGCAAAGCAGTCCAAAACAAGAGAGCAGCGGATCGAAAAATACATTCCACAGATCCTTAAGGGAAAAGGTCTTGAAGATTAAACCGCTTATGAGCAACAAAAATAACCTCACTGCTAAACAAAGCGCTGATCTCCTGAGAACGGTTAAAGCCCGTTTTGAAAAAAATATGCCGCGTCACAAGGGAATTAGCTGGGAGGCTGTCCGATCCCGGCTGGAAGCTGCACCGGGAAAATTATGGTCGCTGTATCAAATGGAAAGCAGCGGTGGTGAACCGGATGTGGTGGCTTATGATAAGAAAACGGGAGAATACATCTTTTACGATTGCTCACCTGAAAGTCCGGCGGGTCGCCGGAATACCTGTTATGACCGCGAAGCCCTTGATGCAAGAAAGGAGCATAAACCCCCGAATAATGCTATGGATATGGCAGCGGCCATGGGAATTGAGCTATTGACCGAGAAGGAATATCGCGGGCTGCAGGAACTCGGGCCTTTTGACGCTAAAACCTCAAGCTGGCTGGTTACGCCGGCGGCTATCCGCAAGGCCGGGGGTGCTATTTTTGGCGACTTCCGCTATGGACACGTATTCATCTACCACAATGGCGCGCAATCCTATTATGCGGCGAGAGGTTTCCGCGGATCTTTGAAGGTCTGATCGCAGGCCGGGTATTGCAAAATCTATGGATCTGTCGAAATATTTTTACCCACAACCGGGTTCAGCAAAGGATTATACCGGTTTATCCAAATTTTTACAATAATCTTAGCAGTGTTCCGTTGTAACTTTAATAAAATCCGATTTGTCATGAATACAATTGCCCAAAGCCGTAACCTCGTAGTAAAAATGCTCAGGCATTTCCTCGCCAAAATTTCGCAACACCCCAGTTATTACAATACCCGGTATTGCAAAACGCACAGGAACAACAGGCATGGCCACATAGTATGGTAAGGTAAAAAGGTACTTAAAGACTCACTGAATCTCAACCTAAAAATTTTTGTAGAATTTAATTATTGTATTATTTTAGATGCCCTTATTGAGAAAAGTAACTTTAAACCAAAACCAATGCTTCGTTTTTTCAGATTTATTGCACGTATGCTGAGGCCTTATTTTGTTTCCAGTTCACAACGGGATTTCAGAAGACTTAAAGATTTTATCGCCCAATAACTAACTGAACAGGTATTCAACATCCTCTTTGCTCAAACTCTTCACAAAAGAAGTATCATCGGCTATGAGTTCTTTTGCCAGGATCCTTTTGCGGTCCTGCAGCTGGAGTATCTTATCCTCGATGGTATCCTTACAGATCATCCTGTAGGCAAAAATGTTCTTCGTTTGGCCAATACGGTGGGTTCGGTCTATAGCCTGTTGCTCAACCGCGGGGTTCCACCAGGGGTCCACGATGTAAACATAATCAGCAGCCGTTAAATTCAATCCCACACCGCCGGCCTTTAAGGAGATAAGGAATACCCTGCACTCATCATTATCCTGGAAGTTGGCGATGGCCCGCTGCCGTTCTGACGGCGAAGTACTACCATCAAAATATTCAAATACCACATTGTTCTCCTTGAGTTTTTCTTTTATTAAACCCAACATGCCCAGGAATTGGGAAAAAACCAGCGCCTTGTGCTCACCAATGTTTTCGGTGATCTCCCGGGTAAGTTCTTCAAGTTTTATAGAATGGTTGGGGTATTTTTCTTCTTCATTCAAAATCGCGGGGCTGTCGCAGATCTGGCGCAGTTTCATCAACCCCTGTAAAATGGTAAGCTGCGACCTGTCGATACCCTGCTCATCAATTGTACCCAGTATCTTATCGCGATAGGCATTTCGATAGGCTTCATATACATTTCTTTGCTCTTCTTCCATCTCACAAAAAAGGATGGTCTCCATTTTTTCCGGCAGGTCCTTGGCAACCTGTTCCTTCGTTCTTCTTAAAATAAATGGATAGAGAAGCTTTCTAAGATGATCCTTTTGTTCGGCCTCTCCGAACTTATCTATCGGCGTTGCGAATTCATTCCTGAAAAATTCCATCGAACCCAGCAGGCCCGGGTTGAGGAAATTCATCTGGGCAAATATGTCGAAAGTGTTATTCTGTAATGGTGTACCGCTCATACACAAACGGTTCTTCGCGGAAAGCAAACATGCGGCTTTGGCCACCTTTGAACCCGGGTTCTTTATCGCCTGCGATTCATCAAGGATCACATAATCGAAGGATGTTTTTAATAATACATTTATATCACTTCGTAATGTGCCATAGGTGGTAATAATAATATTCGAAGATTCCAGTTCAGCTATATCCCGCGTACGCATACTGCCGTGGTGAATACGATAGCTAAGTTGTGGTGTGAACTTTTTTATTTCATTCTCCCAGTTATAAATAAGGGTGGTAGGGCAGATCACCATTGCTTTCAGCGAGCCGGTATCCTCACGATAATGACGCAGCATGGTAAGTGCCTGCACCGTTTTTCCAAGACCCATATCATCTGCCAGTATCCCACCCCATCCCACGTCATTCAAATAATTCAACCAGTGATAGCCGGAAGTCTGATAGGGCCTGAGAACATCTGCGAGTCCCTCGGGTACGTCGATCTCGGGTATACTTTTAAAATTCCTGAGGCGGTCATATTTTGCATCCAGCTCAAATGAAAGTTCTTTTTCATCACGCTTTTCATACAGGTCGTCAATAACACTCAGGTGATATTTTGATAAACGCAGCTGGTTGCTTTTTCCTTCTCCTACTTTAAAAAGCAGTGAATATTTTTTTATCCATTCATCCGGAAGAATTCCAAGTGTGCCGTCATGAAGCTGTACAAAAGATTGTTTATTCGCCAGCGCCTTTTTAATATCAGCAATGCCGATCCGCTGATCGCCGAATGCCAGCTCCACTTTTGCATCAAACCAATCCATCCCACTGCTGACGTGGATGTGCGTAGAAGGCTTGGCCGTATTGAATCGGAAATTTTTAAGCGCTTCAAATCCATATACCGGCACCTTCATTTCCTTCATCGCGTCCACGAATAAAAAGAACCAATTGTTTTTTAGAACATCGGCGCCTTTTAAAACAAGGCTGTTGCCATCCTGCGGACGAACAAATTGCGAATGCAGGCTTTCCAGCTTTGTGATAAACCTTCCCTCGGCTTCCTTATTCCGGTGAACCAGCAATACCTTATCTCCTTCAGGAATAATTATCACTTCCTTATCACTGGCTTTTGTTTCAAAACCCTTATAATTAAATATCGGCTGGAACATAAGGTAGTCGCCCTTCTCTAACAACATCAGCTTAGCCTCCGGCTCTCCCTCCTTGATCTCTTTGATGAGAGACTTATCAAACTCCACCTGGTAATCCTTAGTAAGCGGCAGAACAATTTTTTGGTATTGTTCCAGCCATTCGCTTTTTGAGATTATCACGGGCTTTTTAAAATATTTTTCTGCATTCAGCACATCCTCCGGCCGTTGCCATTGATAAAATTTATGATTGTATAAGAATAAAAGGCTGCTGCCCCACTCATTACTATCCAATGGTGTAGGCTGGCCTTCGATCTTTACATCACAGTTCAACTCATAGTGGCCGTTCTTCGCAGTTATCCTGAAGCGCGGTGAGATCGGATCCTGTGACAATGATATTTCGCGCAGGTTCTCGGTTTTAAAGTGCCGACCCTGCGGCAAATAGAAAACAAAAGGGTTGGCGCTATTCTCCTCAAATATCTTTTTAAGCTTTGGATGCAGGTATTCAACTATCAGTGCTCTTGTCTCTTCGGGTAATTCATCCTTTTCATCATGGATTATGTTTTCCCAAAATCCGCTGAAGGGTGAATTGCGATCGAGGTACTTATTGATATCGGCGGGCTGTATCTTACGCACCTGCTGTACCAACTGCCTGTCGGGCTCTGAAAATATTTCTGTATTGATAAATTTGCTGAGGTCCAGTTTCTCAACATTACCTAAAAATTTGCCGGCCTCTTCATCTGCCTCGCCCTGCACAACGTCCATTGAAAAAAATGGAAAGGTCTTTTCATTGGCATTAATTACGATCCCGATCTTTTTTAAAGTTGACGCTGTTTCCACTTCCGCCTGTTGCTCCCGGGGAACGGCAACCACGGGCCGGGCATTGGCCGCCGGTGCAAGCCGTTTAATTGTAGGATCAAGTACTCTCAAAAAAGGTTTCCCTTCTTTGTAGGCAAATTCAAATTTTCCTTTAAGATCTTCACTGAGACTGTAGCCGTAGGCTTCCAGCAATTTATTTTTTTCCTTGTCCCAGTTACGGATCGAATCAAAATAATGCGGACCGTACGAATTGAGCAATTGCACAAATAAGGCCGTCTTATGGGCACACAATGGATGCTCGGATTCATCGCAGTTGCAGGAGGTGTCAAAGGTTTTTTCCTCGTTCTTCTGGATAACCAACTTGTATTTCCCGGCATTGTATTCTAGGGTAGCTTCTACTTTTTCGTTGGCAGCTCTTACAATATTGGCTTTAGTACTTCTTAGTATTTCTTCGGCTGTTTCATAATTTGCCTGGCCCGTAAGCATGCGTATCATCTTAAGATCGATGAACCGCATTTTGGCGAGGGTATGTTTCTGATCATAAACGATCGCCTCATTGCTGCCGAGTAAATTTTTGTCAACCAGGTCCTGCAGCTGGAAAAGGGCCGCTGCCTCATGCCTGCAAATATCACCCAGGTTGTATGGGCAGCTACAGCGCAGCATAAGCGTTTTTGCGTCGTTATATTTTTGAATATGAACTTTATAAAACGTGGTATAGCTATCGTCCCGAACGCGGAACGTAACGGAATTCATCAGCTCATCATGTTCCACCAGTTCCACGTAACCGAAGGCATGAATTTTTTTTCCACGACGGATCACTTCATCGGTGCCCGTGTTATAAATGTATTTGATAAGGTGCGGTAAAGCCAAGTTCGGTTTTAGATTTTAGCCCGGTGTTGTTCGGGTTTAGATTCAAAAAAGGGCAATTTGCAAAAGTAAAACAATTTTGTTGTGGTTGGCTTTGTAATTAAAAGTTTGTGGAGAAATTATTGATGTTATTTCATCATGAAGGCAATATCATTATTACAGCCCTGGGCCTCACTGGTGGTGATGGGAATAAAGACCATTGAAACAAGAAGCTGGGGTACTGCCTGGCGCGGGCCGATACTCATCCATGCCAGCCAGGGAAAAGTTGGAAGCCTGTTTGCTGCTGAACCTATTTTTAAAAAATACATCCCTGATTTCAAAAAATTACCCTTCGGCGCCATCATTGGCCGGGCTAAAATTAGCGATGTGATACGAATGGAAAATATGCAGTTCCCCGATGAGCTGATCAACCGGCTAAGCATGGAGGAAAGGGCTTTTGGAGATTACAGCGAAGGAAGATTTGCATGGCTGCTGGAAGAACCTGTACAATTTGATAAACCCATTCCCGCGAGAGGTACCCTGAGCATTTGGGAATACCCGGATGATCATCTTACTGAGATATAGGTTTGCAGTCTTCCTTTTTTTGCAAGCACTATCTGCCAGAGCATATTTCTCCTCGCCCTGAAGCTACCGGCGCATAGCAATAAATAATAGGTCCACATCCTGTAGAATCTCTCATCATATTTTTCTTTAAGCTCATCCCAATGGTGTACAAAATTGTTGTGCCATGCCATCAGGGTTGTATCATAATAGGTGCCGAAGCTATGCCAGTCCTCCATTAGAAAGATCCCTTCAATAGCCTCGCCTATATTTTTGATAGAAGGGATGGTGTAATTATGAAATATGTATTTATTGAGCCATGGATCCGGATAGGTGCGGGTAACGATGTTGCCGATGGTATGAAAAAGAAATAATCCATCCGGTTTCAGGCATCTGTCTGCCACCTGCATGTAGGTGCGGTAATTCTTGTATCCCACATTTTCAAACATGCCGATAGACACGATCCTGTCGAATTTCTCATTCACGTCACGATAATCCATCAGATTTATTTCTACCGGCAATCCCTCACAAACCTTTCGGGCAAGGTGTACCTGCTCTTCTGCCACAGTAACTCCGGTTACTTTTACCTTATACTTTTCGGCGGCAAATTTTGCGAAGCCTCCCCAGCCACAACCAATGTCAAGAATGTGCATCCCGGGTTGCAGGTATAATTTTCTGCACACCAGGTCAAGCTTATGCTCCTGTGCCTCGTCCAGCGTGGTGGCATTTTTCCAATAAGCACAGGTGTATATCATCCTGCTGTCCAGCATTTTTTCAAAAAGCTTATTGTCGATATTATAATGCTTTGCATTTTCAAAAGATGCCGATCTTTTTTGAAGGTTGAAAAGTTTGGTGACGAGAATGTCTGCCGCCAGCCTCATATCCTTTTTTATGATATTTTCCAGGTCGGCGGTTAATACATGTTTGAAAAATTCATCCACTCTTTCGCAATCCCACCATTTATCCATGTAAGTTTCACCGAGTGCCAGCGTACCGCCGGCAAGTACCCGTTTATAAAAATCTTCATTGTGTACTTTGATATCCCATGGATTGTTACCATTAACGGTTATACCCGCTATGGCCAGGAGATCTGTTATCCTTCTTTTTGCATTTTGTGATGACATAAAGCTGCTTTAATGAAGGTGGTGAGAAGTTCCGTAAACTACGCATTATTAATAAGAGGTCCGTTAAATAAAGCTGGCATACTTTTACCCATACTTTTTGCCATGAAAGGAAGGAACAAATTTTTTATGATCGTGATCCTGGGGTTTCTATCGGCGATAGGACCCTTCTCCATTGATATGTACCTGCCGGGATTTCCTGCCATTGCTGCTGACCTGCACACTACGGTAGCCCATGTTGCTCTTTCTTTGTCCAGTTTCTTCATCGGCATTTCCGCAGGGCAGTTCTTATATGGACCCCTGCTCGACCGCTTTGGCCGTAAGAGACCATTGTATGCTGGTATTTCGATATACCTGCTTGCTTCGATAGGCTGTGCTCTTTGCACTTCTGCAGATATGTTAATTGCTCTCAGGTTTGTGCAGGCTGTTGGTGGCTGCGCCGGTATGGTAGCCGCAAGGGCCATGGTTCGGGATCTTTTCCCGGTAGAAGAAAATGCAAAAATATTTTCCATGCTGATGCTGGTTATCGGAGTGTCTCCCATCATTGCACCCACGCTGGGAGGATATGTTACCGCGGCCTTCGGATGGCATTACATTTTTATAATCCTTACCGTAATGTCTGCTTTCATTTTAACTTCTGTTCACTTTGCACTGCCGGAAAGCAGGAAGCCGGACCCGTCAGTTTCATTGCTGCCTGCTCCTATCATTAAGGGGTTTTTGACCGTTTTCAAAGAACCCCAGTTTTATACTTATGCTTTTACGGGTGCGATCTCCGCTGCAGGGTTGTATGCTTATATCTCGGGCTCACCACATGTTTTCATGGAACTGTATAAAGTAACTGAAAGGCAGTATGGGTGGATATTCGCGGGGATTGCCTTAGGGCTTATCATCTGTAGCCAGTTGAACAGTATTTTATTGAGAAGATACAAAAGCGCGCAGATCATCCGGATTGCCTTGCTCTGTCAAACGCTTACCGGGCTTATACTTGTTATGGGAACTACATTGCATTTCCTTGGGTTGTATTCCACCATATTTTTCATCCTGGTTTTTTTGAGTTGCCAGGGTTTTGTGTTCCCCAATTCTTCCGCGCTTTCCATGGCGCCCTTCAGTAAGAATGCAGGATCTGCTTCTGCCTTAATGGGAGGTATACAACTGGCTGCCGGGGCATTCACGTCCGGGCTGGTAAGTTTATTAACCAACAACACTGCGTTGCCCATGACCGGTGTAATGGCTTGCTGCGCATTGACCAGTTTTTGCATACTGATTGCCGGGTCAAAAGTGATCCGCTATAATGCCACCCCCGTGGAAGTTCAGGAAGAAAGCGCGGAAATGATCAGTACCTCCTGACTTGTATCACTGAAAGTTTTCATATCTTAATTGTATGGCAACCCGAAGGTCAATCAGGCAGATCACCGGCTTATCGTTTAAATTATTTCTTCCGCTGGTGGTTATTGCCGTAATTATTTTGATAGGTATTATCGGTTTTATGCTGATAGAAGGCTATGGGCTGCTGGACGCGATGTACATGACCATCGTTACCGTTACTACTGTTGGATACGAAGAGGTGCATCCTTTGAGCAAGTTGGGTAAGTTCTTCAACATTGGCCTTATCATTTCCAGCTTTGCCACCTTTGCTTATGCTTTTGCAAAACTCACCCAATATATAGTGGATGGTGAGATAAATAAATTTTTTAAAAACCGAAAAATTATGTCTGCAATCAAAGAATTAAATGACCATGTAATTGTATGTGGTTATGGCCGCAATGGCAAACAGGCAGCAAAAATACTGGGCCATCATAAAGTAAAATTTGTGGTGATAGAAAGCAACGAGGAAAGGATAGAACAGGAACTCTCAAAGAAAGAAGGGATGCTCTACATTAAAGGCGATGCTACTGATGATGATGTTTTGCTGGGCGCAGGTATTGAAAGAGCAAGGGCCCTGATAACCGCATTGCCGGAAGATGCCGATAATGTTTACATCGTTTTATCAGCGCGTTCTTTAAGCAGTAATATCCAGATCATCAGCCGTTCGTCTAATCCCGGTTCCGGCACCAAGTTGCGAAAGGCCGGTGCAGACAGTGTGATCTCACCTGATAAAATTGGTGGCACTCATATGGCTACGCTGGTATCGAAACCCGATGTGATCGAATTCATAGATTATTTATCAGGCGAGGAGGGAGAGTCCATCCATCTTGAATCGGTAGGTTATGAAATTCTGCCACCGGAATTAAAAGACAAAACGCTGCAGGAGATCATGGCCTGGAGAAAAACCGGTGTTAACTGCATCGGCATTAAAGACGCTGATGGAAAATTTATCATTAATCCACCCGAAGGCACGCTGATCAACAGCCGGATGAAAGTAATTGTGCTGGGTACGCGGCAACAGATTGAAGAGATGAAAGGAAATGTGGAACACCAGGGATAAGAATTCGCTTTACGAATTAACCCCGTTAATAGTGTACCTTCAATCCATATTTTAATCCAATGAATATAGAAATAGAGCAACAGCAAAAATTTACCGAGCACTTTTCTAAAATGGTGCAGGACGCTCCCAAAAGATTTAAAGATAAATGGGATGGTAATATCAGGTTCATTAACCCTACCCGCACAAAGTTTATTCCTTCATTCAATGGTAATTCCATCGACCTTCTTTCTGTTGAATTGCGTAACAAGTTCGAGATACTTCGAAATAAATATTACACAAAATCCCTGTGACCGACTAATATTTTTATTCTCCATATTGATTATCGTTTTATCTTTCTCACATGAAAAGATTCATGCTAATAGCATTTGCCCTGGTTAGCGTAGCCAACGCCCAAAAAATGAAATATATTATAGTGTCCTGTACGATGCAAGGTACAAATGGTGCAAAGGACACTGTTTTTAATGGAAGAGACGGAAGCATCACAGCGCTGGTTGACCTTGATGCAAAAACAATGGCATTTGAATGGAAGACGCCCGACATCAACACTATCAAAAATTACACGATCGAAAAAAGTCTTATAAAAAAAGACGACATCTATCGCACGATGGGCATCTACAGCATCCAGTTAAAATGTAAAAATAAATCCGGTAAGGACTGCACCGCCGAAATAGCCGTTAGCGAACGCATCAATAAGATCGACATCGTTGTCGTTGACGGAAGCTATGTTCTCACCTATGCCGCTGTAGAAGTCGAGACTAAATAAATGATTATCTTTTTTTACCGGGGATATATTTAAAATCCCGAGAAGATGAAAAGCGCAACATTTTCCTTCTTGAGCCATGCATGCGAGACAAGGTCAACGTCTTTGCGAGGAGGAACGACGAACCAATCCCCTCTTTTTGAACAGGAAGATGAGGTATCCAATTAAAAGATTGCTTCGTCGTCGTTCCTCCTTCTCGCAAAGACGCACCCTTTCAGTCATAGTCACCTTGCTAACTCATTATCTTAACCTTCTTTCGTATTCTTCTACGAGACTATGTAACTCAAAATCAATATTTTATTTGTACGTTTTTGCGTCCATTAAAAATCGGCTTAATACAACGTTAAAACCCCGTTTTTCACGCCCCAAACTAAACATCCCCGCATGGAATTTGTCTATATATCTACATAAAAACTACACAATGAAAACACTCATATTGGCAGCATTTATCACCATCACCGGTTTGGCCAGCTGCACCGTAACAGAACCGGCAGAAAGGGTCTATTATCCGGACCAGGGTGGATATAGTACCACGTATGATCCATACTATAATCCCGTTTACAGTAATACTTACAATACCCGCAGGGTGTATGATTACAGAACAGGCCGCTATTATTATGTTCCAGTTTACACTACACCTGTTTACACTGCTCCGGTTTATACAACACCGGTTTACCCAAATAATAATTACAGGCGTGATTATTATCGCAGGGATAATGACAGAAGGGATAATGACAGGAGAGATTATTACAGGCAACATGAAACACATCAGCAGCCACAGAGCAATCAACAGTCAGAAACCCGTCTCCCTGACGGCACCAGGGTATTACAGAATGGCACGGTTATCCAGTCTAATGGACAGGTAAGACACCGTCAATAAAATTTTTTAAAAAATTAAAAATGCCCTGCGAAACGAGGGCATTTTTTTTGCACACAACTAAAAGTTTATTTCGAGATCTTCTTATGTATCCCCATTATTTCCTGTAATGCTGCAGTGCCATACCAGGGATAAAATTCCGGTTCCAGCACTTTTGCCTGCACGGCCGGATCGGAAGCAACCCATTTTTCGGCATCAGCCCTGTTATCTGTATTTAGGATAAAAATTCCGCGGTAGGTCCTGTCATTCTTCCCCAGTGGGCCGGCCAATACCAGCTTATTTTCTGAAGCTAATCGCTGGATATTTTTAAAATGCCCGGCGAATATGCTGTCGTTAGCGGCCTTGTCAGGAACCTGCGCGATCCCGGTTTTCAGTATCACAAAAAAATATTTCTTCATGCCCATTTCATCTGCATTCAGTTTTTTAGCAAGAGCCGGATCATATTCACTATTTGTATTTTGAGCATTTGCTCCGCAGGTCATAAAAAGAAGAAGGGCTATTAAATAAGGTTTCATCGCAATTAGTTTCAATAAATATAATAAAGGCCTTTTACAGTTAAGATGAAAAATATTTATACGGTATAGCAGGAAATGTAAAGCAGGTTCGTCACAGTAGTGTGGCAACTATTTGATCCCATTCTTTTTCCAGTGAAACAGCAGGCCTTTGTTTACCTGCCCGCCTGTACCAGTAATCCGCATTAACGAGGTCCTGCTCTCTGCGATGCAGGTATGCATGTACCCAGGCCGCGGTAACATCATCAAGATCCTGTATGAGCCTGTGTGCCTTATCCCATTTTCCTTTGGCATCATACCACATTGCTTTGAGATATATCGAAATACCGGTGGTCGGTTCGCTACCAGACAAGCTGGATTTAAAAACGGATAGATCCATCTGATAAAATTAGGGAACAAATAAATGCTTACATCTTAACACAACTTTTAATAAACTAAATGTATTAATAACAGTGAAATGTAATCTAATTAGTGAGGGTTTTTAAAACAATAAAACATTTGTTATGAAAACGGGATCTACACAACAGGAAATTCTTCTGCTAACCGGAACCAAATTCTCTGCAAGGGAATGGGCGGAAAAAAATACAGAAGAAAAGGATCGTCCTTCAGCCGCTGATCAGCTGGAAGATGCCTGCTGGAACGGCATGCTGGACGAAATGTTGCCGGAGCTTGTTCAAAGAACAGACGAGGGTAAAAAACTTTACCTATGGCATGTGCGTCATTGCAGGTCGTTTCTTGAGCTGGAGCTTAGCGAAGAACCTACCGTTATTGAAAGGGAATTCTCTATTGATCCATACTTCTTTGTTCCGGGCCGGAACCTGAGCTAGTGTCCATAGTTTCTGCAGGCTGCACATTTCGCGATCTGAACCACCAGTACATCGGCACACCGGTAAGCATCAACACCATTCCCGTAGCCGCTTCCTTAGGGCGACTGAACACTGTATTGAAAATTAAGGCTGCGCAAAATAATATCACCACTGCAGGTACCACAGGATAGCCCCAAACTTTATAGGGCCTTGGCGCGGCAGGCATTTTTTTCCTGAGTATGAAAACGCCTAATGTAGTGGCTCCATAATAAATGAATACCGCGAAAATGATCATATCGGTCAGCTGGTCAAAGGTTCCCGACAATACCAGCAGGCAAGCCCATACACTCTGATATAATAATGAATTGCCGGGTGCATTTTTATTGTTGAGCTTAGCCACCGGTTTAAAGAACAGGCCTTCTTTAGCCATTGCATAATAGGGCCGGGCAGAGGAAAATATGGTGGCATTACAACAGCCTAGCGTGGTAAGCAAAATCAGGAGTGAGATAAACAAAGCCCCCTTATCGCCCCAAAAAGTTCTTACGGTTTCAACGGCGGCAATTCCTTTCTTTCCATTATAAATATCCGCCAACGTGTTGGTTGATAATATTGACAGATACGTTGTATTAACTAAAAGGTATATCGCTATCACGGTTAGTATCCCTATAACTATACCTTTAGGAATATTACGTTGCGCATTTTTTATTTCTCCTCCAACATACCCCACTGCAGCCCACCCCTGGTATGCCCAGAAAGCGGCAAGCATTGCAGTAAACAGGGCGCTGATGGTGACGGGAGAATTGTTAGTGGTTTGCAAACCAATGCTGCTGATATTTGCCTGCGGGCCTGTTAATCCAAAAATTATGATGGTAAATATTCCCGCAAATACCAACAACAAGATCATCATGCTCATATTGGCGCCTGTCTTAATGCCTTTTGCATTGATCCATGTAAGAAGTAATATCAGGACGATGGCAATGAGCTTTACATTCAATTCTGCGAAAGGATAAAATCCAAGGAAGTTAATAGCTGTATAAGATTGCAACACCTGCGGCAAATGACTTTCCAGCACATTGGGATCCTAAGCTTAGAATTCCACGTGGACAAGTTGTCGCGGCCGCTTCTATAGTGTCACCTAAATACTAGTGACTCCAGCGTAACTGGACTGGCCACAGTTAGGCCGCAAATGTAATCACACTGGCTCACCTTCGGGTGGGCCTTTCTGCGTTCGCGAGTGGACCCGATAAGCTCATGGAGCGGCGTAACCGTCGCACAGGAAGGACAGAGAAAGCGCGGATCTGGGAAGTGACGGACAGAACGGTCAGGACCTGGATTGGGGAGGCGGTTGCCGCCGCTGCTGCTGACGGTGTGACGTTCTCTGTTCCGGTCACACCACATACGTTCCGCCATTCCTATGCGATGCACATGCTGTATGCCGGTATACCGCTGAAAGTTCTGCAAAGCCTGATGGGACATAAGTCCATCAGTTCAACGGAAGTCTACACGAAGGTTTTTGCGCTGGATGTGGCTGCCCGGCACCGGGTGCAGTTTGCGATGCCGGAGTCTGATGCGGTTGCGATGCTGAAACAATTATCCTGAGAATAAATGCCTTGGCCTTTATATGGAAATGTGGAACTGAGTGGATATGCTGTTTTTGTCTGTTAAACAGAGAAGCTGGCTGTTATCCACTGAGAAGCGAACGAAACAGTCGGGAAAATCTCCCATTATCGTAGAGATCCGCATTATTAATCTCAGGAGCCTGTGTAGCGTTTATAGGAAGTAGTGTTCTGTCATGATGCCTGCAAGCGGTAACGAAAACGATTTGAATATGCCTTCAGGAACAATAGAAATCTTCGTGCGGTGTTACGTTGAAGTGGAGCGGATTATGTCAGCAATGGACAGAACAACCTAATGAACACAGAACCATGATGTGGTCTGTCCTTTTACAGCCAGTAGTGCTCGCCGCAGTCGAGCGACAGGGCGAAGCCCTCGGCTGGTTGCCCTCGCCGCTGGGCTGGCGGCCGTCTATGGCCCTGCAAACGCGCCAGAAACGCCGTCGAAGCCGTGTGCGAGACACCGCGGCCGGCCGCCGGCGTTGTGGATACCTCGCGGAAAACTTGGCCCTCACTGACAGATGAGGGGCGGACGTTGACACTTGAGGGGCCGACTCACCCGGCGCGGCGTTGACAGATGAGGGGCAGGCTCGATTTCGGCCGGCGACGTGGAGCTGGCCAGCCTCGCAAATCGGCGAAAACGCCTGATTTTACGCGAGTTTCCCACAGATGATGTGGACAAGCCTGGGGATAAGTGCCCTGCGGTATTGACACTTGAGGGGCGCGACTACTGACAGATGAGGGGCGCGATCCTTGACACTTGAGGGGCAGAGTGCTGACAGATGAGGGGCGCACCTATTGACATTTGAGGGGCTGTCCACAGGCAGAAAATCCAGCATTTGCAAGGGTTTCCGCCCGTTTTTCGGCCACCGCTAACCTGTCTTTTAACCTGCTTTTAAACCAATATTTATAAACCTTGTTTTTAACCAGGGCTGCGCCCTGTGCGCGTGACCGCGCACGCCGAAGGGGGGTGCCCCCCCTTCTCGAACCCTCCCGGTCGAGTGAGCGAGGAAGCACCAGGGAACAGCACTTATATATTCTGCTTACACACGATGCCTGAAAAAACTTCCCTTGGGGTTATCCACTTATCCACGGGGATATTTTTATAATTATTTTTTTTATAGTTTTTAGATCTTCTTTTTTAGAGCGCCTTGTAGGCCTTTATCCATGCTGGTTCTAGAGAAGGTGTTGTGACAAATTGCCCTTTCAGTGTGACAAATCACCCTCAAATGACAGTCCTGTCTGTGACAAATTGCCCTTAACCCTGTGACAAATTGCCCTCAGAAGAAGCTGTTTTTTCACAAAGTTATCCCTGCTTATTGACTCTTTTTTATTTAGTGTGACAATCTAAAAACTTGTCACACTTCACATGGATCTGTCATGGCGGAAACAGCGGTTATCAATCACAAGAAACGTAAAAATAGCCCGCGAATCGTCCAGTCAAACGACCTCACTGAGGCGGCATATAGTCTCTCCCGGGATCAAAAACGTATGCTGTATCTGTTCGTTGACCAGATCAGAAAATCTGATGGCACCCTACAGGAACATGACGGTATCTGCGAGATCCATGTTGCTAAATATGCTGAAATATTCGGATTGACCTCTGCGGAAGCCAGTAAGGATATACGGCAGGCATTGAAGAGTTTCGCGGGGAAGGAAGTGGTTTTTTATCGCCCTGAAGAGGATGCCGGCGATGAAAAAGGCTATGAATCTTTTCCTTGGTTTATCAAACGTGCGCACAGTCCATCCAGAGGGCTTTACAGTGTACATATCAACCCATATCTCATTCCCTTCTTTATCGGGTTACAGAACCGGTTTACGCAGTTTCGGCTTAGTGAAACAAAAGAAATCACCAATCCGTATGCCATGCGTTTATACGAATCCCTGTGTCAGTATCGTAAGCCGGATGGCTCAGGCATCGTCTCTCTGAAAATCGACTGGATCATAGAGCGTTACCAGCTGCCTCAAAGTTACCAGCGTATGCCTGACTTCCGCCGCCGCTTCCTGCAGGTCTGTGTTAATGAGATCAACAGCAGAACTCCAATGCGCCTCTCATACATTGAGAAAAAGAAAGGCCGCCAGACGACTCATATCGTATTTTCCTTCCGCGATATCACTTCCATGACGACAGGATAGTCTGAGGGTTATCTGTCACAGATTTGAGGGTGGTTCGTCACATTTGTTCTGACCTACTGAGGGTAATTTGTCACAGTTTTGCTGTTTCCTTCAGCCTGCATGGATTTTCTCATACTTTTTGAACTGTAATTTTTAAGGAAGCCAAATTTGAGGGCAGTTTGTCACAGTTGATTTCCTTCTCTTTCCCTTCGTCATGTGACTTGATATCGGGGGTTAGTTCGTCATCATTGATGAGGGTTGATTATCACAGTTTATTACTCTGAATTGGCTATCCGCGTGTGTACCTCTACCTGGAGTTTTTCCCACGGTGGATATTTCTTCTTGCGCTGAGCGTAAGAGCTATCTGACAGAACAGTTCTTCTTTGCTTCCTCGCCAGTTCGCTCGCTATGCTCGGTTACACGGCTGCGGCGAGCGCTAGTGATAATAAGTGACTGAGGTATGTGCTCTTCTTATCTCCTTTTGTAGTGTTGCTCTTATTTTAAACAACTTTGCGGTTTTTTGATGACTTTGCGATTTTGTTGTTGCTTTGCAGTAAATTGCAAGATTTAATAAAAAAACGCAAAGCAATGATTAAAGGATGTTCAGAATGAAACTCATGGAAACACTTAACCAGTGCATAAACGCTGGTCATGAAATGACGAAGGCTATCGCCATTGCACAGTTTAATGATGACAGCCCGGAAGCGAGGAAAATAACCCGGCGCTGGAGAATAGGTGAAGCAGCGGATTTAGTTGGGGTTTCTTCTCAGGCTATCAGAGATGCCGAGAAAGCAGGGCGACTACCGCACCCGGATATGGAAATTCGAGGACGGGTTGAGCAACGTGTTGGTTATACAATTGAACAAATTAATCATATGCGTGATGTGTTTGGTACGCGATTGCGACGTGCTGAAGACGTATTTCCACCGGTGATCGGGGTTGCTGCCCATAAAGGAGGCGTTTACAAAACCTCAGTTTCTGTTCATCTTGCTCAGGATCTGGCTCTGAAGGGGCTACGTGTTTTGCTCGTGGAAGGTAACGACCCCCAGGGAACAGCCTCAATGTATCACGGATGGGTACCAGATCTTCATATTCATGCAGAAGACACTCTCCTGCCTTTCTATCTTGGGGAAAAGGACGATGTCACTTATGCAATAAAGCCCACTTGCTGGCCGGGGCTTGACATTATTCCTTCCTGTCTGGCTCTGCACCGTATTGAAACTGAGTTAATGGGCAAATTTGATGAAGGTAAACTGCCCACCGATCCACACCTGATGCTCCGACTGGCCATTGAAACTGTTGCTCATGACTATGATGTCATAGTTATTGACAGCGCGCCTAACCTGGGTATCGGCACGATTAATGTCGTATGTGCTGGGGAAAG